>Ga0335075_10014240_pt1 | contig 11955 bp, 8 predicted proteins | sample Lox_Sample_24_FD_206723 | JGI IMG/M metagenome (GOLD analysis project Ga0335075, IMG submission 206723) | Soil microbial communities from Loxahatchee National Wildlife Refuge, Florida, United States - Lox_Sample_2.4 | ecosystem: Environmental > Terrestrial > Soil > Wetlands | place: USA: Florida... | reverse complement strand
ATCGGTGCCCGAAGCCCAGGCGATGGGCTGATGGCGACTACCGCACTGGCGGCGGTCGTCGGCCGCGCCTGCGGCGACTGGGTTCTCGACGCCGCCTGGATCGGGGACTGCGCCCTGTGGCATCTAAATCCTCAGTCGCACTGGACTCCGGTCACGCCGGAGCCGCCCGACCTGGAGCCGGGCATCCACTCGGGCACCGTTGCCTCGCTGCCGGCCCCAGACGGTACCCCGGCCGTCTGCTCGGCCCGCCTGCACGGCGGCGCGCTGTTCCTCATGTCCGACGGGATTGCGAACCCATTGCGGTGGTCGGCGGATGTCCGCAGCACGCTGGCCCGATGGTGGGCAGTGCCGCCCGACCCGTACACGTTCGCAGCTCAGGCCGATTTTGGGCGCACAACGCACGTCGACGACCGGACTGTCGTGGGCATCTGGCCGGATGGAGGTGTCCATCATGGCGACGAAGTCTGAGCTGGGGATGCTGGCGCCGATTGGCAGGGGCGGTTTCGGCACTGTTTACGAAGTGCTGGGCGGATATCAAGTCCGGGGCGAGGCCAGGACGCCTCTGGCCTATAAGGAGTTCAAGCCCGGGGCGGGCTCGGCGGTCGTGCCGCCGGCTGATGCGGTCCGCAACGCTCTAGAGTTCCGCGCCAACCTCAACCGTACAAATCCTCGCGCGCGTGACGATCTCGACAAGTTCTTCGCGTGGCCCTGGGAGATCGTCATGAGTGACGTGACGGGCGAGGCGTGCGGATTCCTGATGCCGCTGGCAGGTCGGCAGTTCCGCTGGGATGGCGGATCGCAGACCGGAAAGCTGCGCGGCATGGAATGGCTCATCACGACCGAGACCCAGTGGCAGGCGGCCGGGGCGGACTTGTCCGCGGTCACCGAGACTGATCGCCTCTTCCTTATGTGCCAGCTGGCATACGCGATTGCGCTGTTGCACGGGCAGGACTGGGTGTTCCGCGACCTCAGCTTCAAGAACGCGGCATTCGGGCTCGATCCGCCTGAGCTGAAGCTCTTTGACTGCGACGATGCCTCGCGATCCTACGCACAGGCCCCAGATCACCAGCCGCACACATTCGCCTGGAAACCACCTGAGTGCACTGGCGATCTGGGTAAGTCGCGCCGACTGCAGAGTAACGAGACGGATGTCTACAAGCTCGGCCTCGCGATCGTCCGCTGCCTCAGGCCTGGCAGCGGAGCGGCCAGCACCTCAGATGTCCGGAGACTTGACGGGATCCTCGACGCGGCCGGCATCGAATTGGTCAGCCGCGCGGTCTCGGTCCACCCGGAAGAGCGACCGTCGGCAAGGGACCTTTTCTTCTACTTGAAGAAACTCGTCGACCCGCGGATGGTGCCGCCGCACGTCGAAACTGCCGAGATCATCACGCCGCTGGTGTTGAGCGGTGCCGACGCAACAGTCAGCTGGCATATCGAGCGCGCTGACACCATCAGCCTCTTTCTCGGCGATGACTTGCGGCAGCCTGTCGCCACGGTAGCCGCAGCCGACCACCCGGACCTGTGCGCGGTTCCGGTCGATCATTCCGGGCAAATCACAATCGAGGCGGCCAACCAGTACGGCGTCACGCGGCTGGTCATCGGAGACGTCAGCCTGTACGAGATTCCGCCGTTCAGTGTCAGCCTTGACGAGCTGCCAATGCCCAACATTCCTGCCTTGGGGGCGTTCTCCGCAACCCCGCCAGACGTCCCCAGGGTCCCCGACCACGAGTTTGGCAGGTTTCTGCGCCAGCTGAATGTCAACTGGGCGCCTCTGCAACCCCGTCCGCGTGTTGATCACGTAGCCGCGGAAACTGCCCAGTACCTCATAGATCTGATCTGCGCGGAATCGGAGGAAGCTCTGGCCGCGCTGCGAGCCGGGCTGGCCGGAGCCGGGCAGATTGATGCGGGAGACGACCATGGCTAAGCGTTACCTGTTGGAACGACTGGGCGGGGCAGATGCCCAGCTGCTCAGCGACGAGGAGACTGCTGGTCGCCGGGGCGAGCGCACGCGGTTCGCCGCGATGGCGGGCGTGCTCCTGACGACGGCGGCCGTTGCTGCCATCTCGATGTTCTTTGCTCTGCATCACGCGGTCGGTGTGGACGTAGGCTGGTCAGTGCCTCTGGCTCTGTTCTGGGGCGCAGTCATCCTCAATATTGACCGCTTTCTTGTGATCACGATGGGCGACACCCGTGGCCGGCCCGGCCAGATGGCCGGCATGATCGTATTCCGGGTGGCCCTGGCGGCGCTGATCGCCACTGTCGTCTCCTTGCCGCTGGTGCTGGTGATCTTCGCCAGCGACATCAACGCCGAGCTGCCGATCCTGCAGCAGCAGAAGTCGGCCGTGTTCGCGCAGAATCTCGCCCACGGCGCCGACGAGAGTCAGCTCAGCATTCTCGACAAGAGAATCAGCACAGAAGAAAAGGTCATCAGCACCGTCCCGCCATCGGTGAAAGCAGACCAGCGCGAAGTGAGCAGCCTGACCCAGCAACTCACCACGGCGCGAAGTCAGGCCGCGACGGCCTATAAGAAGTACCAGTGCGAGCAGGCCGGAGCCAAGGGCGCCGGTTGCCCATCGGGAACTTCTGGCCTGGTTGGCGAGGGAGCCCGTGCGAAGGGCGACCTGAAGAGCTATCAGCAGATCGAGGCGAAAATTGCGACGCTGAAAGGCGAGATCAGGCAGGCGGAAAGCGCGCTCAAGTCGGAGCAGGCGGTCGCGTCGCTGAATGCCGCCAATGCCCAGCAGACGCTCGCTAGCTTGCAGAAACAGCGGACCGCGCTGCTGAACCAGCAGGCTTCGGCTATCGCCACCGACAGTGAACAGAACGGGAAGGACATCGGTCTGCTCGCGCAGATCCAGGCCCTGGACGCCGCCAGCGCGCAGAACGCCGGACTTGCCGCTGCGCACTGGATCGTCACAGCGCTGTTTTTCGTTATCGAGATGCTGCCGGTCGGGGTCAAGTCGATACTTCTGCTCGGACCGGAGACCACGTACGAGCAGATCGCGACGATAAAGAGGCAAGCGGCCATCACGCACGCAGAGGAGCAAATCCAGGCGGACAAAGACATAGCCACCATCGAGGCGCAGACGCGTCGCGACGTCGCCGGGGACGAGGCACGCTCCCGGCTGGAGATTAGGCGCCGGCAGTTGCAGGCTGACGGCGTGATCGCCGATGGCAAGGCGACAACCGATGAGAACGTCGAGGCTGATATGCGGCGGCGCGACGAGGGCAGCCGGATTGAAGCTAACGAGCGCGTCGCGCGCGAAGCAAAGACTTATGTCATGGCAATGATGGACGAGTGGGCAGACCTGATCCGCGACCGGATCAGACAGGCGACCCAGAAGCAAGCCGCTAACGGCCACGCCGGCCGGGCGCAGGAATATCCTAAGGACGGATATGACACCCCCGACGGCGGGCTCCTATGACGACCCTCGGCGGTGGACCGGATCCTGGCTACGGGACCAGGGCGTCCGACTCGGCGTTGTGCCTCCTCGTCGTCGGCGGCTACGAGCACAATGCAGAGACGCTGGACCGGGTGGTGCGCGAGGTCAGGGAGCGCGTCCTGATGTCACCGACTCTCGGCGACCTTTTTGAGTTCCGCTTCGCGGATCTTGGCCCGCGGGCGGATGACGCCGTCGCCGTCGCGCGGCTTGTTCGAGAGTTCACCAGCAGGCCAGCAGATGCTGCCCATCATTTCTCCGGCCTGATCGTCTTCGATAAGAAGGCGAGTTCGGTACAGCGGGTACTTCGCGACTGCCAGGCGGATGGAGTCCTGTCGGCCCTGAACATCCGGTGCCGGGGACTGGCCGCAGAAGAAGACCGCGAGCCAGCGACTGACTCCGACGCTGGCAGTCAGTGGCCAGATGTCGTCGTGGCGCGCGCCGGCGCGCTGCCGTTCGACGAGCTCGTCGAGGTGGTGTACAGCTACGCGGAGACACTGCTCGATGAGTTCGATTCCAGCGCTCAGTCAGGCCTGCCAGCAGAACGTCTGTCCGCGCTGGGCTCAGCGGCCGAGCCCTGGGTGCGCGATGTGATGAAATCGGCGGCGGCCGAAGAAGAGGCCGCCGTCAAGGCCCGCATCCGGAAGCAGCAGGAGGCAGAGGAACTGCGCCGGGTTGAGGCGAAACAACAGGCTAGTGCGGACCAACAGGCCAGCGCGGACCAACAGGCCGGTGCGGACCAACAGGCCAGCGCGGACCAACAGGCCAGTGCGCACCAGCAGGCCAGTGCGCACCAGCAGGCCTCGCAGCGAGATTCAGCGGCCGGGCCGACGGCAGCCGCTCGGCAGAATGCGCAGCCGGGTCCGGACGGTGATACGGCCTCCGCCATCGCGGACGGCCACGCTGCGGGACCGGCCGATGCCAGTTCCCAGCGACCGGGGCAGAGCCTAGTAGCCTTTGTGCAGTCCGGCCTCAGCCGCGTCGGCAATCTCCTCCGCCAGCCCGCTACGGCACCAGGAGCTGTCAACGCCGCCGAGACGATACTTCTTGAATGCTCGGCGCGCATGCGGGCCGCCGACTGGAACGGCGTCCAGGCCTGTGTTTCCACTCTTCGCGCCTACTCGGACGCGGGCATGAGCGACGAGCAACAATCGCGATGCCGCGCGATCATCCTGGCCGAAGGCCTACTGCAGCGGGGATCAGCAATGGGAAGCGGGGCCGTGGCGTTTTATGACTCGCTGCTCCGCGTCGGATTCGGCCTCCCGCTGGACTATCAGGGCTTCTGCGAGATCGAGGCCTGTTTTCAGAGACCCGGACAGCCGCGGCACCCGCCCGACGGCCAGCTTCTTGAAGCAATCAGCCGCGGCGGGACAGGCGACGTGCGGGTTCTCGCGCTGGCGGTTTACTTCCTGCGCGGTAAATGGATGGCTACCTGGTTCGCCTCTGGCGATGCGGACATCACCAAACTCATCGCAGCGCTGGCGGGCGACTGGAGTGAGCAACTGCATGCGGACGTGGTCCGCGACGTGACGGTCCACTATCTGCAGGAAATGCGCGGCCGGTACAAGCCGACGGATGTGCGAACAACTTTGCGCGAATATGGCTATCTTGCCAGGGCTTTTGAGGCGCGTTACCCGGCACGGAGCACGCAGTCAGCCCTGCTGACTGAGTTCGTGGCTGCCGCCTACCCACGAGGCCTGGACAAAAAGGCGGTCAAGGCAATCTTCGACGCGAGCAAGCTCACGGTCGCGCTGGCCGCGGTCGTCCTGCATCTGCTGGCCAGCTCAGGTGACTCGCGGTGGATGATCCGGGAGTACGCCAGGCGACTTGGCAGTCATGACATTGACAAGTACCAGGAAAAAGAGCTGCTCAGCATACTCAGACGCGCCCGGCAGGCGTGAGCTCAGGCCAGCCAAGCGCCAGGGCGTCTTCTGCGGCATGCCGTACCACTGGGTCGTCGTCAGCGGCGCCGCGCGCCCGCAGCCAACCGGGCGTTTGCGGATCATCGTGCCAATCGGTGGCCAGGGCGCGGATGACGGCGACCTTTGCTGACGGCTCGTTAGCCTCGAAGGCCTGATCACGCAGCCAGGCGCATGTCTGCAGCTCGTCCTGCCAGCCCGCCGAGAGCACCCGAATCGCGGTCCGGCGCACAGCCGCCGAGCTGTCGGAAACCGCGATGTGCCTGAGCAGGTCAACGACGCCGGGCATGGCGTGCCAGCCGACGTCGGCGGCCAGCAACTGCAAGGACACTCGTCGTACGTCCGGCCGCTGATCGCCCGCGGTTCGCTCCTGAAGCCATGCCAAGGTCGCCGCGTCGTCGCGCCATACGGTCGCCACGACCTGAGTGGAGACGCGTGACACGTCAGCGCTGCGTGTCTCGCCAGTGCCTGCCGTCCGCAGCCAGCTGAGGACTTCGGGATCATCGTGCCAGCCCAAGGCGAGCGCGCGCACTGCGGCGCACCGCACGTCGGCGTCGCGGTCGGCGGCAGCGCGCTCCCGGAGAAGGTCGGTTGTCCCGGCGGCATCACGGTAGCCCGTCACCACAGCCCGGAGCGCGGTCAGCCGGACATACCAGCTCTGATCGTGGGACGCGAGCAGCCGCAGTCGCTGGCCGGTCTCCATGTCGCCCGCTCGCAACCTGGCGATGGCCTGGATTGCGGCGGCCGTCACAAACGGATCGGCGTCCTGCCGGATGAGATGCTCCAGCACGCGGACCGTCTCGGCCTCGTCGTCTTCTTCGCCGAGCCAGTAGGCGGCCAGTGCCTGGGTCGCGGCATAACGTACTTCCTCGTCAGGCTCCTCGACTGCCCGTTGTCGCAGCCACCGCGCAGTTTCCCGGTCATGCCACCCGACGGCCAGCGCCTCGACCGCGGCCCTCCGCACGTCAGGATCGGCGCTCGAGCCCGCGCAGGCCTGTGTCTGCAGGATCTCCCGGGTGTCCTGCCGTTCCGGCCAGCCTGCTGCGAGCGCCCGCAGGGCGGCAATCTGGACCTCAGGATGACGCGCGCGCGCTGACGTGGCATGCCGTTGCAGCCAGTCCAGCGCGCCAGGCTGATCGCGCCATCCGGCGGCCAGCGCCTCCGCCACGGCCGCCTGAACCCGCGGGCTCGCACCGTCCGCAGCGCACCGCCACAGCCAGGGGAGCGTTTCGGGGTCGTCGCGCCAGCCATCGGCGACTGCCCGGACAGCCGCGGCACGCACCTGGGAGTCCTTTTCCCGGCCTGGCTCGCCCGTAACCAGAATGCGCAGCAGGGCGAGGGTGTCCCCGTCCGGCCATCTGGCCGCCAGCGCCTGCACGGCCGCGCTGCGCACCTCCGGCACCTCGTCGTGCAGTGCGCCCGCAATCATCAGGTCACGCATCGCCGCGTCGCCAGACAGTCGTGCAGCGCCAGCACGCACCGCGCAGGCACGCACCGCGTCCCGCCGCACGTACCACTCAGGGTCGCCGGTCACGCTGGAGTGCAGCACTCGCGCGGTGTCGGGATCCGTTGGCCAGTTCGCGGCCATTGACTGAAGCGCAGCCGCCCTGACTGTCTCGTTGCCAGCCCACCGCGCGAGCGAGGCAAGGCGCCTGCGCGCATCGTCATCCCGCCCGAGCAACGCAACGTAAATCGCCGCGGCCACGTTCTGAGCGAATCCGGGACGCTCACCGCGCAGGAACTGGCCGCGGGTGAGATACCAGGTCTCATACAGCGGCCGGCCGGCCCAGCCGGCCCCCAGCTCAGCGAGGATAGGAAGGGCGTCACGCTCGAGGGCTTGCGCCAGGGTCACACCGAGCCCGTAATCCGTCCGCTCGCTGACGGTCTCGAACAGGGAGGCCAGCGCTGTGGCCAGCGCCCGGCTCACAGTCCGGAACGGGTGCAGCCACCGAACTTCCCCCAGGCAGCGGATAGCGAGCAGGACGTGCCGCGGGAGGGGGTCTGGATCCAGGTACCAGAGCGGTCTCGCCTGCAGGAGCGCCAGAATGGCCGGTTCTGCCACCTCCGGTTCGAGCAGACCCGCGAGCAGCGGCAGCACTTCCTGCCAGGCAGGCTCCTGCCAGTGCGCACGGAATACCGCCACGATGCCTGCCTCGTCGAGTTTGTGGGTCGAGAACTGAACGAGCAGGTCGTCGGCTGCCAGATAATCGAGGAAGGCTCGGTGCATGAAGCCGTAGGCATCAGTCTCGAATCTGGCCAGAATGTAATCCCGGGCCCTGAGCTGATCAAGTAGCCGCCAGGCAATGTTCTCCGCTTCGCCTTCGGACACCTCGTACCGCGCGCGAAAGTAGCCGGCGAACTCAAGGGCAAGCTGGGCGCCGGGCAGGTAATTCCTGGCCTCCCTACCGTCTGCGCCCGCCACTATGCGACGGGCAACCAGCCGCAGCAGTTCGAGTTTCTCGCGCGTCGCCACTGGCTCTATCTGGCGGTCGCCGCGCTCCCGGCGCAGGTGCCTGCCCACATCCCAACCTTCGGCCAGCAGCTTCACCGTGCGCTCCAGCGCCTCCAGGCGGCTGCGCGGTAGCGGCTGCCCGCGGCCCAGGAATGCGATGCTGGTGAGCAGCATCGGATTGCCGGCCAACTCAGCTACATCCGTTGCCTGATTCACGGCCCGGAGCAGGCGCGCGGTTAATCTCTCGGCTTCGCTCGGGTCGCCAGCGCAGACCGCGTCGTAGAACAGGTGGGCGAAGGTCGCGACAGCCGGGGCGTCCAGGTCCTGGATCGTGTGATGGGCGAATTCGCCCTTGTCGAGTTCATGCCGGTCGTAGTCGGTCACCCTACTGGTCACGATTACCCGGACGCCTGGGTAGAACTGGGCGAAATCCCGGATTCGCCGCTTGGCCTCAGTGCGGAGCTTGCCGTCGAAGACCTCATCCAGGCCGTCGAAGATCACGACCGCCTGACCGCGATCAGTCAGGCAGGATTCAATCAGGGGTTTCAGCGGCGCAGCAAAGCCGTCCCCGGCCATGGCAGCGATCACGTCGAGGAACGACCGGGGGCTTGCGTGCTCGGCGTAGGTCCGCAGCTCCACGACGAAGGGCAGGTAACCCGCCAGGCGAGCGAGCGGCTCGCTGTTACCGCCCTGGCTGTGTCCGTCTGCCATGGCGGCTAGGGTCAGGGCCACGTACCTGGCCAGCGTCGACTTCCCAGCGCCCGGATAGCCAAGCAGGACCAGGCGCTGACCCTCCGGCGCCGACAGCACCTCCAGGACCTGGCGTACCGGCCGGTCAGCGTAGGTTCTCAGCTTGCGGTCGAGCAGGTGCTTCTCCATGCCCCTAGGCAAGTCATGCTCGCTGGTCTTGCCGCTGGTCAGGTAACGGAGCCACAGTTCTCGCGGCAGCTCGACCGGAGGCGGCGCGGCACGCACTTGGAGCGGCACGAAGATATCCGGCAATCGAAGCTGCAGGAACTCGACGCTGTCGCCGGAGAGCGTCGCGATGTGGTCAACGGTGTCGTATCGCCGGCGCACCCACTGCAGGTACGCGTCACGGGTACCGTCGAAGTCCGTGCCAGAAGGCAGCGTCACGCTCGCCGGACCAGCCCCGGTACCCGCCATGTTCCCAGGGTAAGCCAGGTACGCCTGATACGCGATTGTCCGACCATGGCGGCTTTCACGGGTCGACCCGTGCGATGGTCCTGGACTTCCGTCAGCGACCCGGACGGTTCATCGAAGCGGGAAGGGCTGTGCCGACCCGCATTTTTCCCTGACCATTCGCGAGCGGCGCGCTCCGCGCGTCGCTGCGCGATCGACGTTCGGCCTACCCCTGACCCGGCGTCCACTCTTAAGGTAGCGGCAGCAATGAGGACGATGGCATCTCACACCAGGGCATCATCGCGAACATGACGGCCCCGGTCGCCAAGATGACTCGGCCGAGCATGTCCGGCGAGACGTAGGCCTGCATGAAGCTGTCGACGATCACGTTCGCGATGACGACGAGGAGTGCGTCGACACCGGTGAGTGCCAGGTTGGCGCGACGAGAACGCCGTTGTCGCGCGCACATAGGGCTCCCGCCAGGCGAAGCGACTTGGGCGCCGCGACATGCAGTTCGCGAGATCGTCGGCCACTCAGCTATCGAAGTCACGATGACGATCTATGCGCACGCTTCGCTGGAGGACAAGCGGAAGGCGCTCGGGGAGCTCGGGAGGCCCTGGGCTGACGCGGTTGCTGACGCGGTTGCTGACGCGATTGCTGTCGCCGTTGCTGTCAATGGCAGCTGCTGCTGACAGCGGCGAGATACCTCCGCTGGTCGAGACGGCGTCAGGGGCGGGGTCGAACTGCCGACCTTGCGCTGGACGCCGGACCTGTCCACGCCGCTGGTCAAGGAGGCGCGGTCCACCCGCTACCAGTTCACCCGGCCGTTAGTGATCGACTCCACGCGACTACCGATGTCCTGGGCCTGAAGCCGATCACGCTCGGGGTGGCGCCGCCCGACGCCGCGGCCCGGTTGCGCGCCGAACCGCGCACGAGAAAGTCGGGGTGCGCTCTCAGGAGTTAGCCGTCCGCGGAATCTCTTTAATAGTGTCTCTGCCCCTCAGCACGCGACCGGGAAGGACCGCAAACCATGACCGAGGCCATCCCGGCCGTTGCGCATGAGTCAGCCGAGCAGGTTGTGACCGAGCTCTACCAGCTGTGCCGGCTGGGGCTCATCGGCACCGCGCTGGTGCTGACCGGCGACCGGCCGACGGCCGAGGACGTCGTGCAGGAGGCGTTCGCGGGCCTGTACCGGGCGATGCCGCGGCTGGCCGATCCGGATAAGGCGCTCGGCTACGTGCGCGCATCGGTCATCAACGGCTGCCGGCTGGTGCATCGGGCCAGGACCCGGTCGCTGCGGCTGCACAGCCAGTTCCGGTCCGACCAGCCAGTGGCCTGGTCCGCGGAATCGGCCGTGCTCGCCCGCGAGGAGAGCCGACTCGCGCTGCAGGCGGTCGCGCGGCTGCGCGGCCGCGCGCGGGAGGTGCTCGCGATGCGCTACCTGCTCGACATGTCTGACAGCGAGATCGCCGCAGCGCTCGGGGTCAGCAAGGGCACTGTCTCGTCGACAGCATCGCGAGCGCTGGCAACGCTCGCCAGGACCCTGAAGGAGCAGTCATGACACCAGGGGAACTCAGCAGGATCGAGGACACGCTGCGGCGCGCGTACGGGGACGTGCTGGAATCGCTCCGGCGAGACGGCAGCTCACCCGAGCTGGTGACTGGTTTCCAGCCGGGGCGGCCGGGGCGGCCCGGACGGGGGTTCGGCCGCCTCGGTCGCGTCGGTTCCAGCCGTCGGCTCGCGCCGGTGGCCGCTGCCGCCGCCGTGGCCGTTATCGGGCTGGTCGCCGGGCTCATCGTGCCGGGCGCGCTGTGGCCCGCGGCGGACCCTGCAATGCAGCTTGGCTATGTGGTCACCACTGGCGCGGTCGTACCGGTGGACCTCGCGACGGGGGTCGCGCAGCCGCCCATCACGTTCCCGGCGCAGGGCGGCGCGCAGGCCGCGGCGATAACACCCAGCGGCCAGGCCATCTACGTGGCTACATATCAGCGCTACCTGATACCTGTCAGCACCGTCACTGGTAAGGCCGGCCGGCCGATCCGGATCGGCTGGTATGCCACCCAGATCGTCGTGAGCCCCGACGGGAGCACGGCATACCTCCTCGAGCCATCCCGGGGCGTCGCGGTCGTCAACCTCGCCACGAACACGGCCGCAGGCTTCATCAAGATGCCCAGCGCCTAGAGCCTCGCGCTCACCCCGAACGGCAAGACCTTGTACGTCCTGAACACCGTCCCCTGCTGCACCGGCTCGACGGTCACCCCCGTCGACACCGCCACGCTCAAGCTCCTGCCGCCGGTGCACACTTCGGCAGACCTCGCGAACCGCTACATCGCGGTGGCGCCGGACGGCAGGACCGCTTACGTGGTCGGTGTAGAGGCGCACGGGTACAAGGTGGTCAACTCAAAGATCATGTGGCCGAAGGGCTCTTTCACCACCACCGAGCTCACGCCGATCAGCACCGCCACCAACACCGCGCGGACGCCGGTGCAACTCGGACGCGGGGGACCGGGACCGATCAGCTTCAGCCCCGACGGTCGTGTCGCTTACATCGGCGGCGCTCCGGTGACGGCCGTCAATCTCGACACCGGCACGGTCAGCTGGACGGCCAGGTCCCCCGCTTCCGGTTACGCGCCCCTGGTCTCGCCAGACGGCCGTACCGTCTATGCCGTCGGCGTTTCGACCGCTTCCAGGCCGCAGGTCTACCGCATCCGTGCTGCGACCGGAACCCTGCAGGGTCCGGTAATCCCAAAGGTCCCTGGCAGTTCTGTCTTCGCATTGCCTTGGAATAATGGCGACACGCCGGTGGACCTCAGCCCGGACGGCACGACCCTCTACGCGCAGATCAGCAACAACCCGGCCCAGAGCTCCAGGTTGGAGACGGTTGACACCGCCACGGGGCAGGTTGACTGGGTCATCAACCTTCGCGACGGTGGCTATCTCCTGCTCGGCCCGTCATGATGCCACGATGCAAATTGGTGGTGATGGATTGCGTTCGATGCAACAA
>Ga0335075_10014239_pt1 | contig 11956 bp, 12 predicted proteins | sample Lox_Sample_24_FD_206723 | JGI IMG/M metagenome (GOLD analysis project Ga0335075, IMG submission 206723) | Soil microbial communities from Loxahatchee National Wildlife Refuge, Florida, United States - Lox_Sample_2.4 | ecosystem: Environmental > Terrestrial > Soil > Wetlands | place: USA... | reverse complement strand
CGCCAAGGACGGCACGATCACCGCCGCCAATGCCAGCTCGATCAGCGACGGCGCCGCGGCGCTCGTCCTCACCCGTGCCTCGACCGCCGAGGCGAAGGGCCTGAAGCCGGTCGCCCGCATCGTCGGCCACACCGCCCATGCCCGCGAGCCCGCCGCCTTCACGACGGCCCCGGTCGGCGCGATCGAGCGGCTGCTCGACAAGACCGGCTGGAAGGTCGCCGACGTCGACCTGTTCGAGATCAACGAGGCCTTCGCCTGCGTCACCATGTTCGCGATGCACGATCTCGGCATCCCGCACGACAAGGTGAACATCCACGGCGGCGCGACCGCTCTGGGTCACCCGATCGGTGCGTCGGGCGCCCGCATCCTCGCGACGTTGATCTCGGCGCTGGAGCGCACTGGGGGCAAGCGCGGCATCGCGGCGCTCTGCATCGGCGGCGGCGAAGCGACCGCGATGGCCGTGGAGCTGGTCGGCTAGGGTCACGAGGTTCGGGGTTTTTCCCGAGACTTCGCGGCATCGCGCCGGGCCCTGCGGCGGTCAGGTGCATACGCCTTGATCGATCGGCTATCTCAGGGTTTATCCTGATAAGATTGGTCCGCGGCCTCCTCTAGGCTCGATGCCACCAGTGGCATCGCAGTCTCGGAGGGCATATGACCGGACCGACTCCCGTTCACGCACATGGCGCAGGCTGCAGCTGCGCGGGGCCGCTGATGCGGCGGATTTCGCGCCGGCTCACGCCTTTGTCGCGGCGCGGCTTCCTGTCCGGCCTGGGCGCGGCAGCCGCAGCGGGGACGTTCGGGGGCCAAGCGCTCGCACAGGCGCCACCACAGACGCTCTTCCGCCAGATCCGCCTGTTCGACGGCAAGTCGAACAGCCTGCGCTCGAACGTCCAGGTGCTCGTCGAGGGTGGCCGGATCGCGGCCGTGGACACGACCAACAGCGCACCGCCGGCCGGAGCGACCGTCATCGATTGCGGCGACCGCGTGCTGATGCCCGGCCTGATCGACGCGCACTGGCACGCCATCTATGCCGCCGCGCCCATGCAGATGCTGATGACTGGCGATCCCGGCTTCATCTTTACGACCGCGGTGGCCGAGGCACAGCGCACATTGATGCGCGGCTTCACGACCGTGCGCGATCTCGGCGGACCGAGCTTCTCCTTCAAGCAGATGATCGACGGCGGCGTCGTGCCGGGTCCGCGCATCTACCCGTCGGGCACGATGATCACGACCTCGGGCGGTCATGGCGACCTGCGCATGCCCTACGAAATCCCGCGCGACGGCGCCCGGCTCAGCATGGCCGAGGCGCTCGGTGCGGCGGCGATCGCCGACAGCGCCGATGAACTGCGGCTGCGCGTGCGCGAACAGCTCCTGCAGGGCGCGTCGCAGGTCAAGCTGGTCGCCGGCGGCGGCGTCTCCTCGCCGCGCAGCCCGCTCGACATCGCCACCTATAGCGAGGACGACCTGCGCGCCGCGGCCCAGGTCGCGCGCGACTGGAACACCTATGTCACCATCCACGCCTCGGCCGATCACAATGTCCGGCGATCGATCGCGGCCGGCGCGCCCTGCATCGAGCATGCCCATCTGATGGAGGAGGCGACCGCGCGGCTGATCGCCGAGCGGGAAATCTGGCTCAGTACCCAGCCCTTCCTCACCATGGCGGATGCCGCCTCGCAGACCGGGCCGGGTGTCGAGCGCCTGCAACTGCTCTTCGCCGGCACGCCGCGCATCTACGGCTATATCAAGCGCTACGGCATCAAGGCGGCGTGGGGCTCCGACATCCTGTTCTCGCCCGAGTTGACGCCGCGGCAGAACATCATGCTGACCCATCTCGCCGAGTGGTTCTCCAACGCGGAGGTGCTGCGCGCCGCGACCTCGGTCAATGGCGAGCTCATGGCCCTGTCGAACATGCGCAACCCCTATCCCGGCAAGCTCGGCGTGATCGAGGCGGACGCCCATGCCGATCTCCTCGTGCTGAACGGCAATCCGATCGACGACATCCGCGTGATCGAAACGCCCGCGACCAGCCTCGCGCTGATCATGAAAGGCGGACAGATCCACAAGAACATGCTGTGAGCCCCGCGCGCTGGCCATGACGGCCGGGCTGGATTAGCCTCCGCCCGTCCATCGGGATTCTGGACACTGGGGGGACGGGGATGTTTCGAACGCTTTACGAGGCGAGCCTCGTCGTCTTCCTCGCGCAGGGCGTTCTGCTGCCGCTCATCCTCGCCGCCGCCGGCTGGGCCTGGTTCCGCCAGCTCGCCCGCCTCGGCGCGATCGAGCGGGAACTTGGCGAGGACGGTAAGCGGCACGAACGAACGCTGAAATCGCTGCTGGAGGCGCTGCCGAAGCTGCGGCCGGTCAATTGCCCCGCCTGCGGATCGGCCGTCGCGCTCGAAGACGAGTCCGCGACCTGCATCAGCTGCAAGTCGGACGTCCCGCTCCCGGAGGATTATACCGCCACCAACGCGCTGCGCCGCAGGCTGAAACGGCTCTCGGCGCGCGCCGCCCGGCACTGGATCGTCGCCCGGATCCTGACGTCGACGCCGGCGCGGTTCTTCTTCTTCCTGATGATCTTCGCCGAGCCGCTTCTGTTCATGGTCGTGCTGGTCGGCGCCGCCACCTGGGGCGACACCTTTTTCGACCGGGCGTTCGAGGCGATCGGCGAGCCTTGGGGCACGGTGGTGATGGCGATGGGCTTCGGCGGCTTCATCATCTGGATGATCCTGTTCGTCATGCTCACGAATCTGTCGAAGGAGCTGCGCCAGCAGTTGAAGGACGTGCCGGTCCTCGCGCCGGAGCGGGTGGCGAGCGAGCCTGCCGAATTCGGGAACTGCCAGGCCTGCGGCGGCGGCGTCCATTTCCAGCCGCGGGCCTTCGCAATCCTGTGCGGCTGGTGCGGGGTCGAGAATATCCGGCCGGACCATATCAGGCGCGAGCGCGCCGGCACCGAGGCGAAGAAGCGCGACACGCGCGCCTCGCTCTTCTCGGCCATGGAAGTGATCGAGGGCTTCATCAGCACCGTCTTCATCGCGATGACGATCCTCGCCACCGCGTTCCTGCTCCTCTTCCTGATCGCCGCAATGGGCGACGATTGAGCATACCGCCGGATCGATCAGACATTTAAGGGGTTCGACATTCGCGTTCCGAATCTGCATAGGCACCGCATGTCGAAGATCACCATGACGTTCACCGAGGACGAGGCCGAGATCCTCGTCGACGCACTCGACGCCGACCTGGAAGGTTATGTCGAGGCCGCGAAGGAAGCCCGCGGCAACAAGGGCGACGCCGAATCCTTCACCGAGGCCGCCGAGCGGATCACCCGCGTCCGCGACCGGATTCGCGCTGCGATCGGCTGAGCGCACGGCGACGGGTCAGTCGACCCACAAGCCGTTTGCCCTGTGCCAGTCCTCGATCGACTGTTCGGGGTAGAGATCGAACGTCGCGTCGCCCGGCCCGACATCGGGCCGGACCCAGCTTGCTTTGTATTTGAGCATCAGATGCACCTTTGACGGCGGCACCGGCAGATCGCTGTCGATCGCGCTCGCAAAGGGGTGGATGAGCTCCGGCCATTCGGGATCGTAGAGCCACAAGGCCGATCCGCAGGCGGTGCAGAAGCGACGCTCGCCCGTCGAAAGCGTGCACCCTTCAAGCTCGTCATCCTCGATCGTCGCACGGTAGAGGCCGAGATGGTCCTCCCCTTCAACGCTCAGGCTCTTCGCCTGCCCGCCGAGATTGATCGCAAAGCCGCCGCCGCCCTGCTGCTTGCGGCAGATCGAGCAATAGCAAAGCTGATAGGGGACGGGCGTGTGACTTTGGAGCGCGAAACGTACCGCGCCGCAACGACAGGAACCTTCGAGCCGAACCGGCATGCCTGAGCCTTTCCTTGGGACCAGCCTGCCAACCCCCGACCCGCCCGCGAGTTGCGCGGCCCTTGCCGATCACTCCGGGGCAGCAGCCGGCGCCGGCGCCTCCTCGGCCGAAAGAACCGGCATTGCGTGCGCCTGCTCCAGCATCGCAGCCACCTCACGCACCGCGCCGAAGGTGACACCGGCCGCGGCGTCGATCCGAATTTCGTTCGACATCGCGACGACGGGCGGCGCCCCTCCCGTGTCCTCCCCGGACACGCGTGCGGCGAGACCGGCTGCGTCGACTTTCTCTCCCTCCCAGGCGAACGAGCCGTCGGCAGCGATCGTCACCGTCGCGCGCGGCGGTGCCATGCCGGGGACGGGGAAGCCCAAACGCGGGCCGGATTCGTCATTCTCGCCGGCGGTCAGCCAGACCTGCGGAAAGCCCGATCGCTGCACGACGACCAGCCATGATTGCGTGCAGCCCCAGCCCGTCGCGAGATCCGCCTCGACGCGGATGACCGGCAATTCCTGAAGCTGACCCACGCCGCCCGCAGCGGCGATGGCGCGCTCGAGCTGTGCGCCGAGTTGTGGCGAAAGAGCCTCGCGCGTGATCGCTTCGCCATTCCAAGTCGCGGAGCAGGCGGGAGAGCCCTCACCGATGATGACGAGCGTCGGGCGGGTGTCGGCGCTTTGTGTCCCGGCGGCTTCATTTCCAGCAGGCTCCGAGCAGCCGCAAAGCGCCAAAACCAGCGCAATGACGAGACGTGTTCCCCGGCGCATCGTCATGTCCCCCCGACGCGATTTCGCACCTTGTCTCATGGGTAGGCGATACCGGCAAGCTGCGTCGGCCCCTCAGCCCTGCCGCGGCCCCCACAGGATCACGGACGCGCCCAGCAGGCAGATGGCGGCCCCGATGAGGTCCCAGCGGTCCGGCTTCACCCCCTCCGCCACCCACAGCCAGCCGATCGCCGCGGCGATATAGACGGCGCCATAAGCGGCATAGGTGCGGCCGGCATGTTCGGTGTCGACGAGCGTCAGCAGCCAGGCGAACAGGCACAGGGACGCCACGCCCGGCACCAGCCACCAGGGCGACTTGTCGAGGCGGAGCCAGGCCCAAAAGGCGAAGCATCCAGCGATCTCCGCGAGCGCGGCGGCAATGTAGGCGAGGATCGTCACGCGCGCGGTGTTGCATTGGCGGCGCTTTGGGGCAACCTGTCCGGATCGGGCGTTTGACGCACGGGAGCATGACGAATGATCCTGTCGAGCCCGCAATCCGGTCGCGAGCGGATCGCCGCAATGACGGCAGTCGCGCTGGTTCACGGACTCATGCTGTGGCTGCTTGTCGCCGGCTTCGGCATCAGGATCGCCGCGCCCGAGGCTGACAGCCTGAAGCTGTTCGACATTCACGCCCCACCGCCCCCACCGGCTCCGGACCAGCCGCAATCGCTCGCGGCCGAGATGCCTGACAAGGCGCCGGCAGCGCCGGACCTTGACGCCGAGCCATCGCCTGTCGTCGTCCCCCCGCCCGAAGTCCGGCTGGTTCGGCCCTCTCCCGTCCCCGCCGCACCCGCCGCCGGGTCCGGCAGTGCGGACAGGGCGGGCGCCAGCCCTCACGCTGGCCCCGGCACCGGCGCAGGCGGCACCGGCGGCGGCGGGTCGGGGGCCGGGCCGGCTGTTCCGGCACGCCAGATTGCCGGCCGCATCGGCGATCGCGACTATCCGGCCGGGCCCCGCCGCGCGCGGATCGAGGGCCGGGTGCTCGTCCGCTTCGCCGTAAATCCCGATGGCCGCGCGCGTGGATGCCTCGTTCTGCGCTCCAGCGGCAATCCCGATCTCGACACCGCAACCTGCCGCCTGATCGAGCGCCGCTTCCGCTTCGTGCCGGCCCGCGACGATGCCGGTCGCGCCATTCAGGACAGCAAGATGTGGGAGCAGATCTGGTGGCTTGCGGGAGGTCGAAACGGACCCTGAACGGCGCGGCTTTCGTTCAGAGTCCAGAAATGTCACACATGGCCAATGGCCGCGTGAAAGGGAGTGATCTCATGAAAACAAGATTTGCCATTCTCGGGCTCGTCACGGCGTCGGTTCTCGCCGCCGTCCCCGCCGCAGCGCAGACCCGCGCGGAAGAAGATCGCTGGCGCGCCGCGCAGCGCCGCTATGACAATGAGCGCGCGATCTACGACCGCGAGCGCGACCGCTATGACGAGGCGCGCCGCCGCGGCGAATATCGCGCCTATGACAACAATTATTCCACCGACTATGACGCGGCCCGCTACTATCGCGACGATCCCCGCTACCAGGAGCGGACGCTGAGCTCGGACGACTATGTCTACCGGGGCTCGGACGGCCGCTATTATTGCCGCCGCACCGACGGCACGACGGGCCTGATCATCGGCGGCGCGGCCGGCGGCATTCTCGGCAACGTCATCGACGGCGGGCGCAATCGTGCGGCCGGCACGCTGATCGGCGGTGCGCTCGGCGCCTTGCTCGGCCGCGGCATCGAGCAGAACCAGCAGCAGGTTCGCTGCCGCTAAACGGACCTAGGCGGCGACAGGCCCTGCCGTGACCGGCGGGGCCTCGACCGGGTCGCCGACCAAGGCTTCGACGAAGCCCTTGCGCCATGCGAGAACGTCCTCGCTGCGGACATTGTCGATCAGCTTTTCCCAGCGGCGCACCCGCTCGCCCCGCTCCATGTTGAGCGCGGCGCGGATCGCATCGCTGACCTCGTCCTTGCTGTAGGGGTTGATCAGGATCGCATCCGCCATCTGGTGCGCTGCGCCGGCAAAGCGGGAGAGAATGAGGACGCCGGGATCGTCCGGGTCCTGCGCCGCGACGAATTCCTTGGCGACGAGGTTCATGCCGTCGCGCAGCGGCGTGATCAGGGCCACATCGCTCGCCCGGTAGAAGCCTGAGAGGCCGGCGCGCGGATAGCCCTGGTTGACGTACCGGATCGGCACCCAGTCGACATGGGAGAACTCGCCATTAATCCGCCCGCTGAGCTCGTCCAGCCGTTCGCGGATCGCCTCATAGGTGTGGACCTCGTCGCGCGAGGGTGGCGCGATCTGGAGGAGCGAGACCCGGCCTCGCCAGTCGTCATGCTCCTCGAGAAACCGGCGATAGCCGTCGAAGCGCTGCTCGATGCCTTTTGAATAATCGAGCCGGTCGACGCCGATGATGACCTTCTTGTCCTCGGCGCTGCGGCGCAGCGTCTCGTAGGCGTGGCGCGCATCGTCGCTGTCGAGGATGTTGGCGAATTCCGACGCATCGACGCCGATCGGGAAGGCGGCCGCCTTCACCCGCCGGTCGCCGACCTGGATCGTGCCGTCGGGATGGACCGTCCCGCCAAGCTCACGCTGAACATAATGGTGGAAGCTTTCCAGCCATTCCCAGGTCTGGAAGCCGATCACGTCATAAGCGAGGAGCGAGCGCACCAGCCGCTCGTGGAACGGGAGCGACACCATCAGCCGATGCGGCGGCCACGGTATATGCAGGAAGAACCCGATCCGGTTCTTGAGGCCGCGCTGGCGCAGCTGCGAACCCAGCGGGATCAGGTGATAATCGTGCACCCAGACGAGATCATCCGGCTCGATCAGCGGTATCACCGTCTCGGCGAAACGCTCGTTGACCCGCTCATAGCCGGCGCCGAAGCTGCGATCATATTCGGCCAGATCGATGCGGTAGTGGAAGAGCGGCCACAGCGTCCGGTTCGCATAGCCGTTATAATATTCGTCAACGTCCTGCTCTTCGAGATCGATCGTCGCCGTGGTGACGCCGTCCTCGCGGTGGAGGTTGATCTGGCCGGTAAACTCGTCGGTCTTCTGGCCCGACCAGCCGAACCACAGGCCGCGATATTCGCGCAGCGCCGCAGAAAGCGCGACCGCCAGGCCGCCCTGATTTCCCTCGGCGCTCCGCGGCTTGGGCGTGGACACGCGGTTGGAAATCACGATCAAGCGACTCATCTGACAAAGCTCCACGGGCGGGACAACAGCCCCGCGCAATTGATGAGTCCCACCAGCGAATAAGTCTGCGGATAGTTGCCCCACAGCTCGCCGCTCTCGAAGTCGGTGTCCTCGGAGAGAAGCCCCGCGGGCGTCAGCCGCTCGAGCGTCTTCATGTAGAGGTCGCGCGCCTCGTCGGTGCGCCCGACCAGATGCAGCGCCTCGATGAACCAGAAGGTGCAGAAATTGAACGCCGTCTCTGGCAGGCCGAAATCGTCCTCCGCCGAATAGCGCAGCATATGCTCGCCGCGCCGCAGCCCCTTCTCCAGCGCGTTGAACGTGTTGACGAAGCGCGGATCGCTCGCGTCGAGGAAACGCATGTCGAGAAGCTGGAGCAGGCTCGCGTCGAGCACGTCGTCGCCGAAGGTGGCGGAGAAGCGCTGTTCCCCGGCCAGAAGCGCCTTCTCCTTGATCGCCCCGCGCACCTTGTCGGCGCGTCCCCGCCAATGCGCGGCGCGATCGGGCAGATCGAGTTCGCCGGCAATGTTGGCCAGCCGGTCGCACGCCGCCCAGCTCATCACCGAGCTGTAGGTGTGGACCGAGGTGCGCGTGCGGAATTCCCACAGGCCCGCATCGGGCTGGTCGTGCGTTTCCCAGGCCCGCTCGCCGACCTTCTCCAGCGGGCCGAAATCGTCGACGCCGGACTTGCGCAGCAGCCGCTCGTCGAAAAAGGCCTGGGTGTTGGACAGGACGATCTGGCCGTAGGCGTCGTGCTGGATCTGGGTGTAGGCGGCATTGCCGACGCGCACCGGCCCCATGCCGCGATAGCCGGCCAGGCCTTCGGCGATCCACTCCTCCAGCTTCGGCTCGCCCGACACCGCGTAGAGCGGCTGGATGAAGCCCCCTTCCGCGGAATCGACGATGTTGCGCAGATAGGAGAGATAGCCTTCGAGCACGTCGAGCGCGCCCAGCCGGTTGAGCGCCTGCACCGTGTAATAAGCGTCGCGGATCCAGCAATAGCGATAGTCCCAGTTGCGCTCCGAATTGGCCGCCTCCGGGATGGACGTGGTCAATGCCGCGACGATCGCGCCGGTCTCTTCGTGCTGGCACAGCTTCAGCGTGATCGCGGCGCGGATGACGGTGCGTTGCCATTCGAGCGGGATGGCCAGGCCACGCGTCCATTCCCGCCAATGGTCCGAGGTCTGGTGCAGCATCGTCGCCAGCGTCTGAGTCACATTGCCGACGAAGGGCTCGTCCGGGCCGAGGAAGAAATGCAGCGATTTCTCCAGCCGGAACGCGCGGCCCTCGAGCAGATGCAGGATAGGCGCGTCGGTGGTGAGCCGCAGCGGCTGCGGCTTCAGCAGGAAGCGGATATGGTTGGTGCCGTTGGTCCGGTCGGCATCGCAGGCGCCCCAGTCCGTCGCGGGGTTCAGCAGCACGCGGATGCGCGGCGCCCCGGCAACCGGCCGCACGATCCTGGCGAACGCCACCGGCCGATACATCCGGCCAGACCGTTCGAAGCGCGGGCAGAAATCATAGACATCGACGATCGCACCCTCGGCGTCCGTCAGCCGCGTCATCAGGATCGGCGTATTCTTGAGATAGCGCGGCTCGGACGAGACCTGCTTTTCCAGCGCAATCCGCCATTCGCCGCGCGGCATCGCCGCCTCGCCCTTCGGATCGAGAAGCGCACAGAACATGGGATCGCCGTCGACGCGCGGCTGGCACGCCCAGACCATGCCGGCCGTCGAATCGACCAGCGCGCTGACCTGGCAATTGCCGATCGGCCAGAGATCGAGACTGCGCATTCCCCGCCCCTTTTGAGGTTCGTCCGTTTCCGCCACGAAAGACAGACGTGTCGGGGCCGATCCGGTTCCGTGGCGGCTAGCGCCCCAGCCAGTCCGCGACCGCCGCGACGGACGGGAGCAGGTAGCGGGCCGCGGTCTCCCGCATCGGCCCGACAAGTATCCCGGCCCCGCCATGCGCGGCCACGGCGGCAAAGCCATGCTCGTCGGTCAGGTCATCGCCGATGAAGACCGGCCGCATGCCGGCAAATTCCGGTCCGCTCATGAAGGCGTCGACGGCATCGCCCTTGGTCGCACCGTCGGGCCGCAGCTCGATCACCATGTTCCCGCGCTGGATCGTGAAGCCGCGCGCCTCGCCGAGTGACGTCATGAAGGCGTCGGCCCGCGCGGCCTCGTCCGGCGCGAGGCGATAGTGAAGCGCGATCCCCGCGGGCTTCTCCTCGGCAATCAGGCCCTCGGCGCTCGCCGCGAAGCGCGTGACGGCCTCGTGCACGTCCTCCAGCCCGATCGGCACGCTGAGCGGGAGCCTCGTCCCGTCGGCGAGCTGTAGCTCCACGCCGTGCGAGCCCGAAAAGGCGATGCCGTGGAGCGGCAGGTGCCGCTGGAGATCGGCAAGCGAGCGTCCGCTGACGATCGCCAGTCGGCCCTTGAGGCGCCGCTGGAGCCGTTCCAGCATCGGCACGAGACCGGGCGACACCCGGATCGCGTCCGGCGTTTCGGCAAGCTCGACGAGCGTCCCGTCGAAATCGAGGAACAAGGCAGCGCCGTCCAGCAGGTCGTTCGGCGGGGGTGGGAGGCTGGTCATGCGCCCCGTTGGCAACAGCCGGCGCAATTCTCAAGCCGCTTCAGTCCAGCGTCTCGCCGCGCCCGATGCCCCAGATACGATCGGCGAGGATGAACCCGTTGCGATTGCCGACGGCGATCCGGCACCAGCCACCATCGCAGCGAGAGATGCGACCGACGACTCCGGGCTGCGCCTGATAGCGGACCGGCGATCCGGCATCGGCGCGCTCGTGCAGCGGCGCCGGCCCCTCGCCACGGACAATCGCGGTGCGGGTGTCCGAAAGCAGACTGACCAGCATCCAGCCCTGCGTCCCATCCGGATCCTCGATCTTTCGCCAGTCCCGATAGACCTCGACCACGCGGATCGGCAGGTCGGCGCGGACATAGAGCCACTGACCGGGATAATTGCGTCCCGGCCCGGTCCGCATCATCGCCTGCCCCGACGCGATCGACGCCCAATAAGGCGTCTCGCGCCGCGGCTGGGCCGTGGCGGCGGACAGCGACAAGGTGGACAGGGCAAGCAGCAGGAACGCCAAAGCGCGCGTCACGCTCAATCTCCCGTCTGGATGCGCTCCACGAGCTGCTTCACCGTCGGCACGAAGCCGTTGGAATAGAAGGGATCCTTCTTGAAGCGGAAGGCCGCGTGGCCGGCGAACATCAGATTCTCCTCCACCGGGCCGCCATGGGCGATGTCTTGCAGGGTCTTCTGGATGCAGAAGCTGCGCGGATCGGCGAGCCGCCCGGTCGAATTCTTCTCATTGTCCGCCCAGGAGGAGAACTGGCACTGGCTAAGGCAGCCCATGCAGTCCGCCTGGTCCTTGCGGACGATGTGCTTTTCCTCGGGCGTCACGAAGACGAGCGTCTCGTCGGGCGTCTTCAGCGCCTCGGTGAAGCCCTGCGCATACCATTCGCGGGCATGAAGCAGGTCGCCCTTGGTCACCCAGTAATTCTTCTTGCCGAGCACGCCGACGTCCAGCTGGAACTTGTGATCGCCCAGCTCTTCCTTGGTAAAGGCGATCTGGCGGTGCGAGCGCGCCTCGAGATTGCGCAGGAACGGATTGCGCACGGCCGACGAATAGAAACCCGTCGGCGAGAAGCGGTGGAGAAGGACGTCGCCTTCCTCCAGCGTCATCAGCCTCTGCTTCCATGCCTCGGGGATCGGGCTCTCCTGCGTCAGCAGCGGCCGGGTGCCGAACTGGAAGGCGATCTGGCCGAGCTCCGGATTGTCGATCCAGTGCTCCCATTCCTTGAGGTTCCAGACGCCGCCGGCCATCACGATCGGCACGCTGTCCGAAATCCCCCCGGCGCGCATCGTCTCGCGCAGCGCCTGAACGCGCGGATAGGGGTCCTGCGGCTGCAGCGGATCCTCGGCATTGGACAGGCCGTTATGGCCGCCCGCAAGCCACGGATCCTCATAGACCACCGCGCCCAGCCACTCGGCGGCCTTCGAATAAGCGCGCTTCCACAAGGCGCTGAACGCGCGCGCGGAGCTGACGATCGGAAGATAGTTGACGCCGTAGGAGGAGGCGATCTCGCTCAACTTGTAGGGCATGCCGGCGCCGCAGGTGACACCTGCGAC
>Ga0335075_10014238_pt1 | contig 11956 bp, 10 predicted proteins | sample Lox_Sample_24_FD_206723 | JGI IMG/M metagenome (GOLD analysis project Ga0335075, IMG submission 206723) | Soil microbial communities from Loxahatchee National Wildlife Refuge, Florida, United States - Lox_Sample_2.4 | ecosystem: Environmental > Terrestrial > Soil > Wetlands | place: USA... | reverse complement strand
TACGAGATCGAAGAGCGCGATCTCGTCTGGTTCGTGCTCGATGCTTCGGTCGAGCTCTGGTCGGGCCGCGTCGGTCACGCGCCGCTCGATCTGATGATCGACGGGGTCGCCCAGCTCGTGCGCCAGCACCTGCGCGCCGGGCACGAGGTGGGGCTCGTCCGCATCGCCGGGCCCCATGTCGAGCGCGTGCCGGCGCGGCGCGGGGCTGCGCACGAGCGCCGGCTTCTCGAGGCGCTGGCGCACACGCCGTACACGCTCGAGCCCGAGCGCAGCGGGCTCGACGAGCGCGGCGTGGGGCTGCGGGTGCTCGAGCACCTGCGCGCGCTGGCGCCGCTCGAGGCCCAGCTGCTCGACCCGAACGACCTCGATCGCGTCGCGGCTCTGGCCGCGCGGGTGCTGACGCAGGCGCCGTTCCCGAGCGTCCGCATCGCAGCGACCACACCCCGCGAGGCCACGCTGCGCACGCACCTCGCCGCGTTCGGCATCGGCGGCCCGCCGCGCCTCGAGGCGCGCCTGCCCGAGGTCGATGCGGCCCTCGCCGACGCGGTGCTCGGCGCGAGCCGCGGGCGTCCGCCGGCTTCCGTGGTATACGTCGCGTCGCCGATGCCGGACGAAGAGCGCTGGAGACAGCTCGGGCCCAAGCTGCGTCAGATCCAGCGGCGCCGCACGCGGCTCGGTTGGGTCTTTGCGCCCGAGCTGCCGGCGCTCGACAATCCGACCCATCTCCAGGCGCACGTCGCTCGCACGGCGGCTCGGCTGCGCGCCGACGCCGAGCGGGTGAGCGCGGAGCAGCGGCTCCGGCATGCGGGCATCCAGTGCGTGCCATGCACCCTGCACGAGACCGCGAGCATCGAGGTCGTGCCGGCCCTGCCAAGCCGTGCACGAAGCGTCGCCGGATGACGGCCCCGGACGACACCGACAGCGAGCGCTCCGGCGCCGCCAGTCCGCTCGCGCTCTTGCGGCGTAACGGGCTCGAGCCCAAGCGTTCGCTCGGCCAGAATTTTCTCCTCGACGCCCGGCTCTCGAAGAAGATAGCCGACACCGCGTCGGCAAACGGCGGCGCCAGCGTGCTCGAGATCGGCGCCGGCACGGGCGCGCTCACCGCGCCGCTACTGGCCGCCGGGTGCAACGTCGTGGCGATCGAGACGGACGCGCAGCTGAGCCGGCTCCTGCGCGAGAGCTTTGCGGCCCCGCTCGCGAGCGGCCAGCTCCGTTTGATCGAGGCCGACGTGCGCGAGGTCGATCTGCTGGCGACGCTCGACGGCATGCCAGCGCCCCGCACCCTGGCCGGCAACCTGCCTTATCACCTGTCGGGGTTGCTGCTGCGCCATGCCGTGGACGTGGCCGATCGAGTCGTGCGCAGCGTGTTCCTGTTGCAGCTCGAGGTGGTCGATCGGCTGTGCGCCGCTGCGGGCAGCGAGGCGTATGGCGCGCTCAGCGTGTTCGCGCAGGCGGTGTATGCGCCCGAGCGCGCCTTCGTCGTGAAGCGCGGCGCGTTTTATCCTCAACCCAACGTCGATTCCGCCGTCGTGGTGCTCGAGCCGCTGCCGCGTCGGGTCGAGCTGTCGGACGAGTTCACGGCGCTGGTCCGCGCCGCCTTCGAGAAGCGCCGCAAGACCCTGCGCAACGCCTGGCGCGGAGTGCTGGGCCTCACGCCGGACCGGATCGAAGCCGGCGCGCTGGCGGCCGGCATCGACCTCGGCAAGCGGGGCGAGGTGCTGGCCGTGGCAGACTTCGAGCGCATGGCGCTGGCGCTGCGGGGCGGGCAGGGGGCTCCCGCGTGAGCCCGAAGCGGCCAGGGCCACTGGCTGCGCTCGTGCTGCTCGCGGCCTGCACTGCACCCAGCAATGCGGCGGTGCCGGGCGTTCGTGCCGAGTTTGGGATCTTTTATGGCGGGCAGGTGCAGCAGCGCGACGAGATCCCGCTCTCGCTCGACAGCGCTCGCCAGCGGCAAGGGTTTCGGCTCACGTCGACGCCGCCGCCGGCGCAGCCGCTCGAGGTGCGCTGGGAGCTCGGCAAACCCGGGCAGGGCCGGCGCACACCCGACAGCCAAGGCCGCCGCGCGCGCCCGCGGCCCGTGCAGCTCGGTCGCGCGCATTTCCGCGCTGGCGAGGCCGTCTTCGAGCAGGCACTGCCCTTTGCGCCCGACGACCCGCTCGGGCTCTGGAACATCCGCGTGCTCGTGGGCGACCGCGTCGTGCTCGAGCGGCCGTTCGTCGTCTACGATGCGATCGAGCGCGCGAGGCGCGAGCAGGCCGCTGCCGAGGCGGACGCCGGGCGTTGACGAGGACAGGCTCGAGGCAGTGCCCCGAGCCCGGCGGCTGTCACGGCTGTGCTTCGTCGCTCGACGCTACCGCAGCCGTCTGCGCGTAGTCTTCGGGCTGGCTCGCCTCGTAGTAGGCGCGCATCGTGGGCGGCGGCGGGTCGCCGTAGAGCTCGAGCAGCGCTGCGGCCCAGAGCTCCTTGGCGATCAGCTCGAGGTGCTCGCTCGAGCCGAGCTCACCCGCGAAGTGATCGAGGGCCTCGTCCGCCTCCTTCAAGTTCAGGCGCACCCGCACCGGGTCGACAGCATCTTTGGTCGAGAAGCGATCCGTCAGCACCGAGGCACGGTCGCCGTGGATCTCGACGTAGCCCGGGCCGACCGCCACCTGCGTCGCGACGCCGCCCTTGATGTACGTGATGATCCCGGTCGTCAGCGCGGCGAGCATGGGGCGGTGGCCCGGCAGCACGCCGAACTGGCCATCGACGCTCGGCGCGGTCAGCTCGTCGATGTCCTCGCTGAGCTGCACGCCCTCGGGCGTGACGATCTCGAGGTGAAACTGGGCCTGGGCCACGATTACTTGGTGCCCCTGAGGGTCTGCGCCCTGGCTTTGACCTCGTCGATGTTGCCCATCATGTAGAAGGCCTGCTCCGGCAGCGAGTCGAGCGCGCCCGAGAGGATCTCCTTGAAGCCCGCGATCGTCTCGCGCAGCGGCACGTACTTGCCGGCGAGGCCCGTGAAGGCGTTGGCGACGAAGAACGGCTGCGACAAGAACTTCTGGATCTTGCGCGCGCGGTCGACGACGCGCTTGTCGTCCTCGCTGAGCTCGTCCATGCCGAGGATCGCGATGATGTCCTGCAGATCCTTGTAGCGCTGCAGCGTACGCTGCACGCCGCGCGCGACGTCGTAGTGCTCCTGGCCGACGATCTTCGGGTCGAGCATCGTGCTGGTCGAGTCGAGGGGATCGACCGCCGGATAGATGCCGAGCTCCGAGATCGCGCGCGACAGCACGGTGGTGGCGTCGAGATGCGCGAAGGTGGTGGCCGGCGCCGGGTCCGTCAGGTCGTCGGCGGGCACGTAGATGGCCTGCACGCTGGTGATGCTGCCCTTCTTCGTGGACGTGATGCGCTCCTGGAGGGCGCCCATGTCCGTGGCCAGCGTCGGCTGGTAACCCACCGCGCTCGGCATGCGGCCGAGGAGCGCGGACACCTCGCTGCCCGCCTGCGTGAAGCGGAAGATGTTGTCGACGAAGAGCAGCACGTCCTGCCCTTCTTCGTCGCGGAAGTACTCGGCGCAGGTGAGCGCGCTCAGCGCGACCCGCGCGCGGGCTCCCGGCGGCTCGTTCATCTGGCCGTAGACGAGCGTCGTCTTCGACAGCACCGCCTCGCCCGTCTCGAGCTTGCTCTCCGCCATTTCGAGCAACAAGTCGTTGCCCTCGCGCGTGCGCTCGCCGACGCCGGCGAAGCAGCTCACGCCGCCGTGCGCCTTGGCCACGTTGTTGATGAGCTCCATGATGAGCACCGTCTTGCCCACGCCGGCGCCGCCGAACAGACCGATCTTCCCACCCTTGCGGTACGGGGCGAGCAGGTCCACGACCTTGATGCCCGTCTCGAAGATCTCGACGTTGGTGCTCTGGTCCACGAAGGCCGGGGCGGGACGATGGATCGGCAGGTGCCGCGTGGTGTTCACGGGGCCGAGGTTGTCGACGGGCTCGCCGACGACGTTCAGGATGCGACCGAGCGTGGCCGTGCCGACCGGCATCGAGATCGGGGCGCCGGTGTCGCGAGCCAGGCCGCCGCGCACCAGGCCTTCGGTGGTGTCCATCGCGATCGCGCGCACGATCGACTCGCCCAGATGCTGCGCGACCTCGAGCACGAGGTTGTCGTTATCGTCGGAAATGTTGGGGTTGGTGACCGTCAGCGCGTTCAGCAGCGACGGCAGCTTGCCGGGCGGGAACGCCACGTCGACGACGGGCCCGATCACCTGTGTAATTCGCCCAGCGGCGGCAGCAGCCGCCACATCCGTACCATGACTCACCATAAACGACGCTTTCGAGGTTGGGCCACACAGCCAGAGTGGCAAGGAAGGAGGTCGATCACCGCCGCTCCGCTCCCTCGCGGCTTCGGCCTGGGGCGCCTTATCATGTCGGCCCAACCACTGCCAAGCCTCGAGAGTCCAGGGCCCGAGCGCGCGCGCTTTGGAGGGCGGAGCGGCGGCAGCGGAAACGGGGGCGCCTCGCGACGGTCGAACGGCTCGCGAGTCAGGGCACGTTTTACGCTCGCGGCGCGCGACCGTCGGGCACCGGTGCGGCCAGCCCTTGACCAATCCAGAACTCGAGCCGCACTTTTGTTCGGACCGTGATCTCTCAGGAAACCATCGAAGCGGTGCGGAGCCGCGTGTCGATCGTCTCGGTGATCGGCGAGCGGGTGCGACTCGAGCGCCGCGGGCAGAATCACCTCGGCCTGTGCCCCTTCCACAAGGAGAAGACGCCGAGCTTCAACGTCAACGCCGAGCGCGGTTTTTTCCACTGTTTCGGCTGCCAGGCGAGCGGCAACGTCATCAGCTTCATCCAGCAGCTCGACGGCTTGACGTTCCCCGAGGCGGTGCGCGAGCTGGCCGAGCGAGCCGGAATCGAAGTCCAGGAGACGGGCTCGAACGCCGACCGGCAGCAGGAGGCCGAGGCTCGCCGGCGCAAGGACGAGCTCTATCGCGCCGGCGCGCTCGCCGCGGAGTACTTCGAGCGCTGCCTGAGCGAGCACCCGCTGGCCAGTCACGCGCGCGGCGAGCTGCGCCGCCGCAAGCTCGCGCCGGAGTTTGCAGAAAACGCGGCGCAGGCGCTGACGGCCTTTCGCGTGGGCTACGCCCCCTACGGTTGGGATGGGCTCGCCCGCCATCTGCGCCAGGTCGGCTTCAACCTGCGAGCGGCCGAGGCCGTCGGGCTGCTCGGGGAGCGCAAGAGCGGCGACGGCCACTTCGATCGCTTCCGGCACCGGCTCATGTTCGCCGTCATGGATCTGCAGGGACGCATCGTCGCCTTCAGCGGCCGCAGCCTGGACGAGCCGTCCGCGGAGGAGCTCGCGCGCGCCGGTCAGCCGCCGCCGCGCAAGGACGCAGCCCGTCCGGAGCCGCCCGCCAAGTATTACAACTCGCCCGAGTCTCCCATTTATCGCAAGCGCGAGACGGTGTTCGGTCTGTACCAGGCGCGACAGACCATCCGCGAGCGCGATCGCGCCGTGGTGGTCGAGGGCAACTTCGACGTCGTGAGCCTGCACGCGCGAGGCATCACGAACGTCGTCGCGCCGCTCGGCACCGCGTTCACCGGCGAGCAAGCCGCGCAGATCAAGCGCTACTCGAACAGCGTGACGCTGCTCTTCGACGGCGACTCGGCGGGACAGCGGGCGACGCGAGCCGCGCGCGAGCCGTGCCATGCCCAGGGCCTGCAAGCGCGGGTCGCCCAGCTGCCGGCGGGGAAGGATCCCGACGACGTCGTGCGCGAAGGGGGCCGCGAGTCGATCGACCGCGTGCTGGCGGGCGCGCGTGGGCTGCTCGAGTACCTGATCGACTCCGTCCTGCGCAGCGGCTTCTCCACGGACGATGCCGTCGCCCGCGCTGCGAAGGTGCGCGAGGTCGAGGAGCTGATCAAGAGCGAGGAAGATCCGGCGGCGAAGGCCATGGCAGAGCGGCTCGCCGACGAGATCGCGGGGCGCCTCGGCGTCTTCGCGGGCGAGGACATCAAGAGCTTCCGTGCCATCGCCAGCGCCGTCCGCGGTGCGGCACGCGGCCCCGTCACCGCGCCGCAGGCGCCGGCCCGGCAAGCACTGCCGCCCGAGCAGGCGCGCTCGCCGAGCCGGGTCGACCAGATCCGGCAGCAGCTGTTCGGCGCCGCGCTGGAGTATCCGTCGCTGCTCGGCGATCCGGAGGTGATCGCGCTGCTCGACGTGATCGACGGCGACATCGCGCTCGGCCTCGGCGTGATCGGGTCGCTCGCGGCGCAGGGGCTGGATCTATCCACCGCCGCCGCCGACCCGCCCAGTTTTCTCGGCGCGTTTCCCGAGTCGCTGCGGCCGCTCGTGGCGATGCGGCTCGCCGTGCCTCAGATCGCCAAGCTCGAAGCGGCGCGCGGCGTGCTCATCGACAACCTGTCCAAGCTACGGCGCCTCGCTCAGCGGCGCGAGCAGTCCGCCGTCAAGGAAGAGCTGCGCAAGGCGCAGGTGGTGGACGATTTCGCGGCTCAAGAGGAGCTCTTGCGTCAACAGCTGGCCCGGGCGCGGATGCGCCACAAGCTGGAATGAGGGGCGGGGTCAGCGCCGCACGGACGCATGCACGTGCGTCCGATCCTCGAAGTAGACCCAGTCGAATCCCGCCACCACCGCGAGGAACGCCAGCCGTCCGAGCTTGGTGGGATCGATGTCCGACGTGGTGAGGTCGACGGCACGCCCTTCGTAGTGCGCGCTCGCCGGCCCATGCTCGCCGTTTTCGTCCCAGGCCTCCGTCACGCGCACGCTGACGCCGTCCCACTCGCGCCGGACGAGGCGGTTGAGCGCGTACAGCCGTCGCTCGAGCCGAGGGGTCATCATGCGGTCGGCACCGGTGGCCTCCTCGTCCTTGAACACGATCTCCGCGCTCGGGTTGCGCAGCAGCCCACGATAGTCCGGCATGCCCCGTGAGACACGCACCAGCACCTGCCCGATCGCGTCCTGCTCGCTCAGTCGCGGCACGCGCTCGCCGAGCTCCAGCGCTCCGGCAGGCTTCGACAGCGCCGGCCCGGGCACGAGCGAGTCACAACCCCCGAGCGACGCGGCGACGAGGCACGACGAAATGAAGCTGAGCGGTGAGCGGAGCATGTCCGGGAGGCGTCTCGCGCGGGCGGACGCCCGTGGAAGCCTCGCCGAACCATCCGGATCCAGCCAAAAAAGCGGCGCGAATCAGCCGCGGACCCGGATCGCCCAGGTCAGCTTTCCGAGGTTCTTGAGCACGTTCGGTACGCGCTTGAACAAGTTGATCGACGGCGGGCGTTTCTCCAGCACCCGGATCGGTATTTCGAGCACGCGCTTGTCGGTGCGATAGGCGCGGATCACGAGCTCGCTGGCAAACACGTCCTTGTCTGCCACACACGCCTCGACGAGGGGCAAGATCGCCGAGCGGCGAAACGCCTTGAGCCCGTGCGTGTCGGTGCCGCGGAAGCCGAGCAAGCCGCGGAGCAGGCCCGTGTACGCGATGCTGGCGACATGGCGCAACATGGGTCGCTCATCCATGGCGCCCTCGATCAACTTTGACCCGATCACCATGTCGGTGCGGCCCGACTCGAGCTCGAGCACCGCCGCCTGGTGAAAGTCCGTGTCGCACAGGTCGATCTCGTCACACAGCACGAACGTGCCCCGTGCGGCGCGGATGCCCTCCCGAAGTGCCTTGCCATAGTTGGGCTCCCCGACGCTGAGCGAGCGCAGTTCCGGGTAGCGGGCGGACAGGGTCGCGGCGAGCTCGGCGGTTTTGTCGCGAGAGCCGTTCTCCGCGATGATGATCTCGTAGTCCCAGTTCAGCGGTTGCAGGCGATCGCGCAAGTCGACGATGGCGGATCGAAGGATCGCTTCCTCGTTGTAGACCGGGATGACGATCGAAACGCGGGGCTCTCGAGATGCATCGGGCTGTGTCATTACGGCGAGCGTCTTACTATTGGCTCGCGGGAACACTCAACGAACACTCGACGCCGGGAGCGACTCGACGCGGTACAGCGGGCGCCGATCCCACCGAACCTTTTCGCGGATCTCGCAATCTGGACAACATGGCCTGGTGGCCGGCCCTGGGGTGCCGCACCGTGACCGTGGCGCGACGGCATTCGAGGTGAAAGCCGTTATCAATTAGATTATAGGCCGAGGCACGGATGATGACACTCGACCAGGTGGTTCCCGGCGTCTCGGTGGTCGTCGAAACGGTGGGAGGGGCTCGGGCGTTTCGTCGCCGTCTCATGGAGCTCGGGATCATTCCCGGCACGCGCGTGGAGGTGCTGCGGGTGGCACCGTTCGGCGACCCCATGGAGCTGTCGGCTCGGGGCTGTAACCTGTCGATCCGTGCCTCCGAGGCGCGCGAGGTGCAGGTGGTCGCTGCCGCCGCCGAACAGCGGGCGAGCGTGAGCCCGCTCGCCGCGGGACTGGCGAAGAGCGCGCCATGAGCATGACCGAGGGCTTCGAGCCGCCGGTGCCGAAGGGTGCGGCGCCATCCAACGCAGACCCGGCGCAGGAGACGGGGATGCCCACGCTGCTCCTCGTCGGCAACCCGAACGTCGGCAAGACGAGCCTGTTCAACCGCCTCGCGCGCCGCAACGAGCGCGTCGGCAACTACCCGGGCATCACGGTCGAGCGACGTTCGGCGGAGATGCCCCTGCCGTCGGGGCGACGGGTGGTGGTCAGCGACGTGCCGGGCGCCTACTCACTCAGCGCTCGCTCCAGCGAAGAGCAGATCGCGCTGCAAGCGATCCTCGGCTGGGCCGGCAATCCGCGCCCCGACCTCGTGATCGTGGTCGTCGACGCCGGCCAGGTGGTGCGCAACCTCTACCTCGCGTTGCAGATCATCGAGCTGCGCGTACCGGTCGCGATCGCGCTCAACATGGTCGACGAGGCCGGCGATCGCGCGCCGAGCGCGGCCGAGCTGGAGCGCTTGCTGGGAGTGCACGTGGTGCCCACCAACGGGCGCAACGGCGCCGGCATCCGCGAGCTGGCGGCCGCCGTGGAGGCCGAGCTCGGCGAACCGCGCCGGCCCCGCGTGCACGTGAGCTACCCGGCGGCGCTGTTGCACGACGTCGACCGCGTTGCGGACGCGCTGCCCGACGAATGGAAAGGCAACGTCGAGCGCCAGCGCGCGCTCGCGCTCTGGGCGCTGTCGAGCCTCGAACCCGACGACGAGCTCACCGGCATCACGCCCGGCCTGCGCGAGCGAGCGCTGGAGGTGTTCGCCGGCGCCGGCGAGCGCGATCTCGATCGCGAGATCATCGAGAGCCGCTACCAGTACCTCGAGGCGCGGCTCGCCGAGCTGCCCACCCGCGCTAGTGAAGCACGCGGCGGGCGGGGCCTCTCGCGCACCGAGCGCATCGATCGCGTGTTGCTGCACCCCGCGTATGGCTTCGCCTTCTTCATCGCCATCATGCTGCTGGTGTTCCAGTCGCTGTTTGCCTGGGCCGATCCGGCGATGAGCCTGGTCGAAGGCGCATTCGCCGCCGTGCACTCGGCGCTGGAGAACAACCTGCCCGAAGGCTTCGTGCGCGATCTGCTGACGCTCGGCGTAGTCGATGGCGTGGGCAACGTCGTCGTGTTCCTGCCGCAGATCCTGCTCCTGTTCCTGTTCATCGGTCTGCTCGAAGACTCGGGCTACATGGCGCGCGTCGCCTACTTGATGGATCGCGCGCTGCGCTCCGTCGGCCTGCATGGGCGGGCCTTCGTCCCGATGATGTCGGGCTACGCCTGCGCGGTGCCGGCGATCATGGCGACCCGGACGATGGAGCGCCGCCGCGATCGACTGCTGACGATGCTGGTAGTTCCGCTGATGTCGTGCTCGGCGCGCCTGCCGGTGTACACGCTGATCATCGGCGCGCTGTTCCCGCCGAGCTCCGTCTTCGGTGTCGTACCGGTGCAGGGGCTGCTCATGGTGGCGATGTATTTGTTCTCGACCATCATCGCGCTGGTGGCTGCCGCGGTGCTCGGGCGCACGCTGGTGAAAGGGCGCTCGGTGCCCTTGATCCTCGAGCTGCCGCCCTATCGCTGGCCGAGCTTCGGCAGCGTGCTGACGATGATGTGGCTGCGCGCGCGCGCCTTCCTCAGCGAGGCGGGCAGCGTGATCCTGGCGTTTACGATCCTGATGTGGTTGCTGCTCAGCTACCCGAAGGTCGACCCGCCAACGGACGCGCCTTCGCAGCCCGCGCCGGCGGCGAGCGTGTCGGTGGCACCCAATGACGCGAAGCTCGAGGCGACCCCCAGCTTCGAGGCGTACCAGCTCGAGCGCAGCTTCGGCGGCCAGCTCGGCAAGGCGATCGAGCCCGTGATCGAGCCGCTCGGCTTCGATTGGAAGATCGGCGTCGGCATCGTCGGTGCCTTCGCCGCGCGCGAGGTGTTCGTTTCGACGATGGGACTCGTGTATGGGCTGGGCGACGTGGGTGACGACGACGCACCGCTGCGCGAGCGCATGCGCGCCGAGATGCACGCCGACGGCAAGCCGGTGTACACGCCGCTGGTCGGGCTCTCGCTCATGATCTTTTTCGCGCTCGCTTGCCAGTGCATGAGCACGCTGGCTGTAGTGCGGCGCGAGACGCAGTCATGGCGCTGGCCGGCGTTCCTGTTCGTTTACATGACCGGGCTCGCCTGGGTTACGAGCTTCGTCGTGTTTCAATTCGGTAGAGCGCTCGGCTTCTGAGCACGCAGCGCCGAGCGGCGCGATCCCTCGCCTGGAGTCGCAGCGTGGGGTTTCGCGGCTTGGCGGTCGCTAGAACACGCCGCCCACGCTCGCGTAGCCGCCGCCTGGGGTCGGAGAGACGTCGAGGTGCAGCCCGGCTTCGTTCGCCTTGGCGGCATCGTCGGAGCCGGAGCCATCGGCGGCGGCCAGGATGAACAGCACCGTGCCCGTCGCGGCGCCGACGATGCCGGTGACGAGTCCGATGTCGGCGAGCACGAACTCGCGCTCGTAGATATCTTTGCGCTCGTCTGCCCGAGACTTCAGGCAAACGCCGGGCTCGACCAGTTCGGGATCGACCGTCGCGCTCGGGCAGTCGTCCTTGAGACCGCGCTCGTCGGCGCGGCCGAGCGTGCCGAGTACCGCGAACATGCCGAGCCCGACGGCGCCGACGCCCCAGGCGACGTAGGCGTACGGGCGCAGCTGCGAGCCGCCCGAGCCCGTATCGATGGCTGCTTCGACGCTGGGCACCGGTGCGGGCTGAGCGCCGAAAGGAAGGCTGATCGGACGACTCTGAACCCCTTGTTGTGCGACGATGATCCTCGTCACGCGGTCGCGGCCCGGGCTCTCCGCGACCAGCTCGTGCCGGCCCGGATCGAGCGCGATGGGCCCACCGCCGAACGCATTCGGGATGGTCTTCCCGTCGATCGTCACGCTGACGTTGTGGGCCGCATCGGCGTCGAGGCCGTCTGCGTGGAGCACCACGCTCGGCAGCTCGCGTTCCACTTCCTCCAGCCAGCGTGCGCAGTCTTTCTGCACGAAGCTCGGACACTCGGGGCGGGCACACACCGACAGCCGTGTCTGCGTCTCTTGGAGCTGCCCGGCGGCTCGGCTTTCCTGCGCGGACTCGTAGGCCTGTGCGCAGCTGGCCTTGCTCGGGGCTTCCACCGGCGCCGCTTCTTGGGCGCTCGCGGCAGGCATCGCGGCGAGCGTTGCGCCCGCGCTGCATACCATCCACGCCACCCGCCGCAGTCCAGCCACTCGCAACGCCCGCGCCGTCTGTTTCATCATGCAGCTCGGGCGCAGGATAACCGCGTCCCGCCCGCCGCCGCCAGACTGGACCACCGCTCCGGCCCGAAGTCGTGGAGGCAAACGACGCCCTTGCCGCAAAGTGAGAGCTAACGTGCGATAAACGCTCACGTTGCCCCACAGTGTGCCGCCGCATGCTCGAGGACTGGCATGTCCGGCGCTGTTGCGGCTCGATACAGCGCAGTGGCCGAGATGTTTCGAACGGCGCGGCTCAGCGCGTGCCGTCCTCGA
>Ga0335075_10014237_pt1 | contig 11957 bp, 6 predicted proteins | sample Lox_Sample_24_FD_206723 | JGI IMG/M metagenome (GOLD analysis project Ga0335075, IMG submission 206723) | Soil microbial communities from Loxahatchee National Wildlife Refuge, Florida, United States - Lox_Sample_2.4 | ecosystem: Environmental > Terrestrial > Soil > Wetlands | place: USA: Florida... | reverse complement strand
CGCGAAGTTCACGGAAAGGAGCCCGGTGGGCCGCCATCGCAAACCATCTCGTATCCAGCTCCCGCAAGGAGCAACCGCCGCCGCGGCACCCACCCTCGCCGCGGCTCTTTGTTTGTCGCCGCAGGCCGCCCCGGTCGCTAACGCGGCCACGGCCCACACGGCAGTTCTGGACGCCGCGAACCAGCTGTCCGGGCCACCCGCAACGTCGGCGCGCGCCGCGGCAGCTGCGCAGCAGACAACCCGGACAATAGCGAGCCGGACGACAGCACGCACGGCCAGGGCCGGATCAGCAAGTGCACTCCCGGCAACCTACCGAGTCCGCCACGGCGACTCGCTGTCCTCCATCGCCCGGCGGCTGTATCACGACCGGGCAGACTGGCCCGCGCTGTACTGGCGGAACCACCGGCGCATCCGCTGGGCGGACGATATCTACGCAGGCCAGGTGCTGCACGTCCCGGCGAAACCCGCGCACGAACCGACAGCGCCGGCAGCCCTGCAGCCGACGCCGGCGCCACAGGTTCCCAGCGCGGCAGCAGTTGCCCCGCAGGTCACTGCCGGGCCGGCCGCAGGTTCGGTCACAGCTGAGGCCTCCACCGCCACGCCTGGTGGTGCGTTCGGCGCCTGCGTAGTCGCGGCAGAGTCCGGCGGCAATCCGCAGATCATGAACGCGACTGGCCACTACGGGCTCTACCAGTTCAGCGAGTCGACCTGGATCGCATACGGCGGCAGCGCAGCCGACTTCGGCCACGCCAGCGTCGCCGAGCAGAACCAGGTATTCGCCAATGCGCTCGCCGCCGGCGGCGAGTCGAACTGGGCACCGTACGACGGCTGCTGATGGCGCCGCGGCGCTCGGGCCCGGTAGCTGACGTTGCCGCCGGGCTGAGTTAGTCGCCGGACTGAGCGCTGGCCGGCCCGGCGGGCGGTATACCGCTGGGCTGGCCGGCACCGTCAGCGGCACGCGAGGGCGAGCAGGCCCGCAGGTGCCGGGCGATCAGCGCGACGCTGAGCCAGCCAACGGCAGCCGCCAGCCAGAAGTTCACCAGGCGGAACGCCAGTGCCGCCGACACGGCTCCGACCCGCCCGGCCCCGTAAGCGGCGAGCACGACCGCGAGGCTCCCCTCGACGATGCCGAGGCCGCCTGGAATTAGCGGAAACGATCCGGCGACCTGAGCCACCCCGTAAGCCAGCAGCACGCCGTGCCACGGAATCGCGGCGTGCACCGCGCGAAAGCCGCAGAGCAGGCAGAGGAAGTCAGAACACCAGACGGCCGTCGCGATGGCCACGATCCCGGCCGTTGACCGGCCGCTCAGCGGGATCTCGCGCATCCGCGCCAGGGCGGCGTCGATGCGGGCACCGACGGTTCCGCGGGGGTAGCCGGTGACCTGACGAAGCAGCCGCATGACCCCGCCAGCTAGCTGGAGCACAAGATCGCGACGGATCAGGATCGCGCCCGCGCCGGCCACGATCAGCAGGCCGAGGACTGTCACGCCCGCGCTGGCCGCGCTGGTGCTGCCAGCCAGCGCGACCACCACGCCGAGCAGTAGTAGCAACGACATGCCGATGGCCTGCGCGATCAGGATCGTGAAGATGGTCCAGCCCGCGCTCGCGCCGCTGGCCCCGCGGCGCCGGTAATAGCGATACCGGTACGCGCTGGACACGGCCGGCTCGCCCGGCACCGTGTTCGCGATCGCGTCGTTGGCTACCGACAGCGCGAGCAAGCCCGGCAGCGCCGCTGTGGTACCGCTCAGCCGCAGTACCCGTTGCTGCAGCCAGGCGAACGTTAGCAGCGACAGGGTTTCGGCCCCGATCGCCGCGGCCATCCAGGCCAGGTCACCAGTGCCGAGCTGGTGCCAGGCCGCGATGAGATCGCTCCGCTTCGGCAACAGCAGCAACACGACAAGTACCCCGACAGCCGCGCCGAGCAGGTAGCGAACTACCGCCTGCCAGGGCCGCCGGGCACCGGGAGCTGCCAGTTCGCCCGCCACGAGCCAACGCTACCGACCGGGCTCTGGCAGCATGAGCCGTTACGTTTAGCAGCATCACCAGGCGCAAGCTCCGGGCGAGGGCCAATATCGGAACGGTGCAGTATCGGAACAGCACTCGTGTCGGAACAGCGCCGGTCTCGGAAGGCAGACAGTGACAGCACAATTCGGCGGCCGGATCGGCAGCACGTGGCGGGATAGCGAGCCGTGGTGGCCGGCCGAACCCGCTCCACCGGCAGGCGCGCCGAACATCGTGCTCATCGTGCTCGACGACGTCGGCTATGCCCAGCTCGGCTGCTACGGCTCGGACATCGAGACGCCGGTGCTTGACGGTCTTGCCGGATCCGGGGTCCGGCTAGCGAATTTCCACACCACCGCGCTCTGCTCGCCGACCCGCGCCTGCCTGCTGACCGGCCGAAACCACCACCGCAGCGGCATGGGCCGGATTGCTGACCTGGCTATCGGCTATCCCGGCTACTGGGGGAAGCCACCGCGCGAGAATGGCTACCTGCCGGAGATCCTGCGCGCCACCGGATACGCCAGTTACGCGATCGGCAAATGGCACCTGTCGCCAGAAGACGAGACCAGCATGGCGGCATCCCGAACCAGCTGGCCGCTAGCAAGGGGCTTCGACCGCTGGTACGGGTTCCACGGCGGAGAGACGCACCAGCTCGTTCCCGCCCTGTACCACGACAATCACGCGGTGCGCCCGCTCGCCTCGGTCGAGGACGGCTACCACCTCACCGAGGACCTCGCCGGCCGGGCGATCGAGTTCCTCGGCGACTTGCGGGCGGTCGACGCCGCCAGGCCGTTTTTCCTGTACTTCGCGACCGGCGCGTGCCACTCGCCGCACCAGCCGCCGCGCCGCTGGCTCGAGCGCTATCGCGGCCGCTTCGAGGAGGGCTGGGATGCTTGGCGCGAGCAGGTCTTCGCGCGGCAGCTGGCGACAGGCCTGCTGCCGGCCGGCACCGTGCTGTCACAGCGGCCGCCGTGGGTGCCGCCATGGGACTCGCTTGGCACCCGTGAGCAGACAGTCGCAGCCCGCTTCATGGAGTGCTTCGCCGGGTTCCTGTCGCATGCCGACGAGCAGATCGGGCGCGTCCTGGATTTCCTGCGGGACCGGGGCGAGCTCGCCAACACGGTCGTGTGCGTGGTCTCGGACAACGGCGCCAGTGCCGAAGGCGGCGCGGAAGGCTCGATCAACGACGTCCGGCTGGTGAACATCGACCCGGCGGGGACCGACGAGATGTTCGCCCGGCTGAACGAGATCGGCGGCCCGCTGACGCACAACAACTATCCATGGGGCTGGACGATGGCCGGGAACACGCCGTTCCGGCGGTGGAAGCGGGAGGTGCACGAGGGCGGTGTTGCCGACCCGTGCATCATCTCCTGGCCGCGCGGCAGCGAGCTCGGCCTGCTCGACACGGGCACCGTCAGGCACCAGTTCGCGCACGCGATCGACGTGCTGCCGACGCTGACCGAGCTGGCCAGGATCCCGCTGCCCGCGCAGATCGACGGCATCGCGCAGGCGCCGCTCGACGGCGTCAGCTTTGCCTACCTGCTGCCGCCGGGCACGCAGTCCGCCCCTGGCCGGCATGAGACGCAGTACTTCGAGATGTTCGGGTCGCGGGCGATTTACCACCGCGGCTGGAAGGCAGTCACGTTCCACCCGGTCGGGCCGCTTTACGACGATCAGAATCCGAACGCGCCGTTCGAGGAGGATGTCTGGGAGCTGTACCACGTGGCGGAGGACTTGTCCGAGTCACGGGACCTGGCGGCGGAGCACCCCGCCCTGCTGGCTGAGCTGATCGAGCTGTGGTGGGCGGAGGCCCGGCGCAACCAGGTCCTGCCGCTCGACAACCGGGTGCTCTGGGCGCTGGTGCACCCCAAACCGGATCGCCGCCAGCCGCGCGACGAGTTTCGTTATCAGCAGGGCGGGGCGCCGGTGCCGGAAGCGGTCGCGGTGAACGTCAGGAATCGCTCGCATCTGATCGCGGTCGACCTCACGATCCCCGAAGCTGGGGGCGCCGACGGCGTGCTGCTCGCGCTCGGCTCCGCGCTCGGCGGCTGGTCGCTGCACATCCTCGGCGGCCGCGTTCGCTACGTGCACAACCTGTACGGCAAGGAGCGGCACGTCGTCGAGTCGGGCGAGATCATCGCGGAGGGCGACCATCGGGTCGAGTACGAGTTCAGCAAAGACCATGGGCTCGGCGGTAGTGGTGTGCTGCGCTGTGACGGACGCGAAGTCGGTCGCGGGGCGATCCCGCGCTTTACCCCGTCCGGCTTCAGCGGCACGGGAGTCGGCCTGACCTGCGGCTACGAATGGGGCCCTGCGATCGGGACTGGCTACACCGCGCCGTTCCCGTTCCCCGGCACAATCAGGCGAGCTGTCGTGCGGACGACTGGCCCGGTCGTCCGCGACCCGCTCGCCGAGCTCGAGGCGATCCTGTCCGAGCAGTAGCCGCGAGTCCGAAGCCCCGGACGCCAGACTCCCTGTTATTTTGCCGGGGTCAAAAGCCCCATAGCGGGCGCAGAAACCCGTGCAACTAACAGGGAGTCCGGGATCACGGCCTGGCGGTAACTCTGGGCGCGCGTGCGGCGACGGGCTGATGCGAAGCAGTATCAGCCGGGTCTCGTTTTGGTACCCTGACCGTCGCTGGTCCGCCTTCCCGCCCTGCCCACGCCGGCCGGAGACCGATGTCCGCGGACCGTGACGACCGCCGCGAGCAGGGATGGAGCAGTTGACGGTAGACATCCCCCGCCGCACGCTTGCTGCCCGGCTCGAGGACAGGGACCGCGTGCGCTTCACTGGCCGCGGTACCGAGATCGCCTTCCTTGACCGGTGCCTGGATTCTGACGACCCGCCCGCGAGCGTCGTGCACATCTGCGGGCCTGGCGGGGTTGGCAAGAGCGCGTTGCTGCGCGAGGTCGCCAGGCATGCGCGCGATCGCGGAATCAGTGTCGTGGCCATCGACGGACGTGAGCTCGGGCCTGCGCCGGGCGCACTGGAGACGGCGCTGCGCCAGGCGTGCGAGCACGACCGGCTGCTGGTGCTGCTCGACTCCTATGAGCAGATGACCGCGCTTGACTCACAGCTCCGGCAGGAGCTGTTGCCCAAGTTGCCTGACCACGCGGTCGTTGTCATCGCCGGGCGCGGGGCCCCGGATCCAGGTTGGTTCTCCGGGGGCTGGGAAGGACTCACCGCGCGCCTGGACCTTGGCGGGATGGCACCGCCGGAAGCACGGCTCCTGCTTGCCGCTCGAGGTCTCACCGATGATCGCGTCTCGGCGATCATCGACTGGGCGGCCGGGTCGCCGCTGGCGCTGGCCCTCGCCGCGGACGCCGCGATCGCCGACCCCGGCTGGAACGCAGCGTCCGCTCCGGACCGGCCCGACATCTTGCGGTCCCTGCTCAACCGGCTGGTGGAGACCGAACTGCGTGAAGTCCGGCCGTCCGCACTCGGCATCGCGATCGTCGCCAGGACAACCACGCCCGAGCTCCTGCGCGCCGTGCTGCCCGGAGAGGACGCGGAGCTGAGCTACCGCCAGTTGTCCGGCCTGACTATTACTGAAGAGCTGGGTACCGGGATCGCCCTGCACGACCTCGCGCGCAAAGCGCTGCTGGCCGACCTCCGGCTCCGCAATCCTGAGCTGGAACGCGACACGAGGCGGCGCATCGCCGACTACCTGTACTCGCGCGGCATGGCAGGCGACCTGACGATGATGATCGACATGGCGCATCTGGTCGAGAACCCGCTGCTGCGCTGGGGATTCGGCTGGGACGGCAATGTCAGCTTCCGGATCGACTCGGTCCGCCCCGGCGACGTGGAGCGCATCGAGAGCCAAACGAACAGCCACGATCGCGAATGGTGGAAGCTGACCCGCAGGTACTTCAATGACGCACCGGACCGGGTCGCGGTCGCCAGAGACCTGTCCGACCACATCTGCGGCTTCCTGGTGAGCATGAGCCTGGCGACGGCCCCCGCGTTTGCCGATGGCGACTCCATCGCCGGGCCCTGGCTAGCGCATGCCCGCAGGAACGCGACAGCCGGCGAGTCGGTGCTGTGGCAGGCGGCCATCGACTTCACCCAGGGTCAGGTCCAGGCAATGCTCGGCATCGCCGGCATGCTGCGCTGCGGCGCGGCCCGCCCGAGGTTCGCCTACCTCCCGATCGACCCCGCGCTTCCGGGCGCGGTCGAGTTCGCCGGCGCTCTGGGCGCCTCGCATCTGGCTGACCTTGATGTCCAGATCGGCGAGGCCACCGTGCAGTGCCATCGGCTCGACTACGGCCCCGGCGGTCTGTTCACGTTCATCAGGGCGCAGATCTACGCCGAGCTTGGCCTGCCGCTTCCGCAGTCCCCGCAGGCATCCGCGGCCGACCCGGAAGCGGTGCGCGAGATCCTGCGAAACTTCCGGGTGCCGCGCGAGCTAGCCCGCAGCCCGCTGGCCCAGGGCACAACGGTCTCCGAACGCGCAGAGTCAGTGCAGCGGATAGTCTGGCAGGCCGCCGACGAGGCTTTCGGCGATAGCGAGTCAGAGAAGCTGCTGCGCAGCGTGCTGATCGCCGGCTATCTGCAACCGTTGCGCAGTCATGAGGAGGCGGCAAGCAAACTGCTGCTGAGCCGCGCGGCCTATTTCCGTCGGCTGAGAACCGCAGTCGAGCGGCTTGCCGAGCACATGGCCGGCGAGACGCCGAGAGCCGGCTCCGCGTAAGAGGCCGCGGCGAGATCTCGGACGGCGGGTGCCGATGCTCAGGGCCGAACTTACGGCGACCTGATGCTGGCACGCGAGTTGCTGGCTCAGCTGCGGCCCATTGATGGCTCTACTGGCCAGTAGTAGCGTCACAGGGGGCAGGCCGAGTGCGGGACAAAGGTGGCCGCCCGTAGTTCACGCTGCCATCTGCGCTCCCGCCAGGCCAACGGTCCGGGTACATCAGTGCCCGACGCGCAGCGGAGGCAGCAGTGGCGATCGATGAAGCGACGGCAGGTTTCCTCACTCAGCTAGCGGAGAGCGGCGCCAAGCCGCTGCATGAGATGACACCGGAGGAAGCTCGCGGCTTCACCGCGGCGCTGCGTGAGTTGTTCGGGCCTGGCCCCGAGGTGCGCAGGGCCTATGACGAGCGGATCGCGACCCCGGACGGCGGCCACATCACCGTGCGCGTCCTGGTGCCCGAGGGCGAGATCCGCACCCTGGTCGTGTACTACCACGGCGGCGGCTGGGTAATCGGCAACATCGAGGAGTCCGACCACCTCACCCGCAAGCTCGCGAACGCGCTGCACGCCGCGGTCGTCAACGTCGATTACCGGCTGGCTCCCGAGCATCGATATCCGGCAGCGGCGGACGACGCCTGGACGGCTCTGCAATGGGCCAGCGCGCACATGACTGAGATCGCCGGGACCGTCGTTCCCCTTGTGGTCATGGGTGACAGCGCCGGCGGGAACCTGTCCGCCGTCGTCGCGCAGAAGGCGCAGGCCGCGGGCGGTCCAGAACTAGCCAGCCAGGTGCTCATTTACCCGGTCACCGACGCCGACCTGGACAACGACACCTACACCGATCCGGAGAACCAGCTGCTGCTCACCCGCGACTCGATGGTCTGGTTCTGGGATCACTACGCGCCCGACCCGGCGAGCCGGCTGAATCCTGACGCCTCGCCGAACCGCGCCGCCGACCTGACCGGACTCGCGCCGGCCATCGTCCTGACGGCGGAGCATGATCCGCTGCGCGCCGAGGGCGAGGCTTATGCGGAGCGGCTGCGGGAGGCCGGCGTGCCGGTCGAGCTACGCCGGTTCCCCGGACAGATGCACGGTTTCTTCACCATGGTCGGCGTGCTGCCGGGCAGCGCCGCGGGCATCGCCTACGTGACCGAGCAACTCGACCGTGCCCTCGGCGAGCAGGCACCGGGCGAGCATGCGGGGCCTGACGCCGATGCCTGATCAGCGCAGCCTCGATGCCATCATCGTCGGAGCCGGATTGGCCGGGCTGTATCAGCTGTACCGGCTGCGCGAGCTCGGTCTCCGGGCCCAGGTCATCGAGGCCGGCGACGACGTCGGCGGCACCTGGTACTGGAACCGCTACCCGGGCGCCCGCTGCGATGTACAGAGCCTGTCCTACTCCTACTCGTTCTCACCGGAGCTCGAGCAGGACTGGGAATGGACAGAGAAGTACCCCACCCAGCCGGAGGTCCTGCGCTACATCAACCACGTTGCGGACCGGTTCGACCTGCGCAAGGACATCACCTTCGGCAGCCGGGTGATCAGCGCCAGCTACGCGGAGGACGCCGCCCGCTGGATGGTAACCACGAACACTGGCCAGGAGCTCAGTGCCCAGTTCCTGATCATGGCGACAGGCTGCCTGTCGGCGTCCAAGCTCCCTGAGGTGCCGGGCCTGGAGCGGTTCCGCGGCCGCACGCACCACACCGCCCGCTGGGGCAACGTGGAGATCCGCTTCGACGCGCTCCGCGTCGCGGTGATCGGCACCGGGTCATCGGGCATTCAGTCGATCCCGATCATCGCCGGGCAGGCCGCCGACCTGACGGTGTTCCAGCGGACGCCGAACTTTTCCATGCCCGCCGGGAACCGCCACCTCGGGCCAGACGAGGTCGCCGAGATGAAGGCGAACTACCGGGAGTGGCGGCAGTTGCAGCGAACCTCCCGCGCTGGCATCCCGGCCCCGGAGGCGACCGAGTTCGCGCTCGCCGCCTCGGCTGGTGAACGCGCCGCGCGATACCAGGCAGCATGGGAGAAGGGCGACCTGGTCTCGCTCGGCGGCTGTTACCTCGACATCCTGCTCGACCCCGCTGCTAACGAGACGGCGGCGGAGTTCATCCGTGCCAAGATCCGGGAAATCGTTCACGATCCGGAGGTCGCCGAGACACTGTCCCCGCGCAGCTTCCCGTTCGGGACGAAGCGGCCGTGCCTCGACACTGGCTACTACGCGACGTTCAACCGGCCTAACGTGCACCTGGTGGACCTGCGCGAGACCCCGCTGGTCGAGTTCACCGAGGCGGGCTCCGGACGTCGGCGGCAGACTTTGACTTCGACGCCATCGTCTTCGCCACCGGGTTCGACGCGATGACCGGCGCGCTGGCTGCGATCGACATTAGGAACGGGAACGGGATATCCCTGTCCTCCCAGTGGACTGCCGGGCCGCGGACATACCTGGGACTCGCGATGGCCGGTTTCCCCAACCTGTTCACCATCACCGGGCCGGGCAGTCCGTCGGTGCTGAGCAACATGGTGGTGTCGATCGAGCAGCACGTCGAGTGGATCAGCGACTGCATCAGCTACCTGCGCGAGCACGGCTACGCCTCGATCGAGGCCACGCAGGCGGCCCAGGCGCAGTGGGTGCAGCACGTGGCCGAGGTGGGGTCGCTCACCCTGTTCCCGCGAGCGAACTCCTGGTACATGGGCGCTAACGTGCCTGGCAAGCCGCGGGTGTTCCTGCCTTACGTCGGCGGCGTCGGCGTCTACCGGCAGAAGTGCGACCAGGTCGCGGCGAGCGGCTACGAGGGATTCACGCTGCGCGCGGCGAGCGAACTGGCCGCGGTCTGACCCCTGTCGAACGCCGCAGGGTCAGCCGGAAGACGCCGGCCGCCAGGCCTCGCCGGGACTCGGTCCAGCTGCGGTTGAGCCCCGTGTCGCCGGGCAACTGGTGCCGTGGCCTGTGCCGCGGCCGGGGCACTGGTGTCTCGCCCGGCGTGAGCTGGGGCGCGATGTCGTTGAGCAATGTTGGCTCGGTCACATCTCTGCCTCCGGAACCCCTCGCTCGCAGAACGCTCCGTAGCCGGGCAATCACCGTGAGCACACCATGTGGCCTGCGCGGATGCGGTTCGCTCGGCGCCGTCGCCGGATTCAACTTGAATGTCACGTTAAAGTAACGGCAACTTTGGGGGTTGCGGCCCCCGGCGCACCGCCATACACTCCTCGCAGTTGTTCAAGTAAGCGCTTTCTTGTAGCCCCGTCAGCCCCGGCCTCCCCTCGCCGGGGCATTTAAAGGCATGTTCGGTAAGCGCTTACTCAAGCTGCCGCACCATCACGACTCCGGAGGACAGGTGAGCTCAGAGGTCGGCTCCGCGAGCCAGGCGCCCACGATCTATGACGTGGCCAGGGCAGCCGGGGTATCGATTGCCTCGGTCTCACGCGTCCTCAACGCTCAGGGCAACCCGCGCGCTGACACCAGGGAGCGGGTGCTGCAGGCCGTGGCTGAGCTTGGCTTCGTGCCCGACGGCGCAGCCAGGGCGCTCAGCGTCCGGCTCAAGGAAGTCGTCGGCGTCGTCGTCCGGCGCCCGCAATGGCATGACGCCAGCTTGTTTACCGACGAGGACGAGAACCTCCAGTTCCCCGACATGATCAACCGGGGCATGGAGATCGTCGCGCAGCGGCACGGCTTCGACCTTCTCGTCAGGACAGTGGACCTGAAGGAGCCGGACGCAGGCAGCCGGATCTTTGCGCTGGCCCGCAAGAGCGACGGGATCATCCTTCACGATCGAGTCCTCGATCCGGATCAGCTCGACCGGCTTGCCCGGCAGCTTCCAGTCGTCACGCTGGCCGGGCGGCCCACTCCGTCAACGGCCAACGTGCACGGTGACAACGACGGCGGCATGCGTGCCGTGGGGAGGCACCTCATCGCTGACCATGGCTATCGCACGCTGGCGTACGTCGCTGGACATGAAGGCAGCCCGGACAGCCTCGCCCGCGGCAGCGCCCTCGCGGACGAAGCCCGAGCAGCAGGCGTAACCGTGCTGGAAGGTGAGCAGTGGCGGGGCGGCTACCAGGCGGCAGGCGGGGCAGCTGCGATCGAGCGGCTGATCGCGGCCGGCGTCACGCTCCCCCGCGCCATCGTCTGCGCGAACGACCAGTCCGCGATCGGCGTGCTGCACGCGCTGGCCCAGCACGACATCGCAGTTCCTGATGACGTCGCGGTTACCGGGTTCGACGACATTCCGGTGGCGCGGCACCTGCGCCCCCAGCTCACCAGCGTCCGGCAGTCGATTCAGGATCTCGGCGCCACCGCATTCGAGACGCTCTACTCAATGATCGGCGGAGCCGGCTCCGCAGTCCGCGGCCAGGACATCGCCCTGCCGACGCAGCTCGTGCGCCGCCAGAGCTGCGGTTGTGATCCGCAGTCCGCGGCCCCCCGTATGACAGAGGAGGCCGGATAATGGTACTGGTAGCCCGGCGGCTCTTTTTCTATCTCGTGACCGCAGCCGTCGCGATCAGCCTGGACTTCCTGATTCCCCGGATGATTCCCGGCAACCCGGTCGATGCGATCCTCGCCAAGATGCAGGGCGTGACCATCACGCCGGCCGTCATCCACGCCCTGGACCTGCAGTTCGGCGTCAATACCAGCGCGAGCCTGTGGGGTCAGTACGCCCACTTCTGGAACAACGTCCTGCACGGCAACTTCGGCGTCTCTTCCGCTAACGGGTTCGAGCCGGTCAGCACCGTCATCCGCCAGGCGCTGCCGTACACACTCGGCCTGGTCGGCGTTGCCACGCTGATTAGCTTCCTGCTCGGCACCGCCATCGGCGCGATCGTTGCCTGGAAGCGCGGCAGCTGGCTCGACAACCTGCTGCCGGTGGTCACGTTCTTCCAGGCAGCGCCGTACTTCTTCCTCGCGTTCGTGGCGATCGACGTGTTCGCGATCAGGCTCGGCTGGTTCCCGCCCTCGCGGGCGGCGGGCGCCACCGACTTCCCGGCGTTTACCTGGACCTACCTGAGCGACGTGCTCGACCACGCGGTGCTGCCCGCGCTGACGATCGTGGTGGCCTCAGCGGCCGGCTGGATCGTGGGCATGCGCAACGTAATGCTCACCACGATGGACGAGGACTACGTGCTGATTGCTGCCGCGAAGGGCCTGCGGAAGGGCAGGGTGATCTGGTACGCGGCTCGCAACGCGATCCTGCCCAGTGTCTCCGGGTTTGCGCTGGCGATCGGTTTCATCGTGTCCGGCGCGCTGCTCACCGAGATCGTGTTCA
>Ga0335075_10014236_pt1 | contig 11957 bp, 9 predicted proteins | sample Lox_Sample_24_FD_206723 | JGI IMG/M metagenome (GOLD analysis project Ga0335075, IMG submission 206723) | Soil microbial communities from Loxahatchee National Wildlife Refuge, Florida, United States - Lox_Sample_2.4 | ecosystem: Environmental > Terrestrial > Soil > Wetlands | place: USA: Florida... | reverse complement strand
CCGGAACGGGCCTTGCGCCGTTCCTGGCCACGATCCGCGATCCGGAAACCTACGAGCGCTTCTCGACCGTCGTCCTCGTGCATGGCGTGCGCACCAAGGCCGAGCTCGCCTATCGCGACCTGATCGAATTCGAACTGCCGAAGGACGAATTTCTCGGCGAGCTCATCGGATCCTCCCTGCGCTACTATCCGACAGTCACGCGCGAGCCGTTCCGCAACCAGGGCCGCATCCCCGACCTCATCGAATCGGGAAAATTGTTCAAGAATTTGGGGCTGCCGCCGCTCGACTCGGAATGGGATCGGGTGATGATCTGCGGCAATCCGCAGCTCGTGAGCGACATGCCCGCGCTGCTCGAGGACAGGGGCTTCATCGAGGGCAACACGGGCGAGCCGGGCGATTACGCGATCGAGAAGGCGTTCGTCGAGAAGTAGCCGCGACGGTCGAGCGCGCGGTTCTACCTCAGCCGACCCAAAAGAGCCACGAACAGCGCTTGCTCGCGCTTAGCCAACGGCGCGAGCGTTTCGCGCGTGATCGCGTGGGCCGTCACGACATTAGCCTCGACGAAGGCCCGGCCCTCCTCCGACAGCACAAGCAGCCTGCGGCGCGCGTCCGCCTCGTCGGCCATGGAGCGGACAAGGCCTCGCTTCATCAGCCGGTCGACCACGCCCTTGATCGTCGCAACGTCCATCGCCGTCATGCGCCCGAGCTGATTCTGCGAGGTCGGGCCGATCTCGTGAAGCTTGGCCAGCGCGGCCCATTGCGTCGGCGTGGTTTCGGCGCCCATGCGGGCGGCAAACAGCGCCGTGTGGCGCTGGCTCGCCTGCCGGAGGATGAAGCCCACCTGGCTGTCGAGCACGTAGTCGGCGGCGATGGGCTCCGCCCCATCGAGCGGCGGGGCCGCGAGATGCTTGTCGGGAGGGCTCATGAACCGGCCTCGCCTGCGCCAGGGCCGTTCAGCGCAGGCCGTCCTCGCCTTTGATGTCCTTGGCCTCGAGGCCGCCGACCCGCGGCAAAGGCCGCCCCCCTGTTGTCACGGCGACCGCGACGACGATTTCGCCCGCGCGCGGCGCGTCGTTGATGCTGACCTGCATGCCGTCGAAGTGCGAGCGCACGAAGGCCGCGTCCTTGTGACCGAGCGGAATGTCGAGCTCGGCGCCCGGGCCGCCGCGCTTCTTCGACGACGGAATGAGCGCCGCGCCCTTGCCGAGGGTCTTGCGCACCGGCGCGCCCATTTTCGGATGCAAGAGCGCCGCGGCGTGCTCCATCTCGCCATTCTCGCCGACCAGCGCCGCCTTGCCGTAGCTTTGCGCCTCCGGCCCCTTGATCCCGAGCGCCGCGACCGCGCGCTCGGAAAGCAGCTTGCCAAGCTCCTCGCCCGCATCGATGAGCGGCGTGAGGTCCTCGACATAGCGGCCGGCGTATGGATTGGCGATGACGGCGATCGCTGCGGCGCGCCGCACGGGCGGCGAGACCGGGCGTCCGATCTCCGAAAGCGTTTCGTCGACCACCGTCACGATCTTGCGGATGTCGAGGCTCATCGAAGTCCGTCCTGTCCCTTGATCTCGGAAGCCTTCAGTCCGCCGACGCGCGCATGAACGCGCGCCCCGGTCGTCATGACGAGCGCAAACAGAATCTCGTCGGCGCGCGGCGCGTCGGCGACGCCGACCTCGAAAGCGTCGAAATGGCTGCGCACATAAGAAGCGTTGATATGGGTCACGGGAACGTCGAGCCGCGCGCCGGGGCCGCCGACCTTTTTGGTCGCGGGGACGATGGCCTTGGCGTCGCCCAGGATCGTGCGCATCGCGTAGCCGCCGGGAACATGCCAGAGCGCGCCATGTTCGAGTTCGCCGGCCGAGCCGACGATCGCGCCCTTGCCGTAACCCTCGACCGCCTTTGGATCTCCGCCGAGAGCCGCGACCAGATCGCGTGCCATCGCAACCCCGAGCGGCTCGAGGTCCTTCATGAACGGCGCAATATCCTCGACATAGCGCCCGGCGAACGGATTGCGGATCACCGCGAGCGCAGCGCCGCGTTTCAACGGCTTCCCCGCAATCGGGCCGCCCTCGTGAAAGATCTCTTCAACGATGGTCACGCGCTTGCGCACGTCTACATCAGGCATCGAGCGGCTCCCTCAGAATGATTCCCGCTTGCGGCGCCTCGGGCGCCATGAGACGCCCGTCGCGGCTCGCGACGCGCGTGACGCCCTGCAGATGGAGCGCCGCCGCGGCGATCGCTCCTCGCGCGATCAGCCGCCGAGCCGCCGCGAGGCCGCGCTCCAGCGCGACCGCGATCGAATCCGTATCGAGCGGCGCGACGCCGCGCGTCACCAGGCGGTCGCCAAGGTCGCTATCCGGCTGGAGGCTGCGGGCGGGACGCCGCTCGATGCGCGGATCGCCGGGAAGGTCGACCGCGTTCGCGACGATCGTGGCGGCCGCGTCGGCCTCCGCCGCGCAAGACGCAAGGGTGGTGACCGCGTCCGCAACGCCCAGTGAGAAGCTGCGCCCCGGCGCGCCTGACGTGGCGATCCCGCCGATCCCGTCTTCAGCCCTGAGACGCGCGCGGGCAAAGAGGGCCGCGCGGTCGGGCCGGCTGACAAGGCCGACTGTCGTCGCCTCGCCTGGCACCAGCCACAGCGCGATATCGCCGCCGTTGTTGACGGAGATACGGGCAAGGTCCTCGCTCGCCGCGCCGCGCATCGCAGCGAGGATTTCGTCGGCGACCGCTCCTGCGACAGCGGCCATCGGCGTGATGAAGACGTCGCCCGCGTGCGGCGCGACGGCCGCCTCCATCCGCCGCGCAACGGGCCCGTGGAAGGAGCGCAGCGCAGGCGCTGAGGGTGCGCGCAGCTCTGCGAGTTCTGCGCAAAGCTCATCGAGCACGAAGCGAAATCGCGCTGCGGCGGCGCGATAGGCGGCGGCGACAGCCCCCGGCGTCCCAGCCGCTTCGACGATCAGATCGATCGGGCCGTCCTGCAGGTGCAGCCGCCGGCGGTCGGGCAGCATGCGGACCTGCGCGCGCTCCGTCCCGTTCATGGCTCAGGCTTTCCGCCGTTGCTGCCGCGGCTCGACCGGCCACGGATTGCCGTCGATCTGACGCACATGCCTCGCGGCTCCATCGGTCAGCGCGCTCAATGGACGGACGTGATCCATATGTCCGCCGAGCGCCGCATAGTCAGAGAGGCGCATCGTGAACTCGATCGGCGCGACCAGCGCGGGCGTGGGCACGTAGCCGAAGGAATTGGCCGGCAGGCGCGTCACGTCGACCATGAAGGTGATGCCGCCGCCGGGCCAGACATAGGCGGGCGCGCCGCCGCAGGTCACACGGGTCAGCGCGTCCTTGACCGAGCGCGTCAGGCGAACCGGGTTCTCGGTGACGCCGGCGCGCAGCGAGCCGCCGGCGCCGCCCATGAAAAGCACGGTGCAGAGCGCCGGCTCGCAATTCTCCTGGATGCGCTCGACCGACAGGCGCAAAGCTTCCGGCAGTTCGGTCTCGACGGGCCGCAGCGCCTCGTCCAGCCGGTAGAAGCCGAAGTGCTCTCCCGTGGTCGAGACCATCAGCATGGTGAGGCCCGGCCTCGCCTCCTGCGGATTGAACGGTCCGAGAATCGACAGCGGATCGGAGACGTTCGTGCCGCCCCAGCCCGTTCCCGGCTCGGCGACCTGAAAGTAGCGGCCGGGGGTGGATCGCCTGCCCTTCATCTTGACCCCGGTCGGCGGAATGTCGAGCACCTTGCCGGCCTGGTGTTCCGAGAGGACGCCTGTGATGTGGTCGTCGACAACGATCACCTCGTCGACATGCCCAAGCCATTGCTTGGCGAACATGCCGATCGTCGCCGAGCCACAGCCGACGCGCATGCGCTCCTCGCGCACGCCATTGATGATCGGCGCGGCGCCTGCTTCCACGGCGATCGTGACTCCGCCATCGACGGCGAGTTCGACCGGGGCGCCGTTCGAGAGCTGCAGCAGCGCCTCGCAGGTGACGCGCCCCTCCTTTTTCGAGCCGCCCGTGAGGTGATGCACGCCACCGAGTGAAAGCATCTGCGAGCCGTATTCGCCCGTCGTCACATGCCCGACCGCCTCGCCCTCGGCGCGCACGGTCGCCTGCTCGGGGCCGAGGTAGCGGTCGGTGTCGACTTTCACCTTGACGCCGCAATAGCTGAAGATCCCCTCGGTCACGACCGTGACTATGTCGACGCCGGCGACTTCGGACGAGACGATGAAAGGCGCGGGCTTATAGTCCGGATAGGTGGTGCCGGCGCCGATGGCGGTGACGAACACGGAATCCTCGGGCAGCACCGCGCCCGACCATTCCGCGGCGCTGCGCGAGAAGGGCACGACCGCGCCGCCGCGCTCCACCGTGCGCTCGAGCAAGACATGCGGATCGACCCGGACGAGCTTGCCCTCGCGATTGGCGTAGCGGTCGCAGGCCCCGGCCATTCCAGGGCGGATGTAGCAGGTCACCGGACAGGCGTCGCAGCGCACCTTATCGTCCGCTTCCGACTCGGCCTGCCCGTGGCTCATGGCTCGTCTCGTCATTGGAAAGCACGCCGCGCGCGGCGAAGCGCGCGTCAGATCATTAGCACACTAATGAGACATCGCGTCACCGGCCGCTGTCAAGGTTTCTGTGCGCAGCCGGGCGGCGGCCTCGCGAAGCCCGGCCCAGGCCGGCTTGTCCGGGGCCAAGCGGGCGCGCAGGTAGGCAGCGAGGTCAGCGGTCTGCGCGTCGTCGAGGTGATGGCGAAACGCCGGCATGGCGCCAAGTTCGCTCAAGCCCTCCGGGCGCGCGCCGTCGAGGATGACGCGCAAGACGGTGTCCGGCTTCCCGGCATGGATGGCGCTGTTGAGCGCCAGCGACGGCTTGACGCCGAACATGTCGAGGCCTTGCCCCGGCTCGTGGCAAACCGCGCAAGCGCCGTCATAGATCCGGGCGCCGGGGAGAATCGCCGGATCGGAGGCGCGCGCCTTCGCCCCCTGCTCCAGGCGGGTCTTGAGGTCGGGCTCGGCGGCGGGCGGCGCTGGAGCGAGCGAAACGAGATAGCTTGCCATCGCGCGGATGTCGGAATCAGGCATGGGCTTGAGCCCCGCGACGATCGGCGCCATCGGCCCGCTTGCCGCGCCGTGCTCTGCGGAAAAGCCATTGCGGAGATAGTCGAAATAGGCCTGTTCGGTCCAGGCGATCGGCGCGGGCGACGATCCGTTGAGCGGCGGGGCGTACCAGCCCTCGACTTCGCCGCCGGCCAGATGATCGGGGCCCTTGAGTTCGGCGCCCAGCGCGTTGCGGGGCGAGTGGCAGGCAGAGCAATGGCCGAGCCCTTCGACGAGGTAGGCGCCGCGATTCCATTGCGCGTCACGGTCGGGCCGCGCCTCGAACGGCTTCGCCTGCAGGAATATTGTGTTCCACGCCGCCATAAGCGGCCGGAAGCCGAAGGGAGCGCGAAGCTCCGCGGGGCGGTTCGGCGCCGAGACCGCGGGCTGAGCCATGAGATAGGCGTAGAGCGCCTGGAGGTCCGCCTCGCTCGCCCTGACGAAGGATGTGTAAGGGAACGCGGGAAAGAGATGGCGCCCGTCGCGTCCGACGCCCTCGCGCATCGCCCGCTCGAAGGCGGGGTAGGACCATGTCCCGATCCCCGTTCGCTCGTCGGGCGTGATGTTGGTCGCGTAGATCGCGCCGAACGGCGTAGCGATGGCGCGGCCGCCCGCCAGCGGCTCGCCGCCCGGCGCCGTGTGGCAGTGAATGCAGCCGCCGAGACCGGCAAGCGCCCGGCCGCGTTCGATGGTCGCGGCGGACCATGTCGCGGGATCAGGCCGCGCGACCGGCGCAATCGCCCCGCGGATCGGCAGGCTCGCCATGCCAAGCGACCCAAGCGCTCCGAACGCCGCCGCGAGCAGCGGAGCGAGCCACCGCCGCGGCTTGGCGGGGGTTGGCGGTGCGGCAAGCGCGGGCGGCTCGCGCGCCGCCTCCTCTGCAAGTCCGGCCTCACGCAAGCCCTTAAGGATTCGGTCGGGCGTGAAGGGCGGTTCGCGGAAGCGCACGCCAGTCGCGTCGAAGATGGCGTTGGCGATCGCCGCCGCGCTCGGCACGGAAGCGGATTCGCCCACCCCGAGCGGCTCATCCTCCGGCCTCGGGACCATCATGACGTCGATGGCCGGAAGTTCGGGAAACGTCAGAAGCGGATAGGCGCCCCACTCGCGCGATGTGACAGCGATATCGGAGAAAGTGACCTGCTCCTTCAGAACGCGGCTCGCCGACTGAATGACGTTGCCGTGAATCTGATGGCCCACCCCTTCGGGATTGATCATCAGTCCCGAATCCTGCCCGACCGTGACGCGGGTCAGCGAAACCTCGCCGGTGCCCGGGTTGACGGCGACGTCCGCCGCCCAGGCCGACCATGCCGAGGCGAGCCCCGGAAACTTCGAGTGGACATAGACCGCATAGGCGAATCCGCGGCCGAGAAGATTTCCGCTTTCGTCGCGGCGCATACGCGCACCCGCGTGCGGCTCCCACTTGGCTCTCGCCGCGACCTCATCGACAAGGTCGCGCCCACGCGGGTCCTTGAGATAGCGCAGACGGTAGGCGATCGGGTCCACGCCCGCCTCCGCCGCGAGCTCGTCGATGTAGGATTCGTGCGCGAACGTGTTGGGAAGCGCGGACACGCCCCTCAGCCAGGCCGCGCGCGCGAGCGGCGCCATGTCGTGGACGACAACGCGGTGATTGGCGAAATCGTAAGGGCCAATCGCCGTGCGGTCGCCCATCTCCGTAACCGTAGGCGCTGGGGCAATCTTGCCGGTGAGGATCAGCGCCAGCGTCGGGGCGGCGTTGGACGGATAGCGCGTGGCGAAGTCATAGGCCACGACGCCGCCCTCCGCGTCGAGTCCGCCGTCGACGCTCATGAGCTGGCCTGCGCCTTTCGGCTCCCACTGATGCTCCTGATCTCGCGTCAGCTGCACCCGGACGGGCCGGCCGACCGCGCGGGAGAGCAGCGTGGCGTCGGCGGTCACGTCGTCCGCGCCGTTGCGCCCATAGCACCCGGCCGCTTCCATGCGGATCACTTCGACAGCGTCTTCCGGAAAGTCGAGAAGCAGGGCCAAGTCGCGCCGCATCCAGAAGGGGTTCTGCGTGCCAGACCAGACACGCGCCTTGCCGTCGCTGACGTCGGCGAGCGCCGCGGACGGGCCGATCGACGCGTGCAGCTGGTAAGGCCAGACGTAGAAGCGCGTAAGCCGCTTGGCGGCCGACTTCAGCGCGCCGTCGACATCGCCCTTGTCGAGAAGCTTGCGGGGCCGTGACGGGTTGCGCGTCAGTGCCGAGGCGATGTCGGCGAGATCGGGCGGCTTCGGGCCTTCGCGCCACTCGACCTTGAGCGCGCGCATCGCCGCCTCGGCCTCTTCCTCCCGCTCGGCGACGATCCCGACGAAATCGCCGACGACCACCGTCGCAACAATCCCGGGCAGGCCGGCGATGGAGGCTTTGTCGACGCGAATCAGCGAGCGCCCGACATGGTCGCCGGAATCGAAGCCCGCATAGGGCGGCCGCACGACCCGTCCATGGAGCATGCCGGGCAGGCGCATGTCGTGGACGTAGATGAGCCGGCCTGTCGCCTTGGCCGGCAGGTCGACGCGTGGCGGCGAAGCGCCGACAATGCGATAGGCGCCTCGCGCCTTGACCGGCGCATCGTCAAAGAGCTTCAGCCTGATACGCTCGTCGCCGATGAGTTCGCCGTAGCTCAGGCGGCGATTGTCGTCCGCCAGAGGCCGGACGACGCCGTCCTCGACGATCAGCGCCTCCGCGGGAATCCCGAAGGTCGCCGCGGCGCGATTGACGAGGAAGCGCCGCGCCTGCGCCGCCGCGCGCCGCAATGGAATTGCGCTGAGCTGTATCGTCTCGCTGGCGATTGTCGGTCCCTGGTCGGGAGCAAGCCGCGTGTCGCCAAGCACCATGCTGACGCTGGCGAACGGGACGTCCAGCTCCTCCGCGACGATCTGCGCCAAAGCTGTGCGAATACCGGTGCCGAGGTCGACATGGCCATTGAAGGCGATCACTTCGCCCGAGGCGCGGATGAGGACGAAGGGCTCGAGATCGTCCGCCGCCGCGGCGTCGAGCGGCGCATCCGGCGCCTGAGGCCGGACCACCGCGAGCGCGCCCTGAGGTTCGAGATAGTCGGCCCGACGGAGGCCCTGCGGCTGGAGCGGAATCATGCCTGGGCGAGCGTCGCGGCGAGCCGCACGGCCGCGATGATCTCGACATGCGCGCCGCAGCGGCAAAGGTTGAAGCGCAGCGCCTCGCGGATGTCCGCGTCGGTCGGGTCCGGATTGACGTCGATGAGCGCGCGGGCGGTCATGATCATCCCATTGAGGCAATAGCCGCATTGCGCGGCCGCGCAGGCGATGAAGGCCTGCTGCACCGGGTCAAGCCTCCCGTTCGCGGCGAGCCCTTCCAGGGTCGTCACCGCTCGGTCGGCCACATCGCCGAGGGTCAAGACGCAGGCGCGAGCCAGTCGTCCGTCGATGAGGATGCTGCATGTCCCGCACTCGCCAAGGCCGCAGCCGAATTTCGGCCCGTTGAGCGAACAGTCGTTGCGCAGAAATGAAAGAAGAGGCGTCGCCCGCGGCAGGAGCGTTTCGACGCGCGCGCCATTCACCGATAAAAAGAAGGGGGTTTGGTGCAACTCGGAATGCAGCGCAGCGTCCGCCTCACGCGGGAGTTCCCGCATTTCGTTAGTACACATATGATGCAGGGCGCGGCGGGGTTTTGTCAATAAAGGCCATCCGCGCCCAAAAGCGACTGGACTTCCGCCGTGAGCATCGCCCCTCGGTCCGGTCTTGGCGCTCGCAGCCTTAGTCATTGACGTCCAAGTCGCAACTTCAGCCAAACAGGACCTTATCCGTGCTCGCCACGCTGACCATCGGCGCAAAGCCGGCGAGGATCCCGAGCGCCTGTGCGTCGCCTTGCGGAGAGCCGGCGGCGCAGGCGTCCGGGATCACTCGGACAAAGCGGCCGTGATCGACGGCGCCGAGGATGGTGCTCAGCACACAGCATTCCGTGGCGACCCCGCAGACCGCGATCGGGTTGTGCGGTCCGATCAAGGCGGCCATCGGCTCGTCCCACTTGCTGAGGGTCGTCCGCGTCTCGACGAATACGCCCGCGCACGCAGGGAGTTTCAGATCCCAGAGCGGATCATCCTCGGGGCGCAACACCGCAGGAAACATCTCGAAATAGGGTATCCAGGCGCCGGTCAGAGCCTTCGGCGGAACATAGCGGGTGAGCACCGCTCGGCCGCGGTAGGCGGGCAATAGACGCTCGACCTGCGCGAGGGCTTTGTAGAAGTGGGGCGCCGCCCAAGGGCTCGGAGGGTCGGCGAACGCCCGCTGCATGTCGACGACAACGAGCCATTCGCTCTCAGGAGGCATTCGGAATTGAACCCGTCTCTTATTTCGTGTCGAGCGGCGGCCAGGCGGCCGGAGCGTCGTCCTGAAGCATGCGTATCGCCGGGATAAGCGCGCCCCAGCTATAGAACCTGTCCGCGTCGGAGCTGTCATCTCCCTCGGGATCGCAACGATGAAAGTTCTCGCGGCAAACACGTTCTTTCCGCCAGCCGGGCTCGAACATCGCCCAGGCGCGCGCGGCGACTTGCGCCGCCAGATCCATCCGGTTGCACCGGCGCAGGCCCTCCCAAACGAGGAACAGATGCGGCGGCCAGATTCGGCCGCGCCAATAGACATTGTCGGCGCTCGCCGGGTCGTCATGCGGCGACGAAGGCAGAACGCGCTCGCCCCAGAACTTGCGCGGGTCGAGCAGCCACCTGTCGATCAAAGCGCCGGCCTGCGCGTCGCTCGCAGCGCCGGCAAGCAGTGCGTAGAGGCAGGTCACCGGAACCGAAGGCTCGAACGCGCCGGACCAGTGGCGGGCTGCGAAAACCTGACGCTTCGAGTCCCACAAAAGGGCTGAAATGCGCGCGTTCAACGCGGCGGCCGACTCGCGCAGGATTACTGCATCCTTTGGCTTGCCCAAAGCTTCCGCGATGCGGGCGAGGCATTGCGCGTCGAGCGAGACGAGGCAATTCAGGCCAGGCTCGGCCATCGTCAGCGTATGCGCGTCAGAATCGAAGCTGGCGCGATCGAAGAGCGGCGCGTTGTCCATGAAGGACTCATCCATCGCGGCCTGCTTCGTATGGACGAAAGCTCCGGTTCCGGTCGGAGAGCTTCCATATTCGATGAGGCCGTCGCCGTCGCCGTCTCGGCGCTCGATCCACCAGCGATGCGCATTGAGCAGCACGGAAAAATGCTCGGCGAGCAGAGACCGATCGCATGTCATCTCGAAAAGCCGCCACAGCACATACCCGCCAATCGGCGACTGGGAACGGTCGGTCCATTCCTCTCCGGCCGTTCGCAGGCAGGCGAGGTTGCCTTCCGCCGACTGATATTCGAGCGCCGCTTCGAGATTGGCGCGCGCGGTCGCAAAATCTCCGACAAGGCCGGCGAGCAGCGCATGAAAGAGCATGTCGTTCAGCCACACGCCCCAACCCGAAAACTTCAGCGTGAGCCAGTTGCGGGTGAGAACCGTGGTCGGCCGGTGGTTGGCGGAATCCCAGAGCGTGTTCCAGGCCACGATGTCCCGCACCGCCGCCCGCGCCGCTGAGTCCTCCTCGCCGCGAATCGGCGCCGGCGCCGCGCGCAGCGCCTCGCCTGCGTCCTCCTCCGCCGCCGTTTGATCCGAGGCGAGCGCAACAGCGACGACGACCTCGGGATGGATCTGCGCGTTGAAGCGCAGCACACCCCAGCGCGCCTCCGCCTCCGCGCGGGGAGGCGCGAAATAGCCGCGGGCGTTGAGATCGTCCGCGAAGGTCGCGATGTCCCGATAGGCCCCGCCGTAGACCGCGGGCTCCGCGGATTGGACCGATGCGAACAGCGAGCGATGCCTGGCCAGAAGCCGGGGCGGCCTTGCCGGCGGCATCGGCTCCATGTTCTCGGCCGCGACCCAGGGTTCATCAGGGCGCCAGGGCGGCGGTCCGCCGCCAAGATCCTGGAAGCCAAGCTCACAGGCGGTCCAGAGGCGCAGGCCCCATTCGCCAAGCCTGAGAACTCGCAGGCGCGCGACGGCGCGAAATGGATCAGGCTTCGTGTAGGTCAGTTCGAGTTCCGCGCCGGCATGCGCGATGCTGGCGCGGACGAAGCGTCCATCCGACTCGTGGTCGAGCAGACGAACGCCCGACCCCTGCCCCAGCGCGCGGTAGCGTCCGTCCGCGCTGCTGAAAGCGGAGAACCGCAGCGTGAGCCCGGTCGGCAGATGAACGAAGGCGAGCGGGTCTTTCGCGTCCCATGTGTTCCATTGCCGCGCGACGCCGACCGTCATTTGGTTGAAGCCGTCGCGGCCAGGAGCCTCGCCTCACGGATGCGCAGCCGAACCGGCGCTCCCGGCCGCCACAAGTCCGAAGAGAGCACCTCTGGGGAGAGAGCGAGAACGGAAACTTCCTGACCTTCCACGTCGAGGCGCAGCGTGACGATCGGGCCGCCAAATTCCGTCGCGGTCAGCCGGCCGTTCACAAAAACCCCGGGGCTCTCGCAATGGCCAAGCTCCACCATCATCTGCTCCGGGCGGACCACAAGATGCATCACTCCGCTGCGCGCCGCGGGCGGCGCGTCGATCTGCGCGGCCGATAAAGCAAGGCGCTGCGCGCCGATGCGCAGGAATTCGCCATCCACGGTCACTTTCAAGAGGTTGATCGCGCCAAGAAAGCCGGCGACGAATTCATCGACCGGATTGCGATAGATGTCGGCGGGCGCGCCCTGCTGACGCACCGAGCCCGACTCGAGCACAAGCACGCGGTCCGCGAGGAACAGCGCTTCCTCCTGATCGTGCGTGACCATAACCGTGGTCACGCCCGTCTCGGACTGGATGCGCTTGAGCTCCTCGCGCACTTCCTGCCGCACCTTACGGTCGAGCGCGGAAAGCGGTTCGTC
>Ga0335075_10014235_pt1 | contig 11957 bp, 8 predicted proteins | sample Lox_Sample_24_FD_206723 | JGI IMG/M metagenome (GOLD analysis project Ga0335075, IMG submission 206723) | Soil microbial communities from Loxahatchee National Wildlife Refuge, Florida, United States - Lox_Sample_2.4 | ecosystem: Environmental > Terrestrial > Soil > Wetlands | place: USA: Florida... | reverse complement strand
TCTGTCCTCAAACTCGACCGCCTCACACGAACTTACAAATAGCGGCCACAGCAATGCACTCATGGGACCCGCCCAGTCCACGACGCGTTCGCACGCCTGCAGGGCGAGTTTGGAGTGTTGTTGCACCTTTTTACTCCTCCGTGGGTATCCTTCAATCTCTTTATATAAGTAGACAAACGCAGCTTGGCGGTAGGCTTCCGCGTTGTTGAGAATTGATTGAAGGCGTGAATCTGATGCTTGATCGAGATCTAGCTCAGATTCACCGTGTGGCGGCGAGGTCGGGATTGATGGGATAGAAGGGACCCAATTTGTAAGGGCAAGCTCGATAGCATGTGATGTGGATTCGAGCTCAGTACGTAGTACGGTGGCTTTTGACATGTTGCCACTAGCCTCGGCCGCTTGGAGTTCTCCCTTTGCCTCGAGGAGATGGGAAAGCCTATGAATTATGGGCCAAAGATCGGTAGCCATGCCGAGGAGGGTATCGACTGAGTTCAGAGGCGAGATAGATGGGATCGAGGGGAGGTCTAGGGGACTTAGTGGAGCAGGGGTTGTAGAGACAGGTGACGTTCCAAAAGAAAGAGCAGCAATAACATCGTAGAAACGGAAAGCCTGTGGTGTCAGTTTGATCTATCAAACACAATATAGGGACATACTCGCTCTAGGAAGAGACTTGTCGGACTGGGCTCTTCGGTTTGGGTCTTCAGAACAGTCATGGCACCTTTGAGATGACTGTGTACAATATTGGAGTTTTTGCGCTGAACAAGCTAAAAGGTATTCAGTGGCGTCTCCAATTTAATGATGGTATCAGAAACCTACCACTTCGTAATAGATGAGTAGCATGATAGCTCCAAGAACCTCCTCTCGATTTGCCATTTGATTTTCGTCTATGAGCGAGGCTAGTCCTCGTAAAGCTCGATTATGAAAATCAAGAGATTTTTCTTCATTCACAACGCCTCTGTATTCGAGATGTGCGCTCGATAAGGCGAATATGGCATTCAAGACAGGTGAACTTGCGTGAGAGAGAGGGAGAACAAGCTGCTGGAATGGATTACCTGTGTCCTCCTTGAACACAACAAGATGTGACAAAACATTGCAAAAGTGATCCACCAAGGCTCGGCGACTCCTCTTCTCGGAGAATTCCTGAAAGACTGGCGCACTAAATTCCAGGAGCGGTGAAGCAACAGGAGATGGAGCAATCATGGCAAGATCCGGGTATTGACTTCGTGACCGGACGAGACTTCCTGAATTTCTCATGGAATGGCTCATGGAATGTGCCCGGACTATTTCTTCAACGTCATCGTCCAGGCCATAGTTACCTCCTTGATTATATGCTGAAGCGTCCGCATATGATTCCGGAGTTGCGTATGCATAGCTGGAATTCACATCCCAAGGATCCTGGCTGTTATCATGGAAAGAAGAGGTGTCCCATTGATCATTGGCATAGCCGTGAGAGCTGGCGCTTTGGGACAGTGCTGAAGTCCTTTTTCTCTTCCGGGGTGTGATCGGCTTGTATTCACATGGCAGGTTCCTCTCCGCGCAGCGGTCACACTGTGGATGTTGTTCATTGCATTTCTTTTTCTATAATCTCTGTCAGAAGTTAGGTCTCGTACCGAAATCAAGAAATATCACCTTTTCCTTGCTATCCTACAACGTTAGCTTCCTATTTTTGTGGGCGGGAATTTTGACTCACCAATACAAGCAGCCTTTTATAAAACAAAGATTTTTGTTAGTCCTGATTACTTTGAGCAAGATTTTGTTTTTCTCACCTCCGCGTGACCTGCGCTTAGGAGCTTTCGGGGGAGCTTTCCGAGAATATATGAGCATTTTGCGTTGGGACAAGTGCTGTCAAGAACATTATGTTTTTTATATTTTTTTACAACAATCCGCGAGTACAGTTCGTCGTCGGCCCTAGGCCCCGAAGGCATCAGGACACGACGGCGAATCTATATAGTCTTGAAAAGACTCCCATTAGCCAACAGAAGTGGAACCTGTGCAGTGGCACTGATGGTCTCATTTTAAAACATGATTTTGCATTGCGGGGAAGAAACCCTAGAAGAGATCGGGGGACCTCAGGCCAGAAATAACCTTACTCACGTGTTCTGCCAGTCCGAAGTCACACCGAAATCTATTCGCATTACGAGACTACTCTGGTCATTACATCGGGCATTATTTCTGTCCTTCCCTCCCTGTAACTTTTTGGGCTTAAAATACGACATCCACCCCGTACCCTAGCCGTCAACCACTGCATGACTCTGTCCTCGCAGTGTGCGCATAAATAGTGGATGCGTGAGATTGGCGGTGGCGTGCACGGCTTAATCGCGCGGAGACTATTCAACAATTCCAAGTCGTCAGTGTGCATCGCTACGGAGCATATGCATGCCCTGGCTCCTTCGCATCCTAAGCTGACAGGTGCATAATGAACAACAAGCTCAATGGCTACTCGAGTTTTGCCAGCCCAAACCTGGTTCCCCACATCAACCAATCCTACGGTTAAGTTTCATCTCTATCAGTCTGCTAGTGGTGCGATACATCTTTGCGGCTGCCACATTTCATCTAGAGAGGCTGCGTGCCGGCGGGGTCTCTGCAAGAGTATCTGCCCGCCGCTGCTGAAATCTTTTGGAACACCTCATCAGGAAGTGTTCACTGCCGATCACATGGCCCTTTTCATCCAGTCTACATACCTGTGCATCGAGAATCAGATGCAATTTTTATATAATATTGCTATATAAAAACTCTCTTTCATTTATTCCAAATTTACGTTACTGTGTTAGCTGTAAGGCCTAGCGCCTCAGCCACGCCGCTTATCTTTCTTGCCTACAAAACATCCGACCCAGCTCTTTACGCCTCTTGGGAATGTAGTCCGCTGTTTACCAAATAGATCCAGAATCTCCTGATAACTGCCGAGATACAGACGAGCACGAGTGCGAGTGCGAGTGCATCGACCATTACGAATATTATATACTGCGGGCGAGGCGGCTTACCTCCAGCACCATGCTTCTAGTCGTTATCGTCGTTAATCGGGGAGCTGAATGAGAAGAAAGTCCTACCACATAACACGACACAATGATCCACGACTGGAGGCAACCGGGGCTGGTCTTGTTCCTGTTTATATCAGGTCTTGCACCGTCTGCGTATGCAATATCAAATAGGCGGCATCGAGGCTACGATGAAAGGCCGCTTCACATAACGGCGCAGCCACAAAAGCGAGACGCCACGATTTGTCCTACAAGTTACTCGTTATGTCCGACCTCTCTGAGCGGAGGTTGCTGTCCTACAAATTTGTCTTGTGGAGTCAGCAGCTGCTATCCCACAACGGCTGGCGCACCAGCACAGTGCTCTGATACTCCTGGATACATCGCTTGTGGTATAGACGAAGGAGGTAAGCACGTCTCTACATGATTATTCATTTCATAACTGACAAGGTACAGGCGGCTGTTGCCCGAATGGCTATTCATGTGCAATATATGGCTGCATCCCTCCGGCTGGTTCGACGTACAGCCAGTACTGCGGCGCCGAATCATACCTGTGCCCCTCATCACTAGGATATGGGTGCTGTCATAGTAACCTCGCATGTGGAGTCGGATACTGCTATTCGACGAGCTTCCCAACTGTGTCGGTGACGATTACTTACACTACGACCATCTCGAACTCCATAACCCAAACGATAACAACAGTCATTCAAACAGCTTATACGGAATCATCAGCTCAAGCTTTAGTCACTCTAGCTGCAGCCTCCTCTACAGTTACGAAATTTACACCCTCAGCGACCGCCGTCGCAAAGGCTGAAGCCTCTTCAGACCCTTCTGATGGGCTTACACAAGCTGAGTTGGGTGGTATAATAGGAGCTGCGGTTGTGGTGGTCCTCGTGGTCTGCGTCGCAACTTTCCTCATCATACGACGTCTTAACGCTGTGGCCAGGATCGCAAAGGCTGCTGCTTCAAGGAAATCGGGATTATCCGGCTCCAACACAAAATCCTCGAGTCGGCCTCATCCCAATGGCCCTACTCCATCAGGTGGATACTCAGGCATCGAAAATATCGATGCCTTGTCAATTGATCCGTTGGAGATGCTGTCAGATTCAGATACCAATGCGGCTCATAGCACAAGAGGTCTATCACGACCATCAGCTGTGTATAACAACAGAAGTGATCTGGAGCCTGGTGGTTCTCCACCAATCCCGGCCCCTTATGGATCACCCCAACCATACAATGGCGGCTATCAACAAGTCCCACTGTCTGAACCCCTTTATTCCGATAGTAGCGGTCACCATCGTAGCCAAAGCGCGGAATCGCCAGACCGCTCACGGTCACCTAGAAGCGGCAATGCCAATGGCTACTTTGATATCAATCCTGCTTTACGAGATCAGAATCTACGGCACGGCCATGCTCCCTCAAGGCCAAGTATACAATCACATGGTCGCCAATGGAGCGACGCAAGTGATGTCAGTCAGCAGAGCGGAGGCTCGGACATCATAGAGCTAGATGCCGGCCCAGACGGAGATCGAAGAAGCAGTTTACAGCGAGCAATGCAAGGCGTCGGCTTCAGCCGAATAAGCGGTCATAGAGTGAGCGTGGACGGCAGAAGGAGAAGCAGCAGCAGCGGCACCATCCCCCGACGCGACCTAGGTGCCGCACCAGGAATGAGCCAGCGACTAGAGAATGTACAAGAAGCGGAACTTGATGGGCGAGAGAAAAGCGCCGGGCCATCCGGTACAGCAACGGAAGCGCCAAGAGCTACTCCTAGGACTGCATACCAGAGTCAGTTTCATGAGATGGGGATTTCAGCTATAGGGCCTTCGGGGCCGGAGTTGGATAGGCTGGAGCAACAAAAGGTTATTGGGAATTTAGGCGATTTGCAGAAGGATGCGAAATGAGTGGGAAAGGATAGTGCCAAGTAATAAAGAACTAATGGGTTTTAGTATTATTCAATGTTAATATCTTTCAGCCCTATCTCTTGATGAAATATTTCTTGGTGTTTCATATCAGCAATAGATGTATATACGGTATTCAAGGTGGACTCAATACCCTCTGCCCCCTTAACTCTCTAGGTTTACACTTCTCGCCAATCAACAAAGCAGCCGTATCATGGCTTTCCAACACCACTCTCACACCCACCTCCACACATCCCAAGTTCTTCCCCGTCCACACATCCATAACTTGATAAGCTTTCCCCTTCTCCAACTGCGGCACCTCATCCCACCTCGCCTCCCTGGCCGCTTCCTCTCCCAGCGTATTCATCATCAACACCAACGTCCCTCTCTCACTCGCCCCACTCCAATACTCCGCCGGATGGCTAGCATTAAACGTCCAATCCGGATTAACTCCCCACTTATACGGCATCGCCGGCTTCCCATACGTCTCATCCTGACTAAAAGCCAACAGCGCCCTATTCGCGAGTATCGCAACCTGCTCGGCAGGGAGCCTATCCAGCGCCGTCCCAATAAGCAACGGGCTCTTCATCGCCGCCCAGAGCGCAAAGTGGCTCCTCGTCTCCGCGAGCGTGAGATCCCCGTTCCCGACTTCCAGCATGTCGGCGTCGTTGTGGCCCCAGAAATCAACACTGTGCAGAAGGAAGGAGTTCATATTGAGCAGCTCTGCGATGCGGCGCCAGTCGGGCGTTATGTCGCCGGACATGCGCCATGAGTTGCCCGTCTCGTTGCCCCAGGAGCAGACGTCCGCCCAGCCCCACTCGCATATACTGTAGAGGATGGTGCGGTTTTGTGCCAAGAGGGCGTCGCGCATGAGGCGGTAGCGGAGGGCGGTTTTGGAAGTAGACCAGTCATAGCCTGGGGGTGCGGTGCGGTCGGTCTTTTCGCAGGTGCCGTTGTGGAAGTGGCTGTAGTCGGAGTCGGGGAGGCAGGCGGCGTATCTGTCGGTCCAGTTGGCGGGCGGCCAGCAATTGTCGTATTTGAGGTAGTCGACGCCCCACGAGGCGAAGGTTTCGGCGTCGATGTACTCGTGCCCAATGCTGCCGGGGTAGTTTGCGCAGGTTGCGTCTCCCGCTGAGCTATATATGCCCAGCTTGAGGCCCATAGCGTGGATATCATCTGCTAGGCCAGCGATACCTTTAGGGAATTTGACAGGATCAGGAACAAGCCTGCCAGTGACTTCGTCCCTGCCAGATTTCACGGACCAACAATCATCGACTAGAGCGTTCAATTGTCAGCCTTGCAACTTCAATCCCTATGTTTTCTTTCTCAATAGTGCCAACTCACTGTTGATGTACTCATATCCGACATCCTTGAGTCCCAGATTGACAATTTGGTTCGCAGCAATCATGACCTTTGTAGCATCGATATCACAGAAGAATGCATTCCACGAGTTCCAGCCCAGAGTTGGAAGTTTTCCCTAAACAAGATGAGCCCCTCGATACTCCCAATCAGGGCCTTGAAAATGTGGGAGGAGAAGATTGGAGGTTGGCTTACCACTCCATCAGGTCTAATAAGAGCGAAGGCAGCTGGCAGTGAGGCCAGGACTGCAAGAGCAGAAGATGCGTACATCTTGACCGTGTGGTTCTGAATGCGGGGAATCACAGATGGTTACTATTGGCCGGATTATCGTTCGTAGCCTTGCGCAAGCGATGGTGCACGTGACCTTTCGCCGCTTTACGAGAGAGCAAGGAAGCAGAAGGGAGCGTCGAAGAGCACCGGGAAAGCACCGAGGGAGCAAACCCTGGATCATCGGGAGACGCCAAAATTGGCTCCTATGAATCTCTATTGCAATCGTAAAGCTCTTCTCCAAGCCCCTGGACAAGCCAGAGCACGTTGATGAAGGATTGTCTGCGTCTCAAGGTGGTAGTGTAGGCCCAAGAACACTCGCGGCGTACGGGTACTAAAAGTATTTGCCTTAAATCAAGAAGTTCGCCTCCTCGACAAGCCGCAGAACAGGAAGTCTGTTGACACCAGCACTAAGGATGTAGAGGAAAGAGAAGAAGAAGAAAAAAAGGAGAAAAGAGCGAGAAAAGCGGAAGAACCGAGAAAAAGGTTTGTTAGGAAGGAGCGATAGGACTGTAACGAAGTAGATTATCTCTAAAATCTTTAAAGCAAGAGTGAGGAGAGAGCATCCCTTTGTGGGGGAATTGCACTCAGTAGCGTGATTTAAGCTCTACTGAATAGGGATAGAGTAGCAAAACCAGAATCGGAAATGTAAGCCTTAAAGTATTTAGTATATATATTAATTGTCACTTTAGCTGGGGACCCAACAATGGCTCTAAAGGCAGCTCTTAGCTAGGTGAAGATCTGGGTGTGATAATACATTGAGATAGGCTAAATCAGAGATCTACTCAATGTTATTGTTTGGTAGCATTTCTTTTTGTCTCTTTGTCTTTGATATAATAAACAATGTGGTAGAATGCGTCTGTCTACTCCGATAAACATTGTTCTATCTTACTCAGGGGTACCCATTTAATAAACAAATATGAAATCCTCGTTCTTCAAATCCGTCTCATCATCAAATGCCTTGTCACCAAACTCTTGGCCCTTTCCGCCCTGTTCAGAAACTACTTCTGCTGCAGGCTCGACGGCGGTGATGGCACCTGGATCGTCGTCCTTTACTGCAAGCATAGACGTGTCAACTACCACTGCCGATTTGCCGAGCGATTCACGCATGACAGCATGCTTGCGGTTGAGGTAGTGGAGGTAAACGGTTGTTAATCTATAGACTAGTCAGATGCTTGAAAGGGAATGTATATAGTGCAGTACAGCTTACATGACGAGGACTATAATTACAATGTAGAGAGTTAAACTAGGTACTGAGGTTAGAAATATCTCACTGAAATGCGTAGGGTGGTGTACTTCGAGACGAGTCCACGAGTGTATTCTGGGGCCTCGTCCGTATTGTACAGATGTGGACCAATGATCTGAGACGTCTGTCAGTCTTTGGACCGCTTGGAAGGCCCATACAATATTTCTTACATTACCAGCACTTTGGCCAATAAAGAGGAAGCCAGTTGTGCATTTCCTCTTTGTGTCGCCAGCTGTATTTTGGGCTGACCAGGAGTAGATTAGTGGAGCTACGGAGTATCAGCATCAAGCTAAAAATCTAGATTTCGTAGAACTCACTTATACCAGGGTAAACTGAGATCTGAGTTCGTTAGTTAAGAAATATCTATAGAATGGGGACAAACTTACTAGATAATAGCCAACCAGAAGGGCAGCCTTGCTTCCGGTTACATGATTAATGACCATGAGAATCGAACAGCCAATTATCGGTGGTATGCATAGCAAAATCAGAACAGGTCCTTTCATCCTTATGCGAGATGCAAGGAAAGCGCCTCCCATAGTAGCAATTATTTGGACAGCGCCGAATGGGATATTGAAGAGGATCGTTGTAAAGCTTTGAAGGTGAGTTAGCTGTTTATACCTGCAATCAATCAGAGGTGTCTTTACCTGTCAAATCCAAACGATTGGACAATGAGAGGGCCAAAATTAGAGATTCCGCCACTTGGAATGCTTGTCTCGAATATTAGACTTTTGCCAGTAACTTTCACGCGATGAGCAACTCACGAGATGGAGAATATCAAGGCAAACCAGAACCATGTCTTCAAGTCTAAAAAGCTCTCCTTTAGGTGGTCCCATTTCCATGTCCTGGACATGACTCCCATTTGATTCATTCGCACTCGTTCAATAGCAATCAGCTTGTCGTTCTCGTTCAAAAATTTGGCCTCAACAGGAGAATCGGGCAGGAATACGCTTGTAAGTTTTAGCAGGGCATTTAGAGCTGTAATTTAGGGAGCATACAAGATTACGAATGAAAAAGTCACTGTGAGTAGCCCACAAAATAGGAAGATGATCTTTGAAGAGGTTAGATGATTCGCCATCGATGTTACAGCGTTTGAGTTACCTGGTACGACTTCAGGCGAGAATTAATATGGCCCAACCCATAACTTAGAAGGCTGCCAAACTAAGCTTTATCAGTGACTATCCTTTTCATGGGTGTCTCTAGACTTACCATGTTTGTGATACCTAACGTGATCACGTCAGTGGATGGACAAGCTCACAGCAAACAGGAGATCCATATTTAAAATGAGACGGTGAGAGTTGTTATTGAGAGCGTTCCTGTTGTCGAGGACTCTTTCTGTCGTCATGTTCTTTTTCTTTCACTGTGAGCTCTCCTTACCGCCGAGAGTTTTTCACTATCGAAGAGGGGGGGAATGATTTCATGCCCTTACCATTCATAGCGTACCAAGCTGCCACACGATTTGTCTGCTCAGCTCTTCTCCACCACATTTGCGTTATTGCCACGAAAGCGGGAGCTAGAGAAGCAGGACAAATTCAGCAAGCTATTCCTCATCCTTCAAAATTCAATTCTTGAGTAGGGCTATGCTCACCAACCGAAGCTTCCATGGCACCAAGAAAAAAGCGTGTTGCCAGTAAGCCACTAAAATTGTGTGCAATAGCCATGCAGCACAATACAATGCCCCAGCCAAGGACTACAACTCCAGTAAACTTCCCAATTGGTAGTTTGACCAAGAGGAACGCAACCAGGGGTTGGAAAATAAGCTGAGCCACATAAACGATTGACCCTAGCCATGAGTATTCTTCACCCTGAAGATTCGTATCCGTAATCAATCCAAACACTGATGCGTATGCCAACGTTGCCTTGTCGAGGGCCTGGAGAAAATAAACGACAAGCAAAATAGGGAGAATGACCAAATCAATTTTTCGTAGAATACGACGATTATCCGCGGCGGTGAGAGCTATCCTCGAGGGTGCCGAGTCCAACAACTCTGCTGCTTTGTCCCTGTGGCCAGTAGGAACAACACGCTCAGGCCCGGCCGCCTGTACAATATTTACTGCTTCAATAGCCTCGACATTTGCTTTGCTGCTCGACGGGTCAGAATGGGGGTGGCTTGGCTCCATAGTCTCAAGCCGTTCATAGGCGTGGGGTGAGCGCGTGAGGAAATGAGGTATGAAGTGACGAGCAGCAGATGACCAGCCCGCCATGGCGTATGGCTAGGCTTTATATTGACAAATTTGAATTGAGTAGAGCATCACGGGCCCTGATCTTCTGCGCTCTTGCCGATCGAATTTCTGGGGTTCCCCAGACTTCGAGTCATGTGGGGGAGAAATTAGAGCCGACTGAGGACAAAAAGAAGACCAGTTTGAAACCGAAACAAGCCAGGTGATTGGAGATATGACGATCGCTTGAGTTGATCCCTACTCCAAGTCCATAAGCGCCAGTGTTACCCGTAGAAGGAAGGTGAGTCGTTCCCAAGTTTTCTTGTCGCTACTCGTTGCCGTTCAAGCTGCTCTCGTTTTCGGTCTTTGACGGTCTCTGAGGAACAAAAAGATCTTACTCGTAGTTCCTCTTCCGAGATTGGGGCCGAAAGGTGCCCCGAGCGGCAACACGAACAGAACGCTGCAACTTGGCGAGAGCGAGAACGAAAGGAGAGTAGTTAGCCAAGATATGTTATAAAAAGGAAGCCGAGCAGGGAACAATCAAGGGGCAGTTGGTGTGATGCGGTATTACCACTTCAGAATCAGGTTCGGTGTCGAACCTATTGGCTGGCTTGCCCCCATCATTCGACCTACCCCACTTCGACGTGGTAGCTGACACATATATCCCGCTTTCGTGAACTATAACCTCTCCTGGATTCTTTACCGCCCCTGATGGGAAAAAATGCATCGTAATACTTTCCTTGTACAGCCAAACAACTGGCTTGCGCCTTAAGCTAAAAATTACCTATCTCCGGTCTCGGGCTGCGTAAAGCCATAGGATTGGACATGTGATTATGAAGGAACTTCTTAAAGGTCACGATGAACGTTAGACGACGTAAATAGCTGCAACTCGCCTGCGCGCGGACACTTCCCCCTCTATCGTCTCCAGAGACTTGGCTAAGGAAGGTAGGAACCTTGTTTGAACTTATTGTGCTCAGTCCAAGTTACAATGCTACTAAAAGGGCACACTTTCTCTTCTCCATTTACTCTTTCTCAATTTCTGTGTTCCTTCCCTCCGTCTAGCCCCCTGTATATGGAATTCGAGCAGCACGTCATTTCATAGTTTAGAACATCATCGTCTCCACGACAACATGATCCAGCAACACGAGTACGTTCCTCGGAACTACTCTCTTCAAGAAGACGGGACCAGTGCTAAAGGTCGAAGCCACGACACCGTTGTCAATCTTCTGTCGTCGGGTCAGGTTCACAATGCCAGGTTTACCTTTGAGGCAATTCGTCCCAATCTTTTCCGAACTACCTTTTCCACCAAAAATCATCCTCTTCCACCTCATCCAAGTGCTGCAAAACCGGAGGCCAATTTTGGGAATGTCTCTTTATCTTCAACATTGTCTGAAAATCGTAAACGCATCGGGTTGGGTGATGTTACCGCGGTGGTGGAATGGACAGATGCTCCCGTCGTCTCTCTGTATCTAGAAGGCGAGAAAAAACCAATTCATCGAGATTTGAATTTTCGTTCTTATGCAGTGGATTCCAGTGGTGCCGCACACTACACAGCCTACAAAAGGGATACTTTGCACGTTGGCCTGGGTGAAAAAGCTGCTCCAATGAATCTTTCAAATAGGCACTTCATCATCTCTGCAACTGATTGCTTTGGATATGATGTCTACCGGACCGACCCGATGTATAAGCACATTCCCCTGCTCATAAATGCTACCCCTAAAGGCTGTGTTGCAATCTTCTCCACTTCTCATAGTCGCGGAACGTGGTCCGTTGGATCCGAGGTGGATGGATTATGGGGTCATTACAAAGTCTATCGTCAAGCCCACGGTGGCCTAGAGGAATACCTGATTGTGGGACGTACCGTCAAAGACGTTGTCAAAACCTACGCCGATCTTGTCGGCTATCCGAAACTTATTCCGCGCTGGGCGCTCGGTTACATCTCTGGGGGCATGAAATACTCCATGCTCGATGAGCCGCGGGCATGTGATGTGCTTCTGGAGTTCGCCGCAAAACTTAAGTTGCACGACATTCCCTGTTCAGCATTCCAGCTATCGTCTGG
>Ga0335075_10014234_pt1 | contig 11958 bp, 9 predicted proteins | sample Lox_Sample_24_FD_206723 | JGI IMG/M metagenome (GOLD analysis project Ga0335075, IMG submission 206723) | Soil microbial communities from Loxahatchee National Wildlife Refuge, Florida, United States - Lox_Sample_2.4 | ecosystem: Environmental > Terrestrial > Soil > Wetlands | place: USA: Florida... | reverse complement strand
GCAGCCTGGACCAATCAGCCACACCGGGAGTGGATTTATCGTCAAGCCTACCACATGGGCCGGCACGTCATCGGTTACGAGGTGCAGAAGATCCTCGCCGTCGTAGACTGGTGCAAGCAGCGGTCTGGCGACAAGGTGAAGGTTGGCGTGGCCGGCTACGGCGAGGGTGGACTGCTGGCCTTCTACGCGGCTGCCGTTGATCCGCGGATCGATGCTTGCCTGGTGAGCGGCTATTTTGACTCGCGGCAACGGACCTGGCAGGAACCGCTTTACCGCAACGTTTGGGGTTTGCTGCGCGAGTTCGGCGACGCGGAAATCGCCACGCTGATCGCCCCGCGCGGCCTGGTCGTGGAGCACAGCGAGGTTCCAGCAGTACAGGGTCCGCCGCCCGTTCGGCCGGGCCGGCGCGGCGGCGCTGCCTCCGGCTCGTTGCATACGCCGGCTTTCGCCTCGGTCGAAACCGAGTTCCGCCGTATCGAGAAACTCCTTCCCCCCGACTTTCAGCGCCGCCAATTGATCGCCGGTACGGACGGCAAAACGGTCGGCCCCGGTTCGCCGAAAGCACTGCAAGCGTTCGCCCACATGCTGGGAGGCCAATCGGCTCTGAAGCTGTCGAACGAGCCGCCCATTGATCGGCGCAAGCATTTCGATCCGGCCGTCCGCCAACAACGCCAAGTTCAGGAGTTGGAGCGCCACGTCCAGAGATTGGTTCGCGCCGCCGAACACACCCGCGAGCGCTTCTTTCCGCTGACCACGGCCGCGGGGACGCAGGCTCTCGAACCATTCGCGGCGCGGCTGCCGCACTATCGGCGCTATCTGTGGGAGGAAGTGCTGGGCAAGTTCGATGATTCCTTGCTGGCTCCCAGGCCGCGCTCGCGCAAGGTCTACGAGCGGGAGAAGTGGACCGGCTACGAGGTCGTCCTGGACGTTTATCCCCACGTGTTCGCCTGGGGCGTTCTGCTGTTGCCCAAGGATCTCCGCGCGGGAGAGAAGCGGCCCGTCGTTGTCTGCCAGCATGGCCGCAACGGTTTGCCGCAGTATCTCATCGAGGGAAAAACCTCTTACCACGACTTGGCGGCCCGCCTCGCCGAGCGTGGCTTCATCGTGTTCGCGCCGCACAATCCCTATCGCGGCGAGGACCGCTATCGCTTCCTCAGCCGCAAAGCCAACACCATTAAGGGATCGCTATTTTCCTTCATCCTGGCCCAGCACGAGCAAATCCTTAACTGGCTGGAGAAGTTGCCGCAGGTTGATGCCCAACGCATCGCCTTCTACGGCATAAGCTACGGCGGCGAGACGGCCGTGCGCGTGCCGCCCCTTTTGCCGCGCTACTGTCTGTCGATCTGCTCGGCCGACTTCAACGACTGGGCCAGGAAAGTAGCTTCGACGGACTCCAAATATAGCTTTATGTTCACGATTGAGTGGGAGATGCCCTATTTCGACATGGGCAGCACGTTCAACTATGCCGAGCTGGCCGCCCTGATGGCGCCGCGGCCGTTCATGGTGGAGCGCGGCCACGACGACGGTGTGGCCCCGGATGAGTGGGTGGCGTATGAATACGCCAAGGTGCGGCGCTTGTACAGCCGTTTGAAGATACCGGAACGCACGGAGATCGAGTTCTTCGACGGCGGACATGAGATCCACGGCCAGGGCACTTTTCGATTCTTGCAGAAACATTTGAATTGGCCGAAGTGAACGCGCGAACGCGATTCCCAAATACCAGCCCGGAGCGCCAGCGACGGGCTTAAGAAGCCCGTCGCTGGCGCTCCGGGCTGGTGAAAAAACTCATCAACGATAAGCGTGCAGTGCGCCGACGAACGGCGTGAGGAACGGCCAGTGTTTCCAGGAACCCGGCGGCTCCGGGGCCGCGCTGCCGATTAGTGCCGGTTGTGTATCGCGGGAGTCCACTTTCAGATAAACGCCGGTCAACTGCACGAAAGCAGCGACGAGCATTGTCGCCAACAGCAGGCGGCGTCCCCATCTCAGCCGGCGAAGGGCGGCGATAGAAGGAAGACAAAGTAGAGCGAAAAACGGCACGAGTTCGACAAGGAGCCGCGATCCCCAACAATTTCCGCCCCACCAGAAGTACCACGAAGCGACCAGTGCCAGATACGGCACGATGGCCGCGGCGCACAACCAACTCCACCCCCACGGTGCGTCCGCCGGCGCGGCCGGCAAATGGCGTCGCACGCTCGGCACGGCCATCGTCAGACCCAGCAAGATCCACGGCTGATAAATCAACAGTCCGTGATCGGTGCTGACAAGCAGAGGGATGAACGTGTCGCGCCAGCGCCCGGTGAACCATTCCAATAGCCGAATCGAGGGTCCGAAAATATGGCCGTAAATCGTCCCGTAGTACCACGCCCACGGCAGATACGCCACAACAGCGACGAGTCCGACGAGGATCGCGCGGCGCGGCGCTCGGATCAGCAGCCAACCATCCAAGGCCGCGATGAGCAGCGCCGACGGCAAGCGGCAAGCAAACATCATGGCCAGCGCCACGCCTTGAAGCAAGCTCGCGGGCAACGTGGGACGCCGCCAGGTACGGAACTCGATCAGCAGTGCCAGCAGCATCCAGAACAACACGCCGCCGTGCTGCCACAGTGCTTGTCCCACCGTGCCGCACAAGCCCGATCCCGTCGCCAAAAACAGCGTCATCCATGCCGCGCTGGCCGCATCGACGAGATGCAGCGCCAGCAAGAAGAACAATCCCAGGCATGATGCCGCCAGCCAGGAAGCGACGCCCTTCTCCATGCGGTCCTGCACTCCGCCGGACAACAGGTCCGCGCCGAGCAGCCGGGCCAGCGCCGCCGACGGCACCGCGAACACGAACATCCCCGAAGAGTAACTGGAATGGATGCCCGTCGCCGTCCGCACGCAGAAATACGGCAAATCTGCCTCCGCAGTCGGGCGGTACACGCAGGCATACTCGGACATGTAGGTACTGATGTCCGTGCTGCCGTCGCGCACCACTGAGGAAGCGATCAGCGTGATCGGTTTGGAATCGCCGGTCATCAGAGGCCGGCCTTGCGATAAGAAGAACAGCCCCGCCGGCAACACGATCAGCAATGCCGTCGCTCGCCACGGCAGCCGTGCGCGGTCGCCGGCGAATGCCTCGATGCTGGCCCATTCTCGCCGCAGCCACGACCAGACGCGCCGGCGATAATCGGCGCTCCAGCTCAAACGCAGCAGCGGGACAATCAGCGCTATAAACACCCAGATATAGGCGGGGCCGGCGCAACGCAAGAATTGCACGGCAGAAATGACGAAGAACGTGGCTTGCAGCACGCCCAAACCATTAACCCAGTCACGACCATAAGGGAACGGTCTTCCCCCAACCGCTCCCTTACGGTCGCGGTTCCGATAAAAGGGGCGAGCGACGCTCCTAGCATGATCTCATCCGTAAGACAAGCCCGGTTACAATTCCGGCACCGGCTGCAAGGACTGGCCTTGCCCATCGTAAAACGCTTCGTGCAGCAGAAATACCTGACGAGTCGAAAAGCCCAACGATTGCAGTTGCCGGCTCAATTGGTGATAGGCATGGCGATCCAGCCGCCGCGCCAGCAGCGCCTGGAAATGACGCGGGCACAGATCCATCTCCACCGGCTCGGCCGAGTGCAGAGGATAAGTGAGATAGCGAATCGTGCCCTGGTGCTGACAGATGGTGCAGCGATGCTTCTCGGTGCGGACGATAAACGGCTCTCCCTCGCCCTGTGCCAACGCTTCCTGACAGTCCGGACAGATGGGCTGACCGGCGAGCCGGTCCCACGGACAGCCGGCCGATTGGCAGCGACTGCACGGCGTATGCGGGGTCAACGGCTCCTTAACCACGCGCAGCCCATCCATCGCTTGCCCTCCCACAGATACTTCGCCCAATTTGCGCCGTCTCCCCGGCACTCCCTTCGGTGGGCCAGAGAGAAGGCGGAATTACAGGCGCAAGGATCTCATGGAATCATGTCGGCTATTCATGGGCCGGTCGTTAAGTTTTTTCCATGTACTACGGGAAGGAGGGAAAATCGGTCGAGCGGAGAGAAGCACTCTACAAGGCGCGCAAGAAGTCGATCAGTGGCTGAAACGCCGGACTGTTCCAGGGCCAATAGCGTTTCTGTGCCGCTAGGCCGAGGCGGTTGTCCGTCTCAGGGTGAGACGCCAACCATGTCTGAACGCGAGCTTTGGCGAGAATTCGGGGTTTTCGGGCGGTTACTTTGTCCACGCAGCGGAAAAACTCGTCCACACACGACAGAGCTGGATCTGCCGCGAAACTGTCCAAGCACAAGTCTTCCAGCATTCCAAGACGTTGGTTATCCGGCATGACAAAGACACCCACATGCATCAGACCGGATTGAATCTGGCCGGGAGCAGAGGGGAAACCAAAACCACTTTCATTGAGCGCGCCGCAAATCTTCGCGAAGGCGGTGGCGCAGTCATCATCGGCGTCACGCGTCACTCCCAGAGCAACCAGGCGTTCAAAACCTGGACGCTGCGGCAGCTCTTTGAGATACAAAGGGAGACGATCCTTGCCGCCGAATTTATCAACTTGGATGTCGTCGATGTTCAAATGGGCGAGCAAGGCGCCAAAGAAAAACACTTCCTCATCCCCTTCACCGATCAACAGACGGGGTTTTATGATCGTAGACGGTTGGTCAAATGTCTGCGGCATCAGCGCACCTCGTGGGTCATCTCGATAGCGAAGTTGAGAATTTCTTGAGTGTAGACAGCAAGCCGGATTTCATCCTGAATCCGATCCAGACGAAAATGCCGCAGACCGTTGGTTTCTTGAGCCTGAAAAGCCTGCGAGGCCGCCTGAATGCACTCGTAACTGTGCGTGGTAGCGAACACCTGCACGTCTGCCATCCGCGCCGCCAAGGCGATGGCCTGCCAGACATCCTTGAGGACGGAATAATGCAGGCCGTTTTCGATCTCATCGATGAGGATGTTTCCGCCTTTGGCTTCGTTGATCGCCAGCAAGATCGACAGCAAACGCCGGACGCCTTCGCCCATGAACTGCACCGGCACCATTCGGCTGAGACCATCGAGACGGCCGTGGATGACCGGCTGCTCCGCCAGCAGAAGAATGGATAAACGCTGGAGGCGTGGTTCGAGGAAGTGCAAGGGGGGGAGAATTTCCTCTTGCCGGTTGGCAAGTTCCAGATTGCTGAAAGCCAATACGTCCTTATTCGGAGACCGACCGGCTGAACCGAGAAAAATACTTGGGCCATTCCAAGGAGTGTGGTTGCTACTCGCCGGCAAGAAACGTTCCCCTTGAGGGACAGCGAATGAGAATGTGTCTTTCTCATTTGTGTTGGCCTTGAGAATGATCCAGCGAAATCTGGGGTCGGTTGGAGGGAACTTCAATTTCTGCTCTTCAAGGGCCAGGTCGGGGAATTTGAGTCTCGCATTAACTGGATTGAGCAGCCATATCTGGAGCGTGCGCACTTCCCCCTTCTCGTTCTTGCTGAGCAGTTCAACTCCAGAATCCTCTTTTTTGTCGAAGAATAACCGTTCGCAGCTTTTTTCGTCATATTTTTTCTCACTGTCCATCCCGCGGCGTTCGTTGATGAGGAAGGGCAATTCGCAATCGCACGGGTAGCTGTGCAGATGGATCGCTTCCAGCAGGGCTGTCTTGCCGCTGTTATTTTTGCCGGCGATCAGGTTGATGCGCTCCAAGGGCGCCAGCGTCAACTCGCGGAAGCAACGGAAGTTCTTGACGGTGAACGATTGGAACATGGCTGAATCCTCCTTCGTTGTTTCCGTTATGACTCATTTCGGCAAATGCCACAAGCGCAGCACGCCGTCGTCTGGACCCGCGCCGCTCGGCAAACACTGGTTTTCACCGGAAAGAATGAGTAAACTTTGCTTTGAGACAAGGCGGTTTGAAGTGGATCGGAACCATGCACGTTTGGAAACTGCCGTTCGACCTCGGTGACATCCTGCTGACACCGCAATTGACTGGGCTGAACCCTGTCCTGCAAGCGGCCCTGCTCGCGGCCATGTGCCTGCTGTCGCTGGCATTGGTGATCTGGCTGTATCGCTATGAAATGCAGTTGGTCGCGCGGACAACGGCCATCGGTCTGCTGTGTGTGCGCGTCACGGTGTTGGCACTGCTGCTCATCCTGGTGTGTTTGCAACCCATCTATGGCCGGACGCGCAGCGACGATTTACCCGGCTGCGTCCTCGTGGCCGTGGACCGCTCCGCCAGCATGGACGTGGCCGATTGCTCAAATGGATTGACGCGCAGCCAGACCGCCGAGCGCCTTTTGCGTGCCGAGGGCATGGGTCTATTGCCGGCGTTAGCGGCGAAACATGAGGTGGAGCTGCTCGGCTTCCATCGGGAAGCCTGGGAGCTGAAGCCTGATAAGCTCGATGATTTGTTCCGCCCTTTTCCCGACCCATCGGTTGCCGCCTTTACGGATCTGCATTTGCCGCTGGCTCGAGCGCTCGAGCGCGCTGGACCGGGACGGGGCAAGATACTTGGCGTCGTCCTCTTGACCGATGGCCAGCACAACGCCGGCGACTCGCCCTCGGCCAAAGCGCAAGAGCTGGGGGAACAACGCCTGCCGATCTATCCGATCGCCTTGGGGGCTCGGCGGCCGCCGCCGGATGCGGCGATGGTGTCCGTGCATGCGCCGAACGCTGTCTTCAAGGATGTCGATGCGGCCGTCGATGCGACGTTCAAGATCACCGGCCTGCCGGCTCAGGATTTTGTCGTCGAGCTGCGCCGCACGAGCAAGGACGGCGGCAAAATGTTGGCCGAACGCATCGTCCATCACCAGGGCAAGGACCGTACTTACTCCGAGAGCTTTCCCGTGCGCATGGACGAGACCGGAATGCAAACGCTGACGGCCTCCGTGCGGCCGGTCAATCCCGATACCAAGGAGACGCGCGGCGACAACAATTCTCGCTCGACGATCGCCAGCGTCACCGACGACAAAGCCAACGTGCTGCTGATCGATGGTGAAGCGCGTTGGGAGCATCATTATCTCGCTACGGCCCTAAAACGCGATCGCACCCTAAAGGTCCAAAGCGTCGTCTTCCACCAGCCGCGCCTCAACGAAGAGGTGGAGGGAAAAGAAAAACCTCCACCCTCCACCCTCCGCCCTCCACCCTCCACCCCGTTGCCGAGGCAACAATTGCCGGCGGGCGCCGACGGTCTGGCTGAGTTCGATTGCATCGTCCTGGGCGATGTCGGCGTCGAACAACTGCCGTTGGCGGAGCGGCAACGACTGGAGAAATACGTCAGCGAACGCGGCGGAACGCTGGTGATTCTGGCCGGCAAACGCTTCATGCCGTTGGCTTATCCGGAGATCGAAGCCAACGGCGAGAGCGATCCGCTCCGCAAGCTGCTGCCGATCGAGTCGCCGCGCATCGTCGCACCGACCGAGGGCTTCTCCGTGACGCGGACGCAGGCCGGCAAGGAAACAAAATTTCTGGAGCTGGACCCCGATCCGGCCAAAAGCGCATCGATCTGGCGCGAGCTGCCGCGGCACTTCTGGGGCGTCGTCGGCAAGGCCAAACCAGCAGCGACGACGCTCGCCTTCGTTGCGGAAGTTCCCACGCGGAGCGAGGGAACGAGGAACGAGGGCGCCGCGGAGCGTGGAAACGAGGGTGCGGGATCGGCGCTGATCGTCAAGCAGAATTACGGATTCGGGCAGGTGCTTTTCGTCGGACTCGACAGCACGTGGCGCTGGCGCTACCGGGCCGGCGACACATATCACCATGCGTTTTGGGGAGCGGCCATTCGCTGGGCGGCGTCGGACAAGCCGCTTATGACCGGCAACGATTTCATCCGCTTCGGCACGCCGCAGCCGATTTATTCGCGCGACGAAGAAGTCAAAATCGTCGTCCGTCTCAACGAGGAACTGGGGCCGATCAAGCCGGATTTGCTGGCGGCGGCGCGTATCATGCGTTCCCAGGCGGAGCATGGGAACGAGGAGCAGGCCGTCGCCTTGGTGCCGTTGAGCCGGCATGCGGCGCAGCCGCGCATACTGGAGGGCCGGGTCCGTGATCTGCCGCCGGGAGAGTACGCCATCGAATTAGTCATGCCCGAACACGCCGACCAGTTGCTTGCGAAGGGAGAATCGCCGGGCAAGCCGATGCGGGCGCATTTCACGATCCGGCCGCCCGACAGCAAAGAAATGATCGACCTGGAGACGCGCTGGCCGCTCCTGGAAGAGATCGCGGCCAAGAGCGGCGGCAAAGTGTTCACGGCTGAAAACGCCGGCGAATTGATCGATCTGCTCGTCAAGCAGTCGGTGTCGTATAGCGAGCGCTACGAACAGAAACTATGGCAATGGTGGGTCGTGCTAGTGCTGGTGCTGGCGTTTTTGACCGTCGAATGGGCTGGCCGGAAATTAGCGGGCTTGCCGTGAACGGTTCAGGCATGCCGGACGCGCCGAAGACAGAGGCGGCGCTTGCTGGATTCGTTCAAGACCCGCCCGGCAAGCAGTGGACAAGGCCGGACGATAGGGTACAGTAGGGTGGGCCACGTCTGCGAGGCCACCCTACACATCGAGTCCCTATCATCCGAGATGAGTTGCGTCATGTCTCTCTCTTTCCGTGCCCTCGTCCTGGCTATCGGAATAGTGTCTCTCGGCTGCGCTTCGATTCGCTCTCGCTCCGCCGATGGGACTGGCGGCCCGCCGGCCGCTGCTCGACCGGCACAGTCGGATCGCGCTCCTGCGGCGAAGACCTACCCCATCCGCGAGGAGCTCGATGTGGTCTACGGCCACGCCGGCGGTGAGGATTTGCAGCTGGATCTCTACGTACCCAAGGATGAGCCGGGGCCATTTCCCGCCGTGGTCGTCCTGCACGGCGGCGGTTGGACCGCAGGCTCTCACGAAGTTGTCCGCCCCATCGCTGCCACTCTCGCCGGCCAGGGCTACGTCACGGCCTCGGTCGGGTATCGCCTGGCGCCGCGGCACAGGTTCCCGGCTCAGATTCAGGACGCCAAATGCGCCGTGCGCTGGCTCCGCGCCAACGCCCAGCGCTACCAGATCGATAGCGAGCGCATCGGTGCCCTGGGCTTTTCGGCCGGCGCGCATCTGGCCTTGTTGCTGGGTTTGACGGAGGCGAAGGACGGCTTGGAGGGCGCGGGGGGAAATCCAGAGCAATCCAGCCGGGTCCAGGCCGTCATCAACGTCTCTGGGCCGACCGACCTGACGCAGCCGTTGTGGCCGGATGCCACGCAGTTGATACTCGCCGATTTTCTCGGCGGCAGCCGCGAACAGCTTCCCGGCACTTACCGGGCGGCCTCGCCGGCGGCCTACATCCATCGCGGCGCTCCCCCGGTGCTAACCATCCACGGCACCGCCGATACGGTCGTCCCTTACGAACAGGCCCAACTGCTGCACGCCGCTCTCCGCAAAGCGCGAGTTCCTTCGCGGCTGGCGACGCTGCACGGCAAGGGCCACGGCGAAAACTGGACCGACAAAGATCTAAATCGCAACGCTACGGCAATGCTGGCTTTCTTGGACGCCAACCTCCGAGGCCGTTAACTCCGTTCCTTGAGGGCTTGTTCGATCTCTTTATCAGACTGCTACATTGGCAGGTAGATAACCTGATCGCGAAAATCGTCGGGATTGCCGGCCAAGGCGATGATTTCCAATTCGTGGATGGCCTGACCGATGGTCAGGAGGATGCGCAGGATAGCGACTCCCGGCATGGGCAAGCCGCGGGCGACGCGGTCCCAGGCATCGGCGGCGAGCGTCTTCTTGTCTACGGAAACGACCACACGCCCTTCTTGGGCCGCCCACTCCAGGATGAGGGGATCCGGCGTGTGTCGCAGTCCAACGTCTTGGACGCGAACCAGATCCAGGGTCGGCTGACGCCGACGCAGCCCGTTCACAATGTCGCCATGCACGTCTTCGTCAATCAGGAGTCGGATCATGACTGCCGTTTCCCTTGGCCCGCACAGCGTCCAGGCGAGCCTTCAACGGCGCCAGCCGGGAGGCGTTGGCCGATTCGATCTCCTGACGCAGCTTTTCGGCTTCTTCCTCGCGCCGACGCAGATAATTGTCTATTTCGGTCTGATGGCGGAAATAGTACGCCAAGACGCCATGAACATCGGCCAAGCTAAGGGTGTCCAAACCTCGGGCAATCTCTTCGGGCTTCATCCCCAGGCGCCAGTATTGCAACACGACATCCAGGGTGACGCGCGACGAGCCGACACGAATCGTACCCGTGTCGTCGATACGCAAGGGTACCGGATCGGCATGTAACGTGATGGTCATGGATGGCCTCCTCAGCAAAGGGCAAGTTCCGCATCCCCCACTGTAGCCCGCCGGCAGAGCGGCGACAAGGCGAACGGTCTCAATGGAGTGTGCCGCTAGATTTTGGCGCGGGGCGTTAAGCTAACGTGCTCGTTTACACAAGGTTAACCCCCTACGGCGCCGGCGCCGTGTCTTGCGCGGCAGCGGGACACAGAGGCGAAACCGCTCCCTCACATGCGCGGCTCCGACTACGCCGGGCTTCCACTTTGTCCCACCGCCGCGATGCGATATAATCCACTCATCGTTTGGCGTTTATTTCTCCGCAGTCGAGAATGGCATGAAGATTGTCGTCTATCCGCATCCGGCCTTGCGTCATCCAGCCAAGCCGCTGGCCGCCATCGACAAGCAGATCCATCTGGATGCCGGCCGGATGCTCGAATTGATGTACGAGCATAAAGGCCTCGGCCTGGCCGCCAACCAGGTCTTTTTACCCTATCGCATTGTCGTCCTCAATCCCAGCGGCGATCCGCAGCAGCGCGACAAAGAGGAAGTGCTGCTCAATCCCGTCGTCCTGGAGCGCAAGGGCGCGATCGAGGGGGAAGAGGGCTGCCTGAGCTTTCCCGGCCTATTTCAGAAGATTCGCCGGGCCAAAACCGTTCGCGTGCAGGCGTACAATCTACGCGGCGAGGTCATCGATAAAAGCGTCAGCGATTTGGAATCCCGGCTGTGGCAGCATGAAGTCGATCATCTGGACGGCATTCTGTTCATCGACAAAATGGGCGCCATCGCCCGCCTGGCCAGCCGCAACGCCCTCAAAGAGCTCGAGCAGGACTTTCAACGCGCCCAGGACAAGGGCGAGTTGCCGGCCACGGCTCAGCTGGAACGCATCCTCAAGGAGCGCTCGGAGGCGATGAACAAGAATGGCTCGCCGCCGCCCCCGGATGATATACCACCCATTTGACACAGGGAAAATCGTCAATGCGTCTCGTCATGATGGGCACCGGCTTGTTTGCTGAGCCGACGCTGGAAACACTGCTGGCCGGTTCGCATTCGGTCGTCGGCCTGGTGACGCAGCCCGATCGCACCGCCGGCGCAGAGCGCGGCTCCACGCGGCAGACCGGCCGCGGCATGAAGACCATCGCCCAAGAACACGGCGTCCCCGTCCTCCAACCGGAGAGCATCAACACGCCGGAAGGCGTCGCCGCGTTGCAGGCGCTCCAGCCGGACCTGCTCGTTGTCGCCGCTTATGGCCAGATCTTATCGCGTGATGTCCTCGCCGTGCCGCCGCACGGCGGCATCAACGTCCATGCTTCGCTATTGCCGAAATACCGCGGTGCCGCCCCAATTGCTTGGGCCATTTATCACGGCGAGACGCAAACCGGCGTCACGATTATCAAGATGTCCGTGTCCCTCGATGCCGGCGACATGCTCGCCCAGGAAGCGATTGACATTGGACACGACGAAACGGCGGGCGAGGTGGAGGCGCGGCTGGCGCCGCTGGGGGCACGGCTGGCGCTCCAGGTGATCGAGCAGATCCAAAACGGCACCGTGCAGGGCCGCAAGCAAGATCCTAGCCAGGTGACGAAGGCGCCGAAGCTGAAAAAAGAACACGGATTGATCGACTGGAACCGAAGCGCCGAACAGGTTCGCAATCAGATCCGATCTATGCAACCGTGGCCGACGGCGTACACATTTCTGCACCGGCAAGGACAACCGCCGATTCGAGTGATTATCTACCGAATGGGTAGCA
>Ga0335075_10014232_pt1 | contig 11958 bp, 14 predicted proteins | sample Lox_Sample_24_FD_206723 | JGI IMG/M metagenome (GOLD analysis project Ga0335075, IMG submission 206723) | Soil microbial communities from Loxahatchee National Wildlife Refuge, Florida, United States - Lox_Sample_2.4 | ecosystem: Environmental > Terrestrial > Soil > Wetlands | place: USA... | reverse complement strand
GGCCGCCCATGTGCAGCAGTTCCAGGCACTCGTCGAAGCTGGCCGAGTCGCTGCCGGTCTCGTCGAGCACGGGGAAGAGCCGCTCTATCCCCCGCCCGTCTTTCGACGGCGGAATCAGGTCGGTGGCCAGCATCGCCTCCCTGGCCCGCATCCAGTTGCGGTTGCCCCGGATCGTGTTGATCTCGCCGTTGTGCGCCACGTACCGGTACGGGTGGGCCAGTGGCCAGGACGGGAACGTGTTGGTGGAGAACCTGGAGTGCACCAGGGCCAGCGCCGAGCCGTACCTGGGATCGGACAGATCGGGGAAGAACGGCTCGAGCTGGTCGGCGGAAAGCATCCCCTTGTACACGATGGTCCGGGCCGACAGGCTGGCGAAGTACACCCCGCCGGAGTGTTCGGCCCGCTTGCGCAGGCAGAAGGCCATCCGCTCGAGCTGGAGGCCGGACTCGCCGTTCGCTCCGGCGACGAACAGCTGGGCCAGGCCGGGCAGCACCGCCCGGGCCCCGGCCCCGCAGGCGTCGATGTCGCAAGGGACCTCGCGCCATCCGAGCACGACCAGGCCCTCGGCCGCGGCGAGCCGTTCGATGGTGCGGGCGAGGCCGGACCGTTCGGCCGAAATGAAGGCCAGGCCGGCCGCATAGGAGCCTGCTGCGGGCAGCCCGAAACCGGCTACGGCGCGGAAAAAATCGTCAGGCAGCTGGGTGAGAATCCCGGCTCCGTCCCCGGTGCCCGGATCGCCGCCCTTCGCGCCCCGGTGTTCCAGGTGGCACAGAACCTGCAGCGCCCGGGCCACCACATCGTGACCGCCGCGGCCAGACAGGTCCGCGACGAAGCCGACGCCGCACGCGTCGTGCTCGAAAGTGGGGTCGTAAAGGCCAGCCGCCGCCATGCGTTCTCCTGTCGTCTCGATACGCCACATCCGTGCGCCCGGGACGACACTGGCCCTGTTACATAGAGATTACATCACCCGGAAGGATCGTCCACCAGAGCCTTTGGCGCCGGCGTACGCGCAGGCGGAACGGGCCTTCGGCGGGTCAGATACAGGCCCGTCACAGCCAGGGCGAACACCACGACATCGCCGAGCGCGCCTGAGGCGACGCCGATCACCCGCGGCAGCGGGCCGATGCGCGTGGACTCCACCCAGAAGCTGCCCGCCGCCCAGCAGGCCGCGGCGAGCATGAACGTACGCTCGCCGGCCAGCGCGAACCTGCGGGCGGCCCAGATCACGGCGAGACCGGCCACCACGTCCCACAGCGCCTCGTAGGCGAACGCGGGCTGGAATGTGGCGAAGTTCTCGTAGCCGGACGCGCGGTGCTCCGGCGCTATCTGCACCGCCCACCACCACGTCGAGGGCGGGCCGTCGAACTGCTGCGTCCACCAGTTGCCCAGGCAGCCGATGCCCAGCCCGAACAGCACGGCCGGGGCGGCCGCGCCTGCGACCGGGCCCAGCCGCAGGCCGGCCCGGCGGCACGCGATCCACGCCCCGGCCGCGCCGAGCGCCACCGCGCCGACGATGCCGATGTCCGCGACCGCGACGGTCGCGTCATGCCACAGGTGGTGGATGTGGGTGAAGTCGTGGCCGGAGGCGGTGAGCAGGGCGTGCGCGGCCGCGCCGGCCAGGCCGAACGGGACGGCCCACGCCGCCACGTCCAGGATGACCCCCTTGCCCCCGCCGGCTCGCCGGTACCGGCGGCTCGCCACGATCAGGGCGACGATGATCCCGGCGGTGACGCACAGCGCGTAGGCCCGGATCGGCAGCGGCCCGAGCCGCCAGGCCGCGGAACCCGGACTCGGGATCGACGCGAGCGCCACCTTCGCGACATTACTCCCGTTAGCTGAGGGTCAGCTGAGAGGGCGCGCGGGGCGCTGACCACGATCATGGCCAGAAAGGGCGGAATACGGGCGCCGGGCTCAGGGAGTCGTTGCAACGGCGCCGGCCAAAACTGGCCGTGATCATGAAACAGCGCGAGGCGAGGCGGTGGGGTGGGGGGCTCGGCGGACTCCGGCGGACAGTTCGGCGGTGAGGTCGGTGATGGCACGCGTGGCGTCGGCGGGGGTGGCGGCGTCGAGGAGGCGGCGGACGAAGGCGGAGCCCACGATCACGCCGTCGGCGAACTCGGCCACCTGCGCGGCCTGGGCACCGTTGCTCACGCCGAGGCCCACGGCAACCGGCAGGTCGGTGTGCGCGCGGATCCGCCGGACCAGGCCGGCCGCCTGGCCGCTCACCGCGTTCCTGGTGCCGGTGATGCCCATCAGCGAGGCGGCGTAGACGAAGCCGCGGCAGGATTTCGTGACCGTGGCCAGGCGCTGGTCGGTAGAACTGGGCGCGGCCAGGAACACGCGGTCCAGGCCGTACTCGCCGGAGGCCTGCAGCCAGGGATCGGCCTCCTCGGGCGACAGGTCGGGAGTGATCAGCCCGGAGCCGCCGGCCGCGGCCAGGTCGCGGGCGAACGCGCGGACGCCGTAATGGTCGACCGGGTTCCAGTAGGTCATGACCAGGACCGCTACGCCTGCCGCCGCGACCGCCTCGACGGTTCGCAGGACGTCGGCCACCCGGGTTCCCGCGGTCAGCGCGCGGTGCACCGCCTCGGCGATCACCGGGCCGTCCATCAGCGGGTCGGAGTACGGCAGCCCGATCTCGATGATGTCGGCTCCGGCCGCGGCCATCGCTTTGGCCGCGTCGATGGCGCCTGCCACGGTGGGGAACCCGGCGGGCAGGTAGCCGATCAGGGCGGCGCGATTGTCCTCGCTGGCCCGGCCGAAGGCTGTCGTCACGGGGCCGGCGACCGGGCTGGAGGCTGGGCTTGCGGCTCGGCTTGCGGCTGGGCTTGCGGCTCGGCTTGGGGCTGGGCTTGGGGCTGGGCTTGCGGCTCGGCTTGGGGCTGGGCTTGCGGCTCGGCTTGCGGTGGGCGCGGCGGTCACAGGCCGAACCACTTCGAGGCGGTGTCCACGTCCTTGTCGCCGCGGCCGGACAGGTTGACCACGATCAGGCCGTCTCGGCCGAGTTCGCGGCCGACCTCGAGCGCGCCCGCCAGCGCGTGGGCCGACTCGATCGCCGGGATGATGCCCTCGGTGCGGCACAGCACGTCGAAGGCGTGCATGGCCTCGGCGTCGGTCACGGCGCGGTAGCTGGCCCGCCCGGTCTGCATCAGCCAGACGTGTTCGGGGCCCACGCCCGGGTAGTCCAGGCCGGCCGAGATGGAATGGGTGGCCCGGGTCTGGCCTTCGGCGTCCTGTAGGACGAACGTGCGCATGCCGTGCAAGACGCCCGGAGACCCGCCGGTCAGCGTGGCCGCGTGCCGCCCGCCCTCGAGGCCGTCGCCGCCCGCCTCGCAGCCGATCAGCCGCACCTGTGTGTCCGGGATGAAGGCGTGGAAGATGCCGATCGCGTTCGAACCGCCGCCGACGCACGCGATCACCGCGTCAGGGAGCCTGCCGGCCTGCTGAAGGACCTGTTCTCGTGCCTCCAGGCCGATCACCCGCTGGAAGTCCCTGACCATCATCGGGAACGGGTGCGGGCCGCCGATCGAACCGATGCAGTAGTGCGTGTGCCCGACGGTCGTCACCCAGTCGCGGAACGCCTCGTTCATGGCGTCCTTGAGCGTCCTGGTGCCGGTGGTCACCGGGAAGACCTCGGCGCCGAGCATACGCATGCGGGACACGTTAAGCGCCTGACGGTGCGTGTCCTCCTCGCCCATGTAGACCGCGCACTCCAGGCCGAGCAGCGCGGCGGCGGTGGCGGTGGCAACGCCGTGCTGGCCGGCCCCGGTTTCCGCGATGACCCGGGTCTTGCCCATCCGCCGGGCCAGCAGCACCTGGCCGAGCACGTTGTTGATCTTGTGTGACCCGGTGTGGGCGAGATCCTCGCGCTTGAGCAGCACGGTCGCGCCGCCGGCCCGGGGACCGAACCGCTTCGCCTCGGTGAGCAGCGTCGGCCGGCCGGCGTAGCCGGCCAGCAGCCCGTCGAGTTCGGCCCGGAAAGCCGGGTCGTTGCGGGCCTGCTCGTAGGCGACGGTGAGTTCGTCCAGGGCCGCCATCAGCGCTTCGGGCGCGAACCGCCCGCCGTAGGCGATGTCGGCCGCAGGGAAATGCCCGGCGCGATCGGGAACCGGGGCGATATCGGGTTCCGCGGGGTCGGTTACTTGAGCTGTCTCGGTCATTTGCGCTCGCCGCGCAGGGCGGGATGCGAGCCGGCGGTCACCAGGTCGGCCACGGCGCTGCGCGGGTCCTTCTCGCTGACCAGGCTCTCGCCGACCAGCACGGCGTCCGCGCCGCACGCCGCGTGGGCCAGCAGGTCACGCGGCCCGCGGATACCCGACTCGGCGATCTTGACCACCCCATCAGGGATCCGGCTGGCCAGCCGGCAGAAGGTCCCCCGGTCCAGCTTGAGCGTGGCCAGGTTCCGCGCGTTGACGCCGATCACGGTCGCGCCGGCGTCAAGCGCCCGCTCGAGTTCGGGTTCGGCGTGCACCTCGACCAGCGGCAGCATACCGATCGACACGGCCCGCTCGACCAGCGAGACCAGCGCGCTCTGCTCGAGCGCGGCGACGATCAGCAGCACCACGTCCGCACCGTGGGCACGGGCCTCCCACAGCTGGTAGGAGCTGACCACGAAGTCCTTGCGCAGCAACGGGACCTGCACCGCGCGGCGGACCGCGCTCAGGTCCTCCAACGACCCGCCGAACCTCCGCGGTTCGGTCAGCACGCTGATCACCTTCGCTCCGCCGGCTTCGTAGTCCGAGGCCAGTGCGGCCGGGTCGGCGATCGTGGCCATTTGCCCGCGAGACGGGCTGGCCCGTTTCACCTCGGCGATGACGCTGACGCCCTCGGCCTTCAGCGCGGCCATCGCGTCCCGCGGTGACGGCGCGCGCCTTGCCATCTCCTTGAGCTGATCCAGGGAGACCTGCCGCTGCCGGTCGGCGAGATCGGCACGCACGCCTTCGAGGATCTCGTCGAGCACACTCACGCGGTTCGCTCGTCCCCTCACATCCGCAGTGTCGCGCCAGACATCGGTACTGCCGCGCCACTGATCGTAGCCCCGCCGCCCGGCTGCTCGCGATCTGGCCCCCCTGGAACTCGATCCAGCACATACCCCGCGCCGCGGACCGTCCTGATCGCCTGGTCCGGCCCGAGCTTGGCCCTGAGCTGGGCGACGTATACGTCGGCGGCCCGGTCACCGGCGGGATGGCGGCCGACCGCGGCGAGAAGCTGGCGCCGGGAAAGGACCCGGCCCGGTTTGTCCATCATGAAGGCGAGCAGCGCGAACTCTGTCGCAGTCAGGGGTACCTGACGACCATCGGCCAAGATAACCCGTCCCGGTCCCGGGGCGCCGCCCGCCGGGGCCAGGAGGTCGCGAACCAGGGCGACCAGCTGGCGGGGGCTGAACGGGCGGGCCAGCCACCGCCTGCCGCTGGCCGCATCCCCGCGGACGGCCAGGCCCCGTGGCCTGGGCGCCCTGGTGTCCGCGACCAGGAAGATGACCGGGATGCGCAGCGCCCGGCGGATACGCCTCGGGTCCAGGCCGGGCATGGTGAGATCGATCACAGCCGCGGCGTCCGCGCCGGCGGTCAGCGCGGCCAGCGTCGGATCCGGGCTGGTGACCAGCCGGACCGCAAGCCGGTCCCGGCGCAGGTAGCAAGCCGACATCTCGGCCACCTCGGGCTCATGTTCGGCCAGCAGGATCGAGCGCTCGGCACGCCGGGCCGAAGCCAGCTCGGCCTCAGGCTCACCCAGGTGGCCCGCCACCGACCTGGTCCTCCAGGTTCGTCGGATCGACGTCCACGCTCAGCGATTCCCAGATCGAGGCGGAATCGGCGGGGCGGGGGTTGTGGTGCTCCTGTCGCTGATCGGGTCGGTCGAAGCGCGCGGACATGACGGGCCAGAGGGGGCCGCGCCACACGGTGGCCACGCCCGCGAAAACGATCGCCAGGGCGCCGAAGACCGCGACCGCGCGCCACGGCGCGCCGGTCATGATGGCCTGGCCGACCGAGCCCGCGATGACGATCGAGTGCGCCGCTCCGCCGGGTGACGTCCCGCTGGTCGTGGAGCCGCCGACGGCGCCGGCCGCGGCGTCGGCCCGGGCCGTCGCGAGCACGCCCGAGGCCTGCACCCCGGCACCCGCGGCGATCGCCGCGCCCGCGCCGAGGGCGGCCAGGACGGCGCCGGCCGCGCGCCTGACCGCCGACTTGGTGGCGATCACCGCCGCCAGGCAGGCCAGCGCGGCGAGGGCCAGCGCGCCGGCCAGCGGGACAAGCTGCTGGCCGGTGACGGGGATGTCCTGGGCGGGCAGCGGGCGCGGCGGGGTGAAGATGGCCTGGGCCCACGCCTGCCGGAGGCCCAGCACGACCAGGCCGGCCCCGGCCGCGCCGAGCAGCAGCACCAAGGCGAATTCCCTGCGCATCGGTGGTTATTGCTCCTTGAGCAGCGCGTCGGCGTCGAAGCAGGTCCGGTCGCCGGTGTGGCAGGCCCCGCCCAGCTGATCGACCTTCACCAAGACGGCGTCACCGTCACAGTCCAGCGCGACCGATTTCACCCATTGCTGGTGCCCGGACGTCTCGCCCTTCACCCAGTATTCCTGGCGGCTGCGCGACCAGTATGTGCACCGGCCCGTGGTCAGCGTGCGATGCAGTGCCTCGTCGTCCATCCAGCCGAGCATCAGCACCTCGCCCGTGTCGTACTGCTGGGCGATCGCGGCGACCAGACCTGAGGCATCCCGCTTCAGCCGCGCGGCAATGGCAGGGTCGAGCATCGCTCCCTCATTTCTCCTGACTTCAGTCAGGGTAGCAATGCCGCCTACGATCAGCAGGTGAGCTACTCGCGAGACGAGCGACTGGCGCTGTGCGCGCTGCTGGACAAGACAGGGCCGGACGCACCGACGCTGTGCGCCGGCTGGACCACCGGCGACCTGGCCGCGCACCTGGTGCTGCGCGAGCACCGCCCGGACGCTGCGGCGGGCGTAATGGGCGGGCCGCTGGCCGGGTACACCGCGCGGGTCCAGGACCGGATCAAGCAGCGGGTCCCGTTTCCCGACCTGGTCCGGATCGTCAGGTCGGGGCCGCCCCGGCTGTCGTTCATGGCTCTGCCTGGCATGGACGAGCGGGTCAACGCCGTCGAGTACTTCGTGCATCACGAGGACGTCCGCCGTGCGGCGCCTGACTGGGAGCCGCGGGAGATCAGCGGCGGCGAATCGGGCCTGCTGTGGCAGCGACTGCGGATGGCGCGGTTCTTGCTGCGCAAGGCCCCGGTCGGCGTCGAGCTGGCCCGGGACGACTCCGGGGCGGACGGCCCGGCCCATCGGAACCCGGCCCACCGGAACCCGGCCCACCCAAGCACGGCCTACCGGATCACGGCAAAGAACGCCACGCCCGCGGTGACCGTCATCGGCAGCCCGGCTGAACTGACCATGTGGGTGATGGGCCGCGCCACAGCGGCCAGGGTCAGGTTCGACGGAACGGACGTGGCGGTGGGCAAGCTGACCGGGGCCAGCTGGCGTTAGTTCCCCATCTCGCGCTTGAGCCTGGCCAGTTCGTCGTCGATGTCCTGGCTGCTCGGCGCGCTCGGCCGCGGCTGCTGCGGCTGCTGCGCCTGCCGGGTCGGGGCCGAGTAGGTCTCGACGTCGGTGCGCGGCAGGGGCTTATAGGTGTCATGGTCGCGGACTTCGCGCTCGGCCCGCTTGCGCGAGATCTGCTTGCCGGAGCGGGCCATCTTGATCGCGACCGCGATCCCGCCCACCACCAGCGCGGCGATCACTATCGTCGATATTGCGGCCAGGATGAAATGAACCACCGAGCCGACGATCAGGAACGCGATGATTATGCCGCCTGCGATGGCGGCGATCTTCAACCAGCCCATCCGCCGGATCCTCTCTCGACAGGGCCCCCGAGATGCCCTCAGTTGAGATATTACCTGACCCGGCGCGTCGAGCCGAGGGACGCGAATACTCTTGGGCCATGCACGCACTCGGCATTGACATCGGCGGTAGCGGCATCAAGGCAGCCCCAGTCGACGTGGCCACTGGGAAGCTGCTCGCCGACCGACAGAAGCTCGACACGCCGCAGCCGGCCCGGCCCGGCCCGATCGCGGATATCGTGAAAAATCTCACCAACTCGTTCGCCTGGTCCGGCCCGGTCGGCATCACCTTTCCCGGCGTGGTTATCGAGGGCGTGACCAGGACCGCCGCGAACCTCGATCCGGCCTGGATCGGGCTGGACGCGGGCGAACTGTTCGGCGAGGCAGCCGGCAACCCGGTCCGGGTACTGAACGATGCCGATGCGGCGGGCGTGGCCGAGATGACGTTCGGGGCCGGGGTGGGCGAGCTGGGCACGGTGTTGATGGTGACCTTCGGCACCGGGATCGGCAGCGCGCTGTTCACCGCGGGCATCCTGGTGCCGAACACCGAGTTCGGGCACATCGAGATCCGCGGCCGGGACGCGGAGGACCGCGCCTCGGAGCGCGCCAAGGAAGAGCGTGACCAGAGCTGGGACAAATGGGCGGGCCACGTCGATGAGTACCTCCAGCACTTGGAGGCGTTGCTGTCGCCGAACCTCATCATCGTCGGCGGGGGCATCAGCAAGCAGGCCGACAAGTGGGTGCCGCGGCTGACCGGCATCCGCGCCCGCATCGTGCCCGCCGTCCTGCTCAACGAGGCCGGCATCGTCGGCGCCGCGATGGCCACCTCAAGCAGGGCGGTCCCCGACACGTCGGGCCGCAGCGGCACCGGCCACGAGCGGATCGCCTTGACGTAAGCGCACCGGGTGGCCCGCGTCGCGAAGGGCGCCCTTGACCTGGGCGATGCGCAGCGCGCCGAAGTGGAACACGCTGGCCGCAAGCACCGCGTCCGCTCCGGCGTCCACCGCGGGGGCGAAGTGGGCCAGCATCCCGGCGCCGCCGCTGGCGATGACCGGTACGGTGACCGCGGCGCGCACGGCCCGGATCAGCTCCAGGTCGAAGCCCGCGGTGGTCCCGTCCGCGTCCATCGAGTTCAGCAGGATCTCGCCTGCGCCACGGTGCACGGCCTCCTGCGCCCACGCCACCGCGTCGTTCCCGGTCCCGGTCCGGCCACCGTGGGTGGTCACCTCGAAGCCGCTCGCGGGGCCAGGGGCCCGGCGGGCGTCCACCGACAGGACCACGCACTGCGACCCGAACCGCTGCGCCGCCTCTTCCAGCAGTTCCGGGCGGGCGACCGCTGCCGTGTTGAGCGAGACCTTGTCCGCCCCCGCGCGCAGCAGCCGGTCCACGTCGCCGACGCTGCGCACGCCGCCGCCGACGGTGAGCGGGATGAAGACCTGCTCGGCGGTCCGCCGCACCACGTCGACCATCGTGTCCCGCCGGCCGCTTGACGCGGTGATGTCGAGGAAGGTCAGCTCGTCCGCGCCTTCGGCGTCGTAGAACGCGGCCAGTTCCACCGGGTCTCCGGCGTCTCTCAGCTCCCTGAAGTTCACCCCCTTGACCACCCGCCCGCCGTCAACGTCCAGGCAGGGGATGACCCGCACGGCGACCGTCACGCTGCTGCCACCCGACCGAGCCTGGCCCAGCTCTCGCTATGGGGCGCGTGTGCCCCTGGCCCCGTAGAACGGGGCCGGTGTGCCACAACCCCCGAACGGCCACGCGCTCCCGGTGGGGTGCGTGTGCCCCTGGCCCCATCTTGCGGGGCCTGTGTGCCACAAGCCCCGAATGGCCGTGGCGGCCGCGGCGGGACGGTCAGGGGTTCCAGCCGCGAGGTCCCCATCAGGTAGGTCGCCGCTTTCATTGACTCGCCTTGGGGGGCTCGGCCACCTCGGCCAGGGCTTGTTCGAGGGTGAAGGCGCCCTCGTAGAGGGCGGTGCCGACGATCGCGCCTTCCACGCCGAGGGGGCCCAGGGACGCGATGGCGCGCAGGTCGGCCAGGCTCGACACTCCCCCGCTGGCTATCACCGGCGCGGTCGTACGCGCGCAGACGTCGCGCAGCAGAGCCAGGTTGGGGCCGCGCAGCGTGCCGTCCTTGAGCACGTCGGTAACGACATAGCGGGCGCAGCCCTCGGCGTTCAGCCGGTCCAGCGTCTCGTGCAGGTCGCCGCCTTCGGTGGTCCAGCCGCGGGCGGCCAGCCGGGTGCCGCGCACATCAAGGCCTACCGCGACCCGGTCGCCGTGACGGGCGACGACCGAGCCCACCCAGTCCGGGTTCTCCAGCGCCGCCGTGCCGATGTTGACCCGAGCACAGCCGGTGCCCAGCGCGCGGGCCAGCGACTCGTCGCCTCTGATACCGCCGGAAAGCTCGACCGCCACGTCCAACCGCCGCACCACCTTGGCCAGCAGGTCCGCGTTCGAGCCGCGGCCGAAGGCCGCGTCCAGGTCCACCAGGTGGATCCAGCAGGCCCCGGCCCGCTGCCAGGCCAGGGCGGCCTCCATCGGGTCGCCGTACTGGCCGCCGCTGCCGGCAACGCCCTGGACGAGCTGGACCGCGTGCCCATCGGTGACGTCGACTGCGGGGAGCAAGGTCAGCGCGGTCACAGCGTCGCCAGCCAGTTGCGCAGCAAGGCGGCGCCGGCGTCGCCGGACTTCTCCGGGTGGAACTGGGCCGCGGACAAAACCCCGTGCTCGGCGGCGGCGGCGAACCGCTCGCCGTGCTCGGTCCAGGAGATGAGGGCACCCGAGTCCGCGAGTTCGCCCGCCGACGCGGCGCGCAACGCGTAGGAGTGGACGAAGTAGAAGCGCGTTCCGGCCGGGATCCCGGCGAACAGCACCGAACCAGGGGCCGCGGCGACGGTGTTCCAGCCCATGTGCGGCAAGACGGCCGCTTCCAGCCGCTCCACCCTGCCCGGCCAGGCCGCGCAGCCCTCGGTCCACACGCAGTTTTCTCCCGGCGGGACCACCGCCCCGGACCCCCCCGTTTCCACCCCGGCGGCGAACAGCACCTGCATGCCGACGCAGATGCCGAGCACCGGGCGGCCTAGCTCGATCCGCCGCGCGATCAGCTTGTCGCCGCCGACGGCGCGCAGCCCGGCCATGCACGCCGCGAACGCGCCCACGCCAGGTACGGCGAGCCCGTCGCAGTCCAGCGCGGCGTCGGCGTCCGCGGTCACCGTCACCTGCGCGCCCGCCCGCTCCAGCGCGCGCTGGGCCGAGCGCAGGTTCCCCGACCCGTAGTCGAGCACAACGACCTTCGGGCTCACTGTGTCTCCCGCTCGCCTCGGGGCGCCATAAGGCATCGCCTTCCCTCGTCGCTCCGCTCCTGGGATGGGTTTGGGGAAGAACATTCAGTCCGGGCGACGCCGCGCCCCTCGGGCTCATGACAGCACGCCCTTGGTGCTGGGGATGCCGCCGGCCCGCGGGTCGGGCGCCGCCGCGGCGCGCAGCGCCCGGGCCACCGCCTTGAACTGGGCTTCGACGATGTGGTGCGGGTTACGGCCCTCGATGACCCGGACGTGCAGGCATATCCCGGCGGAAAACGCCAGCGACTCGAAGACGTGCCGGGTCAGCGTGGTGTCGTAGCTGCCGATCAGCGGCGCCATCCCGGCCGGCTCGTGATGCACCACGTACGGCCTGCCGGACAGGTCCACCGCGGCCTGCACCAGGGTTTCGTCCAGCGGCACGAGTGCGTCACCAAAGCGCGTGATCCCGCTCTTATCGCCGAGCGCCTCTTTGAGCGCCTGGCCGAGCGTGATCGAGGTGTCCTCCACCGTGTGGTGCGCGTCGATGTCGGTATCGCCCTTGGCCCGCACGGCCAGGTCCGCTCCGCTGTGCTTGCCGAGCTGGGCCAGCATGTGGTCGAAGAACGGGACCCCGGTGCCGACCTCGGTCGCCCCGATGCCGTCCAGGTCGAGCTCGACCAGGATCTGCGTCTCCCGGGTAACACGCTCCACCCGGGCTGTCCTCTTCATCCGCCATCCCTCCCACCCACGTCAAGCACCTCGCTCAGCGCGGAGCGGAACGCCGCCATCTCCGCGGGCGTACCCACCGTGACCCGCAGCCACCGCGGCG
>Ga0335075_10014231_pt1 | contig 11958 bp, 15 predicted proteins | sample Lox_Sample_24_FD_206723 | JGI IMG/M metagenome (GOLD analysis project Ga0335075, IMG submission 206723) | Soil microbial communities from Loxahatchee National Wildlife Refuge, Florida, United States - Lox_Sample_2.4 | ecosystem: Environmental > Terrestrial > Soil > Wetlands | place: USA... | reverse complement strand
CGCCAGTCTACTCCCAATAAGGCCTTATAACTCTGCGCTTTATGGGAATACAATGACTTTATTAGCGATGGAATGCTGGGCCGCATGCCTTGGCGATTGCAACGATCGGCAATCGGGGGAACACATCGTGTCCCGCTCGCTCTTCGTCGACGAGGAGATCGACGTCACCGGCTTCTCGTGGTGCCGGGAGACGAAGCGGATCCCTGTCGCCACGCTCACGAAGAACATCCTCTGCAAGCACCACAACAGCATGCTTTCGCCCGTCGACAAGGGGGGCGCCAACGCGTTCAAGGCCTTCCGGGAGTCGATGGCGCTCGCAAGTGTCCGCGGCAAGCTCGGCGGTCGCTTCACGAACATCGTGAAGCACCCCTTCGACGGCCCGATGCTCGAACGTTGGCTGCTGAAGACAGTGATCAACATCGCCTACGACGGCGTGAAGTTCATCGGTCATTCGAACGCGAAGGGGAAGCCAAGCGACGAGCTCGTGCGCATCGCATTCGGTCTTGACCCGTTCCCAGGGCGTGCAGGCCTTTCATTCGCGGTCCCGATCGGCGCGCAGTTCCGGTCGGTCGAATCACTCACCGCGGCTCCGCTCGTCAAGGAACCTGAGGAGCGGATCGACGGATGTCTATTCCTCTTCCGGGGATTTCTCATGGTCTTGTTCTTCGGCGCGCAGGGAGTGCCGACCCCGCTCATAGGCGTCCAGTTCATGGGCGTCGATCTCGGGAGGACCCAGATGAACTTCCACAACGACACCATCCATGTGAACGTGGGCAAGCACCGGTCGCACTCCATCAAGATCGCATGGCCGGACGGCACGGGAATCATCGGCGTGGAGGCCTCGCTATGAGCGACGTGAAACAGGGCGTGTTTATAAGCCATATCTCGGAAGAGCAGGAGGCCGCACATCTCCTCAAGTTTTACCTTCGACGATCTCTCGGGGAGGATCTGCCGGTATTTGTTTCATCCGACTACGACAGCATTGCCGGCGGAGACATATGGTTTCAAACGATCATCAAGGGTCTAAACACGGCAGCCGTCGTCATCGTGTTGCTGTCTCCCGCCTCGAACGATCGCCGGTGGATCAATTTCGAGGCGGGCGTGGGCGTCGGCGCTGGTGCGACGGTGATCCCGGTTGTCGTGCATGGGCAGCAACGGAGTACCTGCGAAGGTGAAGCGCGCCTACAAATGCGACAAGTCACCGCGTTGTCAAAACTGGTACTTGCACAAATTCCGCCACACGTTTGCCACCAATATCCTCCAGTCTGTCGATATTCGCAGCCTGCAGGTGATGCTCGGTCACAAGAACATCGCGAGTACTGAGAAGTACCTCAAATCGCTGCGGCTCGACCAGCTCCGCGAGAAAATCGAATCCTCGGCCCTGGCCGCTTACGTGTAGATCGGCGAGCAGCAGTTTGCAGCGGCAGAAAACAGCTGAATCTCTCTTCCTACCCTTCAGCCGAACCCGAAACGGATGGGTTTGTAGATTTCTGGGCCGACGGTGATACGGAGCCCGAGTTCCGCGTCGGTTGTGGGAATTCGCATTGATGTACGTTGCGGGAGTTCCGGGTGTTCTCGCTGCAGGCCGGCAGGACACAGGCCAGGGTCGGAGTCGTCCGCAGAATTTTCTTCCGGAATTTCTGATCGGCGCTTTCGTCGCGGTATCACCAAGTGGGGCCGGAAATCGGCGAGGGAGACCAGTGGCGGCAATGACGCGACGAGTTAATCAGATGCCAGAGCGATTCAGACCCTCGCTAATTTCCGGGCATCCAACGCCTCGCACCCCCCGACTCCGGTCATTCGATCGCATGGTCACGTCGATGACCACCACCTTGCAGACACGCTGGTGAGCTTCCTGATAGCGCATTGCGCCGGCATTCTCTCCAGTTTTGGACCTGACAGTTCCACGTCGGCGCTGTGGTGCTTCAGGTGGGACGGGGGCACGGTGTCGGGTACCAGGCCTGTGGAGGCTGGGGGCGTCCGTTCTCGCTCAGGCTGGCAGTCCACCCGCGACGTAAGGATCTCTCTCGCTCCATGCCATCGTCGGCCCCCATTTTCCAGCCTGTGCCGGCCTTGGCCCTTATTGGAATTCGGAGAACCAGTCGGACTTCGACTACGGGCTTCCCTCAGGCTGATCGTCAAACTTCGCCGAATTTCGACCACCGCTCCAGAGTGTAGTGGAAGGGGTCGCTCCAAGGGACTCTGTGCCTGCGGATGGCGATGTGAAAGCACGATGACAAGACGGCCACGACTGAAAACACCGCGCTCTGCAAACGCAGTTACGAGATTGAACCAGCTCCGGCTGGAGCTCCCAACGGGCGCGCCGAATCTCGACGCACTGCGCGCCTTTATGCGGGAATGCCTGGCTCCTCTTCTGGCGGAAGAGTTTGTCCGGCGTCGTCAGTCGGCGCCCGGTCTGCCGATTTCCGAAGTACACATCGATGATCCGACTATCGCGCCCCTTTACAGGGAGGGCGGTCCTCAGAGGCCGTTCGCGTAATGTCAAGGGATTTCGATATTCGGCTGATTCCTGGTGCTGATGGGCGCTGGCGGGCGGCTTTCTACGCCCGCTACAGCAGCACACGCCAGAAAAAGGCATCCACTACCGACCAATATCGGAATTGCCGTGAGGCGTCCGATGCCAACGGCTGGGTGGTTGCGGACGAAAGCTGCCGCGCGGACGAAGAAAAGTCCGGGACTACCCTGACCGGTCGGGAAGGCATCAAGGACCTGATCGCGATGGCCAAGCAGGTTCCTCGCCCCTTCGATATTCTGGTCATCGACGAGTCATCAAGGCTCGGCCGCCGCATGGCCGATGTGTTTCATCTGCTTGATATCTTTGACCATTATGGCGTCCGCGTCTACTTCGTCAGCGACGACTTGATGTCCGGCACTGAGTGGTTCAGGGACGCCTTCACGCAGAAGGCGCGTGCCGATGAGCAGTTCTCGAAGACTCACGGTAAACGCGTGCGGCGTGGTCGGATTGGGCGCTTCGAGGAGGGATTCAACCCGGGTGGAGGCTGCTACGGCTACCGTAACGAGAAGGTCTATGACTATACCAAGAAAGGCGATCACGGCGAGCCCGGTATTCTTGGCATGAAGCAGGTCATCGACGCAGAAGAAGCTAAGATAGTTCTCCTTATCTTTACTAGTTATGACGGCGGCATGTCTGACCTGCAAATCGCCTGCATGTTGAACGAGCGGAAAATTCCACCGCCACAGGCGACGCGGAAACGTGACGCGCCGTCCTGGTCGAAACATGCGATCCAGACGATCCTGACGAATAACAGGTACCGTGGTCACCTCACCTATGGCTGCACGCGTGAGACCCGGAACCCGGAAACAGGACTGAAGGAGCGAAAGGTCCTGCCGGTTGAGGAATGGCTGACCCGCGAGGATCCCGAGCTTCGCATCATCGATGAAGAACTATTTACGCGCGTTCAGGAACGCCGCAGGGCCCGAGCCACGAAAATCGGCGTAAAGCAGATCGGTGGGATGAGTCACGCATTGCGCGTCTACCTGCTCGGTGGCCTTCTCAAGTGCGGGCTGTGCGAGCACAACATGACCATTCGCACGACCAATCCGCCGCGTTACGGCTGTTCTGATCACCAGAACCGGGGGGAATGTCCGAACAGGGCCACGATTCGGCAGGAGGACCTGGAGGCGGCTCTCCTGCATGCACTCGCCCTGCAACTCGAATCGGATGAACTACGCGAAGACCTCGTCCAGTTTGTCTTCAACCAGCTGCAGTCGACCCGTGACAAGTGGCTGGCGCTTGGCGGCTCGGAGGAAGAGCAGCGCAGGCAGTTGGAAGAAAGCCGTCGGAATCTGCTCGAGCACCAAGCCAACCTTGTAAAGGCAGTGAAGGAGCGGGGAGGCATTCGGGCTCTCTACGACGAGCTCCAGGAGGTGCAGGAAAGACTCGGTAGAATCGACGAAATCCTGTCCACCGAGAAGAGGGAGCCTGAACCCGAGGTGATGATCGAGGACATCCGCAAGTTTGTTGCCGAACAGATTGGCTCGGTCGAGCGGCTCCTGCATGGCGACCGCGAAGCGCTTCGCGACGACTTTCAGAGGAGGATTTCAAAGGTCGTTCTGACGCCGATCGTGGACGACCGGGGCGTCCTATATAAAGTTTCCGGAGATGTGGACCTGTTCACTTTGCCTCAGGGTGTAGAGCAGACAAATCAGGTCCACCTGATGGGTCTGCGCTACATTTTGGCGTTCTCGTGCGAAGTCCTTTGTTATCAGAACCGCCGGAAGTGGACGAAAGCTTTGAGCGAAGCCCCCGGTACCGCTGGCGACGCGGGAGCAGAAGCAGGCGAGCCCGTCGCTGGCGAACTGCTGCTCAGCGACCACCATTGGACCGACGTGGCCGCACCTGCCGAAGCGTCCGTGCTAATAGACCGAGACGGCGTCGGGTCGGGGATTGAAACCGTCGCCGGTCTTGCCGGGGAATTCTCCGACGACCTGAAGTCTGCCGGTACCGATCTGCTGACAGAGGCGGAGGCGACCCTCGGCAGCAATTTCGAATATCGCGAGGGGTTTGGCGGGCTGCGCCTTGCCACGACCTGGCAGTCAACTCAGAGTGCGACCATGATCGATGCCTCTATCGCATGAACGGGGGTGTTCATGACCGACGGTGTACTGGCGAGCCCGCGCGCCAGGGAATTCTTCGTCCGACATTGCGCTAGGTGAACTGCGGAATCCTGAACGCCACCCGCACTGACTGGTCGCCCCGTTGAGTGCAAGCAAGGCGGAGCACTCTGCTTTCACGGGGACTATTACACGAACCAGCGGTGCTGCCGGATGAAGGAGGCGGGACCGTACCCTTAGGATCGGGGCACGCTGGTGTGCACTCTGTGGTGGACGGTGGGATTCAAAGGCGTCCATCCACGTGCCGCAGGTGGACCTCCATCGATGATGAAAATATCTCGGTAAAATCGTCTCAATATGTCTTGCGCGAGGCTACGGATGGGTATTTGCTTCTGTGGCCTCATATTTTTCCATCCCGGTCGAAATAGGCTCCGCGATCCCGTCGGTGGCGGAGCAGATCACGGGCCCATCCAGTTTGGGTCTGCCCGGGCTCGCCGGCGAGAGGCACTTTACCCCGAAGGAGATCGCCAAGCTCTGGGGTCTGAGCGAGACCAAGATCAGGAGGCTGTTCGAGTTCGAGCCGGGGGTCCTTCGCCTTGGCGAACCGTCTCGTCGGGTCGGCCGGAAACTGAAACGGTCGTACTATACCATGCGGATACCTGAAACAGTGGCGCTCCGTGTTCATCGCCGTCTCACGTCAGCCGGGAGGCAGGCATGACCGGTCGGCGCCTTCGGATGGCGGCGCTCGTCGAGTGCAGGGCCATCGTCGCGCACCGCGCGGCTTCAAATTGCCGGCGGCGCAACTCAATCTCAATATAGATGGCACGAATCAGGCTCGAGCCAGCAAAAGAAAGTGCTCCAGATAAACCTGGCCGGGCTGCGCCAAGGAGTAATAGCCAGAGGGGGCCTCAGAATCCTGCCCCCTCACCGGGCATGGAGGCCCGTCACGATGAAGATGTTTTTCACGAAGTGCTGGGGTCATAAGGCCACCAAAGCAGACTCTGCTACGAACCCTTTCAATGAGCTGACGCTCACTCAACTGCACGAAATCTGGTCATCAACGATCGCCAAGAGCGAGGAACATAAAACAGACGAAGTATATGAACGCATTAAGCATTTCGTTGATGACGAAGATCTCGCTAAACATCCAGTCCACCTCGTGCGGGCGTTGATCCGATTTACATCGACGTGCACTGATTATGCCTTCAAATCCGTGGAGGGGCGGGACTGACCATGTTCGCTACCAGGGGCCGATATCCTCCTGAAAAGAGCGGCCAGACCTAATCTTCTGAACCTCATCTAACCCTGTGGCCCGGGATTCCCCCGGGCCATTTCAAGCCCAACTTCCAGGGATCGAACGCTCGCGTTTCCAATCTACTCCAAGATGACTCCCCTCCCTAACAGCCGGATTCAGCCGTGACACGGAGGACCACCCGCTCTAAGACTTACGCCCCCATTGAGCGACCTTCGACATCGGATCACCATGTCGTGCCCTCCTGCCTCCCAACTTCGATCACCGCACACCTCAGCGGATTCCAAACTCGTTCGAAATCCGTAATCGCATCTCCTAACACTCGTCCTTTTTCGACGTAAAGACCTTCCATCGCGAAGTACATCAGTTCCGGAGCGAGACACACCAGGGCACAGTCCGTATCCGCAGGATTGCCGATCACGGGCAGCATAAGACCCAACTCGTCCGTTGCCTGATCGGGGCCGGAGAGTGAGTGGAAGATCTGAATCATCTGCAGATTATGGATATTCAGATGGTTGATCGTATGCACCACCAACGGGTCCTCAAGCCACCAGCGTCCATGTTCCCCATGCAGCCTTTTCACGACCCGGCGTAGGGTCGAAACCGACAGGATTAGTGCCTCGCAGACGCCCACCGGATCATTCAGCAGCCTCAAGAGATTTTCTAACCCCATGTTAATAACCTTCGCGCCCGTTTATCGCGCTGTGCCAAAGCCCTCCGGCGGCCCGGACGAGAAATAGAAAATCGTCGGATCTTGCTGCCGAACGGGTTTCGCGGAGACCCGGCCGGATATCGTCCCACTTCGAATTGTGCAGACTGATCCCTCATTTGTGCTCCCCAACGCAAAGGGATCCACCGGCCCAGCAATGGTTATGCCCAAGATGCCAACCAGAGTCCCGGGGACAGCGGTACACTCCGAGTAAGTTAGGCTTACGAACCTCGGGCTGCTCCTTCAGGGGTGCAAGAGCGACCCAAGCCGAGTCCAGCGTGGGCCAAGTCCGCTTCCTGCAGAACAGACATCGCAGACTTTCACCGGGCTTGGGACGGGGGAGCGAATCGGCGGTCGCAGCAATCAGTCCCTTCTCCGCGATGAGCACGCGCCCACGCAGACACGCGGCTTTCGCTGCTTTGAGTCCCTTGGTCTTCTGCAAGCGCTGAAACTGCTTCTGGACCGCCATCGTCCACTTCTGGCATTCGAACTTCCTGAGCGGCGGGGGCTCTTCGCCCAGTTCGCGGATGTAAACGACCATGTGCAATGCTGACCGCAGTTCGGGCTTCATCCGCGCGGCCCTCCACGGCTTTCTGCGTATTGCGGCTCCGAAACCTTGCCAGAAGGGCAGAGGAACTTGAAGCGAGGGACGCGCAGCCTCGCTTCGATCCAGGCCCGGTGAGCCTCAAGCTCGCGACGGATCACTGCCAGCCGAGTGACGAACTCCTGCACTTGACCGATCATCGCCGCACCATTCTCACAACAATGGGCTGCTTATCGATGTCTCCGTCGGAGCCAAGCAACGCGGCGTTGGCGAAAAGCGTGTCCTTGGTGCCGAACAACCCATGCGCCCCATGAATATGCCCGAACACATGCAGCCGCGGCTTCACGCGAGTGACCGCATCGAGCAGTTCCTGGTCACCGCTGTGGAAACTCGAGCCGGGAGAGCGATCGAGAATTCCGCGCGGCGGGCCGTGGCTGATCAGAACGTCCGTTTCGTTCGGGACTCTCGAGTAGATTCGACGGCGCTCTTCGGCTGAGCGCTCGCAGAAGGCTGGGCCAACGGGCGTAATGGGAATCCCCCAAATTCGCAGCCCTTCGACCTCAATGCCTTCGTTGATCAGGACGGTCGCGTTGCTGATCAGCTTCCGATTCGACGGATCCTCCGCGAATCGATCGTGATTGCCGGGCACTAAAATGCGGTGGCGGTGCGGAAGTTCGCCAAGCCAGTCGTTGAAGTCGTGAATCGCTCGCAGGCTGCGCGACAGCATGCTCAGATCACCGCAGTGAATCAAGAGGCTACCGGCCGGAATATCGACTTCCCGGTGCAGTTCGTGCGTATCGGAGATGACAACGATCGTCAGGGATTCTTGTGAGCCGGCGTTGTGAACGGGTGTGTGCTTCGTCTGCATAGCAGACTCTGGCGAGTCGGTAGATTTCCGGCGGAGATTCGAAAGCACGGCCGGCCGACGCCACCTGGATGTCGTGGCGCCGCTCGTGGTGCTGAAAGGTTGAGAGTGGGAGCGCCGGGAATGAACAACTTCCCTTGTGGATTTGGATTGGGCCTTCGTCATCGTGTCTTCCGACCGGCTGATATCGAGGCGGGATTGCCAACCGCCTCCAACTGGAATCTGCCCACCTGCCGGAAAAACGGCGAAGTTTCTGATTCATTCTGGAAAGATTTGGCCTGCGACGTGGAGTCGAAAGGTTGGCTTCTCAGGTAGGACTCGAAAGCACAACCAAACGTATTTCCAACAACATGCAGAGCGGCGGATGACACCCAGGACCACCGAAAACAGCCTAAATCCGGCAAACAGAGCGCAGGTGGAGCGCGGAATCTGACAGAGAGCGCGACAGAGCACGTTCGAAGAAACCCGGGGCGTTACGCTTCGGTGGCACTCCCGCGCGGATGCTCGGGATGCTCAAGCACGGCGTCCCTGATATACCTCTCCATCTCGCGCCTTTTGCCCGACGTTGCGGGAAGGTCCGCCAACGCAGCGATCTTGACTTTGGTCACTACCTTGTTTGTTCGCGAATCGACCAGGGAAACGACGTCCTCATCAAAATCTCCCTTTCTTTGGGCGAATGACAAGGACGCGATCCAAGGCTCATCCAATTCGCGCACAACATCGCGTAAGATTTGCTGCACGGTCTCTTTCCCCGCCTCGATTTGTTGTTTGTAAGCTTCCGGCTCCGTCATGGTGGCTAGATTCTACGCCCGGCTGGGGGCACCAAAGCGCTGCGCAGTCAATGATGATCCTCGTGATATTTTTTCCGCGCCTTCGAGAAGAACTCGCGATCTCCCTGATAAGAAAACGCCAGCCAGCGAGCATACGATTCGCTGTACTGAGCAGAGCCAAACCGCGATTTGTAGTAATAGTCGCGCTCATCAACGATGTCGTACGCATACCTGACCGCCGTAAGGTCGTAGGTGGTGACCCAAAACCCATCCGGGAGCAGTTCGTTTACCCTGGCGATCAATTCTCTTTGCCGAAATGGATGTGTTTCGTCATAGTTGATTGCTCTCACCGGGACTGCGGTTTCATCGGTTACGATGCGGACAGGAACCCCCTCAAGTCCCACAGTCAAGCCAGCAGCGGGCCGGGCAATCGTTGTTGCCGGAGGCTTTATGAGAGCGACGATGCGGCTGATTCTCTCCATTTCCTCTGGATTATTCGGATCGTACTTTACGAACTCTACGGCAGTATCCGCGCTGGTGGCGTGGTTTGCGGGCTTCGGGATTAGAAACACCTTATAGCTGAACTGCATATCCTGCAATTGCTCGATGCTCAGGCTTGATCGGAAGGCATTGATATAGGAAATAACATTCTTGGCGAGGCTCGAGTGTAATTTTCTCGTTGCGGTCTGCTGGTTTTCGTGCCGGTGATGCGAGAACTGCAATGCAAGAGAAAGGCTTTCATTCAGCGCGTACCTCTCTCCAAACTCTGTTACCAAAAGGTCCTCAAAGTTGAAGAGCAGAGCCTGACATTCGCCGAAGATCGCGATGTCGATTCCCGGCATCGAGCGGTGCTCTATCCGGTTCCGTAGTTTTACAAAGAACTCAAGGTTCGTCCGGACGGGAGGGTTGTGCTGACCCCAAAATGCGGTTAGACATTGAGATAGTTCCCACGCTTTCTTATCGCCGTCCATCACCTCGAAATGCCGACGATTGCTCTTCTTTCTGTAAAAGGGCTTGGTACCGCGCTTGAAGAAGATTGCATGGAACAGAGCTGTCCATGCGATGCACATCAAGACAATGTAACCACCGGATCGGAAGCGCGTGCCCGGGCGGTTATAAGTCTCGACGGCCAGCAGCGCGCTATCGCGTGCCTTTTCGACGTGCGTGGCAACCTCGTTCGATAGTCGCGGCATTTGGGGCTTTCATGGGAATTAAATTAGCACGGAATTGCCGCCAGAAAAAGCCACCCTTTCGGCTCGTTCGCGGGCGACTTCAGCACAAAAGAAGGCAAATATCGGGCCTGATATTTATTATACTTGAAAAAGAACGCGTTTCGTGCTTGACTTTACATATTCTCACGAAATGCCTGCCTTAGGGGAGTCGATGTGCTCAGTCACGACCATTATGTCCCTGTCCTGAAATGGAAAATGGGGGAGTACCAAGCGTTAAACCGACTATCCGAGGCGGTGAAAAACAAGGTCACCCCCCTTATCGAGATTCCACCGGTTGGATTTGACTTCGAACTTTCGCAAAACCGGGAGAGTTGGGAGTCGCATCTCGGCGACTTCGGAAAACGGCTCAAATCGAAATGGCAATCTCGCACTTGCTTCGTTGATCTGAAGTGGGTGCCGGATGAGGTCCGGGTAGGCAACCAGCATCCCGTGGAGTTTGTCCTCGGGCAAACCCGCATAGAGGGCTGTACCGCAATTCCGGTGCTCCCTCTAACAAGTGACAGTTCGACGCGCCGGGCCATACGGCACGTGGTTCGCGAGGATGGACGAGGCGTTGCTTTGCGAATTACGCGTCCGGATTTTGACAGCGATTCGATTGCGGATGACATTGAAGCCTGTCTTTCGGCGGTGGGCACTTCGATCAATGAAGCTGATCTTGTGATCGATATGGGAATGCCAAATTATGTGCCGTTGAAGATTTTCGCGAAGAGTCTCAGCACTGTGCTTTATGAACTTTTGCCGTCACCGAATCGCTGGAGGTCGCTGGTGATTCTGGGCTCTTCGTACCCGGCAAGCGTGGTGGGTCTGGAGTCAAAGATGGTAAAGAGGTACGAGTGGCTCGCGTACAAGGCTTTCATCCAATCGCTTTCGCGCGGCTCCCGTATCCCGACATTCGGGGACTACGGCGCTGCGACAACTGAACTTGTAGAGCTTGATATGCGATTAATCAAGCCACTGGCAAAGTTGCGGTATACCACAGACGACCATTGGTACATCGCCATTGGAAAAAATGTTCGCGCTCACGGGTTTGAGCAGTACCGCGCAATGTGCGCTGAACTTAGAAGGCAACCGTTCTTTAGCGGGAGAGATTTTTCGGAGGCCGATAAGTACATCGAAGACTGCGCGAAGGGCACTGAAAAGACGGGCAACCTCAGCACTTGGGTATGGGTTGCGACGAACCGGCATGTGACGAAGGTTGCGTTCGATCTCGCCAAGCTGTACGCATCTTGAGCTTTGACCGCACGGCTTCGCGAAGCTCATCAAGGCGCAGATTGAAAGCAAGCTCCCGATAAAGAGTCGCGCGCGGCATCCGCAATATTTTGGGCGAGACGCCGAGGCCCGCAAGCAGTTCTATGGCCTCGGATCGCCACAAGAGTTCTGCGAGAGCTATCGGGTTGATTTTTGGGTTGAACCCTGCTGATCGACTCGGTTGGAGAGAGATGCAGCCCGTTGCATTGATGGAGGCCACCTCCACTCCCCACCACTTTGGTAGCTTTTTACGAGCGTGCCCTGCAAGCCGTTCGCCTACCACGAGGGTGGCATAATCTAACACAGCTGCGTAAGTCTCAACCTGTCCCGGGAGCCGGTTAAGCGTATCCGAGTCGCTCTTTATCTCGTAGCCATGCAAAGAGCCGTTCACAACGGCGATGTCCACCCTGCGCGTTCCGTGGCGCAAGCCCAGTTCATGGAGGATGCGAGTGCCCGGGTCCCCTTGATGCTGAGCATCAAGTCTCCGGTGGAGTACCAGCCGAACATCCCTATCACGCATCACCATCTACTCAAGTCCATCGAAGGCTTCTGGCATCGCACCTGAATCGCGGGGCCGTTCTGCATTCGCTCTCCCCGACAAAAACCTGATGCTTTTCGGAGCCAAAGGGTTCAATACCCCTGGCTGTACTATAGCCGTCGCGATGTGCGGCGACTGATGATTTTACACGGGCACCTCATCTGAGTGTCAACCGGGCAATCACTCGCTCATACACAGCGCGGG
>Ga0335075_10014230_pt1 | contig 11958 bp, 12 predicted proteins | sample Lox_Sample_24_FD_206723 | JGI IMG/M metagenome (GOLD analysis project Ga0335075, IMG submission 206723) | Soil microbial communities from Loxahatchee National Wildlife Refuge, Florida, United States - Lox_Sample_2.4 | ecosystem: Environmental > Terrestrial > Soil > Wetlands | place: USA... | reverse complement strand
CCGTCGCCGTCGCGGCACGCGAGCTTAACGACCTGATCGCTCCCATGGTTCAGCAACTCGAGGCGGGGCTTCCGGCCAGTTCGTAACTGGTGCTCCCGTCGGGATGCTAAGCGTCGCGGCGGAGGACCACGATCGCGGTCACCGCGAGCAGGACGGCGGCGAGTAGCACGAAGATGCCGGTCTCGATGCCCTGGAATGCCCAGTAGCGGTCGGCGGGCTGATAGGTGACGAAGAGCCCGCGGTATCCATGCGCAGTCAGGCAGGGAAAGATGCCGCGCGGATTCCTGAAGATCAGCGCCCGGCACGCGGACGGCATATTGCTGAGCGGGATGGACACGCCGTGAGAGCCGACTGACACGCCCGATCCGTTGGGCTGGCTGGTCGGCACCAGGCCGCGCGGGCCGACGAGACCCTGCGAGACCAGCCAGTAAGACCCTGTTGGCACGGCCAGGTGATGGCCGGTGCGGTGGAGGAAGCCGAAGGTCTCGGTGACCGCGGTCAGATAGCGCGAGCGGAAGTCCTGCCCGACCACCAGGCGCACGAAGGTAAAGACGACGAGCGTGATGGCCATCGCGGGCAGGGTGCGGCGGAGCAGCGTGCCGACGGCGATGCCGAGGGCCACTGCGAACACCGCGTAGCCGACGGGGACGATGCCCTGGATGTCGAACTGGGCGGGCTGGAAGTTCTGGTGCTTGATGGCGTTCACCGGGCTGGACCACCAGGTGACGAGAGCCGAGACGGCGCCGCCCCAGGCCGCCGCGGCGAGCAGGGCCCAGCCAGCCTTGACGGTGAGCCAGCGGCGGCGGCTGATGCCCTGCGTCCAGGCGAACTGGTTGGTGCCGACTTCGAATTCCCTGGCGACGAGCGGGCCGCCCCAGAAGATTCCCAGCAGGCACGGGGCTGCCACGGTCAGGCTGACCAGCACGGACAGCAGCGGTGTCCCGAGGACCAGCGTATTCGCGAGGTTGCCGCAGTGATGGCTGGCGGAGCACAGGCTGAGGGCAGAGTGATACTGCGACGCCATCTGCCGGCCGGTGATGAGCAGCACGACCGCGAACACGACGATGGCGGCGGCGGCGAAATACGCCTGGTTGCGGTACTGCCGCCAGACAAGCCAGGTCATTGATCTTCTCCGATCGCGGTCAGGTGGGCCGGCCCCGGTCCGGCCTGCTGGCCCATGTAGCCGAGCACGAGTTCCTCCAGGCCGACGTCGGCGGTCTCAAAGGCCGGGTCGACGACAGGCCCGTTCCGGCGGATGAGCAGGGTGGTCTGGCGAGCGGTCCGGACGGCCTGGACCAGGGTGTGGTCGCGCTCGATCGCCGTGGTGTCTTTGCGAGGTCCGACCAGTAGCTGGTGCTCGGCGAGGAGGGCGTCAATGTCGCCGCACAGCTCGACGCGGGAGGCCGCCAGCAGGATGAGATGATCGCAAGTTCGTTCCAGGTCAGCGACCAGATGCGAGGACAGCACGACGGTCAGCCCGCCGTCGGCCACCGCCTCGGCCAGGTGTGCCAGGAACTGCCGCCGGGCTAGCGGGTCCAGCGCCGCGACGGGTTCGTCCAGCAGCAACAGCCTGGGCCGCTTGGCCAGTGTCAGTGCCAGCGCCAGCTGGGCACGCTGGCCCCCGGACAGCGTGCCGACCCTCTGGTCGAGCGGGATACCCAGGCTCTCCAGCCGCTGCCGCGCAGCCGCGCCGTCCCAGCGGGAGTTGAGGTGCGCGCCCGCGAAGATGTGATCCTCGGCAGACAGGCGCCGGTAGAGCGGGATCTCCTGGGCCAGGAAGCCGATGTCGGCGAGAAAGGCGGGTGCCTGGCTGAGCGGGCTGCCGAGCACCGCGACCTCGCCGCCGGTCGGCCTGGCCAGTCCTGCGAGCAGCCGCAGCAGCGTTGTCTTGCCGGCCCCGTTCTGGCCGATCAGCGCCGATATCCGGCCCTCGGGAACGGTGATGGTGGCCTCGCTCAGAGCGGTGACCCGGCGGTAGCGCTTCGACAGCTCCCGGGTCTGGATCGCCGCCGGGTTATTGCTGGCCATCACGCGATCTCCTCCTCGGCCGTCTCTCGCAGCGTGATGCGCAGCAACGACTCGATCGACTCGTCATCCAGTCCTGCCTCGCGGGCGTCGCGCACCCATCGCGCCAGGCCGCGGGCCAGCCGTGAATGCGTGCCGGGAGGCGGACCGGACGGGCGGCCCACGACGAAGGTGCCGTGACCTGCCCGCGGCTCGACCAAGCTGTCGCGTTCCAGGTCGCGGTAGGCCTTGAGCACGGTGTTGGGGTTGACCGCCGTGGCCGCGACGACTTCCCGCACTGTGGGGAGCTTGTCGCCCACGTCGAGAACTCCCATCCGGAGCGCCTGCTTGACCTGCTGGACGATCTGCAGGTACGGGGGCACGACGGAACGGCTATCGACACGGAAGCTGATCACATCTGCCTCCTCAAAGTACTATGGCGTTAAGACTTTAGCGCACCCGGCGCTCCTGTCAACGTGGCGCTGCGGCCGCGCATGGCCAAGCGTCAGCAGCCTTGTTAGCCTTTTGGCGGGCAGCCTGTTCCGGTTGCCGCGAGCACTGCGCCGGGGAGGACCGCTCCATGTCACTCGATCCCGCCACCACGGCGATCGTCCTCATCGAATACCAGAACGAGTTCACCTCGGATGGCGGCGCACTGCATGGCGCCGTGCAGGAGGTGATGGACAAGACCAACATGCTGGCCAACACGGCCGAAGTTGTCGCGGCCGCGCGAGCCGCCGGGGTCACCATCATGCATGCGCCCATCACCTTCGCCGCCGGCTACAACGAACTCAGTTCGCACCCCTACGGCATCCTCAAGGGCGTAGTCGACGGCAGTGCGTTCGTCAAGGACAGCTGGGGCGCCGCAATCGTCGATGACCTTGCGCCGGAGCCCGGCGACATCGTGATCGAAGGCAAGCGCGGCCTGGATACCTTCGCAAGCACCAATCTCGACTTCATCCTGCGCAGCAAGGGCATCAAAACCATCGTGCTCGGCGGCTTCCTGACCAATTGCTGCGTGGAGTCCACGATGCGCACCGGCTACGAGAACGGCTACCAGGTGATCACGCTGACAGACTGCACTGCGGCCACCTCGGTGCCCGAGCATGAGAACGCGATCGCCTACGACTACCCCATGTTCTCCCGGCCTATGAGCGCCGCAGACGTCATCGCCGAGTTCAGCTAGGCCGGCCCGTATCCATTTCAGGCCCTTGACGGGCGCTCAGCGGATCCTTGCTTTAGCGCAGCCCGCGGAGCGTTGTGACGGGCATCAGAGGCGAACGCCAGCGTCCCTGGAACGCCTGCGGGGCGGCACCGAGCACCGCAGGGTCGGCGCGGATGCTGGCGGTCGCGGCAGCGAGCCAGCGGGACCGGATACTGGCAAGGCGAGACGCCGGCGGCCCGGCGATGTTAACGGGCACCGGCGAATCATCGCCGGCCCTTATCGGCTGCCGCAATCAGATAATCACCGTCGCGCCGGAGGCGGGCCCGGCCACCGGCGCGCAGGAAGATCGCCGGGCTTGACCGAAGCGGCCGTCGCCCCCGCGGGCGGCCGCCACGGCCAGGCTCGGGTTGAGCCTGAGGCCGATTCCGGAAACGGAATCGGCCTCGGATCGTCTGGCCCAGTCAGGCCGCGCAAGTGGCGCGGGCTCATGCGCGGGAAGATGCGGTGCCGGCGGCAGCCAGATCGAGACCGCCGATCGAGAAATGCAGCGCCGCGCCCGCAAGCGGTATTGCGGCCCACCCGTCGTGGCCGTGAGCGAGCAGCAGCGCGCCAAGCACGGTCAGGAAGATGCCAATGGCAAGGCGCATCGCGCCGAGGGCACGCAGGTGCGGGTACGCCCATGGCGTGATCCGGCGCCTTCCCCGCGCCCAGCTGCTGACGAGATTGCTGGCGGTGCGGTCCGTCGGGCTGGCCAGCTGGTCGCCTGGCCGGTGAGTGGTGCTGTCCGTTAGTGCTTGCATCGCGATCACTCCTGTCGTTGCGGCGCCTGTCCGTTCCAGGCATCTATCATTGTGATATCACATTGATAGATGGATCGGCAAGAGGGTTTGCTTCTGTTCGGCGCCCCGGCCGAGCGCGATACTTCCAGCAGGCGCGGGAAGGTCACTCCGGGCCGGCCGCGGTTCGTACTTGTCGCGATACGGTTGCCGGAATACTTGTGTTTGCTGCCGGGTCACGCATGCGGGCGGAGGGTTGCGATGTGGCGGAGAACGCGCCACCTCCAGCAACTGGAGACCGAGATCGCGCAGGGCAAGGCCGAACGGGCCGAGCTGCGACGCCGCCTTGACTGGTTCGAGGCGATCGCTGCAGCCGCGGGAGCCGTCGCACCGGGCACCGATTCCGAGGGCACAGCGCTACCGAGCTCAGGCTTGCCGAGCGCAGCACAGTCGAGGGCAGCGCAGGACAGCACAGCACCGCTGGCGCCGCTGCCGCCGAACCTGCTCGCCGCGGCGCGTGAGTTGCGCGGCCGCGACGTTCCGGTCCGGCTGGAGGTTGCCGGAGCCGAAGTGGTCGCCATTGTCGGCGGCCCGGGAGATCCGAAAGAATGGTGGCGAGCCATCTGGCGAACGGCCGGCCCGGCCGGATCGGAAACGGCCGACGTGGAAGAAGCGCCGGCATGATCCGCCTGCGGCACCTGCCGCTGCCAGACGGCCTGATCGTCGTCGTCCGCAAAGACACCGATGGCAAGCTCCAGGTCTTCGTCTCGGACGCATTAGCTGCAGACCGGCAGCGCTCGGCGGTCCGGCTCGCGTTGCGCTCGATCCGTGGGACCGGCTGGCGCGCCGGCCTGCTTCCCCTCCCCGTCGGGCTCCTGCTCGGTGCTTTCAGGCGGAGCATTATGCCGCTAACCAGGGCGTTGCGCTCGCATGCGATTGCGAGTTCGGCCGCCGCACTCGTGCTTGCTGCCGGAGCAGCCGCACTGATCGTCGGGCTGCCGCAACATCACCGGCCGGCCGTAGCCGGGCAGAGACCGGGCCGCAGCCAAGTGCACGCGCCAGCGGCTGGCCAGACGCATATCTCACGCGGCCGGGGCCCCGGTCACAACCCGGCACCGCCTCCGCGCACCATAGTCGTGGCACGCCCGTCCGCGACCACACCGGGTGGCCCAGTTACGGCGACCCCTGCCCCGCAGTCCGCAGCACCATCTGGCTCTCAGCCTGCGCCTAGGCCAAGCAAGTCAGCGGTCCCGCTGCCGTCGGGTACGCCGTCACCGACCCGAAGCGCTGCGCCGTCACCATCGCCCTCGCCATCCGGTCCCGCCGCCTGCCTGGTCATACTCGGCATCTGGGTCTGCCTGTAAAACTGCCTGGCGATCCGGCATCATGCTCGCCGTTTGGCTAGCTCCTCGCTGCCGCCCTCGTCCTGACGCCAGTTCCTGGCCAGCGCGATGAGACCGCGAACCACCTCGGGCGGCAGCCCTGGCGTGCTTGCCAGATGCCTGAGCGTCGGGTCGTCGTCGCGGGCATCAGTCTGCGCGGAGGAGGTCGCACTGGGCTCGCCCCCGGCCATGATCCGGCGGCATGAACCGGGCGCCCAGCCGAGCACGTTCTCGATAACGCCGAGAGTGCTGGGAGACACGCGCTGGCCGTTCTCAAGCTTGCCAAGGGTCCTGTCGGTAATGCCGGTGGCGGCAGCGAGAGCGCGCCGGTCGCGCATGCCCAGTTCGACCCGGCGCGCGACAACGTAGTCGGCCAGCCGCCGCCAGTCCTCGGTGATCATGGACCTGCCCTTCCCCGGAAAGGCGAAGTATCTGAGGCCGGTGATTCGTCTCCGAAGTGTACAGCTTCACCTATTGGGTTGACATAGCTTCCTGTTCGTTCCTAAAATTATCATCTAGTTCCAGTCTCTTCGCTAGCTAGCTCAGGCCGACCGTCTGGGTTACTTTGTTGCAAGTTGCCAGACCGTGACCCTGGAGTGTCCATGTGTGACACCGACCAACCCGGTGAGCACCGTGGCAACAGCAGGCACAGCAGTCGCAACGGGCGCGGTGACCGCAACGGGCGCGCCGTCCGCATCACCAGCGGTGACCGCAATGCCGGAGGCAACCACGGCGCAGACCCGTCGGCTGCCCCGGCAAGCAGCCTGCTTTACGAGAAGTACTACCGGTCGCTCCTGCAGCTCGCGGCGCTGCTGACCGGCGACGCGAGCGTCGCGGAGGCCGTGGTGGCAGATGCCCTGGCGGCTACACCGCCCGCCGCGGTGGGCTGGAGCCCCGATGACAGCTTGCGCTACCTGCAGCGACTCGTACTCATCCGGTGCCGTCGCGCTGGTCGCTACCGTCGCCTCTCAATGGGCAACGGGTCGCACGCAGCTTCCGACTTCGGCCGCTTGCCCGTCGTGATGGCACTGCTCGGCCTGCCGCGGAGCGGGCGGGAGGCCGTCGTGCTGACTCATTACCTGGATCTCCCGGCCGCGCAAGCGGCGGCTATCGCCGGCGTAAGCGAGGCACTGCTGACCGCGAATCTGGCTACCGCGATGCTCGCGTTCGACGACCGGCTCATAGGACTTTCCCCGGATTCATAATGCCCTCCGGGTCCAGTGCGTCCTTGATCGCCTGATGCACTGCCATCGACTCCGCGCCAAGCTCCTCGCCGAGCCAGCGGCGCTTGATCATGCCCACCCCGTGCTCCCCCGTGAGCGTGCCGCCAAGCTCGAGCGCAGCGCGGAAGACGTCGTCGGCGGCCGACCAGACCGCAGCCGGCACCTCCGGCAGTCCGCGGTCAAAGACGAAGACGGGATGCAGATTGCCATCGCCAGCGTGGGCCACCGTTGCGATGTAGACGTCGTGCCGTGCAGCGGTCGCCTCGATCCTGGCCACCATCTCGGGCAGCCGCGTTCGCGGCACGCACACGTCCTCGACGAGCGCGACGCCAAGCCGCTCGATCGCGGGGTAAGACAGCCGGCGCAACTCCAGCAACTGCCGCGATTCGCCTTCTGTTGCCGAGACTTCCGCCATGGATGCCCCGGCCGCCAGGCACAGCTCGCGCATCAGCGCGGCGCCGTGGTCGGCCGAATCGCTGTCATCCTGCGCGATCAGCAGGGCCTGTACCCCGGAATCGAAGCCGGTGTTCTTCCACTGATCGATCGCGCGCAGCGTCGCGGAGTCCATCAGCTCCAGCAGGCTCGGCTTGATCCGCGCCGCGAGGATCGACGCCACGGCCTCCGCCCCGGCTGCGAAGCTGGCGAATCCGGCAGCCAGCGTCACCGGGTACCTGGCCGGCCGGGGCCGGAGGCGCAGCGTGGCCGAAGTGATCACGCCGAGCGTTCCCTCCGAGCCGACGAACAGCCCGGTCAGGTCATAGCCGGTAACGCCCTTCATAGTTCTGCGGCCCGTGCGCAACACACGGCCGCCGGGCAGCACGACCTCCAGGCCGAGCACCGAGTCGCGCGTGACGCCGTACTTGACGCAGCGCAACCCGCCTGCGTTCGTAGCCAGGTTGCCGCCGATCGTGGCGATCTCGAAGCTACTGGGGTCAGGTGCATACATGAGCCCGTGCTCGGCAGCCGCCCGGTCCAGGTCGGCGTTAAAGACGCCGGCCTCGGCCACCGCGAGCTCGTTCGCGGCGTCGAACTCCAGGATTGACGTCATCCGCGCCGTCGACAAGACCAGGCAGCCGTCAGTTGCGGTCGCGCCGCCAGCCAGGCTCGTGCCGCCGCCGCGCGGCACGACGGGCACCCGGTACCGCTGCGCCCAGTCAAGCGCCGCCACGACATCCTGCGTGGTGCCCGCGAGCAGCACGCAGCGCGGCTGGCCGGGTGTCACCACCGGAGTCTGGTCGCGGGTGTAGGACTCCATCTGCCCGGGATCAGTGATCACCCGGGCGCCGGCTGCCGCCGTTCGCAGCTCGTCAATCTCGTCGCTCATCAACCATGTCCTCTGGCGCTTGCGCGCAGTTACCTGCCCTGCGGTCCGACTCTGCTCATCTCATCATCTGGGCTCGTCTTCGGCGATAAGTCTCATTCTCGGCCAGCGGCCTTCGTCAAGCGGAGGCCGGCCGCGATCACGGTAAGTTAAGGCGGCATGGACGCCGCGCCGCACATGCCGATGACGCCGCTTGGCACTCGCGGGCCGCTGGTATCCAGGATCGGCCTCGGGCTTGCCGCGCTCGGCCGGCCGGCCTATATCACTAGCGGCCGGGCCAGCGACCTGCCCGACCGCAGCGTCGACGGGCTCGCCGCCCGAACCTTCGAAGTACTGGACGCGGCGTACGCGGGCGGAGTCCGTTACGTCGACGCGGCCCGGTCCTATGGCCGGGCCGAGGAGTTCCTGGCCGGCTGGCTCGCCGACCGCGGCCATCCGGACGTCGTCGTCGGGTCGAAATGGGGCTACCGCTACACCGGCGGCTGGCGGCTGGACGGCGGCATTCAGGAGGTCAAGGAGCACTCGCTGGCCATGTTCACCAGGCAGCTGGCTGAGACCCGCGGCTCCCTGGGCAGCCGGCTGGCGCTGTACCAGGTGCACTCGCTGACCGAAGACTCCGGGGTGTTCCGCGATGACGCGCTGCTCGGCGCCCTAGCGCGCCTGCGTGCCGACGGCGTCCTCGTCGGTCTGTCCACGAGCGGCCCGCGGCAGGCCGACACGTTGCGCCGCGCGCTAGCGCTGACAGTTGGGGGCGAGGCGTTGTTCTCCGTCGCCCAGGTGACCTGGAACCTGCTCGAGCCGTCAGTGCAGACCGCCGCGGCCGAGGCGGCGCAGGCAGGCTGGGCGGTGCTTATCAAGGAGGCCGTCGCCAACGGCCGGCTCGCGCCGGGCGGCGACGCAGCCGGGCCAGGGGCGCCGCTGAGCGCCGCCGCGGCGGCGGCAGGCGTCACGCCGGATGCCCTCGCGATCGGCGCCGCGCTGGCTCAGCCCTGGGCGACAGTCGTCCTGTCGGGCGCGGTATCCCCTGCCCAGCTAGACGCCAACCTGACCGCGCTACGGCTGGCTGGTCCGCCGGCCAGCCAGCTCGCCCGGACGATGGCAGAGAGCGCGACCGACTACTGGGCGGAGCGCTCGGCGCGGCCCTGGTCCTGACGCGCACGTTGCAGCTGCGGCCTTCACGCAGACTTCGCCTCGCGGTCACCTTCGTTGCTCGTAAACGTCGGACGCGACGACAAGCGTGGCCAGACGTGGAAACGTACCTGCGGCCACCCCGCCGCCAGCTGATCCAGCACGCTGCCCGCACGGCCGCCCTGGCCGCACTCTGCCTGGCCACGCTAGCGCTCTGGACTGCGTTCGCGAGCCCGGCCCACGCTTTCGTGAAGCCCGCTCACAAGCCGCCCGCGCACACCGCCGGCGGGCACGCCATCGCCGTGCACGCCACTTCGTCGCGCGGCACAGCGAATTCCGCGGCGAACGACGACACGACGAGCTCCGCTCTCACCGAGACACCGGCATCGGTGCCCAACGGGGCCAGCTTCACTTTCAGCTACACGGTGGCATCCGCCTACCAGGACACGTCGACCAACTGGATCGGCATCTACGAGCCGGGCCAGACACCCGGCGTGGAAGACTCCACCTGCTGGAACTACGTGTCCGGCGCGAGCGGCACGGCAACGTTCCCGAGCACCTGCCTGGACGGTGTCGGCCAGTATGTCGCCTGGCTGTTCTACAACAACGGCTACCAGGAACTGGCCGGCCCGGTGAACTTCACCGTCACCCCGTCGCGGCCCGCGCCAGCCCCGCAGTTCGCGTCCGCATTCGGGCAGCACGGACCCGGCCAGCTCACCGACCCGTTCGGCGTCGCGGTCGCGCCCGATCACAGTGTCTGGGTCGCGGATCACGCCACTAGCCTGGTCGAGCAGTTCAGCCAGTCCGGGCAGTTCGTCCGCGCGATCGGAAGCCACGTGCTGCGCCACGCGGACGGCGTCGCAGTCGACTCCGCCGGGAACGTCTGGGTCGCCGACACCGGAAACGACCAGATCGTCGAGTTCTCGCCGTCCGGCCGCGAACTGCAGTCGTTCGGCACCGACGGCCCGGGCAACGGCCAGCTCGACCACCCGCAGAGCCTGGCACTCGACTCCGCCGGCGATGTCTGGGTCGCCGATCAGGACAATAACCGGATCGAAGAGTTCTCCGCCACCGGCAGCTACCTCTCGCAGATCCCCGTGGCAACGCCGGACGGCATCGCCATCGACGCGGCCGGCAATCTGTGGGTGTCCAGCCCTAGCTACGCCGACGGCAACGCGGTCTACGAGTTCACCCCCGCCGGCACCAACCTGCAGTACTACGGCAGCACGCAGGCCTCCTACGGAGCCTTCTCCAACACGGCGGGCGTCGCGATCGGACCCGGCGGCAAGATCTACGTGGTCAACGCGGACTACAGCCTCGTCAGCGTGCTCAACCCGGACGGCAGCTTCTACACCGAGTTCGGCTTGCAGAGCAATCCGGCTCACGCCACCGAGGACCTCGCGTTCCCGCAGGGCATCGCTGTGGCAACGAACGGCACCGTGTACGTGGCCGACAGCGGCAACGGGCGCGTCGCGGAGTACTCCCCCGCGAATGCCGCCACCGCAGCAGCGGCCATCCGGCCGGCCGGCGCGGGATTTTCCTGGCAGTCGACATCGGGGATGGTGACCGGGGCAGCGATCGCCCTGGCGCTGGCGGCGCTGGCCGGCTTCTTCGTGTGGCGCCGCTGTTTGCTGCACAGCCGTTTGCTGCACAGCCGTTTGCTGCACAGCCGTTTGCTGCACAGCGGTTTGCTGCACAGCCGTCGCGTGGCCGCCTTTGCCGCCTCAATATCAGCCAGCACAGTGCCAGCCAGCACAGTGCCAGCCGCCGGCTCGGTTGCAGCCAGCCGTAATAACCACAATCCGACCGGGAACGGCCGAGAGTCCGGGCTGATCGTTTCCCGCCGTTCGCTGCTGGCCAACGGAACCGCACTGACCGGCGCGGCGGCCGGCGCAGCCGTGCTGCCGGTCAGCCTGCGCAAGGCAATGGCCAAGACGCTGCGCGACGGGCGGCAGTCCGGGGGCAGCATCAACGACATCGAGCACATCGTGATCCTCATGCAGGAGAACCGGAGCTTCGATCACTACTACGGCACGATGCCGGGAGTCCGCGGATTCGCCGACCCGACGGCCATCACGCTGCCGACCGGTAACCCGGTGTTCTACCAGCCGGACCCGTCCCACGCGCAGGGTTACCTGCTGCCGTTCTACTACGACCCGTCAAAGACCAGCGCGCAAGCCACGCCCGGGACGGATCACTCCTGGCCCACCCAGCACCAGGCCTTCGACAACGGCAACATGGACCAGTGGATCGCCGCCAAGGGCCCGTACACCATGGGCTACTTCAAGCAGCAGGACATCCCGTTCCACTGGGCGCTGGCCGAGTCGTTCACTATCTGCGACAACTACCACTGCTCGGTGCTCGGCCCGACGAACCCCAACCGGCTCTACATGTGGACCGGGATGATCGACCCGAACGGTACCGGCGGCGGACCGATCATTGACAACACCCCGGCGTTCAACAACATCATCCTGTCCTGGACGACCTACCCGGAGCGGCTTGAGGCGGCCGGCGTCAGCTGGAAGATCTACCAGGAGGAGGACAATTACGACGACAACGCGCTGGCCTGGTTCACACAGTTCGGCAACGCATCGACGTCGTCCCCGCTTTGGCAGCGCGGCATGTACAAGGGCCCGGCGGGCGCGTTTGAAAACGACGCGCGCAACGACCGACTGCCGCAGGTGTCCTGGCTCGTAGCGCCGACGGCGCAGACCGAGCACCCGGACTACTTCCCGGCGGCAGGCGCTGAGTACATCGCGCAGAAGCTAGACGCCATCGCCTCCAACCCGGATGTCTGGGCCAAGACAGCCTTCATTCTCTGTTACGACGAGAACGACGGCATGTTCGACCACGTGCCGCCGCCGGTCGCGCCGGCCGGGACCGCGGACGAATTCGTCGATGGCACGAACATCGGCCTCGGTTTCCGCACCCCGACGACCATCGTGTCGCCGTGGACGGC
>Ga0335075_10014229_pt1 | contig 11959 bp, 10 predicted proteins | sample Lox_Sample_24_FD_206723 | JGI IMG/M metagenome (GOLD analysis project Ga0335075, IMG submission 206723) | Soil microbial communities from Loxahatchee National Wildlife Refuge, Florida, United States - Lox_Sample_2.4 | ecosystem: Environmental > Terrestrial > Soil > Wetlands | place: USA... | reverse complement strand
GAAGAGGGTGGAGGAATTGGGAGGATCAGGCAGAGATGGATGAGGGATGGATTTCGCGGGGAATGGAAGGGGGATGTGTGGAGGCGCGGGCCGGAATCGAACCGGCGCATAAAGGTTTTGCAGACCTGTCGGGTAGTTTCTAGCGGTTCGTAAAGATTCGCAAAAGTTCTTGAGATTCAGAGCCTTATGTGAATCTTTACGAACCGTGCTCTCTGGCTCTACCCTCTACATTTTTCGCTACAGTCACTACAATTCTCACTACAGGGTTCGGGACGCTGCCGGGAGCTTGAAAGTGCACACTCTTTTGCGTGCTGGCGTCATCATCTTCCTTGTCGTAGCCGTGCCGACTGCCTATGGCATCATCAGCATGAAGGTCGCCGGTGTGTATCCGCGCATCGGGCGCGTGCTGATCACCCTCTTTCTCTCAGTTGGATATGGCTTCATCGCCACCATCGTCGCGGCCGTCTTCTTTGGCTCTCACGTTGGGGTGATTCTGCTGGCACCCCTGATGCTAGCCTCGATTCCGAAGGCATGGAAGGACGCCAAGGCCGTTCAATCGAGCGAGTGACTTGACCTTATGACTTTCAGAGCGGGAAGCTGAGTGCTGGGCCTCGTGAAAGCACCAATTTTATCTGTCGGAGGACGCCATGCTATTTAGGTGCAAGCGGTGCAGGGAAATGGTCAGAATTAACGACGTCAAGAAAAACCCGAACAACAAGGTGCGATTGCTGCGACGGCTGCGGAATACCATGCAGAAGTCCGCATTGTTCCAGATCAAACCTAACGTAAGTCTTTGTTTTCGGTGCCTGAGCGAACTTCTGTGCTGGGCGAACGATTCGAAGACGGCGCACACCTAGCAAAATGCCGCTTCGCTGACCGGTGCGCGAATGGCTGGTCAGCGAGGCGCCTTCACTGCATCGCCCGCATCAATCGCTGCGTGAGATCGCGCTCCATCTCGCTGACGGTGCACTGGGTTTCGGAATCAAACATGCGCGCAATGCCCGCCTCTTCACACAAGCGGATGCGCCGCAAAAGCGCCGAACAGTGGAGCGCTTCGCGCACGGCTTTGGTGTCGCCGGGCCGGGGTTGCAGATCGGAAAAGGCGCGACCGGCTGTTTCTATGAAGCGGCGAACAGCCGCTGCCTCCGTCACGGGGTTTCTCTTCTGGTACACGCAATCTCTCCTGTTCATTTGAGCGGCGGCGCGGGGGAAGTCGCGATTACCCCGCGCCGGTGGGTGCAGGCGCGGCAACCAGGCGCCTGCGGCACAGGGACGCGCGCTGCTTCGCGTCCCACCTTCCGGAAGTGTGGCACGGCCCGCTTGTGGAGAAGGGCAAGCTGACCGTGCCTGAACGCGCCCTGGTATTCAGCAGTCGCGTCCTGCGCACCGGGTTCGCGGCCCCATGCGCGTGAGGCGGTGGTTCACGCGGGCACCGCCGTCCCTTGGAAAAGCTGGGCACGAACCAACGAGGCCAGCGCTGGTCCGTGCGAAAAGCGCGAGCGACTTTGTTTCTCGCGCCGGGGCGATGTCACCGCCCATCTCGATGTCATTTCCACACCACTCGCGATATGCCGCCCCCCGGAGCTTGGGTGATCGCAGACAAATAAGGCTGCGGCCCCTTCAGAGCTTCAAGCGCGGACAGCAGGTTGCCCTGAGAAAATTGAAGCCTCGTGATCTGGGCGGACAGCTTGGTTAAATCCATGTCCATCGTCGAGACAATCGATGTTTCGGCCAACTCCCTGACGATAGCGACACGTTGCTCTTCGAGCCGCGCGGCTGCCTTAGTCCACTGGATCACGTTGCGGTCATGCGGCAAAAAATCGGCTGCACGTGGACGGGCCGAGGAATGCTCTGCTTGCAGTCCGATCAGTTCGGACATGGCATTTTGCAAACCGGCGCGCTTGGCACGGAGCGTCAGGACGCGTTCACGCAGCCCCGCATATTCGGACTGCGCCTCTTCCAGTCTCTGTGTGGTCTGCTCAAGCTCGTTGACAAGCTGGACATGGCGCTCGTCCTTCGCGTGTTGTTGCGCGACATCAAGAGCGCGCTGCGCGGCTTGTACTTCGGCAGTGGTGTTCATTCGATATCTCCCTTCACACCTGACTCGCCTCTGAAAGTTTGGTAATGTTAGTCCCGCTGACACGGAAAGTTCCGATATATCCTGGGCTCGGGGTCGCATCGATGGTGCGCTGCGGAGCCACGTATGGCTCGCCATTGCGGGCACGCACATGCGCGTCGGCGTAGAACGCCTCATGAAAGCGATTCAGGTCCGCTGGGTACCTAAGCATGTGCCTCCCGGCGCTCGGCGGCCAGTGCCTCGATCTGCTGACGATGAAAGAAGCAGACCGAATCGACGGTCACCACATCCAGCTTCCGGGCGCGGGCGAGTCGATATAAATGCTGCGTGGAAAGACGGGTGATGTGGCTCGCGGTTCCGATGCGAACCAAATCATCGGGGGTGACTCGTTGCTTCTTCATCCTGAGGCCAGGATAGCTCACACGTGTAACGTGTCAAGCGCTAAATCATTGGAACTGCATAGGGTTATGCGTGGTTCACAAAGGTTTGTAACCGGAGGATGGTCGCTGTGATATACGCATGGCAGTGAACCCAAACACGAAGGACAATATCCTGCTCTGGGCCGGTGTCGCTGGCATTGTGGCCGCGCTGGTTGTGCTTCTCGACTTTGTGCTCAACCGCTGGGGCTATATCAAAAGGATCGCGCTCTGGTTCGCGAACAGCGTAGGGTCCCTGAGACCTGATTCGAACATGGTCGCACTCGAACTTCCTGATCCACCACCGCCTCCTCTAGTGGGTATAGCTGCGAGGCATTGTGCCTGTGATGAAGTTTCGGGCAGTCCCAACAGCTTGCACAAAGCGGCTGGCGCTCGCCAGCTTAGTTGATCGAGAAGCGCACGAGATACCAGGCGCATCTCGGCCTTCGGGCGGCCAGAAGGATTTCCGCTCTGGCCTGGTTGCCAGCGATGCTCGTTGCCTTCTTTGAAACGGGACTTCGGGGCTTTGCGGGTACGTCCCGTCTTCTTCGACTTCGGGAGATCGGGTTCTTTTTCTTCAGACATTGGAGTTTAGTCCTTTGGCGCTGATCTAGTGGCTGCTACCAGCGGAGCCGGTCGCTTCGCTGGGGTGGGTGGGGGTGAGTGTGTTGTGCGCGTCGGCGTGCGTTTTGTGACCTTGTGACCCATCGTTTGCGAAAACTTTTGTATGCTCATCCTCTCTTCTATTTTCTTTTGTTTTGTAAAGAAAGGGTCACATGGGTCACAAGGGTCACAAGCCGCATGAATACTGGCGATATTGCTGTGACCCATTCCGACAAGATGGGTCACAAAATGGCCCTCAATGGGTCACAAAGCCCCCTTCCGCCGCCGTCTGTTCCGTACTCGCGGCCGTTTTGTGACTGATGAGCGCGGTTTGTGACCCATCTTGTGACCCATCGCTGTGCCATCACCGGGACGACCTTTTTCCCCGTACTTCTGCTCGGCGTACAGCCTGCCGAGAGCATCGCCCGTGATGCCCTTGTGCTCCTCGCGCCTCCACAGCACCCACAGGCTGCGCTGCCCACCCCCCTCTCCGGCTACGCGCACTTTCTTAATGGGCCGAAGTGTTGTGTCCACGGCAGTGAGAGCGTGGCCCAGCGTCTTTGAGTTCACGTTCCTGAATTCGCTCTCGCGCTTGTCATGGTGATGACGCCAATATTCTTCGAGCAATTCATCCAGACCCCAGATGTCGCGGTGTTCAAGCGCGAGGGCCTTTGTCTTACAGGCCGAGTTGCTGGTATCGGGTACGAGGAACGACGCCGCATTGCTACTGCTCAAAAGCTCGCGAGCGAAGCGCATCGCGCCGCTGTCATTGGCCTCGATCATCTCCTCGCGGGCCTCCGTGCGCGGTGCTGCGCCATTCGGGTTGAAGTCGGATGTGTCTACCTCAAATTCGAAATAGTAGCGCAGGGCGGCTGCGCCTTCAGGCGACTTGTACCAGGCGTCGTACTCTTTGAAAAAGGCGTCGGGAAGTTTGTCGCACGTGACTTCATGAACGAAGTAGCGACGGTCTTCATCGCTGATGAAGAACGCGTCCTGATGGTTCGAGGTGAAATAGAAATTGACGCAGTTACGAATGCTGTATGCAGGAATGTACTTCTGGTTGATGGTGATCTCCCGGCCCGTGATCATGTTCTTGAGCAGATCGGCGTACTCGCGGCTGTTGCCCCCGGTGATCTCCTCGCCCATGATGAACTGACGATTGATGGCCCACGCGTTGAACGATCCACTCAGCTGCTCCTTTGTCAGTTCCTTGCCGTTCACACCGTAAATCTGCTTCATGGTGTAGCCCATCAGGCTCTTTCCCGTGCCCTGCTCTCTGCCCCAAAAGACAACAGCCGTGTTCAGCTTGGTGCCCGAATGCTGAATTGGGTAAGCCAGCCACTGTAGGAACCAGCGGCGCTCTGGCTTCGTTAGTCCCTGAGTGATGTGGTCGAAGTACTTGAGGAACAGCGACACGTCGCCCTTCATGGGCTCAGCGCCCCACCCCTCCCACAGATTCAACTGCTTTCCAACCAAAAGCGGACCTCCCGGCGCATAGGTGATTGAATCGACCTCTGCGCGAGCAGGCCACTCCATCCATTCCGCAGCGGCCGATTTTTCGACCTGCTTCTCGCCAACAGTCTCCCAGTACTTGCGCGGCGCATAAACCTCACGCACGAATTTGCTGGGTTGAATCATGCGATAACGCGGCTGACCTTCGGGATGGTTTTCTTCCGGGTAAGCAACCACCATCGACGGAAACCGCACGTAGACGACCTCGGTGTTCAACTGGTGCAGCGCCTCGAAGGGACCATACTCGTTGGCGCTTTGCAGCAGATCGGCGAACATCTGCTTGCCGTTGGCGACGATGTAGTCATCGAGGCCGACTTTGGTCTCCGGGTGCTGCTCGTCACCGGGCAGGCGCACGATTTTGACATACGCTCCCTCGTCGGTGAGCAGCCGCGCCAGCCTGATCTCGGCGGTCATGACGAGACGGTTGAAGATCGCATCCGAGTCGTAGCAGATGTAGACCTGACGGCCAGCCCACTTGAAGCGTTGCAGCGCAGGAAGCAGAGTCTGGTGTCTGGCCCTGCGTCCGAACGAATACACACCACCGAGACCGATGGTCAAAAAGCCGTGCTTAGTCGCACACGCCGCTTTCAGTTCACCTTCGGTGATGATCAGCGGCACCGATGGGTCAAGTGCAACGGCTTCCCAGTCGATGTTGGGCAGGCGCGGCAGATACACTTCCGGGTCGGTTTTCGCTGGCTGATCGTACTTGCGCAGCTTCTCGCCCTTCAGGAAGCCGCTGGTGTACTCGGTGTCAAAGTATCGGAAGCGAAACATCGACAGCGGTTTTCCTGCGGCGTCGAAGTACGGGATCTTAAATCCGGTACCTGTGCGCGACAGACCGAGCACGGGGCTTTCGGTTTCGGTGAATGGTTCAAGACCCAGCGCCTTCGCATCTCCGGCGTCAAGGTCACTCTCGGCCAACTTCTTCAACATTTGTGCTTGAGCGGCCTCTTTTTCGGTTACACTTTTCCTAGACACCCGTTCCCCTTGAAACAGAGCAATCGAGCGCCACGCCACCCGTGGCGCTCTTGCTTTCTGTGATCACGACTGCGCCCCGGCCTGCATCAGCTTCTCGGCTTCGTCAAGGGGAATGAGCAACCGCCCCCGTTTGCCATTCGGCTTCAGGCACCCCGGAATCCGGCCCTGATACACCCACAACCGCCAACTGTGACGGCTGTACGGATAAATGTTTTCAAGCTGGGCGGGTGATCCGTACTTGCGCCCCGGCACCGGCTGTGTTCCGGCCACCGCCCGAAAACTTTTGCGCGGGGCTGCAGCCCCGATTGCTCGGCTCGCCGTCTGCGCGAGACCGTTGTCAGAGCCTCGCGCCTTGTTTCGAATTGCTGCCATGTCTCTTCTTCTCCCGTCACGGTGCAGACCGTGTTGAAACAGATAGTAGCGAAAGCCTAGCCAGCGTGGAGAAGTATTTGTTGCAGCAACAAGCGTGTTAATGTAACATTGAAAGATGCTGATTTATGGCTGTGACGCAGACATGATTCTCACGGCGCTGAATGCCGAGCAACTACCGCCCATGGATGACAGCCCGTTCGTCAGGCTGAATGATCTGGCCTACCGTGCCCGGCAAGAGGCAATTCAGAAACACCGTGGTGTATGGGGCGGCATCGGTGCCACGCTACGCGGCCTGGTCGATGAGTGGATCGCGAGTGGGTACGATGGCGAGATAGAAACTCCCGGCAAGCGTCACCTGAGCAGCAGTCTGCAACGACGGCTGAATGACTACTGGGCCAAACATCCCGCGTCGGTGACCGTGATGGTGAAGGGCGACCTGTCAATCAGCCTGGCACTCTGGAAGAGCCTCACCGACACGGCTGACTTCGCTACCGAGGCAGCGCTTCGGCTATTCACAGAATTTCTGGGCTCAGAGCTGAAGAACGCCATCGGCAAGTGTGTTCGGGATGGGTGCGGCGTCTACTTCACTCGTGAGCGAATGCGTGAGATTTACAAAAGGGGTGCATTCTGCGCTGCTCATGGTCCCGTGGCTAGGATCGAAGCCCTGCGTGGCGACGAGGACAAAGAGTTGATGCGACTGGCCTGTGATGCCTGGCTAAGGTGGACGGCCAGCAAGCACCCGATTCGCGAGCTATGGGTGGCCGGGGAAGTGAACGGCCAGCGCCGGGGCACTCAGCGCCGTATCACGAGGAAGTGGATCACCGTCAATCAGAAGAAGATCGAAGCACAACTGACAAAGGAGGAAGCATGAGCATCTACAAGCGAGGCGGGGTGTACTGGTACACCTTCGTCTTCGAGGGCAAACGCATTCAGCAAAGCACGAAGCAGGGAGACCCGAGTGCAGCGAGAACAATGGAAGCAGCTGAAAAAACACGACTGGCGATGGGCCTGCATGGTCTCAAAGAGAGAAAAAAGATTCCCCGTTTCAAAGATGCGATGACCGCATTCCTGAAGTGGCACGAAGGCGAGCACGCTGATAAGCCCGCCACATTCAGAAGGCACCAAATCAGCAGCGTAGCTCTTCTGAAGTACTTCAGGGACAAGTCGCTCGACGAGATCGAAGCGGGCGACGTGGAGAAGTTCAAGACAATGCGGCTGGGCCAGTTCACCACTGCCCGTGCGAAGGAAGGGCGCAAGACCACCAAGAAGCGAATCAGGCCCGCGACCGTGAACCGCGAACTGGCACTCGTTCGCGCGATTTTCAATCACGTTGCCAAAGACGGCGTGATTCTGAAGAACCCGGTGGGTCCGAAGAACGACAAGACCAAGGCCCACATGCTGAATGAGCAAAACGAGCAGACCCGCGTGCTCAGTTACGACGAGGAAGCGAGGTATCTGGCGGCTGCGACGCCGCTGCTTCGCGACGTGGCCACAATAATTCTTGAGACCGGGATGCGCCCCGAAGAGGTTTACCGCATCGAGGACGTGAACGTGCACCTGGCGAAAGACTGCCTCTTCGTTCCCTTCGGCAAGACCAGAGCGGCCAAGCGGCAAATCAGGCTGACAGCGAGAGCGAAGGAAGTTCTGACTCGGCGCATGAAGGCCCGCAGGGGCAAATACCTGTTCCCGCACGAATCAGACCCGAACCGGCCGGTACCGAAGGTCAACAATGCTCATGACCGGGCGGTGAAGGACAGCGGCATCGCGCATGCCGTTCTCTATAGCTGCAGGCATACTTTTGCTACGCGGGCAGTCGAGGCCGGGGTCGATCTCGTGACGCTGGCTGCGATCCTCGGGCACTCGAAGCTCGCAATGGTGCTGCGCTACGCACACGTTAGCCAGAAACACCAGACCGAGGCTATTGCGAAGGTCGAGGAGCACAACACCCGGCAACTGATCGTCATGGCAGAGAAGACAAGCCCGGTAGTCTCACAGGCCATACAGTAGGTGGGTCACTACAGTTTTCACTACAGTGGCCGCCCCTTTGGCGTCTCGCCTTTTGCCGTAAGTTGTTGAAAAGGTTTGGAGGCGCGGGCCGGAATCGAACCGGCGCATAAAGGTTTTGCAGACCTCTCCCTTACCACTTGGGTACCGCGCCCTGAAGGAAAATTCTAAACCCGCGGGGAAACGGGAGCCAGCGCAGAATACGCCGGCGGCAGGCTGGAGCGGGAGACGGGACTTGAACCCGCGACCCTCGCCTTGGCAAGGCGATGCTCTACCACTGAGCTACTCCCGCATGGTTCCTCCTGAGTATATCGGTGGAGTGGAGAGGGGTCAACGCGGAGACGGGGTACCGGCCCTGTCTCCTCAAAAGCGCGCGAGGAGACAGGACGGGCCACTCGGGTCAGGCTGTTCCCAACCTGACGATCAGTTGCCGGATTCGGTGGAGGCGGGCTCTTTCTGCGGATAGTCGACGCGCACGGCGACGATCTCGTAGGGGCGGAAGGGCACCGTCACGCGATCGTTTTCCACGGTCAGGTCCGCGCCCTGGGGCTTCTCCATCAGATTGGTTTCGACCGCACCGGTGGCGCCGGGCGGCACGCGGAGGTGCAGCTCGCCGCCCTTTCCGGCCCACTCGTAGAAGTGGAAGATGAGGGAGTGAGTGTCCTCGGCCTTCTTCATGGCGGTGAGGACGAGGTCATCCGGTTCCACGCCGACAAAGGAGTGCTCGGCGGGGAGGGCACCGGCGTGGGGTTCCACCTGCATGCCCAGCAGGCGGAAGTTGAAATCGTAACCGTGGCGGACCGTCATGGCCTGCTTCCAGTCGCCGGCATGCGGATAGAGGGCGAAGCTGAAGTGGTGGTGGCCGCGGTCGGCGTTGGGATCGGGCCAGACGGGCGAGCGCAGCAGCGACAGGCGGAGGAGATTGTCGACGCTGTCGTATCCATATTTGGAGTCGTTGATGAGGCTGAAGCCGTGCTGGCCGTTGCCGAGGTCGGCCCAGCGCTGCGCGGGCACCTCAAACTGCGCCTTCTCCCAGCTGTTGTTGCGGGTGGTGGCGCGCTGGATGGTGCCGTAGGGGATTTCGTAGGTGGCGAAGGGGCTGGTGGCGGAGAGGGCGAAGGCGTCTTTGAGGAGGACGTGCGTCTCGTGCCAGTCAATGTCGTTGACGACGACGACCTGGTCGGAACCGGCGTCGAGCTGGATTTCCTGAACGAATTTGGAGTTCTGCCAGTGGCGGGTGATGCGGATGGCGCCGCGCATGGGGCCGCGGTCGACGACCTCGACAGAATCGGCCTGATGGAGGAGCGTGGGCGGGCGATCGAGCGTGCCGGGATCGATGTTCCAGGCGTCGTAATCCTTGGGCGTGTCCTTAAAGGCCTGGAGCTCGTTGCCGCAGGAGCCGGGGGCGAGGGTTTCGAAGTTGCCCTTCTTGTCGTAGAGGCTGGTGATGCAGCCGGTGTGGGGGTCGACGACGACGCGGAGGTCGGCGTTTTCCAGAGTCGTGCCGGTCACGTGCAGATCGCTCGAGAATGTGCGCCTGCCGGGGACGACGTGCAGGACTTCATAGCCGAGCGAGGGCACGTCGTGGGCCTGAATGAGCAGGTGGAAGGTGCTGGTGGAAGCGTCTTTTGAGAGCACTTCGGAGGGAAGGACGGCGCCGTGCGCGTCGAGGACGGAAACCTCTGCGGTGGGCGAAGGCATCTGGACGTCGACGGTGACGTTGCCGGAGCGCGCCCAGCCGAGCGGGTTGAAGACCAGCACGGGCACACCGGAAGCAACGTGGGTATCGATGTGTTCGGTAATCGTCTTCAGGGCTTTTTGCGAGATGAGGTTGTCGGAGCGGTGGACGTTCTCGAACTGCTTCTCGGCGTCCTGGTAAATGACACCGATGCCGGAGCCGGCGGCGAGGTCGTGAAAATCGTTAAAGGTGATCGTCTTCCAGTCGTCGGTGAGCTCGTTGCCGGGGTAGGCGTTGCCGTCGAGCCAGGCGAGGGAGGCGTACTTTTCGGCGTTGAGGGTCCACTCAGGGGCCTCGCGGAGGTTCTTCTTCATCTGCGCCTGGGTGGTGAAGACGCCGCGGTGGTATTCGAGATAGAGCTCGCTGTCCCAGGTGGGGATGGCGATTTTGCCGGGGACGGGCGTGGGCTCATGGTAGCCCTCGGCGATGGACTGGTAGTTCCAGGTGCGCGAATTGGGGGCGAGTTCTTTGGAGACGGTCGAAAAATAGGTGCCCGCTGTGCCGAACTGCATCTTCGGAACGACCTTGCCCGGCTGCATCCAGTGAACGCCCTCGTCGAGCATGGAGCGGGTCGGTCCGCCGCCGTGGTCGCCGACGCCGTAGAGGTCCATCATCTCGGTCATGCCGGGCGCGTAGGTGCGGGCCTGGGCGAGATCGACGGAGAGGCGGACGGGATTGAGATTGGTGTTGGCGTAGTCGTGCGGGAAGTAGGTGAGGACTTTACTGCCGTCGGGCGATTCCCACCAGAAGAGCTTGAAGGGAAGCTGATTGGTGTCGTTCCAGGCCATCTTCTGGGTGACGAAGTAGTCGACGCCGGACTTTTTGTAGATCTGGGGGAGCTGCCAGTTGTAGCCGAAGGAGTCCGGATTCCAGCCGATTTTTACGTCCACGCCATAGTGCTGTTCGTACCAGCGTTTGCCGATGAGCAGGGAACGCGCCGTGGACTCGCCGTCGGGCATGTTGAGGTCGGGCTCGACCCACATGCCGCCGACCACTTCCCAGCGGCCCTGTTTAATGCGCTGTTTGATCTGGTCGTTGATTTCGGGGTAATCGCGGGCCATCCAGTCGTTGTAGATAGCGGCGGACTGGGTGTAGGTGTAGCCCGGATATTCGTTCATCAGCTGCAGGGCGGTGGAGAAGGTGTTTTTGACGGTCTGGACGGTTTCGGTCCAGGGCCAGAGCCACGCGGCGTCGATGTGGGAGTTGCCGGTGAGGTGGAGGGTGGCGCGATCCATCATCGGCTTGAGCGCTTCGAGAGTGGACTGGGCGGCGCGGAGCGAGTCGTCGAACTGCTGCTGATCGCCTGAGGCGAGGGCCTTGAGGTCGACCTGGCCGATGGCTTTGTCGAGAGTGGCGTGGTCGGCGGAGGGATCCTTCGAAAGGCTGGGGATCAGCACGAAAGCGGAGAGGAACTGTTCGCCCATGTCCTGGGGGCTGGGGCGGCTGGGGGCAAAGGTGATGTCCATGGGGCTGCCGGCGAAATGCTTGTTGTCGACGGTGGGAAGAAGCTTGACGGCGACGAGCACGCGATCGCCGGGCTTGGCCTTGTCGAAGAGGACGATCTGCTCGAGGTCGTCGCCCATGGCGACGCGGCGGCCGTTGAAGTAAATGATCTGGGGCAGCGGTCCGTTGGCCCAGGCGTTAAAGCGGAACCAGATGCGGGTTCCGGAGAGATCGTAACCGTCGAGGGATTGCGGGACTTCGATCCACTGGCGAAACCAAACGGCCTCTTTCGAGTAGTCGGCGTCGATTTTAGCGACGGGCCAGGAGGAGTCGTCGAGAGTGGGGTCTTCCGCATGGGGCAGGTCGCCGGCGTGATAGCGCCACTGGCCGGAGGGCAGGTGGCTGAGGTTCTCGAGCTGCGCCACCACCTGGCGCTGAGAGTCGGGCAAAGTTTTTTCTACCTGGAGAACCTGCTGCAGGAACTGCGCGTGAGCGATGCCGGAAACAAGAAACGCGAAGAGGAGGATACGGCCATACCTGAACACAATCATTTCCCTCGATCAGTGCTGAATGCATTGCCGCACGAAGTGCGGCCCAGCCGTTGAGGATAACACTTTGCCGCACCCGGCATGCGCCGCGCGGGAGCAGGATTCGAGGACGAACCGGGGATCCGGTGAGCGGCCGCTGCACTCACTGAAGGTTGACGGTAGTATCCAGCGGCAGATTTGCGGAGGAATCGCCAACCATCAGGCGGACGGGCTCGGCCAGCACGCGGAAGGCGTGCGTGCCGACATCCCAGAAGGCCAGCTGGGAGGC
>Ga0335075_10014227_pt1 | contig 11960 bp, 12 predicted proteins | sample Lox_Sample_24_FD_206723 | JGI IMG/M metagenome (GOLD analysis project Ga0335075, IMG submission 206723) | Soil microbial communities from Loxahatchee National Wildlife Refuge, Florida, United States - Lox_Sample_2.4 | ecosystem: Environmental > Terrestrial > Soil > Wetlands | place: USA... | reverse complement strand
GCTCGCCCGGCTCTGGGGCGCAATTTCCGTCTGGCTTCTGGACAAGATCTGCGGCCTCAAGCTCGAATATCGCGGGGTCGAGAACATTCCCTCCGGCGCGGTTTTGATCGCCGCCAAGCATCAGTCGTTTCTCGAGACCTTCGCGCTGCTCAAATACGCGCCCGACTTCGCCATCATCCTCAAGCGCCAATTGACCTATGTTCCGCTGTTCGGCCTCTACCTCATCGCCTCGAAGCAGATCGCGATCGATCGCGCCCGCGGCAGGCAGGCGCTGCAGCAGATCGCCGGCGCCGCCAAGCCGGTGTTCGCGGCCGGGCGGCAGATATTCATCTACCCCGAGGGAACGCGCCGCCTTCCCGGCGCGCCGCCGAAATATAAGCAAGGCGTGACCGCGCTTTACACCGAAACCGGGGTGAGCTGCCTGCCGGTCGCCGTCAATACCGGACTATTCTGGCGCCGGCGCGGCTTCATGCGCCGCCCGGGGCTCGCGGTGATCGAATATCTGCCGGTGATCAAGCCCGGTCTCGAGCGCGCCGAATTCGCCAAGCGCCTCCAGTTCACGATCGAGTCGGCCTGCGCCCGCCTCAACGCCGAAGCGATCAAAAGGGACCCGTCGCTTGCCGCGGTCGTTGCAGAAGGGGCGAAGAGCGACGAGGAAACGCTGCGTCCCGCTTGACGGGCGTCTTGCTTTGTTCTATTAATGTTCTCGTAATCATAGGGCGATGGCGCTGAGCTATGAGGATGGGGCGCGAGCTGTCCAAAGCGCGAAAGAGTTCCGCGCGAACGAGGCCTAAAGGCTCCATCCTGACATGACTTAAGGGACTTTCGGTGGCGGCTATAGAACCGCAATCAGCATCTCCAGATCGGCCCCCTAAGTCGGATCGCTGGGTCGGTTGGGCCGCATTCGCCTTCTTCGCGATCGCCTTCATCCTCACGGTCTTCCCCACCCTTCTGGAAATATGGGACTTCTTTCAGATCCCATTGACGGTTCTCGGCGCGCTGTTCGCCGGAGCCGGTCTCCTGGTGTATCGAAATTGGCCCCCAGCGGATCGCTGGGCTGCCTGGCCCGCATTCGCCGCCCTCGTGACCGCACTCGTACTCGCGTTCTTCACCAGCCTTCCAGGCATGGTGAGCTTCCTTCTGATCCCGTTCGCAGTGTTCGGCGCGCCGTTGTTCGGAGCCGGTCTCATAATCGTGGCCGTCGCGGCCGCGGTGAAACGACGGCCGCGCATGGCGGCTTCACTTCTGGTCGCTGTTCTTCTACCCGTGCTTCTCTGGACGCCGATCAGGTGGACGGCTGACTGCTTGCACTTAGGCCTTACGGTTTGGACAGGCGCTGGTCAGTTGGGGCGCTCGTCGAGGCCCGACGGAACTCCATTCGAGGTCCTCGACTGGTCGGTCGGGCTGGCGGGGGGCCCAAACACCTTCCTGATTTACGATGTGACGGATGAGATTCCTCTCCCGCCAAAGCTGCACAAGCGCCCGATCGCGTCCGAGCAAGGGTGGGGCGAAGATTGTGCAGGCAAGGCCACCCACCTGCTTGGCCACTATTACGTCTGCACGATCGGATGACGGAAGCCCTGAGCAAGCAAGGCTTTGAAATATCAATCTATTCGTTGAGTCCGATGAAACCCGTCGGGCAAGCCAATGGACTCTGCGAGGCGCCTGCCGCTTCGGCGATATCCCCAGTAGGCGATTGTCGGAGTGAGGCGCACGGGTCATCGCTCGCGGCGCTCGCCGGCACGTCGATCGCGGCGCGATTTTGTTCATGGATCGGCTCCTCGGGCCGGCGCTATGTCTTTTCGGTCTATCCGGCGGCGGAATGCCCGGCGTTTCGCGACGCCGTCCTGCTCGGCGCCGTTCGCGACATGACGGGGCAAAGGCGCGCCATCCTGGTGCGCGAGGCCGGCGCCTTTCCCGAGCCGGTCGTCGCCGCGGCGCAGCGCGAGCTCAGCGCCTATGGCCCCCTCGCCGAGCTCCATCTCCATCTGCTGGCCGGGTCAGCCGCGGCGCGGGCGGCGATGGTCGCCGATCTCGCGGTCGGCCGGGGCTGACGCGGCGTTCCGGCCAAGTTCGCGAAGCCGCCGGTCGAGCGGGGCGTGTCGCGGGAAAATCGACATTGTCTTGACAGGGCCGCAGGCTCAATGTTACCGTTTTTCAGAAGCAAAAGACAAGCCCAACTCGCATCTCACAAAAGGCCAACTGCGGCGCCCGCGATTCGTGCGCAATGAAACCGGGATCAAGCCATTGAAAACAAACGATCCCGCGAAATGGCCCATTTCGCATGCCAAATGATATCAAGGACTTACGGCCGGGGTGCGAAACCGTTCATTTCGCCTCGCGAAATGACTGCCGTTGATTTTATTGGCTCTCCGTGTCCGGAGGGGCCCCGTGGATTTCGCGCCATTTCGTTTTGGGGGGCGGCGGGGCCCGCGCGGCGGACGGCGCTCCGGTTCCGTGGGCTGTGGCTACCGGCCGCCCCGCAGCTTCGCGGCGAGCCATTCCAGGTCGCGGTCCTTGACCCCGATCTCGCGCAGGTGATCGTGGGTCTCGAGCACATATTCGGTGTTGCGGCCGAACTGCCCGTGGCCGTTGCGCACATGTTCGAGCATCGCCTCGCGATCGAGCCGCCCCGCATATTGGTCGTGCAGCCGGTCGGCGACATAGATCAGAGCAGGGACGCGGCCGCCGCATTCGAGCGTCACGGGCGCGACCCGTTCGAGATAGACGGAGGTCACCTGCTCGCGTTCCCTGAGGTAGCGGATCGTCGCTTCGCGCAACCCTGCCTCGACCTCGAAAGCGACCCCCGGACAGGCGCCGCCCCGGTCAAGGCCGAGCACGAGGCCCGGCCGCTCAGGCGAGCCGCGGTGGACATGCGAGTAGACGCACAGGCTCCTGCGCCAGCCGCGCAGCAAAGCCTTGCACCGCCGCGCATAGGCGAATCCCGGCCGCCACATCAGCGACCCGTAGCCGAACACCCAGAAGCTGCCGTCAGGAGCGGGGGCCTCCGTCACCGGATCGGCTCGTCGGCCTCGGCGGCGTGCCGGCCGAAATCGGGCGCCGCGGTGTCCTGGCCGAGCGCCACAATCCCCATGCGGATGGCGCGCGTGCGGGTGAAGAGACGAAACAGCCCCTCGCCGTCGCCGCGCCGGATCATACGCTGCAAGGCCGTCAGGTCTTCGTTGAACCGGCCCAGCATTTCGAGCACCGCGTCGCGATTGTTGAGGAACACGTCGCGCCACATGGTCGGATCGGAAGCGGCGATGCGGGTCGCGTCACGAAAGCCGCCGGCGGAGAACTTCATCACCTCTGACTGCGTCACTTCCTCGAGGTCGGCCGCGGCGCCGACCAGGTTATAGGCGATGAGATGCGGCACATGACTCGTGATCGCGAGCACCAGGTCGTGATGGGCGGGGCTCATCGTCTCGACATGCGCGCCAAGCGCTTCCCAGAACGCGCGCACCTTCGTCACCGCCTCGGCGTCGGCCCCCTCCGGGGGCGTCAGGATGCACCAGCGATTCATGAACAGGGTGGCGAAGCCCGCGTCTGGCCCCGAATATTCGGTGCCGGCGACCGGATGGGCCGGCACGAGGCGCGCGTGGGCGGGCAGCGAGGGCTTCAGCGCCGCGACCACGGCGCCCTTGACCGAGCCGACGTCCGAGACGATTGCCCCTGGGCGAAGCGCCGGCGCGATCGCGCGCCCGATCGCCTCATTCGCGCCGACCGGCGCGCAGAGGATCACGCAATCGGCATGAGCCACGGCGCGCGCCGGATCGTCGGTGACGACGTCGCCAAGCGCGAGCGCCTTGGCGCGCTCCAGCACTGCCACCGAAATGTCGGCAAGCACGATGCGGCGCGCGGCGTTGCGGCGGCGCGCGGCGCGCGCGATCGACGAGCCGATCAGCCCGACGCCGATAATCGCCAGTTCGTCGAAGATCGGCGTGGGCAGCGGCTCTCCGAGCCGGTCAACCACCTTTGCCTCGCATGAACTCGGCCAGCGAAGCAACCACGTGCTTGTTGGCCTCTTCGCCGCCAACCGTGAGGCGCAGCGAGTCCGGCAGCCCGTATGCGGCGACCGAGCGGAGGATCAGTCCGCGCGCGCTCAAGAATGCGTCGGCGTCGGCGGCGGTCCGGCCGGGTTGCTTCGGAAAGGTCAGCAGCAGAAAATTCGCGACGCTCGGCGTCACCTCGATCCCAAGTTCGGCGATCGCTTCGGTCAGCCAAGGCAGCCAGCGGGAATTGTGCGTGATCGCCCGCTCGATATGGGCCGTGTCGCCGATACTGGCCACGCCCGCGGCCTGGGCCGCTCCGTTCAGGTTGAACGGCCCGCGAACCCGGTTCAAAGCGTCGAGCACATGCGCCGAACCATAGCCCCAGCCGATTCGCAGGCTCGCGAGCCCATGGACCTTGGAGAACGTCCGGGTCATGACGACATTGTCCGCGCTGGAAGCCAGCTCGATCCCCGCCGCGTAGTCGTTGCGGGTGACGTATTCGGCATAGGCCGCGTCGATCACCATGAGCGTATGGGCCGGCAAGCCGGCGTGCAGGCGCTTCACCTCCGAGAACGGAAGATAGGTGCCGGTCGGATTACTCGGGTTGGCGAGGTAGACGATCCTGGTGCGGTCGTTCACCTTTCCAAGGTGCGCGTCCACGTTCGCGGTCTTGTCGGTCTCCTCGGCCACGACCGGAATTCCGCCGGCGGCACGAATGCAGATCGGATAGGTGAGAAAGCCATATTGGCTATAGAGGCCTTCCTCGCCGGGATGGACAAAGACCTGCGCCAGCAAGGCCATCAGTTCGTCCGAGCCGTTGCCGCAGATGATCCGCGACGGATCGAGACCGTAGCGCCGGCCGATCGCCTCACGCAGCGCGGTCGAGGCGCCGTCGGGATAGAGTTCGAGGCTGTCGGCCAGCGCATGCACCGCTTCGACCGCCTTTGGCGAGGGCCCAAGCGGCGATTCGTTCGACGAGAGCTTATGCACCTTGGCCACGCCTGGGACATGGCTCTTGCCCGGCACATAGGGGTCGATGCCCAGGATTTCAGGCCGCGGCTGAGGTTTGCGGATCGCGTGGGACGTCATGGCGGGTTCGATTACCCTCAATCCGCCCGCTTGCGCAATGTCGAGACGTCAAATCGGTCCGCGTGTGAGCCGATCTCGGAAGCGCGCACGTCGGCGCCGCCGGCCGATCGCACGGCCGCGCTCACCGCATCCGGCGCGATGGCGCCCGGCCGCGCGATAAGAAGCGCAAGCCCCATCCCATCGGCGGCCGAGCCGATCGCTTCGGCTTCAATCTTGCGCAGGGCATGGGGAATGTCGGGGCGCCAGCGGTCGAGCGTGACGGATTCGAGCACGACCTCGCGCGCCGTCCCGTCGACCAGCGGCTTCGAGATCACGAACACCGGCATGCCGGCGGGGTGGTCGGCGCGCTCGACGAACGGGAGGCGAGCGATGATCTTCGGCGCTTCCGGGGAAGCGAGCTTCGTCCACCAGGCGCCGGCGCCCGGCCCGCCGTCGACGGCGAACATGCCGAGGTCCCCGCCCGAATCGCCGACCGCGCGGATCACCTCGCCGGCCCCGAAATGCGGCAGGCAGGGCGTGGTGAAGCCGAAATGAAAGCGCGCCGAGTCGCGCATCGCGGCGTCGCCCCCCGACACATCGACATGAATGCTGTAGGCCGCCTGGACATAGGTGAAGGTCGAGATGATCACTCGCCAGATGCTCTCCACCGTGTCGAGCGGCAGGCGGCCGCGATGGCGTTCGACGATCGCGCGCATCATCGAAGCTTCGCGCGCCGGGCGGAACGCCGAACCCCCTCCCTGGCGCGTCTTGATCTCGATCAACCGGTCAATGACGCGTCCCCGCTCGATGAGAAGCTCATGCATTTCCCTATCGATCCGGTCGATCTCCACTCTGAGATCGGCGAGAGTCGGCTGCGAGGGTTCAGACATCGGGAAACGCCCTCTCCTTATCCGGGGACCGGCGCGGGCAAGGCCGATTATGGCCGAGAGCCGACCAAGCGGCTCAGGTGTTCATCGATTCGAAGAATCCCGCGTTGCTCTTGGTCTCGCGCAGCTTGCCGAGCAGGAACTCGATCGCGTCGACCGTGCCCATCGGATTGAGGATGCGGCGCAGCACATACATCTTCTTGAGGATGTCGGGCGGCACAAGCAGCTCTTCCTTCCGCGTCCCCGACCGGGTGATGTCCATCGACGGGAAGGTGCGCTTGTCGGCCACCTTGCGATCGAGAATGATTTCCGAGTTGCCGGTTCCCTTGAACTCTTCGAAAATGACCTCGTCCATGCGCGAGCCGGTGTCGATCAGCGCGGTCGCGATGATGGTCATCGACCCGCCTTCCTCGATATTCCGGGCCGCGCCGAAGAACCGCTTCGGACGCTGGAGCGCGTTGGCGTCGACGCCGCCGGTCAGCACCTTTCCCGACGACGGCACGACGGTGTTATAGGCGCGTCCCAGCCGGGTGATCGAATCGAGCAGGATCACCACGTCGCGCCCATGCTCGACCAGCCGCTTGGCCTTCTCGATCACCATCTCCGCCACCTGGACGTGGCGCACCGCAGGTTCGTCGAAGGTCGACGACACCACCTCGCCCTTCACCGAGCGCTGCATGTCCGTCACTTCTTCCGGCCGCTCATCGACGAGCAGAACGATCAGGTAGCATTCGGGATGATTGGCGGTGACCGACTGGGCGATGTTCTGCAACAGCACCGTCTTGCCGGTGCGCGGGGGCGCGACGATCAGCGCCCGCTGCCCCTTGCCGATCGGCGCGACAATGTCGATGACGCGCGCCGACAGATCCTTTCGTGTGGGGTCCTCCACTTCGAGCTTGAGGCGCTCATTGGGATAGAGCGGCGTCAGGTTGTCGAAATGGACCTTGTGCCGGGTCTTTTCGGGGTCCTCGAAATTGATCGCGTTGCACTTGAGCAGCGCGAAATACCGTTCCCCCTCCTTCGGGCTGCGGATGACGCCCTCGACCGTATCGCCTGTCCTGAGCCCCAGCCGCCGGATTTGGGAAGGCGAAACGTAAATATCGTCGGGACCGGGAAGATAGTTGGCGTCAGCCGACCGCAGGAAGGCGAACCCGTCCTGCAGGATCTCGACCACGCCTTCGCCGATGATCTGCACGTCGACGCTGGCAAGCTGCCTGAGAATGGCGAACATCAACTCCTGCTTGCGCATGGTCGACGCGTTCTCGACGTCGTTCTCCTCGGCGAAGGCCAGGAGCTCGGTTGGCGACTTCTGTTTTAATTCCTTGAGTTTCATTTCCCGCATTGGCGGACCTTACCTTGGACTTCCGGTCCTTGAGACCCGCGAAGTCATGAGACTGGGAGGATGAAGAGACTGACGGTTCGACGCGGAATTCGGTCGTGTCAGAACGAGGCGACGAAAGCCGGATCGGGCGATCCACGCCGCTTAAGAACCACGCGCGGACGCGCGGCGACGCTTCATAGTCGCGTTTGCGGAATTTTTCAACGGCCATTTGTTTGCGCCCGGCCGCCTGCTTCCAAACCGCGTTAAAATGGCTTCACCACCGCCAAGACAACGATCACGATCATGAGCGCGGTCGGCGCCTCGTTGAGGAAACGATAGAAACGGGCCGGCCGCTTGTTGGCGTCCTCGGCGAAGGTTCGCACGCATCGGGCGAAATAGCCGTGCAGCCCGGCAAGCCCGAGGACCAGGACGAACTTGGCCTGGAGCCAGCCCGCCTGCCAGTACCCGGTCATGAGCGCAAGAGCGATCCCGGTGACGAACACCAGAATCATAGCCGGATTGATGATCGCCTTGAGGAGCCGCCGCTCCATCACCTTGAAGGTCTCCGAGACATCGGAGCCCTTCGGCGCGTCGGCGTGGTAGACGAACAGCCTCGGCAGATACAGCATCCCCGCCATCCAGGCGATGACAGCGATGACGTGGAGCGCTTTGAGCCAGAGTATCATGCGAACTTTTCGCTTGTTCGCGACCGGCGCCGCCGCCCGGCCGAATGATCGACGGCATTAGGCGCTGGGTCCCGCTCGCGCAAGCCGAAGCTCACGTAGCGCCAAAAACCATCAAATAAGATTCTGAACTGTTTCTTCTCCTTAAAACCCCCCTTTGCGCAGATTCAACTCTGTCCAGAAAGCTCAACAGTCACACTTGACGTAAAGTCCGCACCGCCTGCGACCGAGCCTCGCCATGGTTAACGTTTCGTTAAGAAATGCCGGCCTCACCAAATGTCATGCGCGGATTGTTCAAATTGTCCCCGCAATTCGCATGCGTCTTCGCAAGGCCCCCTGAACTTGTCCAGAACGAGACGGCTGTGACTCGTCGAGCGCGCCGCGCTGGGCGGCTGCTGACGGCCTACGCCCAGCGCGGCCATTTCTCCACGCCTGTCCACAAGCCATGCCGCTCGCTATAACAGCCAGCGATTGACCTCCGGGGGCCGAGTTGGGCCGCAGCTACTTCCATCTTCATTTGGTCTCGGATTCGACCGGCGAGACGCTGATCGCGGCCTCGCGCGCCGCGGCGGCGCAATATCAAGGCGTCGCCTCGATCGAACATGTCTATCCGCTGGTGCGCACGCCTTCGCAACTCGATCGGGTGATCGCCGAGATCGAGAACGCGCCCGGAATAGTCCTCTTCACCCTGGTCGATTCCGAGCTTTCCAAGCGCCTTCAGGCAGGCTGCGAGGCTTCGGGGTCGCCGTGCCTGTCGGTCCTCGAGCCAATATTGACGTTGTTCAAATCCTACCTGGGGCAGAACTACACGCCGCGAGCCGGCGCTCAACATATGCTCAACGCTGATTATTTCAAGCGGATCGACGCGCTCAATTTCACCATGCTGAGCGATGACGGCCAGACCCCGGAAAATCTGGATCATGCTGATATCCTTCTACTGGGAGTAAGCCGCACATCGAAGACTCCAACCAGCATCTATCTCGCCAACCGGGGCTACAAGACCGCCAACGTTCCCATTGTCCCGCGCCTGCCGTTGCCGAGAATCATCGACCATCTCCGCCGTCCGCTGATCGTGGGCCTCACGGCTTCGGCGGACCGGATTGTGCAGATCCGGCAAAACCGGCTTCTTTCGCTCAACGCCGATTCCGAGACCGACTATGTCGATCGGGTCGCGGTCGCCGAGGAAGTCGCGGCGTCGCGCCGCCTGTTCGCGGAGCGGGGCTGGCCCGTGATCGACGTCACGCGACGGTCGATCGAAGAGACAGCGGCGGCGGTGCTCGACCTCTATCGCGCTCACCGGCTCCAGTTTATCGCCGAGAGTTGACGTCATGCAGGATGCGCGGACGCCGGCGCCGCCGCTCTGGCGAGGCGCGGGACCTTTGGTCTTGGCCTCGAGGAGCGAAAGCCGCCGGGCGCTCTTGGCGGCGGCGGGACTGGAGGCCCGATCCGTTGCGCCCGAAGTCGACGAGCGCGCGCTCGAAGATCGCTATCTTGCCGCTGGCGGTTCAGTTGAGGGCGTCGCCGTCGAACTGGCGCGGGCGAAGGCCCTTGCGGTCAGCGCAAAGCATCCGCGCGCTTACTGCATCGGCGCCGATCAGACGCTCACGCTCGAAGGCGGGATCCTCCACAAGTCGCGCGATCTCGCCGAAGCGGCGCAAACGCTCGCCGCGCTCTCAGGCAAAACGCATCGCTTGACCTCGGCGTTCTGTGTCGCCTGCGCCGGCGAAGCGCGCGTCGTCCACAGAGATCATGCCGACATCCGGATGCGACCGCTCGATCCGGGTGAGATTTCACGCTATCTCGAACGCGTGGGCCCTAGCGTGCTGGCCTCGGTCGGCGTGTATCAGGGCGAGGGTCTGGGAATTCATCTGTTCGAGCGCATTGAAGGGGATCATTCCGTTGTTCTCGGGCTGCCGATGTTGAGCCTGCTTGCTTGGATGCGGCGCGAAAATCTGATCTCGCTATGATCGAAACGCGTGCGCCGCGCGCGGGCGTGGCCGGCTGGCCGGTCGAGCACTCGCGCTCGCCGACGATCCATCGGTATTGGCTCAAAGAGTTGGGCTTGGCAGGAAGCTACGAGAAGTTCGCGGTTCCGCCTGGGGAGTTTCGTCAGTTCGCGGACAAGATCGGCGAAGACGGGCTCGTTGGCGCGAACGTCACCGCGCCCCACAAGGAGGCAGCCTTCAGCGCCTGCGACCGGCGAACCCCGGTCGCCGAGACGCTCGGAGCGGTGAACACGCTATGGCGGCAGGACGGCCGCCTGATGGGCGACAACACCGACGTCGCCGGCTTTCTGGCCAACATGGACGAAGGGGCGCCCGGTTGGGCCGAGCGGCGGAGCTTGGCTTTGGTCATCGGCGCCGGCGGAGCGGCCCGGGCAATCGTCTACGCGCTGATCTCGCGCGGCTTCGAGCGCATCGCCGTCGTCAACCGGACGCAGGAACGGGCAGAGGCGCTGGCGGCGCATTTCTGCGGTCCGGCAAGAGCGGCGTCCTGGGCCGATCTGACCACGCAGCTGGCCGAGGCTGATTTGCTGGTGAACGCAAGTTCGCTCGGCATGGTCGGACAACCGCCGCTCGCGGTCGATGTCAGCCTCGTGCCGCGAGGCGCGGTCGTCGCCGATGCGGTCTACGTTCCCTTGCGCACCCCGCTCATCGAAGCCGCCCGCGCGCGAGGACACCGCACGGTCGAGGGGCTCGGCATGCTGCTTCACCAGGCGGCCCCGGCCTTCGCCCGCTGGTTCGGCCAGGAGCCTAAGGTCACGCCGGGCTTGCGCGCGCTGGTCGAAGCCGAAGTCAGCGCGGCGCACGAGGCGGCGCAATGATCGTCGTCGGCCTGACGGGCTCGATCGCGATGGGGAAATCCACGGTCTCCGCCATGTTCGCCGAGCTTGGCGTCCCGACATTCGACGCGGACGACGCCGTGCGCGACTTCTACGCCGGAGAAGGAGCGACAGCGATCGAGGCTGCGTTTCCCGGCGTTACGGTCAAAGGCCAGGTTGATCGCGAGCGGCTCGGATCAAAGGTGCTCGGCGATCGGGAGGCGCTCAAGCGCCTCGAGGGGCTCGTGCATCCGGCGGTGGGAGAGGCGCGCAGCCGGTTTCTCGAGCGCGCCGCGGGCGCCGGGCGCCGGGTCGTGATCGTCGACGTGCCGCTCCTGTTCGAGACCGGCGGCGAAGGAAGTGTTGACCTCGTGGTTGTGGTGAGCGCGCCGGAATCCGTCCAGCGCGAGCGCGCTTTGTCGCGTGAAGGCATGACCGAGGCCAAGCTCGACGCGATTCTCAGGCGCCAGACGTCGGATGCGGAGAAAAGGCGCCGCGCCCATTTCATCATCGACACAAGCAGCAAGCATGAGTTGACGCGCGCGGTCGTGGCCCAGTTCATGCGTTCGGTTGCGGCGATGGCGGGAGGACGAACACGCCATGCGTGAAGTGGTGCTCGATACGGAAACGACGGGCCTCGATCCCGCGGACGGCCATCGGGTGGTGGAAATCGGGGCGGTCGAGATCGTCCATCAGAGCCTGACCGGCAAGGTCTTCCACGTTCTCATCAACCCTGAGCGCGACGTCCCTCAGGACGCGGTGCGCGTCCATGGCCATGACGCCGCAGTCCTCAAGGATAAGCCGGTCTTCGCCAGCGTTGTCGACGACTTCCTGGCCTTCATCGGCGATTCGAATCTCGTCATCCACAATGCCGATTTCGACATGCGTTTCGTCAACGCCGAGCTCACGAAGCTCGGGCTCGCCGCGATCGGCATGGATCGCGTCGTCGACACGCTGGCGCTGGCGCGAAAGAAGCATCCCGGACAGCCGAACAGCCTCGACGCTTTATGCGACCGCTACCACGTCGACCGCACGCGGCGGGTCAGGCACGGCGCGCTGCTCGATGCGGAAATCCTCGTCGAGGTCTATTGCGAGCTGATGGGCGGCCGGCAGCGGTCGCTCATGCTGGACGACGCGCGGACGCTTGCGAGCGCCGATGCGATTTTCATTTCCGCTCGCACCGAGCCC
>Ga0335075_10014226_pt1 | contig 11961 bp, 11 predicted proteins | sample Lox_Sample_24_FD_206723 | JGI IMG/M metagenome (GOLD analysis project Ga0335075, IMG submission 206723) | Soil microbial communities from Loxahatchee National Wildlife Refuge, Florida, United States - Lox_Sample_2.4 | ecosystem: Environmental > Terrestrial > Soil > Wetlands | place: USA... | reverse complement strand
TGATCCGATGACCGGAGCGATCGACAAGAAGGTGGTGGCGTACTGGCACGAGCACTACGACCTAGCGGCGATACTGCAGCGGGACTGGCCGACGCTCGGGCCGAAGCTCGAAGGGAAGCTGCATTTCGCGGTCGGGGACGGGGATACCTACTTCCTGCACAACGCCGTGCATCTGCTGCAGCGCCAGCTCGAGGCCACGCGAAACCCGCACTCCGATGCGACTTTCCAGTATGGGCCGGGCATGCCGCACTGCTACACGGGTGGGCCGGCGGAGTACACGATGCAGGAAAACAACGGGACGTGGGCGCAGCGCGTGCTACCTGAGATGGTGAAGCACATGCTGGCGACGGCACCGAAGGGAGCCGATACGAGCTCCTGGAGGTATTGAGGCCGACCACGCGCGCGATCACACGCGCCGCTGCACCCGGCGCGGCACCCGGAGCCGCTCGGAGGAGCGTGTACCCTCACGGCGCGTCGGCTGAGCTTTGGCTCTGCCGTCGGCGCGCGGGCGCCGGAGTCGTAGAAGGTCTCCGGGCGGTTGCCGTCGAAGAGCATTGTGATCCTTTGTGCGGGGAATGCATACCTGTATGACCTGCGGTACGTGTTTGCACGCCCGCCATGCACCGCCAAGCTCGGTGCGTGGCGAGCTTGAAAGTACGACGGTTCGGCACGAAAGCGTGTAAGGTGAAATCCTCCACTTCCCGGGGCAGTTGGCGTAAAGATACCGGTGGGCTCGCGCAGGACAGGTCAATATCGGCCGGCCGAGGAGATCCTGGTGCTGACCTGCGATGTATGCGGACGGGACATCGGCTATGAGGACGGACGCCGACCGTACGAGCATTTCAGCGTCAGCCGCCATCCCAATCCAGGCGCGATCGACCAGCAGCAGCCTCCGGTGATCATCTGCTCGAAGGAGTGTCTGCGCGCGTTCGCCGCAAACACACCGGGACCCGAGCGCAGCAACACACGCGTGGAGCCAAACGCGCCGCGCGGCAGGTCCTCGCGATAACGCCGCGCCACCCAATAACCCGCTGCCCCGCCGAGCGAACAATTCAGAGCAGTTTGATCCCGGATGTGCTAACGTGCGCCCCGCTCGTCACCTTACGGCTTGTCTGCCTTGGCCACTGCGCGCTCTTGCGCTCCTCGCGGCCAACGTCTGCCACCCTCGCAAAGTACAGCGAACCACGAGGCAGGCTCGTCTGCCGTTTCAACATCATCACTTTCAGAGTATTTCTCAGTGACCAAACTCTACGTTGGCAATCTACCCTTCACGACGACCGAAGAATCCGTCCGCGCGCTCTTCTCGCAGCACGGCACCGTCGAGAGGGTCTCACTCATCAGCGATCGCGATACGGGCCGGCCCCGCGGCTTCGGGTTCGTGGAGATGTCAAATTCGGATGCGGCGCGCGCCATGCAGGCGCTGAACGGCACCGACCTCGACGGTCGCTCGCTCAAGGTAAGCGAGGCGCAGGAGCGCGAACGTTCCGGCGGCAACGGCGGCGGCCCACGGCGCTACTGAGCTTCTCCAGCGCGCCGAGTTCGCCGTCTCGGCGCGGGAATCCCCGGCGCCGGTGCCGTGCTGGCGCCCGAGCGCAGAGCCTCGAGCCTTCGGCTCGAGGCTCTACGGGATAACCGCCCCCTCGCCGCTGACGCGCGCCAAGCGGCGTTGCTGTTCCTCGCGCACTTGATCGAGGGCGAGATCGGTCTGATCGGCGACAATGGCGAGCAAGCGATGATTCGAGTCGCGAGGCAGCGTCAATCCGTGTCGCCGCTCCCATATGCGGATGCGTTCCGCGGGGGTATTGCGCTCGGACGTCTGCTCCACGAGCTCCTGCTGCTTGCGCTCCAGCCGCTCGCTCTCCTCCAGGGCGATTCGCGCCCGGTGGTCCGTCATCCAGTTGCCGCCGGATGCTGCCACCGACTCACGATAGCGGTCACCAATTGCAGGGTCGAATGCCATAAATACTCCCGTTAGATGCGAGCATAGCAGCATTGCCTCGATCCGTGTTGCCTCTCGACGGGCGCTGGCGCAACCTGTGTTAGCGCTCGAGCACCTCCCGTACCGCCGAATCACTGATGGGCTTCACGATGTAGCGCTCGAAGCCCGAGGCACGTGCATGCTCGCGCGCCGGATGGCCGCCCTCGCCGGTCAACGCGATCAGTCTCACCTGTTGAAGCTGAGGATGCTGATGCAGAAGGGTCGCGAGCTCGTAGCCGCCCATGTCCGGCAGTTCAATGTCCAGAAATATCATGGCCGGTCGGAACTCGACCGCGGCGCGCAGCGCGTGCGCGGCAGAGGCTGCCACGCGAATCTCGCGCTGCCCGTACTCGTGCAGCACTCGCACGAGTGTCTGCACCGAAACCGCATCATCATCGACGATCAGAACGCGCGTCATGTTCGCACCGCGCCCAAAACGATGATACTAGCGCCCAACGCGCATGCGCGGGTGAGATCGAAACGCGCGTAGATGTTGCGACGCCGTGGGTCAGCCGGATTGCGCGCGATAGTGCGCGACGATGGTATAACTGACGCTTACCCCGCAGGGGCCCCTGGTCAGGCCCGGACGAGGACGCATGCCCTTGCAGTCGAGCGTGCCGTCCGCGTGCGCACACGCGTCCGTCATCGCTGAACGGACTGCGGCAGTGAGATCGAATGTGCCGTCGCAGTCGGCGTGGGGGCAGAGAAACTCGAAGAACGCTCGCGCCGCAGGATGCACCGCGTGAGACTGGGCGCCTGGGGACAGCGCCGCGGTATCGTGGAACGTCAGATCCACACGGATCCGCTCGACACCAGGGAAGGCGCTGCGCAGGGTCCGCGCCGCGGCCCGGTCGCGCAGCCATCGCTGCCGATGCAGCTCATATACGGAAGCGGGCGCGCGTGATGAGGCTGGCATGCGAGCTATAGATCGACACCCGTGGCTTGCGGTCCGGCCCTGCGACCTTGGCGGCGGATGCCCGCGGGGATATCCAGCATACTCTTCTCTTGGCACGCCGCCATGCAAATAAAACCCACATCGATCCAGATCTGTGCGTTACTGTGGGCCGCATGGTTGACAATGCGCCAGCGCGGCGGTGCGTCGCGGCGGCGAGGAACGGTGACTTATGAGCGACAACGGCATTCAGACGGGCTGGCAGCGATTTCTGGAGAGATTGCGACGACTGTGGCCGAAGCGCAGTGACGGCAGAAACCCACTGTCGGCCTGAATTCACATAAGCGCGTCGAGAGCGGCGCTCAACAGAGGCAAGCAAGATGTTCACTGCGCAAAAATGCGAATCCGGCAAGGACGCCGGACGGTGGTTCACCGTGACGATTCAGCCGGGTGGCCTCACGCACCGGATCGGCTATTGCGCCCGGGGCTGTTCGGGGCACGAGTCGCGCATTGCTGCGCTTACGCACCATCTGCAGTTTCAGCTGGACCGGGAAACCGACCTGTGGCTGGAACGGCAGCAGGCTCATGCATGCGAGATCTGCGGCGCGCCTACTACGCTTCGGGCGCGGCTCGGACGCGACACCAAGCCCCACGCCCTGTGCGCCGACCATCAGTCCTCGAGCAGCCTGCAACTGCTCTTTCAGCGACATACCGCACTCACGGGTGCAGAAGCAACCGACGATTCGGCGGATCACCGCCGCTAGCAAGGCCCTGTAGGCATCGCGGTTCGGTCGCAAGCGCGGCGCAGGATCGGCACACCCGGTAAGCGCGCACGCTCGCGCGAGCACGGACCCGAGTTGCTCAAGCGCCGGCCCGCTGCGCAAAATGCCATGCCTGCGCCGCAATCTGCGGGATGCGACCTGCCAGCTCGCCGGCGCGCGCACTCGAGGCATTGCCGTCCATGAGGCGCTTTTTGATGCCCTGTGCGATCCCCAGGAGACGGAACAGGTTGAATGCGAAATACCAGTCGAGATCATGAATCGCATCGCGCGAGGTTTTCTCGCAGTATCGCGCGACCACTCGCTCGAGTGTCGGGATACCGAGCCGATCGAGATCGAGGCCGAGCAGCCCCGCACGCCCGTCGACCGGCGTGACCCAGTTCATCAGAAAATACGAGAAGTCCGAGAGCGGATCGCCTAGCGTCGACAGCTCCCAATCGAGAACCGCGAGTATTCTGTCGCCGGATCGAGTCATGATGAGATTGTCGATCCGATAGTCACCGTGCACGATCGCAACACCGCTCTGCGGCGGCAGGGTCGCGGGCAACCAAACGATCAGTCGCTCCGCCAACTCGATTCTGTCGGTCTCGGATGCCCGATATTGCCTGACCCAGCGCGCGACTTGACGCTCGAAGAAATTGCCGGGGCGACCGAAGCTCGCAAGGCCAGCGGCCGACGGGTCGATCCGATGAAGCGCCGCGAGCGTATCGATCATGCCGTGATAAACGATCGTGCGAGCACCTTCGGTCAAACAGGCAAGCGCGCCGTCGGTGAAATTGGCGCCCTCGACCAGGGCCATCAAATAGAAGGCCGAGCCGATCACGGCGTCGTCCTGGCAAAGAGCAAACACGCGAGGCACTGGGAAGCCGAGCGGGTGCAGCGCGCTCAGGACGCGATATTCACGTTCCACGGCGTGTGCGGACGGCAACAAAGGCCCGAAGGGTTTGCGCCGAAGCACGTAGGTGCCGCTCGTTGCATCGAGCCTATAAGTCGGATTGGACTGTCCACCCTCGAACTTCCTCAAGGCAATCGGCCCGCGAAAGCCCGGGACGTGCCGTTCGAGCCAAGCGCTGAGCGCGCCAGCCTCGAGGTCGGCATTGTCGGCGCCCGTGGCGGAATTCGATGCAGTTGGTGCAGTCAAGATCGCACGCTCACCTCGCCATGCGGGCATCCGCGCGAGTTCACCGAAGCTGTGCTAGTGTCAGTGTAGCGCATGAATCTGTTGCAGGCTAAAGCGGCTTTCGAGACCGGCGCAGCGGGCGCAATCCGCGGCCCGGGCGCGGTCGGAGCGGCGCCGTGAGTCAAGCATCGAGAGCCGTCGTCGCGCGGCAACTCGGCTTGCCCGTATCGGTCGAGCAGATCGAGGTGCACTCCCCGCGCCACGGCGAGGTCATGATCCGGCTTGCCGCCTGCGGCGTGTGCCACAGCGATTTATCGGCGACCAACGGCACGATCGTCTATCCCCTGCCGCTCGTGTTGGGGCACGAGGGAGCCGGAATCGTGATCGCCGTCGGCGACGGCGTGAGCCGATATGCGATCGGCGACCACGTCGTGAGCTCATTCGTGAGCATTTGTGGCCACTGCCACTACTGCCAGACGGGCCGTCCGCATCTGTGCGTGCAGTCCCTGCGGGCGCTCTACACCTTGCCCGATGGCGGCGTGCGCACGTTCGATGCGGCCGGATCGCCGCTCAACGTATTTTGCGGCTGCGGCGTCATGTCCGAGTATGCGACCTTGCATGCCGACAACCTCGTGAAGATCGAGCGGCAAATGCCGCTCGAGCGGGCCGCGCTGATCGCCTGCGGCGTCATGACCGGTTTCGGCGCCGCGGTCAACACCGCGCGCGTCCAAGCGGGCTCGGTCGCGGTCGTGTTCGGTTGCGGTGGCGTTGGTCTCAATGCCATCCAAGGTTGCGCGATTGCGGGCGCCGCAATGATCGTCGCGGTCGATACCAGCGCGCCCAAGCTCGAATTGGCCGAGCGCCTCGGCGCCACGCACACCTTCAACGTGACCGGACAGGACCAGATCGGCAAGGCCTTGTACAAGATCACGGACGGGGGCGCGGATTACGCCTTCGACTGCGTCGGCCTCGGTCGGATCTCCGAGCAGGCCTTCGGCGTCCTGCGCCGCGGCGGGACGGCGGTGACGGTCGGGATTGCCGCGCCCGCCGACAAGATCGTGCTGAATGCGCAGCACGTCGCGATCAGCGAGAAGACCCTGACCGGCAGCTATTACGGCTCGGCGCGGCCGCAGCTGGATTTTCCGCGGCTCATCGCTCTTTATCGCAGCGGTCGACTGAAGCTCGACGAGCTCGTTACCCGCACCTATTCGATCGCCGAGGCGCCGCAGGCACTTGCCGATCTGCAAGAGGGACGCCCGGGCCGCGGCGTCATCCTCTTTGGAGATGTGGCTTGAGCACCGGGCCGCTGCGAATGCTAGCGGATGCCGTTTCGCGACATGGCGTACGCGCCATTCGGGGACTGAGCGTGTCGGTCGACCGATTCGCGTGGCGGCGGCGGCGGGGCATGCAGGGCACGCGACCCCGAGCCGCTGCTCGCGCGCCATTCGGACGGCGATAGCCCGGTCCAGCGCTTGAACGCGCGCGTGAAACTGCTGCTGCACGAAAACCCGAGTAGATGCGTGACCTCGTTGACGCTCATTTGCGTGGTGCTGAAGTGGGCGAGCGCCTGCGCGCGTCGGATCTCGTCGACGATCCTTCGGAAGGTGGTACCGCTGTCGCCGAGCTTGCGCTGCAGTGTGCGCGCGCTGACGTTGAGAATCTCGGCGACTTCCTCCTGAGTGGGCTCGCCGTGCTGCAGGCGCTGCGTGAGCACCGTGCGCACCCGTGCCTCCATGTTGTGCCGCTCGATGCGCGCCAGGTAGCGCGCGGAGACGGCATCGCTCAGGCGTGCGAGCTCGGGGTTGCCGCTGTCGAGCACGCGCTCGATGCTTGCCGGATCGAATCGCAGACGGTTGTGCTCGGCATCGAAGCGTAGCGGCGCGCGCCACAGCCGTTCGAAATCGTCGATCACCCTCGGCCGAGGTCGCCGCAACTCGACCGACAGGGGCGAGAAAGCGCGCCCGATGAGGGAGCGGCACATGCGCAGGTGCATCCCGACCAGGGCATCGATCGCCTCGATCGGCACCTCCGTCCTCGGCTCAATGTAGAACTGATACTCCGCGCCGCAGCGACAGAAGCGGTAGCCGACCGCATCGCTCACGACGCGCGCGTACTGCTGCACGCGCTCGAAGGCCTCTTTGAGAGTCGAGCTGGCGCTCAAGCCATAGCCCAGGGCGTGAAAAGCGGTATGCGTGAAGTAACTCGCCAGCTTTACGCCAAAGGCTTCATCCCCGGTCGCCTCGAGCGCGACCTGCCACAGCTTGCCGGTCTTGGTGAGGGGGCAGCGGGCATCGGGCCCCCCGAGATGACTCAGATCGAATCCCGCCTCGGCGAGCAGCGCGCCCCCATCGCAGCCGGCGGCGTCCAGCGCGCGGCCGAAGGCTCTCACCCAGGTCACCAGTATCGAGTTCTGATGCATGACGTTGAGTGTTCCCATACCGCATCAATCCCCCGGCCGGAAGCACCAAAATGCAGCATCGAGCTTAGCCCCAAAGGCCGGGAAGTGTCGATCTGCTCAGGCGCGCGGGAGGTCCTGCGGGCCATTTTTGGCATCTCGGGAAGCTCAGTCCGCGAAGCCGATGCGGGTGTGGCGGTTTCCCCACGGGTCCTTTTTGGCGTCTGGGGTTAACAGTTTGGCGCCTGAAGTGCCTCCGGGGCGGGGAGTTTTCCGTAAGCTTTCGCCCGACAATATGCCCGGTGAGGCACTCCGACCGTCACGGCGGTGCGCTGGCAACGGCGCTGCGCGGGGGCTTGCGGGCGCAGCGCGCAAGAGGGGGAGATTCACCATGGTCGTCACCTGGGACCTCGTGGCAGAAAATAACTCAAAGCCGATAGCTTTCAAGGGGATACTGCCGGCGCTCGCGCTGGCCTTCGTGTTCGGCCCGGGGGGCAACCTCAGCCGCGCGGCGGACGCAGCCGCCACGACCACGGGCCCCCCCGAGCTCGGAGAAGTGATCGTCACGGCGCAAAAGCGCGAGCAGAATCTGCAGGACGTGCCGATCGCCGTGATCGCGCTTTCCGGGCAGCAGCTGCAGGATGCTGGCGTCACCAATATCAAGAACATGGCCGAGCTCACTCCAGGCCTCACCGTGACTTCGACCACCTCGGAGAACTCGACCACCGCGCGCATCCGCGGCATCGGCACGGTGGGCGATAACGTGGGCCTGGAATCCTCCGTCGGCGTGGTGATCGACGGGGTCTATCGACCGCGCAACGGTGTCGGTTTCGGCGATCTCGGCGACATCGCCAACATCCAGGTTCTCGAGGGGCCGCAAGGGGAGCTCTTCGGCAAGAACAACGACGCCGGCGTCATCGTCATCGAGACCAAGCGCCCCTCGCGTACCTTCGGGGTGAGCGGTGAGATCACTGGCGGAAATTTTGGCGACAAGGAGATCTCAGGGTCGATCACCGGTCCGGCGGGCGGCTTCTCCGCGTTTCGCCTCTATGCCGAGTACAAGAAGCGCGATGGCTTCCTCGACGTCGAGACGGGCACAGGAAACAGCGACGATGCGGTCGACAACCGCAACCTCTACTTGGTGCGCGGAGAGTACCTGATCACGCCGAGCAACGACCTCAGCGTGCTGCTCATCGGTGATTTCTCGCGCCGCAATGAGATGTGCTGCCAGGCCACTCCCGTCTACCCCGGCCCGTTTGCCGGAATCATCACGGCGCCTGTCCCGGCCGGGACAGGTAACCTTTCCGGATACGCCCACGAGCCCCTTCAACCGCCAGTCGTTCGCCAACTATCCGATTTCGCAGCAGATCTGGGACCGCGGATTTTCCGCCCAACTCGACTGGGATCTCGGTGGCGCTCACCTCACCTCGATCAGCGCCTGGCGGGACAACAGCATCGCCGCGGGTAACGATCCGGACTATTCCGACGCCGCGCTCATCCAGGAGCCGGCCAACGGCAACGTGACGGACTTCAAGCAGATGAGCGAGGAGCTGCGGCTCGCGGGCAACACCGAGCGGTTGCACTGGCTGATCGGAGGGTTCGCCGACAAGGAGCTGCTGAATCTGACTTCCACGATTCTTGCCGACAATGCGTTCGATCTGTATCTGGGCGGCACGGCGACGGCCGCCGCGGGCGTCAACCCGCCGAATTTCCTCCTGCTGCCGGAGCTGACCGGAAACTTGCCCGGAGAGACTTTCATTCCCGGAGTTTCCGGGCAGGCGGATGCCTACGAGCAGACCGAGAGGAGCTACGCCTTCTTCACCAACGAGACCTACCAGCTGATCGAGCACCTGGATCTCACGGCGGGCCTGCGTTACACGCATGAAGCCAAGGACGACACGGCCGACTATCGCAACCCCGACGGCGGCTCGGCGTGCGGCCAGCTGCTCACCGCGCCCCCGCCGTCACTCGCGCTGCCCTATGTTCAGACCCTGTTGCTCGGCTATGGCTGCGCAACGCCCTTCAATCCGTTCTTCAACGGCATCATTCACCCTCAGTCCCTCGGCGAGAACGACCTCAACGCGACGGTCAAGCTGGACTATCACTTCACGGACGATGTGATGGGATACGCCTCCTGGGGCAATGGCACGAAGGCGGGCGGCTTCAATCTGGCGCGCGTGACCAACCCGGCCGCCGCCAATCCTCTGGCGCCGATCCTCGATACCGAGTTCCCGCGGGAGACGGTCAACTCGTTCGAGCTCGGTGTGAAGAGCGAGCTCGCCCAGAGAACCGTGCGCCTCAATGCCGACGTGTTCGATCAGCAGTATCGGAATTTCCAGCTGAATACCTTCACCGGCATCGTGTTCGTCGTCAGCTCGCTTCCGGATGTGGATTCCAAGGGCGCTGAAATGCGCCTCGACTGGCTGACGCCGCTCTCGGGACTGAGCCTCACCGGTGGACTGGTCTATGCGGACACGGAGATCACGAGGTTCGGCGACGCGCTGTATCTTTTTGCCACGAATCGTCTGAACAACCGGCTGTCGTTCTCGCCGCTGTGGTCGGGGGTGCTCTCGGGGGCGTATCAGGTGCCGCTCTCCTCATCGCTGGCGTTGCGGCTCAGTGTCGATGAGAAGTACAGCTCCTCTTACAACACCGGCTCCGATCTGGATCCGCTCAAGATCCAGGGGAGCTATGGAATTTTGGACGCGCGCATCGGCATAGGTCCCCCCGACGAGACCTGGACCTTCGAGGTCTGGGGCCAGAATCTCGCCGACAAGGGCTATTTCCAGGTCGCCTTCGACGCGCCATTCCAGGGCCTTGCCGTCCCGGGCTTCAATAATCAGATCGATTCGTTCGTGGGCGACCCGCGCACCTTCGGGGCCACCCTGCGCGTGAAGTTCTAGGGAGTTTCGCGTCCAGGCAGATTAGACTCATCGGATCAGCGGCTCCTCAGGGATGTCTCTCGGTATATGAGTAACGTGCACTTCGAACTCAACGGCGCCGTCGCCGTGCTGCGCCTGGATAATCCGCCGGTCAACAGTCTCGGCCACGAGCTGCGCCGCGCGATCGTGCACGCGCTGGCGCGCGCCGAGGACGACCCGGCCGTGCAGGCGATCGTCCTCACCGGCTCGGGCAAGGGATTCTCGGGCGGCGCCGATATCCGCGAGTTTGGCACCCCGAAATCATTGGCCGCCCCCAACCTCCACGCCGTACTGCGGGCGATCGAGGAGTGCACCAAGCCGGTGATAGCGGCGATCGACGGCATCTGCATGGGCGGGGGCCTCGAGCTCGCGCTCTGCTGCCACTATCGCATCGCCTCGGCGGGCGCCCGGCTCGCACTGCCGGAAGTCAAATTGGGATTGCTTCCCGGCGCCGGCGGCACCCAGCGCCTGCCGCGCCTCATCGGCGTCGAAGCGGCCTTGAGCATGATCGTCTCCGGCGCGACGATGAGTCTCGATAAGCTGCGCGGCACACCGTTGTTCGATGCCGTTGCGGAGGGCGATCTCACGAGCTGCGCGCTCGAGTTCGCCCGGACCGTGATCGCCGAGCGGCGCGGCCTCAAGCGGGTGCGCGACCTCGCGATCCGGATGCCGAATGCCGAGGCGTATTTCCAGTTCGCGCGCAACACGGTCAAAGCCGTCGCGGGCCCCTACCCCGCCCCGCTCGCGTGTGTCGAGGCCGTCGCGGCAGCCGCGCAATTGCCGTTCGACTCCGGCCTCAAGCGCGAGCGCGAATTGTTCATCGGCCTCATGGCGACGCCGGAGTCGGCGGCGCTGCGGCACGTCTTTCAGGCCGAGCGCGCCGCTGCCCACATCAAGGGGCTCCCCGAGTCGGTCGCCACACGCCCGATCGGTCGGGTCGGCGTCATCGGCGCCGGCACCATGGGTGGCGGCATCACGATGAGCTTCATCAATGCCGGATTACCGGTCACGCTGCTCGAGACGAGCCAGGAGGCGCTCGAGCGGGGCCTCGCCAACATCCGGCGCAATTATCAGAGCGCGTTGCGCAAAGGCTCGCTGACCGAGGCGAAGCTCGAGCAGCGCCTGGCGCTGATCACGCCCACTTTGCAGTTCGAGACTCTGCGCGATGCGGACCTGGTGGTCGAGGCGGTGTTCGAGGATCTCGCGGTCAAGAGAAAGGTGTTCGAGAGGCTCGACGAGACCGTCAAGGCGGGCGCAATTCTCGCATCCAACACCTCGACGCTCGATCTCGATGCGATCGCCGCATTCACCGAGCGTCCGCAGGATGTGATCGGCCTGCACTTCTTCAGCCCCGCAAACATCATGCGACTGCTCGAGGTCGTGCGCGGCGCGAAAACCGCGAACGACACGCTCGCCACGGCCATGGCTCTGGCGAAGACGATCGGCAAGATCGCGGTCGTAGCGGGTGTTTGCGACGGCTTCATCGGCAATCGGATGGTAGCCCGCTATGGGCTCGCGGCGCACGACCTGTTGCTGGCCGGCGCGCTGCCGCAGCAGATCGATGCGGCACTGCAGAATTTCGGCATGGCCATGGGTCCGTTTCGCATGGCCGATCTTGCCGGGCTCGATATCGGATGGGCGATCCGCAAGCGGCGCGCGGCGGAGTCTCCCGCCGAGGACTTTTCCAATGTCGCGGACATTCTCTGCGAGGCCGGTCGATTCGGGCAGAAGACGGGCGCGGGATTCTACCGCTACGAGGCTGGCGCACGCGAGGCGACGCCCGATCCGGCGGTGACTGCGATCATCGAGCGATTCCGGCAAGCTAAGGGCGTGGTACCGCGTACCGTCTCGGATGCGGAAATCGTCGAGCGCTGCG
>Ga0335075_10014225_pt1 | contig 11961 bp, 10 predicted proteins | sample Lox_Sample_24_FD_206723 | JGI IMG/M metagenome (GOLD analysis project Ga0335075, IMG submission 206723) | Soil microbial communities from Loxahatchee National Wildlife Refuge, Florida, United States - Lox_Sample_2.4 | ecosystem: Environmental > Terrestrial > Soil > Wetlands | place: USA... | reverse complement strand
GCCGCATTTCGCCGGCAGCAACCTCGCTTCGGAGATCCTGATCGCACCGAACGGGCGCTTTCTTTACGTGAGCAACCGGCTGCACAGCACCATCGCCCTGTTCGCCATTGCCGAGGACGGCCAGCTACGAGCCGTCTCCGAGGCGTGGACTCACGCCGACTCGCCGAGGAGCCTTGCGATGGATGCGAGCGGCCAGTTGCTGTTCTCCTGCAATCAGAGGAGCGACTCGATCACCTCTTTTCGCGTCAATCCGGCGACCGGAGGGCTGGCGTTCACCGGGCGCTACGAGCCCGTCGGCAGCCCCGCCGTGATGGTCATGATCCAGCCGCGCTGAGCGCGAGGCGCGCTGTGCGACGCTAGCCGGCCGGCACGCCGTCCTTGTGCGCGCTCACGGCCTCTCCGTCGCTGATCCGGAGCTCGCTGAACACGATGGTCGACACGATGGTCCATGCGCCCAGCGTGCGCAGCGCCAGATGAATTCCGTGGATCATGTCGGGCGGGCTCGAGCGCGCGTGGCCGGGGATGAACAGCGCGGCGGTGAGCGAGGCGGCGGCGACGCCGAAGCTCACCGCCATCTGCTGCACGGTGCTGGCGATGGAGCTCGCGCCGCTCGCCTGCTCGCTGTTCACGTCGGCGTAAGCGAGGGTGTTCATGCTGGTGTACTGGGTCGAGGTGAAGAAGCCATACACGAAGGCGAGCAGCGCGATGGCCCAGGGCGGTGTGCCGACGTCGATCAAGGAGAACAGCATCAGCATCACGCCGAGCATCACCGTATTGACGATCAGCACCTGCCGGTAGCCGAATCGCTTCAGAATGAGCGGCAGCGTGAACTTGAAGCTGATGGCGGCGAGCGCCTGAGGCATGATCACGAGGCCGGACTGGATCGGAGTGTAGCCGAGCCCGATCTGATAGAGCAGCGGCAGCAGAAAGGGCAGGCCGCCGATTCCCAGGCGGGTGAGCAGATTCCCGGACACCCCGACGCGAAAGCTCCGTATCTTGAGCAGTCCGAGCCGCAGCAGCGGGTGCGCCGCGCGCACCGAGTGGGCGCCGTAGGCGGCCAGCAGCGCGATCGATATCGCCAAAAGGCCCGCAATCTCCCGCCCGCTCAAGGTGTGATCGCCGAACACCTCGAGCACGTACGACAGCAGCGAGATGCCGGAGCCGAACAGCACCAGACCGACGAAATCCAGTGGATAGTTCTTCGCGGCGCGGTAGTTCGGCAGGTGCCGGCGCACCAGGACCAGGCCGGCGAGCCCGATCGGGATGTTGACGAAGAAGATCACGCTCCAGTGGAAATAGGCGACGATCAGGCCGCCGAGCAGCGGGCCGAGCATGGGCCCCACGAGGCCGGGAATCGCCACGAAGCTCATCGCGCGAATGAGCTCGGATTTGGCGAAGGTGCGCACCAGCGTGAGCCGCCCGACGGGCAGCATCATCGCGCCGCCGCAGCCTTGCAGGATGCGGCAGGCGACCAGCAGATGGATGTCGGTCGAGACGCCGCACAGGAACGAGCCCAGCGTGAACACCCCGATGGCCGATGAGAACACGCGGCGCGTGCCGAAGCGATTGGCCATCCAGCCGCTGATCGGAATGAAGACCGCGAGGCTCAGGGTATAGCTCGCGAGCACGGCCTTCATGTCGAGCGGCGCCACGTGCAACGAGTGGGCCATCACCGGAACCGCGGTATTGAGGATGGTGGTGTCGAGCGATTCCATGAAGAATCCCACCGCCACGAGCCACGGCAGGAGCCGCTTGGCGGCCGCGCTTGGATCGCTCAACGCATCACCCCAAGGCCAGGGCGGCGTCCACGATCGCCTGAGCCTCGTCGAGGAGCGTGCGCAGATGGCGCTCGTCGCGAAAGCTCTCGGCGTAGATCTTGTAGATATCCTCGGTTCCGGAGGGGCGCGCCGCGAACCAGCCGTTCCGGGACGTCACCTTGACGCCGCCGATGGGGGCATCGTTGCCGGGCGCATGGGTGAGGACTTGCTCGATCGGGTCACCCGCGAGCTCCGTGATGCGCACCTGCGAGCGGTCGAGCTTGCTCAGCTTCTTCTTCTGTTCCGGCGTGGCGCGCGCCTCGACCCGGTCCGAATGCGGCTCGCCCAGCTCGCCGGTGAGCCGGCGATACGCTTCGCCGGGATCGCGGCCGCCGCGGGCGGTGATCTCGGCGGCGAGGAGCGCGGGAATGATGCCGTCCTTGTCCGTGCTCCAGGCGCTGCCGTCGATCCTCGAGAAGGACGCGCCGGCGCTCTCCTCACCGCCGAATCCGAGCTCGCCCGACACGAGCCCGGCGACGAACCACTTGAAGCCCACCGGCACCTCGTAGAGCCGGCGCCCGAGCCGCGCGGCCACGCGGTCGATCATGGCGCTGCTCACGATGGTCTTGCCCACCCCGGCGGCGGGACTCCAGCGCGGACGCTGGCGAAACAGGTAGTCCACGGCCACGGATAGATAATGGTTGGGCGGCATCAGGCCCGAGCTCGCGGTCACGATGCCGTGGCGGTCGTGATCGGTATCGCAGGCGAAGGCGATGTCGTACCCGTCCTTGAGCGCGATCAGGCGTCGCATCGCGTACGGCGAGGAAGGATCCATGCGGATCTTGCCGTCCCAATCGAGGGTCATGAAGCGGAACGTCGGATCGACGGCATCATTGACCACGCGCAAGTCGAGACCGCAGCGCTCCGCGATGCGCGGCCAGTAGTGCACGCCGGCCCCGCCGAGCGGATCGACGCCCATGCGGATGCGCGATGCGCGGATGAGCTCGATATCGATCACCCGCCCGATCTCGCCCACGTAGCTGCCGAGGTAATCGAACTCGCGCGCGCCGCGCCGGGCGCGGCTGAAGCTCATCCGCGCGACGCCCGCGAGACCGGCCGCGAGCAGGTCGTTGGCCCGCGACTCGATCCATCCCGTGATCTCGGTGTCGGCGGGACCGCCGTCGGGCGGGTTGTACTTGAAGCCGCCGCTGTCGGGGGGATTGTGCGAGGGCGTGATGACGATGCCGTCCGCGAGACCGGACGAGCGGCCGCGGTTGTGGTTCAGGATGGCGTGCGAGATCGCCGGAGTCGGCGTGTACTCGTCGCCCGCGGCGGTCATCACCTCGACCCCGTTGGCGGCGAGCACCTCGAGCGCGCTCGCGAACGCCGGCGCCGACAGCGCATGGGTGTCGAAGCCGATGTAGAGCGGCCCGGCGATGCCGCGCTGCTTACGGTAGTCGCAGATGGCCTGACTGATGGCGAGCACGTGATGCTCGTTGAAGGCCGACTCGAAGGAGCTGCCGCGGTGCCCCGAGGTGCCGAACGAGACCCGCTGCGCGGGCGCGCGCGGATCGGGCTCGAGGCTGTAGTAGGCCGTGATCAGGCGCGGCACATCGACGAGGCGCTGCGCGGGCGCCGGCTGGCCGGCGAGCGAATCGATGCGCGCGCTCACCGGGCCTTCTCAGGAGGTCGCGAGCGCCGCGCTCTTGTCGGCGATGCTCTGCATGAGCTCGGTCCATGATTTGACGAAGGACTGCGCGCCTTCCACTTGCAGCTTCCTGGCGAGCGCCTCGACGTCGATTCCGGCGGCGGCGAACCGCGCGAGCGTCTTCTCGGCCTCGGCGCCGTCCCGCGCCATGGGTGCGCCCACCTTGCCGGTCGACGCAAATGCCAGCAGCGTCTTCTCCGGCATGGTGTCGACCGTTTCGGGAGCGGCAAGCGCCTCGACGTACAATGTCGGCGAGGCATTGGGGTCCTTGGTGCCGGTGCTCGCCCACAGCATGCGCTGCTTGAGCGCTCCCGCGGCCTGCAGGTCGCGCCAGCGCCGCGTCTCGATCAGGCGGCAATGCGCCTCGTAGGCGCGGCCCGCGATCGCGATGCCCAGCCGGTTGCGCAGCTCCGCCGGCACCTTGTCGCCCACCGCCTTGTCCCAGCGGCTCACGAACAGCGAGGCGACCGAGCTGACGCGCGGGTCGAGCTTCGCGGCGATGCGCCGCTCCAGGCCGCGCATGTACGCTTCGGCGACCGCAAGGTACTGCTCGCGCGAGAACAGCAAGGTGACGTTGACCGGTACGCCGGCGAAGATCGCCTCCTCGATGGCGGGCACGCCGGCCGCCGTTCCGGGTATCTTCACGTACAGATTGGGACGATCGGCGAGCTTGTGAATGCTGCGCGCCGCCTCGATGGTCGCCTTGGTGTTGTCGGCGAGGAGCGGCGAGACCTCCATCGACACCCAGCCGTCCACGCCCCGGGTGCGCTCGAATACCGGCCGGAACAGGTCCGCGGCGCGGCGCAGATCCTCGAGCGCGAGCTCCAGAAAGAGCGCCTCGCCGGCGATGCCGGCGCGCGCCTTCTGCTGGATGCTGCGATCGTAGAGCGAGGAGCCGCCGATGGCCTCGTCGAAGATGGTCGGATTGGAGGTGAGCCCGGTCACGGACAGCTCCTCGATGTAGCGGCGCAGCGTGCCGTTGTCGAGTATTGCGCGCGTGATGTTGTCGAGCCACAGGCTCTGCCCGAGATCATGCAGGTTTTGCGTCGTGCTCATGTTGACACCTTAAAGTCGGATGAGTTGAGGGTTATGATCTCGCCGATGCGCCCGAGCGTCCGGTCGGGTGCGGGCCGCACCGCCTCGGATCCGGCCGCCAGAGCGTAGTGTCCCTGGCGCACGAATACCGTGGTCAATCGATCCCCGAGCTGGGTCTTCATGGCCGCGAGCAGATCCGGCTTGTCGTCGACCACCACGTAGTGCGAGGCCGGGTAACGCCGTTGAACGTGGTCCAAGACCTTCTCCTTGTGCAGATAAATCAGCACCGCGCCTTCCACGGCGTTCCAGATGCCGGCATGCTGGACCTTGCGCGGCTGGAACACCACGTCGCCATCGGACAATACCACCGGACGGCCGAGGCCGCGCAGGTGCCGGATCGCCTCGAGCGCGCGCGGGAACAGCAGATCCGCGAACTGATACTCCAGCAGATAGCCCGACATGTCGAGCAGGCGCGGGTCATCGTCGAGGCCGGTGCGAAATGCCTGCAGGCTCCCCAGGTAGTCGGCGAATCCGCATCTCGCGCGCAGATCCTCGAAGATCTGCCAATAGCGCGTGCGCGCCCCGACGCCGAACTGCGCCTCCAGGCGCTCTCCCAGATCCGCGCCGAACCGATCGTTGTCGAGCAGGGTGTTGTCGACGTCCAGCAGGAACACCGTATCCGAGCTCAGCACGGCGCCGAGGCCTCGGGTTTCGGATCATGCCAGTGGTGGCCGTCGGCGATCACGGCGCCGGCCTCCGGCGGGCCCCAGCTGCCCTTGTCGTACGGCACCACCGGCGGCGCCCCATGCAGCAGCGGATCGACGACGCGCCAGGCGGCCTCGACGCAGTCGTCCTGCGTGAACAGGGTGGCATCGCCGCGCACGGCGTCGCCCAGCAGCCGCTCATAGGGCGACTTGTCGCTCTGGCCGCGGTGACGCGCGATGAGCTCCACCGGCTCCCCGCGCATCTCCTCGCCGCTGCGCTTGACGAGCGCGCCGGTGCCGATGACCACCTCGGGGCTGAGGCGCAGGCGGAAGTAGTTGCAGGGCGTGGTTTCGCTCGGGTGGAACACCGCGAGCGGCGGCCCCTTGAGCGTGACGCGCACTTCCGTCGCGGTGAGCGGCAGGCACTTGCCGGCGCGGATGTAGAACGGGACACCCGCCCAGCGCCAGGTATCGATGTGCAGACGCAGTGCCGTGAACGTCTCCACCTGGGACTGTGCGGCCACCCCCTTCTCCTCGCGATAGCCGCGGTATTGCCCGCGCACCACCTCACCCGGGTCGAGCGGGCGCATGGCGCGGAACAGCCGCAGCTTCTCGGCCTGGCGGGCGTGCAAGTCGCGTCCGGCGGGCGGGTCCATGGCGAGCAGCGAGATCACTTGCAGCAGATGGTTCTGCACCACGTCGCGAACGGCGCCGACCTCCTCGTAGAAGGCACCGCGACCCTGCACGTCGAACGATTCCGCCATGGTGATCTGCACGTCCTTGACGAACTCGCGATTCCAGATGGGCTCGAGGAACGTGTTCGCGAAGCGAAAGTACAGCAGGTTCTGCACCGCTTCCTTGCCGAGATAATGATCGATGCGAAAGATCGCCTGCTCCGCGAACACCTCGTGCAGCGTCTCATCGAGCGCCTGGGCGGTGGCCAGATCGCGGCCGAAGGGCTTCTCGACGATCACCCGCGCATCCTCTGCGCACCCGGCCTTGGCGAGGCCCTGCACGACGCTTCCGAACATGCTCGGCGGGATCGCCAGGTAGTGGATCGGACGCCGTGCGGCGCCGAGCTCCTTGCGCAGCGTGCGGTAGGTCTCGGGGTTGGAGTAATCACCGTTCACGTAGCGCAGCAGGCCGGCCAGCCTCTCGAACTGCTGCGCATCGAACTTGCCCGCGTGCTCGAGGCTCGCGCGCGCGCGGCCGCGCAGCTTCTGCAGATCCCAGCCCGAGCGGCCCATGCCGATGATGGGGATATCGAGCCCGTCTCTGTTCACCAGCGAATTGAGCGCGGGGAACACCTGCTTGAAGGCCAGATCGCCGGTGGCCCCGAAGAACACGAACGCATCGGACTTGAGGGCGCTCATGGACGAGTCCTGCGCTCGCGGCGCAGCTGCTCGAGCTCATCGAGGAGCTCGAGCACCAGCGCGACGCCCGGCGTGTTGATCCCGAGATCGCGCTCCAAGCGCAGCGCGATGCGCGCGCGGCGCAACGCGGCGCCGCTGAAGCGCCACTCGGTGCGCTCGGTCTCGACCACGCTGAGCACCCCTTCCTCCACCAGCTCGATGATGTGGCGCTCTTCGACGGCGAACATGCGGCTCAAGTCCGAGACGCGGAGGACGCAGCTCTCCTCGATGATGTCACCGGTGAGAAACGGCTCGTTGGTTGACGACATCTCTACACTCCGAGGCTGGCGCGGGGATTGAAGGGCAGGGCCTGCGCCAGCGCTCGGTACGCGGCCTTGCCATTCTCATCGCGCGCCGGCGGCAGCGCGATCTGCAGTACCACATAGAGATCGCCCGGAGGCGATGCGGGTATACCCCGTTCCCTGAGTCTCAGCTTGGTGCCCGCCTGCGAGGCCGCCGGCACCTTCAGGTCCACGAGGCCGCCCGGGGTAGGGGCCTTCACGGTCGCCCCGAGCGCCGCTTCCCACGGCGCCACGGGCAGGTCGAGGTACAGGTCGCGCCCCTCCACCCGATAGAGCGGGTGGGGCTGAAACTCGACCTCGATGTACAGATCGCCCGGCTTGCCCTCGCCATGGGCCGGCGCACCTTGACCGGCGAGCCGGATGGTCTGTCCCGGCAAGATTCCCTGCGGCACCCGTACGTTGAGCGCGCGGTCGCGCACCGTCACATGGCCCTGGGCGTCGATCTGCGGCACGCGCAGCGTCAGGCTTCTCGACCCCCCTTGCAGGCTCGCGTCCAGATCGAGGAGCACCCGCGCATGGTGGTCCTCGCCGTGCCCGCTGTCGTAGCCGCCGCGCCGGCCGGCGCGGCCGGCACCGGCCGCACGGCCGAACAGCGCTTCGAAGAAGTCGCTATAGTCCGCACCCTCGCCCGCGCCGCTGAATTCGAACCCCGCGCCGAAATCGGGCGGCGGGCGGAACTCCTCGCCCGGGCGCGGCCCGGTTCCGAGACGATCGTAGGCAGCGCGCTTCTCGGGGCTGCGCAGCACCTCGTAGGCCTCGCCCAGTTCCTTGAAGCGTGCCTCGGCGTCGGGCTCCTTGCTGACATCGGGATGATACTTGCGCGCGAGCTTGCGGTACGCCTGCTTGATCTGCGCGTCGGTGGCGTCGCGCGCCAAGCCCATCACCTTGTAATAATCCTTGAATTCCACGCTCATCCGCCCCAGTCGGCCATGCACAAGGATACTATGGGCCGACCGGCCCGGATTGAACAATCCGCCGACCGTCCCGTAGGCGCGCTCCTACTCACGGCCTCACAGCTGATACGCGATCGTGAGCAGCAGCCCTTCCGCCAGGTCGCGCCACAGGGCCGGCGGACGGTTGTCGAACGGTGCGGCGTCCGCAATCAAGTCATTGATCCAGCTCGCCAGCCATTCGATCTCGCGCTTGCCGTAGAACACCACGGCTGATTCGTAATTGAGCAGGAGGCTGCGCGAGTCCAGGTTCGCAGAGCCGCAGATTCCGAGACTGCGGTCGAACACCACGGCCTTGGCATGATTCATCGAGCGCAGCAGATGAACCGACGCGCCGGCGCTTGCGAGTGCGCGCAGCGAGCGGTTGCGGACGAAATCCGCCAGTCGATGATTGGACTTGGCCGGTATGCACAGCGCCACCTTCACTCCGCGGCGCACCGCGAGGCGGATCGCGGTCTCGAGGTTCGAGTCCGGCACGAAATAGGGTGTCACCGCCAGCAGGCGCTCGGTCGCGTGAAAGCAGGCGTCGATGAGCAGCGCCCGCACGGTGTCCTCGGCCTGGTCCGGGCCGCTCGGCAGAAATTGCGCCCGCGCGACGGTCTCGTCGACCGCGCTCACCGCCGAATGCGCCGCCGGCTTGCCGCCTGCAGCGCACCAATCGACCTCGAACTGGTTCGCGGCCGATGCAGCGACCGGGCCGTCCAGATCGAACGTTAGATCGGCCCAGGGTTTGATTCCCGGTGCGCCGCAAAAGTACTCCGCGGCCAGATTGCGGCCGCCCGCCCACAGCAGCTCGCCGTCCGCGATCAGCCACTTGCGATGATTGCGCAGGTTGCGCGGGCCCTGTGTCTCGCGCGCCAGGAGCGGAGAGAACACCGCCGTCTCGGCGCCCGCGCCGCGCATGCGTCCGTGCCAGTGCCTCGGCAAGGCGAGCGCGCCAACCCCGTCGATCAGAAAACGCACGCGCACCCCGCGCCGCACGCAGCCGATCAAGCGCGCGGTCACTTCCTCGCCGAACGCATCGTTGCCGAGGATGTAAGTGCATACATCCAGGCGCCGCGTCGCGCGGCTCATGAGCTCGAACAGCGCGTCGCGGGCCTCGGCCCCATCGGCGTGCATGCGCACCTGCGCAGGCGCAGGACCGGGCAGGCCGAAGCTCTCGATGAGGGTCTCGGCCCAGTGCACGGCGCCGCTCGGAGCGCTCAGGCAAGGCGCGATCTTGCGCGGTAATTTTCGCCGCCCGAACATCAGGTACATGGGCAGCGCGAGGTAGGGCAGCGCGATCAAGCCGAGCACCCAGGAGATCGCGATGGATGGGGGGCGCCGCTCGTGCTCGGCGCGCGTGGTGAGGACGTAGGTGAGAAGGCTCAGAACGATGGCGAGCGAATGGCCGGTAACGGGCGGAATCCAGCCGCTCACGAGGCGCCCGGCGCTTCAGGCCGGCGAGCCGGCGAGCCGGCGCAGCACGCCGGGCAGCAGATCGGGCAGATCCTCGGCGAGCAGCCCGGGTCCGAAATCCCCCGCCGCCGCGCCATGCAGCCACACGGCCGCGGCGCAGGCGAGGAATGCCTCCATGCGCTGCGCCAGCAATCCCAGGATCAGCCCGCCGAGCACATCGCCGGAGCCCGCGGTGGCGAGCGTGGGCGGCGCATTGGAGTTGAGCACGGCGCGCCCGTCGGGCGCCGCAACGACGGTGTCCGCGCCCTTGAGCACGATCACCGCGCCGCTGGTGCGTGCGGCCCTGCGCGCGCGCGCCAGCTTGTCGCCCGCCGGATCGAACAGCCGCGCGAACTCTCCTTCATGCGGGGTGAGCACGCAGGGACCGCGGATGGCATCGAACAACACCTGCGGCTCCTTGGCGAACACGCTGATGGCATCGGCATCGAGAAGCACCGGACGGCGCGTCGCGAGCATGGCGAGCGCGTGCGAGCGTGTCGTGTCGTTGACTCCCGCGCCGGGACCGATGAGCAGCGCGTTGAATCGCGCATCCTCGAGCAACCCCGCGAGCGCGCCGGGCGTCGCGAGCGGCCGCACCATGATGCTGGTGAGCGCCGCCGCATAGATCGGCAGCGCGGGATCGGGAACGGCGATGCTGGTGAGGCCGGCGCCGGCGCGCGCCGCGGCGCGCGCCGCCATGCGCGCGGCGCCCGTGGTCGGATAGCCGCCGTAGAGCAGAGCATGACCGCGCGAGTATTTGTTGCCCGTCGCATCGAGCTGGGGCAGATGCTCGCGCCACAGTGCGGGATCGTTCTCCCAGGTGTCTACCGCGATGCCCGCGAGGACGGCGGCGGGCGTACCGATGTCGGCGACCCGCGTCTCGCCGCACAACGAGCGGCCGGGCAGCAGCACATGTCCGGGCTTCTTGCGAGTGAATGTCACGGTCAGATCGGCTCGAATCGCACCGAGCGACTCTCCCGTGTCGCCGAGCAGCCCGCTCGGAACGTCGATTGCCACGACCGGCAGTCCTCGCTCGGCGACCAGGCCGAGCAGCGCGGCGATGTGCGGCCCGAGCGGGCGGCGCAGCCCCGAGCCGAACAAGGCGTCGATCACCAGGGCGGCGTCCTCGAGCACGCGTGCGTGAAGGGGCTCGACGCCGAGCCGCCAGCGCGCGGCGTGATGCTGCGCCTCGCCGCGCAGGGCCTGCACCGAGCCGGCCAGCGCGAGCCGCACCGGCCAGCCCGCGGCGCTGAGCACGCTCGCGGTCACGAAGCCGTCGCCGCCGTTGTTGCCCGGTCCGCACAGCACCGTGACCGGGCGAGGCGACCAGCGGTGCAGGATCTCGCGCGCCACCGCCGTTCCCGCGTTCTGCATCAGCTCGACCGCGGGAGTGCCCGCCTGCACGGTCAAGCGGTCCGCCTCTTGCATCTGCGCGACCCGCAGCAGCGCGGTGGGGTCGGCGGCGCAGCCTCTCATCTGCGCGAGACCTCGACCACGAGCTTGCCGAAATTGCTTCCGGCCAGTAAGCCGAGGAAGGCGCTCGGCGCATTCTCGAGGCCGCGCACGACGTCCTCCCGATACTTGATCTTGCCGTCGCGCAGCCACCCGCTCATCGCATCCAGGAAATCGGGGCGGCGATGATCGTGACCGTCGGTGATGATGAAACCCTGCATGGCGATCCGCTTCACCAGCACCGCGCGCATCAGATCCTGCACCGCGGCCGTGCTCTCGCCGCCGCGCGCATCCTCATGCCGCGGCTCATTGTACTGGGAGATCAGACCGCACACGGGAATGCGCGCGTGGGCGTTGAGCCGCGGCAGCACCGCTCGAAACACCTTGCCGCCGACGTTCTCGAAATAAACGTCGATCCCCTGCGGGCATGCCGCGGCCAGCTCCTCGGCGAGCGAGGCACGATGATGATCGATGCAGGCGTCGAAGCCGAGCTCGCGCACCGCCCACGCGCACTTCTCGGGGCCGCCCGCGACGCCCACGACGCGGCAGCCCTTGATCTTGCCGATTTGCCCGACCACCGAGCCCACCGCACCCGTGGCCGCAGCCACCACGATCGTCTCCGCGGGTCGCGGCCTGCCGATATCGAGCAGCCCGACATAGCCGGTGAATCCCGGCATGCCGAGCACGCCGAGGGCGTAGGAGGGCCGCTCCATCGCGGGCGCGAGCTTGACCAGGCCCTTGCCGTCGCTCAGCTCATACTCCTGCCATCCGCTGCCGGCGAGCACCAGGTCGCCCTCGCGCCAGCTCGCGTGGCGCGAGCTTTGCACGAGCGCCACCGTCTGCGCGGTCATGACGGCGCCGAGCGCCACGGGCGGGGCGTAGGACGGCGCATCGCTCATCCGGCCGCGCATGTAAGGATCGAGCGAGAGCCACAGCGTTCGCAGCAGCACCTCGCCCTCGCGCGGCGGCGGCAGCGCCACGCTTTCCAGCCGGAAACAGCCGAGGTCGACCGCGCCCTGCGGGCGGGACGCCAGCACGATGCGCCGGTTCGCGATTGTGTTCATGACTCACCTCCCAGTTGCCGCCCCACCAGAGCACCGACGCCCGCCGTGACGCCCATCGCGAGCGCGCTCCAGGCCGTGACGCGCATTGCGGCACTCACCACCCGCGCGCCGCCCGCCTTGGCGGACAAGGCGCCCAGGCC
>Ga0335075_10014224_pt1 | contig 11961 bp, 9 predicted proteins | sample Lox_Sample_24_FD_206723 | JGI IMG/M metagenome (GOLD analysis project Ga0335075, IMG submission 206723) | Soil microbial communities from Loxahatchee National Wildlife Refuge, Florida, United States - Lox_Sample_2.4 | ecosystem: Environmental > Terrestrial > Soil > Wetlands | place: USA: Florida... | reverse complement strand
GCTTCCAGGCCGTTGCCGGCCGACGGCGAGAGCACGACGCCCTGCGGCAGGCTGACCGCGACGTCTCTCAGGTCGGGGGTGGAGAGCGTGTCCGGTTCTTCGTCCTGCGGCAGCTGCACGCGCAGCGCGTAGCCGCTCGGGACACCCGCTTGAAGCGTTTCCGGCGAGAGCGCAAGCGATGGATAGAACGCGAGCGCTTCACAGCCGGTGAAGGCTTCTGTGAGCTGGGCTTCGCCGAGTAGCGTGCGCGGCGGCGACTGCGGGTCCTCCCACGAGTCGCCGCTCACCTGCACCGCGGCGGATTCGTGACAGTCGCTGGGCAAAGTCAGGAACGGCTTGGCGGCGATGCCGCTCGGGCACGGCTTCTGTTCTTCAATCCCTCCCGACGTGTTGACAAAGGGCTGACAGGTGCTGCTCGCTTCAGCTCCTTCGCCCAGCGTCCCTTCGCGTTCAAGGTCGTGGCTTCCGGCGGCCGGAACGCCCCACAGCGTGAGGATCGCGCCCTGCAGCGGACCGGCCTCGGGTATAGCGGGGAGCTGGGCGGTGAGGCCATAGTCCGCGCTGTCGCGGACGCGGAAGAACAGCGGGATGTGGGCGACGCCCGCCACCGAGAAGCCCAGCTCGGCCGCCTGCCCGGGCGGCGGCGCGATGTTGAACACTGGATACACGTGCGGAAGGATGGAGCCGAAGAAGAACGGCTTGATCGTGCCTACCTGCGTGTCCAGCGGGCAGTTGAGGCTCTGCCGTTCGAGAAACGCCTGCTGGCTGCAGCGCGGCACGGCATTCGGATTGCCGACGAGACCCGCCGGCAGCGCCACTTCCAGGTCCTTGGGCGCTGCGGCGGCAAGCGGCGATTCGGTGCCGCCGGCTTCGCGGCCGGCGACCGCGAGCCCGAGCGTGACCGTCAGCTCGTACGGATGCGAGCCCGCCTGTGTGTCGGCTTCGCCGTCTTCGCCCGCGACGTCCACGCCGAACAGCGGCATCGCGAACGGGGCGATCCGTTCGTCGAGCGGGGTGGGCTCGCTCGTCGAGGCTGCCGCCGCGCCGCCGCCGGAGACCGTCGCGGAGTTGGGGCCGAGCGCCAAAGCGCCAGGCGGGACGGACACGACGATCGTCACCACGATCGTCGTTCCTTGCGGCAGACGACCCTGTTTGGAGGTTTCTTCGTATGTGCACGCGACCGCTTCGGCTGGAGGCGTTGCGCATTCCACCTCGTATTTGGGGAGACGGGAGCCATTCGCGGCTTCGGCACTGGGCGTGATCTTGGTCGCGATTACCCCAGGCGGGAGCGTGTCGAGAATCCTCACCGTGCTGTGACTCGCCGTGGGCGCGGCACCGTCGTTGCGCACGATCACGACGTAGGCGTCGTTTGTGGCGCCCGCCGTGAAGCTCGTGGGCTGTGACTCGGCGACGATGCTCCAGTGCGGGGCGGCTCCCCGCGCGCTCGCACAGGCGGCACCGCCGAGCACCGCTGGCGACATCAGGGCGACGAGCACGGTCGCGAGCGCCGTGCGCCAGCGGAGCCGGTCGCGCAAAGCGCCAGCGCAGGGACAGCATCGCTTCATCGCCTGACCGTGCGATGGCGGGCCGTGCCCCGGCGAGGTCTTGTGCGCGGCTTGGGCGCATAGCGCCGCCTGGCATCCGCTTGGCAGGCGGCACGCCGCTTGCGGCGCTTGATCCTCCTGCACCTGGCGAGCGCCCGCTCGAGCAACTGCTTGCGCGTGGGCTTGGACGATGGCGGCGGCGGCGCGAGGTTGCCGTCGGTCTCGAGCAGTTCCGAGACCGGCGGCAGGAACGTCGGCGGCGTGCCCAGCGGCTGCTGGCAGGCGCCGGGCGAGCACCCGCCGGCGGCGGGCGGTTCGGCGAGGCCGCCGTCGACGCGCGCGTCGTACACGTCGACGAGTTCGTCCTCGTCGCTCGGCACGAGCCGTTCGCGGGTGGCGAAGAACACGTCGTCGCCGCTGGCGCTCGCATCCAGGAAGACCGCGGTGCCACCGGGTTCGCTGCCGGAGATCAGCTGCACGCTCCCGTCCTCGTACTCGTACAGCCTCGCGCTCCCGCCCGAGATCCCCGGCACGAGCGGGTCGGGAGAAGAGAAGAACAGGCGGGAGCCGTCGTCGCTGAGGCTGCGCGGCTGGTGGAAGGGAGAACTCACCCGTTCGGTCAGCTTCGCGCCGATGAAGGCGCTGCCCAGCGGCCGCGCGCCGCCGGGGTCGCACGAGACGCACGCGAGCAGACCGGTTTCTGCGCTGTACTCGTACACCTCGTGGTCGGGTTCGCCGGTCGCCTGGTCGTCGTTGTCGTAGCCGGTCAGCGGCTCTGCCGACATGAACGCGAGGTGCTTGCCGTCGGGCGTCACGTACGCCTGCGACTCCACCGGGCGGCTCGTCCAGTCGGCGAGGTCGCTGCGGTATGGAACGCGCGCGACGCCGTCTTCTTCGATGAGTTCTTCTTCGTCGGGTTCTTCTTCTTCGTCGTCGTTGGGCGCCTTCAGCGTGGCGATGAAGCTCACGCTCGCGGAGCGTTCGCCGGTTTCGTGCCAGACGTACAGGTTCGGCTCACCGGCGCTCGCGCCGGCGGCGAGCGCGCCCCTGGCGACGAAGTACACGTAGGAGCCGTCTTCGGAGGCGCCGACCACACCGAGGACGCTGGCGCTTTCCGCCGCCGCTGCCGGCACGGCTTCGGCGATCGGGTTGCTGAGCGTGCCGGTGGCGAGGTCGTAGCGATACAGATCGCTCCCCGCACCGCCCGCGTAGGAGCCCTTCGTCAACGCCGCGGCGCTCGTGAAGTACACGACCGACCCGTCGGCCGACGCCGCCCAGAACTGTGCGGGCGCGGCTTCGCAGTCGTCGTCCTCGGTTTCGCACTGCGAGGGTCCGGCGCCGGGACCGGGGGCGGACAGCTCGAGCGTCGAGGACGCGTCGATGCGGTCGTACAGCTCGGTCAGGCCGCTCTGGGCCGGATCGGGCGGGCCGCCGGCATAGGCGGGCCCGCCGTCGGAGTCGGCCTCGAACAGGATGCGCGACCCGTCGGCCGAGATCGCGTGCGCCAGCTCGCCGGTGTGCCCGTCGAGCGGGTCGATCCCGCCGCCGGCGGCGGCCCCCTGGGGCGGGATCGTGCCGTCGGGGAGCACGCCCACGAGCCGCACGTGTTCTCCGCTCGATTCGTAGAGGTTTTCCACGTCTTCTGGAGCGCCTTCCACGAGGCTGTCGTTGGCCTCGAAGATGACGTGCGCGAAGTCGGCCGATGCGCCGGCGAACGCCGGCACGTCCTGCTGTTCGAAGCAGTGCCCGCATTCGGCCTGCGGCGGGTGGGCGGGAGCGGCGGCGGTGATCAGCGAGTAGGCGCCGTCCGCCTGGCGCAGGAACAGGTTGTAGACGCCCGCGGGAGCGCTGGCGGTGAGCTGCTGCAGCGGCACGCGCAGGACCGTCTGCGAGAGGTCTTCGGAGAAGGCGTATGTGACCCGGGGTACGCTGCTCGCGGGCGCCTGCGGGGTCGGCGGCGTGAGCGCGGTCGTGCGCCAGCCTTCGGGGTCTCGCGTGCCGAGATAGGCGTTGACCTCGGTGTTGCCGGGCGCGCCGGCGAATGCGCCGACGACGTTCATGTAGGCGATCGCGCATTCTTCGCCGGCTTCGCACGCGGAACTCTGCGCCTGTACGAGCGACTGGAGCGGCTGCAGCGTGACCGCGTCACTGCCGTCCTTGTCAATGGGCGAGACCTGCTCGTAGGCGCGGCAGTCGGGCAGGCGTTCAGATGGCCCGGAGCGGAACTGCGCGTTCGGGCAGGCGGCTGCCAGCGCCGGACGAGCAGGCCGCAGGGCGATGCAGGCCAGCGCGAGCAGACAGCCCGCGATCAGGAGTTGGCTAGTTGTCCCCCGACGGAGCGGCATTCCGCGCATTGACGTGTCCCCTCTCCGCGCGGCAGTCTAGCCCCCCGGAGCCGAGCACGGCGCCGCTTGGCCAATGATACGAGCTTTTCGAATCGGGGCGGGGTCGGAGGACTGCCCGGCCCCCGCCCCGATCTACAGCCTCATCGGCGGTGTGCGTCTATTCCCATTTGAGCGTGCCGCTTTCGGGCGTCGCGACCGTGTCGCCGCTGTAGGTGCCGTTGGTTTCTTCTTCGGTGCCGCAGTTGCCGCCGTTGCCGTACGAGTGGATTTTGCTGATCGCTGCGCTCGCTTCGACTTTGCCCGAGGCGTTCGAGTAGTCGACGGTACTGACCGTTTGGGCGGGGATCGTCACGTTGCAGCCAGCGTCTTCAGGCGTGACGGTCACGTTTTTTTCGATCTTCGTGGGGCCGTTGGCGTTGAATTCGAAGTGCACCGCCGAGATCGTGATGTTGGCGTCGAAGCCGATGCAGCCGCCGTAGGTGATGACCTCTCTCTCCTTTTCGACTTTGCCCGCGGTCACTTCGCCCGTGCCGGACGCCGAGGTGCATTCGATCGTGCCGGCGCCCGTGCTGAAGACCTGGTTGCCGCTCGATTTGATCGTGACTTTGGTCGTTTTGCTGGCATCGAATTCATGGCCCGTTGCGGAGACGGAGCCGGCATCCGCGCCTGCAATAGCGGCCGCCGCTAGCGAGGCCACCCCGATCAGGGTCACGTACCGCATGATCTTGGTGCGTTGCATGACGTCCCACTGCTCCTTTGTCGATGGATGGCCAGCCACAGGGCGACAGGCTTGTCGATCGAGATGCCCGAGTACAGTACTGTCATAGGCTGGGAGAGTTCGACTCTCCGGGCCATAGGCTAAGGACTATCACAGACGGAATCAGTTCTGTCAAGCCGAAGCAGACAGTTGTTTGCAACAAGCGGCTCTATCATGCGGGATCTCGCCTGTCGCTCGGTGACGCGAGCGTTTCGCGGGCGCCGGCTCGCGCCGCGGCCAGACCCCCGCTCGCGTGTAGATTGGCCTCATGCCAGGGACCGACCAGATCGACGTCCGCTTGCTCCCCGGGGCATGTGACCTGCTGGAGGCTCACGCGCGCGAGCTGCCCCAGCGCGATGACTTGTGCGGGGCGTTCTGCGGCGCGCTCGCGCTGGGGGCCGCGGGCATCGACGGCGGCGGGGGCGGCCGCCTCGACCAGGACGCCGTGGCGCTCGCCGCGGGCAGCGTCATCTCCGGCGCGCGCGAGCCCGGAACTCTGCCGCATGGCGAAGCGGGGCGGCGGGACTACCGCGTCTTGCTCCCGCTGGTCGAGGACGCGGACGCGTCCGGGACGACCGCCGCCGGCCTGCTCGACGCGCTCGAGCGGCTTTCCGCCGGAGCGCTCGCGGCGATCCCGTACACCGGCCCGTGGAACGCGGACACGCTCGCCGGGTTGTTCGACCTGGCGGCGGCGCTCGAGCATCCGGTGACGCTGGTGGCGAACCTAGCGACCAGGCACCTGTGGGGCGGCCGGCCGAGCGTGAGGCAACTGCTCGGCTACCTGCTCGACGGCCGCCTCGACGGTCCGCCGCCGGATTGGGACGTGGGGCACTTCGCGTGCGTCGTCGCCCGCGTGCACGGTCCCGGCGGAAGCCTGTACTGCATCGCCGACACGTACCCCTCGCTGGGGAACGGCGGCGTGCACGCACAGCCGCAGGAGCGGCTGGCGGCGGCGCTCGAGCGGCGCGACATGCCCTCCGGCGGCATGCTCGTCGTGGTGTCCGCCGAGGACGCCGCCGGCGTGCGCGCGGGCGCCGACGCGCTCGGGCTGCGCGAAGGAGCGTGGGACAACGGCACCGTCACGCCCGAGTCGACACGGTGAGCGCGAGCGGGCTCGTCGCGCTGGTGTGCTGCGACCTCGGCGCGATCGTGCGCGGCCGCTCGGTTTCGGCGGACGCACTCGACGAGCACCTGGGCGCCGGCGTCGGGTGGGTGCCCGCCAACCACGCGCTCACGCCGCTCGGCCCGGTCGCGGACCCCAACCCGTTCGGCTCGACCGGTGACCTGCGGCTGCTGCCGGATCCCCGGACGCGCGCGCGGGTGGAAGGCCAGGCCAACGAGATCGCCGGCGACGGCCGCGTCGCCGGCGAGACGCACAGCCCGCTGGACCTCGTCCTGTGCGACATCGTGCACAACGACGGGCAACCGTGGGAGTGCTGCCCGCGCAGCTTCCTGCGCGCTTCGCTGCGCGAGCTGGAGCACGAGCTGGGCGCGCGCCTGGTGGCGAGCTTCGAGCACGAGTTCCAACTGCTGCTCGACGCACCGCCGCCGCTGCCGTTCTCGCTCGACGCGCAGCGCCGCGTGGACCCGTTTCCCGTGCGTGCGATGGACGCGCTCGCGAGCGCCGGCCTGCAGCCGGAGCGCTTCTTCGCGGAGTACGCGCCGCACCAGTTCGAGATCCCGCTGGCGCCCGCCGACGGGCTCGACGGCGCCGACCAGAGCGTGGTGTTCAGGGAAGTCGTGCGCGAGGTCGCCCGCCGGCAGGGCATGCGCGCGAGCTTCGTGCCGCTGCTCGATCCGCAGCAGGCGGGCAACGGCGTGCACGTCCACCTCAACCTGCTCGATCGCGAGGGCGCCCCGCTGCTGTACGACGGCACGCGGCCGGCGGGGCTGAGCGAGCTGGGCGAGCGCTTCGCCGCGGGGATCCTGGCGCACGCGCGCGCGCTGAGCGCGCTGACTGCGCCGAGCCCGGTCTCGGGCGCGCGCCTGACGCCGCACCGCTGGAGCGCGGGAGCGGTGTGCCTGGCGCTGCGCAACCGCGAGGCGCTGCTGCGCATCCCGCCGCTCGTCGCGCTCGCCGGCGGCGACCCCGCGGGCCAGCTGCACCTGGAGTACCGCGGCGCCGACGCCGCCGCCAACCCGTACATCGCGCTCGGCGCGATCGTGCGCGCCGGCTTGGAGGGGGTGCGCTCGCGGCTGCCCGCCCCGCCGATCCTCGAGCGCGACCCCGCGCTGCTCGACGCGCGGGAGGCCGAGCGCTTCGGCGTGGGGGCGCTTCCGGCGACGCTCGCGGACGCGCTGAGCGCGCTCGCCGAGGACGAGACCGCTCGCGGGTGGATGCCCCCGCTGATGTACGAGGCGTACGTGAGCGTCAAGCAGGCCGAGCTGGACGCCGCCGACGGCCTGGCGCTCGAGGAGCTGTGCAAGCGCTATGCCGAGATCTACTGACGAGCCGCTCGCGAGGCTGCTCGCGGGCATCGAGCGCGAGCTGGACCTGGCGGTCGAGCTGCGCCACGCGCTTCACCGCAACCCCGAGCTGGCACACGCCGAGCGGCGGACCGCCGCGAGCGTCGCGGCCGAGCTGCCGGTCGCGTGCGAGGCGGTCGCCGAGACCGGGCTGATCGCGCGGGTCCAGATCGATCGAGGCGCGACGCAGGCCGGGGACGGCGACGCCGGCGCTTTCCGTGCAGGCGCGGTGGCCGTGCGCGCGGAGCTCGACGGGCTGCCGATCGACGAGCGCACGGACGTCCCCTTCGCCTCCTCCAATGGCGCCATGCACGCGTGCGGGCACGACGTGCACACGGCGGCGCTGGTCGCGCTCGTCCGCGCCGCGCACGAGCTGCGCGAGGACCTGCCCGCGCCGCTGCTCGCCGTGTTCCAGCCGAGCGAGGAGGCGTACCCGTCGGGCGCCGAGCAGCTCGCGGACGGCGAGCTGGCTGCGCTCGCGCCGGCCGCGGTGGTCGCGGCGCACGTGCACCCGGAACTGCCGTGGGGCTCCGTCGCGCTCGACCCGGGTGCGGTGAACGCGTCGTGCGACGCCGTGCAGATAACCATCGACGGCGAGCCGACGCACGGGGCCTATCCACACCGGGGGCGCGATCCCGTGCTCGCGCTAGCCCACGTGGTGGTGGCGCTCCACGCCCAGGTCGGCCGCCGGATCGACCCGCTGAGCCCGGCGTCGCTGACGGTCGGCGTGTTGGAGGGCGGCAGCGCCGAGAACGTGATCCCCGCGCGGGCGCGCGCGCGCGGAGCGTTGCGCGCCCACCGGCAGGAGGACCGCCAGGCACTGCGCGAGCTGGTCGACCAGGTCGTCGCGGGGACCGCCGCAGCGCACGGATGCCGCGGCAGCGTGCAGCTGGTCCCGGGCGAGCCGCCGCTCGTCAACGACGCGGACATCGTCGCGGGCGCGCGCGAGCTGCTCGCCGGCGCGGGCTTTCAGGTTGCGCGCGAATGGCGCTCGTGCGGCTCGGACGACTTCGCCTTCTTCGGCGCGCTCGCGCCGGTGGCGATGGCGTTCGTGGGGCTGGACGGGGCCGAGGGCTTTCGCACCCGTCCGCTGCACCACCCGGAGCTGCTGGTGCCCGACGCGGCAGTCCGCGCGGTGGCGCGCACGCAGGCCGTGTTGTACCTGGCCGCCGCGCGCTGTGCGGCACGGTGACGCGAGCGCGGCGCCGATTGAGGGCGGCGCCCCACGGCAGCCCGCAGGCCAGCACGGATACGATTGCGCGGTGCCCGATCGGCTGTACTTCACCGACTCCGACGAGGCCAACGCGCTGATCGCATCGGACCCGATGGCGCTGCTGATCGGCTTCGCGCTCGACCAGCAGGTCAGCGTGCCCAAGGCTTTCTCGGGCCCGCTGGCGATATTCGAGCGAGTCGGCACGCTCGACCCGGCGAAGCTCGCCGCGATGGACCTCGAGCCGGCCTTCCGCGAGAAACCGGCGATCCACCGCTTCCCTTCGAAAATGGCCGCGCGCGTCCACGATCTCGCGGCGCACATCTGCGCCGAGTACGAAGGCGACGCCGAGCGGGTCTGGACGGACGCCAAGGACGGGGCCCAGCTTCGCACGAACATCGAAGGGCTGCCCGGCTTTGGCGAGATGAAGGTCAAGTCGCTCGGGTCAGTGCTCGCCAAGCGGTACAAGCTGGCAAGAGCCAGGAGCCTCGTGCCGCCGCATCCGACGCTCGGCGACGTCGACTCGCCGCAGGCGCTCGCCGACTACCAGGCGGCCAAGCGGGAGCACAAGGCGGCGTGGAGCGCGACGCGCTGAACGGCCGTAACGCCGCGCCCCGGGTCGTCTGGATGCCCGGTGGCGTGCGCACGGAGATCCACCTCCACAGCGAGGACACCGGCGGCGCGTTCTGCCTGCTGCTCGACCACCCGCCCGCCGGCTGGTCGCTGCCCGCCCACCGGCATCGCGGCGAGGCCGAGACGATCCACGTGATCGAGGGCGAGTTCGAGATGGAAATCGACGGGCAGCGCTCCCGGCTAGCGGCCGGGCAGACGATCCACGTGCCGCGCGGCGTCGTTCACGCGGGCGCCAACGTCGGCACGGCGACCGGACGGCGGGTCGTGATCTTCAGCCCCGGTGGCCTGGAGCGCTTCTTCCTGGAGACGGGCGCCCGCTCCGCGGACGCCGACGTGGACCTGGCGGCGGCGCTGGAGTCCGCCAACCGCCACGGCTGGGAGTTCGTCACCCGCCAGCCCAACTGACGGCTCAGGGCCGGCTCACGCGCCCCCGACAACCGGCGGCGGCGTCCCTTCGGCGCTGGCGGGCAGCGCCGGGTCCCATTCGCACACGGCGCATGCGTGACGGAAGGCGGAGCGGGCGAACGCGAGTGCCGCCGCATGCGCGTCGGGCTCGGCGCGCACGTCCTCCCAGTCGAGTACGTACTCGCCGACGTCTGGCTCCCAGCGCGCGGCCGCGGGCTCCAGCGACGCCGTCGCGAAGCCCTCCGGCGCAGGGTGCGCGTAGGCGTAGAACGCCGGCCGCGCGTAGCGGCCGTCGCCCGGCCACCAGCCCACCGCCACCTCCTGCGCGTCCATCGCGTTGCGCATGATGAAGTCCTGCGAAGGCGGGTCGGCGGGAGCGCCCGAGAACAGGTTGACCGCCAGGTCGAACGAGCCCCACCACGCGTTCACGGGCGTCGAGCGTCCCCTGTAGGGCGCGCGAAAGGCCGCCAGCACCAGCGCCGCGCGGGTCGCGCAGGCGAAGTAGCGGGCGACCTGCTCGGGGTCGTAGCTCGCGTGCTCCTCGTCCTCGTCGAGCGGCACGCTCCAGGGCACCTCCTGCGGCGTCGGGTTGATCTGCACCGCTCCCGCCAGCCCGCGGGTCGCGTCGAGCAGCTCGCGCGTGACCGCGCCGACCGCGCGTTGGCCTGCCAGCGCGACACGCCGCGACCCGCCGTCGCTGTGCTCGACCAAGGCCTCGTGCGCGCGCAGGTCGAGCCCCACCACGATCGACCCCGAGCCGTCGGGCGCGGGCAGCGGCAGCGTCTCCCAGCCGCGGGCAGTCAGCCGCAGGGCGGCGTGCTGCAGCTCCGGCTCGGGCGGCGCCAGCGCGACCGCGAGCTTGCCGAGCACCTGCGTGTGCGCGTGCAGCGTGTCGCACGTGGCGCTCCATCGATCGTACGCGGGCAGCGCGGGCCAGTCGGCGGGCATGCCGGCAGCGTAACGGCCGCGCACCGGAACCAGCGCACCGGCGTTCAGGTTTCTTTCACCTTCGCCGGTCAGCATCTGCTCATGCGTCTGCTGGTCGTCGACGACGACCCGTCCGTGCGTGAAGCGCTCGCGCTGGTCCTCGATCTCAACGGTTTCGACGTCACGACCGCGATCGACGGGCGGGAGGCGATTCGCACGCTGGCCGTGGCGTCGCCGGACGCGGTGATCCTCGACGTGCTGATGCCGGGGCTCGACGGGCTGGAGGTGTGCAGGCGGATGCGCGCGACGGGGGACCGCACGCCGGTGCTGATGCTCACCGCCCGCTCGGAGGTGAGCGAGCGCGTGGCGGGGCTGGAGGCGGGCGCCGACGACTACCTCGCCAAGCCGTTCGCCCGCGAGGAGCTGATCGCGCGGCTGCGCGCGCTGTTGCGACGCACCGGCTGGGAGGGGGACGAGCAGCTGCTGCGCTTCGAGGACCTGGAGCTGGACCCGCTCGCGCACGAGGTGCGCCGTGGCGAGCGCGCGCTCGAGCTGACGCGCACCGAGTTCCTGCTGCTCGAGCTGTTGATGCGCCATCCCCGCCAGGTGCTCACGCGGGCGACCATCTTCGACCGCGTGTGGGGCTATGACTTCGGCCCGTCCTCCAACTCGCTCGAGGTCTACGTCGGCTACCTGCGCCGCAAGACCGAGGCGGGCGGCGAGCCGCGGCTGGTGCACACGGTGCGCGGCGTCGGCTACGTGCTGAGGTCCTCGCCGCGATGAGCTTCCGCCGGCGCATGGTCGTGCTGGCCGCGGGCGCGGTGGCGGCGTCGGTCGTGCTCGCATCGGTCGTCGTGTACTTCGTGACCCGCAACGAGCTGCGCGGGCAGGTCGACACGAGCCTGCGCGAGAAGCTCACGCCGGGCCAGCCCGAGGCGGTGCAGGTCCGCCTCGTGAACGTCAGCCCGGCGCAGATCGCGAAGCTCGAACGCGAAGGCGCGTGGCCGCCCCGCCTGCCCTCGCAGGTCGGCTACGCCGTCTCGGGCGGCGGGGTCGCCGTCAAGGCGCTCCCGGCTGGACATGCGCAAGCGCAGAAGATCGGCGTGCTCCCAGGGGAAACGATCTCGATCGAACGCAAACGGTGCGTGGGGACCGGCAAGGACTGCTCGTCCAGCCGCAGCGTGTTGGGCAGCTCCCCCACCGTCGCGGGCTCCCACGTGAAGTCGGCTGGCGGGCGCGCAGGCGCGCCCTCGGCGGTGCCGGCGGCCGCGCAGCTCGTGCTGCCTGCGAAGGTGCCGGGCGGGGCGACCGGCTACGTGCAGCTGCTGACGGCCGGTGGCCAGCTGTTCGAGAGCGAACACGCCAAGCTGCGGCTGCCCGTGACGTCCGCCACCCACGCCGTCGCCGCCGGCCGGCGCGACGCGTACTTCAGCGACGTCACGATCGCCGGCACGCCCGAGCGGATGTACACGGCGCGGGCTCCCGGCGGGGGAGTGTGGCAGGCGGCGCAGCCGCTGACCGACGTGGACAGCACGCTCACGCACCTGAAGCTGGTGCTGGCGATCGTGTGCCTCGGCGGCGTCGCGCTCGCCACTGCGCTGGGGCTGCTCGTCTCGCGCGGCGCGCTCGTGCCGGTCAGGCGCCTGACCGGGGCGGCCGAACGCGTCGCGCGCA
>Ga0335075_10014222_pt1 | contig 11961 bp, 10 predicted proteins | sample Lox_Sample_24_FD_206723 | JGI IMG/M metagenome (GOLD analysis project Ga0335075, IMG submission 206723) | Soil microbial communities from Loxahatchee National Wildlife Refuge, Florida, United States - Lox_Sample_2.4 | ecosystem: Environmental > Terrestrial > Soil > Wetlands | place: USA... | reverse complement strand
GGGCTGGTCGACCTGCTGGATCTCGGATCGGCCTGGCGGCCGCCGTCCCGGCGGCCGCGCAGGACCGACCGGGAGATTCCCGGCGCCCGGGGCAGGGGCTAGGTCAGCTCGATACCCCAGTCGCGGAACACGTCGTCGGTGTCCGCGCCCGGCTTAGGGGGAGTGGCGGGGGTGCCGGGAGCGCTGCGCGAGAACCGCGGCGCGGGGGCAGCCTGACGGACCCCGTTCACCTCGATGATCGTGTCCCTGGCGGCCATGTGCGGGTGGCCGGGCACCTCGGCGAAGGACAGCACCGGCGTGACGCAGGCGTCGCGGCCCGCGAACACCGCGGCCCACTCGTCCCTGGTCCGGCTGGCGAACGCGGTCGTGAACGCGGCCCGCAGCGTCGGCCACCCGGACTCGTCTCGCTGCGCGGGGAGCCCGGTCAGGTCCAGCCCCAGACCGTCGACCAGTTCGGCGTAGAACTGCGGCTCGAGTGCGCCCACGGCCACGTAGCGGCCGTCGGCGCACTGATAGGTGTCGTAGTAGGGGGCGCCGGTATCCAGCCCGTTGGAGGCCGGCTTGTCCCGCCAGTCCCCGCTGCCGAGCATGGACCAGATCATCTGCAGCAGGACACTCGCGCCGTCTACCATCGCGACGTCGATCACCTGGCCTTCACCGGACCGCTCGCGTTCCCAGAGCGCGGCCAGAACGCCGGTGACGCAGAACATGGAGCCCCCGCCGAAGTCGCCGACCAGGTTCAGCGGCGCGGTCGGCCGGGTGCCCGCGGTGCCGATGGCGTGCAGCGCGCCGGTCAGCGAGATGTAGTTGATGTCGTGACCGGCTCGCGGGGCGAGCGGGCCCTGCTGGCCCCAGCCGGTCATCCGGGCGTAGACCAGGCGCGGATTGCGGACGCGGAGCGTGTCCGGGCCCACGCCGAGCCGTTCCGCCACGCCGGGGCGGAGCCCCTCGATCAGCACGTCCGCCTGGTCGGCGAGCTTGAGCACGAGTTCGCGCCCAGCCGGGCGCTTGAGGTCGGCCGATACCGAGCGGCGGCCCCGCAGCAGGTAGTCGTGCTGCTCGCCGGGCTCGGCCTCCGTGGCACCGGGCGGCCGCTCGACGCGGACCACGTCCGCGCCGAGGTCCGCGAGCACCATGGCCGCATGCGGGCCGGGGCCGATCCCGGCCAGTTCGACCACGCGCAGCCCGGTCAGGGGTCCTGCCATAGCTGTTCTCCTGATCTAGCGCGGGGCCATCCGGATCGCGCCGTCGAGGCGGATCGTCTCTCCGTTGAGCATCGGGTTCTCGATGATGTGGGCGGCGAGCGCCGCGTACTCGACCGGGTCGCCGAGACGGGACGGGTGCGGTACCTGCGCGCCGAGGGACTTGATCGCCTCATCCGTGAGGGTCGAGAACAGCGGGGTGTTGAACAGGCCGGGAGCGATCGTCATCACCCGTATCTTGAGGCCGGCCAGGTCCCGGGCTACCGGCAGGGTCAGGCCGACGATGCCGCCCTTGGAAGCGGAGTAGGCGGCCTGGCCGATCTGGCCGTCGAACGCGGCCACCGACGCGGTGTTCACGATCACGCCGCGTTCGCCGGCCACCTCGTCCGCCTGGCTGATCCGCTCCGCCGCGAGCCGGATGACGTTGAACGTGCCGATCAGGTTGACGGTCACGACCCTGGCGAACGCGTCGAGCGGAAACGGGCCGTTCTTGCCCACGGTCCGGTTGGCGTTGCCGATGCCCGCGCAGTTGACCACGACGCGCAGCGGGCCGAGGGTACCGGCCGTGTCGAGCGCGGCGGTGACGTCGTCGGCGCTTGTCACGTCACCGGGAGCGAAGAGGACACTGTCGCCGAGTTCCTTGGCGATCGCGTCCCCCTGTGAGGACGGGAGGTCGAGGAGTACGACGCTCGCCCCGGCCGCATGCAGCCTGCGTGCCGTCGCGAGCCCCAGCCCGGAGGCGCCGCCGGTGACGAGCGCGGTGGTACCCGCTATGTCCATGTCGATCTCCTGTCTGCTGACGCGCAGCAGCGTAGATGGTCCGCATTCAGTGAAATAAAATACCTGTTACTCAGCGCAGGGTCCATCCCTGGTGGCTGACCGCACCGCGGTCTACCTGTGCCCGGCCGATGGGGTTGCCGAGTTGCGTGTAGGCAAGCCCGGTGGCGATCGCGTGACTGCGGGTGGAGTCGAGCGACTCCCATATGGCCCGCAGCGTACCCTGGATGGCAACCGGCGGCTTGGCCGCGATAAGCCTCGCGAGTTCGGCGCCCCGTTCCCAGAGAGCTTCCCTGGGAAGCACTTCTGACACCAGGCCGATCTGCAGGGCGCGCGCCGCGGAGACCCGTTCGTCGAGCCCGAGCAGGGCGATGCGCAGCGCCTCGCCGAGCGGTATACGCCGGGCCAGTCCGATCGGCTCGAGCGCCGCGGTCATGCCGTAGCTGACATGCGGGTCGAAGAACGTCGCGTCGTCGGAGCAGATGACGATGTCGGCCTCGTTCAGCCAGTAGAACGCGCCGCCCGCGGCCATGCCGTGCACGCAGGCGACGAGCGGCTTCCACACGTTGTTCTGCTTCGGCCCGAGCGAGGTGCCTGGATCGCGCTGGGACCAGATGTTGGGATGCTGGTCGATGCCCTCCTTGACATCGACCCCGGTGCAGAAGGCGCGGTCGCCGGCCGCGCGCAGCACCGCCACGTGGATGTCGTCGGTCTCCCTGATCCGCTTCCACAGCCACTCGAACTCGTCGCACATCCGCTGGTTGAAGCTGTTCAGGGCCTGTGGCCGGTTGAGGGTGATCGTCGCGATGTGCTCATCCTCGGTGTACTGCACGGTGGTGAGATCTTCGGTATTCAACGGCACCTCGCTCTACGTTGGGCTTCGGGTTGCCCCGTTCAGCTTGACGGTTGCCTAGCTGCGGAGAACCTACCGCCACCATTATATAGTTAGATTTATATACCGAAATGGAAGTGAGTGGGCTGTACGGCGGGCAGGTCGCGGCGCAGGCGCTTGCCGCGGCCGGACATACGGTCACCGGCGCGCGGCCGCACTCGCTGCACGCCTACTTCCTGCGACCGGGCGACGCCGGCCAGCGGGTCGTGTTCCAGGTCGACCGATTGCACGACGGACGGACGTTCTGCCGCCGCCGGGTGACCGCGATGCAGCAGGGCCAGCCGATCCTCTGCCTCGAGTGCTCGTTCACCAGCGATCCCTCGGACGCCAGCGACTACCACCCGGCGCCGCAGGTGCCGGGACCTGAGGAGTGCGGTGAGTACGATGGCGAAGCCAATTCCCGGCTCCCAGCGCGGCTCGCGCCCTGGCATCTGCTCGAAGCGCGTCCGGTCCCCGGCGCCGGGACGCTGCTGCCGCGACTGACGAGCGGGGATCTGTGGTTCAGGTTCCGCACCAGCGCGGCCGCCGATGGGATTCCTCCCGAGGTCATTGTCACCTACCTGAGCGACCTCACCATCGCCGCCGCGGCGCTCCGGCCGACCCGAGCTCATCCGAGCGGGCGGCGAGACGTCATCGGCCTGACCTCGCTCGATCATTCCGTGTGGTTCCATAACCCGGTGGACCTGTCGGATTGGCTGCTGTACACGAAGACCGCGCCCGCCACCGGGGAGCTTCGCGGGCTCACCACGGGACAGATCTTCAATCGCGACGGCACGCTGGTCGCTTCGGTTACACAGGAGTGTCTCATGCACACGCGTCGCTGAGCCGGCGGTAACGGCCGTGTCACGACGCCAGCTGCTTCAGCGTGGCGATGTCGGCGACCCGGCGCTCGTGGGTCGCGGCCAGCGGCTTGGCGTTCAGCGTGGTCACGCCGGCCTCGGCACAGGCGGCCACCCGCTCCTTCACGTGGCCCGCGGGCCCGATGAGGGACAGGCCCTGCACGAGTTCCTTGGGGATCGCCGCCGCCGCCTCGTCCTTGCGGCCGCTCAGGTAGAGATCCTGAATCTCAGCGGCCGCGTCTTCGTATCCGAAGCGGCCGATCACCGTGTTGTAGTAGTTCGCGCCCCTGGCGCCCATCCCGCCGACATACAGCGCCAGGTGCCTGCGCACGGCCTGCATGGCGACGTCGGCCTCGGCCGGGTCTTCGGTGATGGCGACGTGCGTGTCGACGTTGATTTGCAGCGGCCCCAGGCTCGCGTCCCGTCGCGCAAGCCCAGCCGCGATGGAGTCGCCGAACGCGGCGCGGGCTCGCTCAGGGAAGTAGAAGATCGGTTCCCAGCCCTCGAACAGCTCGGCCGCGAGGGTCACGTTCCGCGGGCCGAGCGCCGCCAGGATCATCGGGATGCGGCCGCGCAGCGGATGGTTGATCAGTTTCAGCGGCCGGCCGAGCCCGGAGCCGCCGTGCTCGGGGGCCAGGGGGAGGTGGTAGCGCGGCCCGTCGTGCACGAGCGGCTCCCTGCGCCACACCTGGCGGCATATCTGGGCTACCTCCCTGGTCCGTGCCAGCGGCGCGTCGTACGGCACGCCGTGAAACCCCTCAATCACCTGCGGCCCCGATGACCCGATGCCGAGGGTGAAGCGGCCGCCGGAGACGTAGTCGATCCCCGCGGCGGTCATCGCGAGCAGCGCGGGAGTCCGCGAGTAGATGTTGAGGATGGACGATGCCAGCTCCACCGTGGACGTCTTGGCGGCCAGGTACCCCAGCTGGCTGACGGCGTCGAAGCTGTAGGCCTCGGGCAGGTTGACGATGTCGAGGCCGGCCCGCTCGTAGTCGGCGAGTTCGGCGACCGTCTCGGTGAAACCGCCTGCGTAGGTGATCGGCATTCCGATCCTCATGTGGCCGTCCTCTCCCTGGGGTTCCTCTATTATCAACTAAAAGAATAAACTATATGAATCATCTGCTGTCCATGAGCGGCGGGCGGGAAAACGGAGGGTTTGATGGGAGTACGGGTTGAGGGCGCAGGTCCGGCGGCCGTGGTCGTCATGGACTGGCCGGAGCGCCGCAACGCCCTGCGGCCGCAGGACGGCGAGCTGATCGCGGCGGCGATCGAGGACGCCGCCAAGCTCGCGGTCTCGGCCGTCGTGCTGACCGGGGCCGGAGCCTTCTGCGCCGGGGGCGACCTGCGCACGTTCGCCGACCTGTCGGCCAGCCACACCCCGGCCGAGATCGAGACCCTCGTCTACGGACGCATCCAGGCCATGGTCCGCGCGCTGCGGACGTGCCCGGTACCCACGATCGCGGCGGTCGACGGTCCGGCCGTGGGGCTCGGCTTCGACCTCGCGCTCGCCTGCGACATGCGGTTCGTCGGACCGAAGGGCTGGTTCCGGCAGGGCTGGGCGGGAGCGGGCCTGATCGCAGGCACCGGCGGGATCGGGCTGCTGGCCCGGCTGGCGCCCGGCGTCTCCTGGCCGCTGATCGCCTCCCAGGAGAAGCTGACCGCGGCCCGGGCGGCCGAACTGGGACTGGCCGAGGTGGCCGCCTCCGGCGCCCTCGCCGCCGCCACCGCCAGGGCGGAGGCGCTGGCGGCGATCGACCGCGAGGTCCTCGGGCACTACTGCCGGATGGAGCGTCAGGTCACCTGGCCGGACGACGCGTTTTTCGCGGAGACCGCCCGCGTCCAGGCCGGCCTTATCGGCTCGGCGCGTTTTCGCGAGCTAGCGGCCCGTGTGCTGGGCGCCGAGCCGCCAGGAAATGCCTGACAGGCGGCGTGGTCAGCCGACGATGCCGCGCTTGGTCAGGTCGGCGATCGACTCGTCGTCGTAGCCGATCTCACGCAGCAGCGCCCCGGTGTGCTCACCGAGCGAGCAGCTGCCCCCGGCCCTGGTCAGCGACCGGGAGAAGCGTACGTACGGGGCATGCCGCGGGTGCTCGTCGAAGATCGGGCTGACTGCCGTGGTGGTGTATTCCGCGGCGAGCGCGGGGTCGGTGAGCAGCAGAATCTCCGGGTTGGCGTCCGCGACGGCCACACAGCCGATTCCGCCGCCGGTCAGCAGGGACTCCCAGTCGGCGGCGGTGCGGGCACGGAAGATGATCTCGAGCGCGCCGGCCAGCGCGGCGTCGTTCTCGCGGCGCGCCTGCGGCGAGGAGAACCGCGCGTCGGCGCCCAGGCCGGCCTCTCCCGTCAGCTCCGTCGCCGCCGCGACCAGGTCAAGCCAGTCCCGGTCAGCCGGCGCGGCGAGGAAGATCCAGCCGTCAGCCGCCTCGTACAGCCGGTACAGGGCCGAGAAGCCATGCAGATCGCGGTCGGGCGTCGGCGACGGCGGACTGTTCTCGTAGTCGATCACGTGTTCGATCATCGCATGCGTGGCCGTGGCGAGCATCGTGGTGTCGAGCCGCCCAGTCGGACGCTTACGGCCCCGCGCCAGCAGGCCAAGCAGCAGCGCGGAGGCAACCGCGAGCGCGGCCACGCCGTCGGCCTGCACGTTGGGAATCGAGAGGGCCGCGTTGAGGCGCCTGGCCGCTTCCTTGGTCTCGTCGAGCGAGCCGGTCGCCACGCCTGCGGCTGGGGCGTCGGCCATCGCCAGTCCGCCAGCGGCGCCGATGGAGGGGGCGTAGGCGGGACGGCCGCCGTACGGGCCGCCGGTACCGTAGCCGGGAGCGGTGACGTAGACGAGGTCGGGGTTGATGGCCTTGAGGGTCACGGCGTCGACGCCCGTCCGTTCCGCTGCTCCGGCGCGAAATGCCTGCAGGACGGCGTCGCTGCGGCGGACGAGCTCGTCGATGATCTTCTTGCCTTCTGGCGATCCCAGGTCTACGGCGATGCTCTCCTTGCCCTGCATGACCTTCATGCCGCCGACGCCAGGGAAGGGCAGGATATTGCGGATACCGTCACCCTCGAGTGACTCGATCTTGATGACCCGGGCCCCGAGGTCGGTCAGCAGCGTGGTGCCGAACGGCGCGGCGTACATCAGGCCGAACTCGACGACCGTGAAGCCATCGAGCGGCAGCCTGACGGGCGCCGCGCCGGGCGCGGGCGCCTCGCCGCGGGCGGGCGCCTCGCCGCGGGCGGCCGCGACGGCGTCCGGGGCCGCCGCCAGCGAGCGCACGTGCGCGCCGTGCTCGTCGAGACGAGGTGCCGGGCGCGCTTCGCGCAGCGGCTTGCCGTCGTTATGCACCAGCGTGCTCGGCTGCCGCACGGGACCCAGGTCCGGATCATCGGCGACGCTCACGCGGCCCTCATAGCGGATTTGGGCGTGATCGAGAACCTCGGGGCCTGAGCGGAACAGCTCGGCCATGACGTCCGGGTTGGTGTCGAAGACGTGCTGCCACTCTGCGAGCGTGCGCTCGCCGACCTTCTGGATCATGATCTCCCAGAACTCGGTCCGCAGTTCCTGTGTCGGCAGGGCGGGCAGGCCCTTCCACTTCGGGTCCGCGAGCAGCGGCAGCAGGCCGAGTTCCTCCAGCAGCGCCTTGAACAGGCGGGCCTGGACCTGGGCGAACTGCAGCCAGCGGCCGTCCTTGGTCGGCGCGATCAGCAGCGGGTAGAGCAGCGCGGACTGCGGCTCGCCGTTCTCGTTGTACGCGTCGACGATCTCGTACGCGCCGGGGAATCGCCGGCCGACGAGCTCCGTGTACCAGGCCCAGGTGTCGATCGTGGACAGACCTCGCACCAGGTCGGCCTCGACGTGCTGGCCGCGGCCGGAGGACTCGCGCTCGATCAGCGCGGCCAGGATGGCGTGCAGCAAGGTCTGGCTCGCGCCGAAGCTGGCGTAAGGGACGGAGACGAAGGCAGGCCCCGGCCGGGCCGTCATGTGCCGCTTCGCGTGGAAGAGCCCGCTCTTGGCCATGACCACGCCCTCGTACCCCTTGAGGCCGGCCCACGGCCCGGATGAGCCGAATCCGGTGACGGAGGCGCTGATCAGCCTCGGGTTCAGCCCGGCCAGCCGGCTGGGCGACAGCCCGAGTCGCTCCGTCGCCTGCGCGTCGAAGGTGGTGACGAGCACGTCGGCCCGCCCGATCAGCCCGGCGAGAACGGCATTGTCTTCCCCGGTGGCGAGATCCAGGACCACGCTGCGCTTGCCTCGCGCCAGCGCCGGCCACGCCGCGTGCGTCCGCGTCGGTACGCCGCCCGGCGGCTCGACCTGGATCACGTCGGCCCCCGCGTCGGCCAGGAACTGGGTCGCCTGCTGGCCGGGTACGGTGGTCGAGAGATCGACGACCAGCAAGCCGGCCAGCGGGTCGGTGCTTTCCGCGTCCTGACTCGTCTGCGGGCCGGGCGAGGGTTCGGCGGTCACGGTCCACCTCCGTGTGAGCAATGCGACGCCGTCGGCAAGTGCCGTCAGTATGCTGCCCTCGGCCGAAGTGAGTCAATAATCTACATATATTGAGGACAGGTTCTGGTCTCGTCGTCGGCGGCCCCGGCCGCACGGCGGCGGCACGCCGAGGAGCCGTCCGAGCGGTTCGCACGTGGACTTGAAACGGTTAGTTAATATAAACTTATACGCACCTCGCGCCGTCTGCGGCCGGGATGGTCTCAGACGAAGGACGAATGGGAGGCAGCATGAAGCTGCGCGTCGGGCAAACGCTCATGAGCACGGTCGATTCCACCTCCGTGGTGGTAGTCCGAGCGTCCGCGGACGAGGTGGCGGTCACCTGCGGCGGCGCCGACATGGTGGACTCCAAGGCTGGCGCCGACGCGCCCAGGGGCGTTCCCGACCCTGACCAGCTGGATGGCACCCTGATCGGCAAGCGCTACGCCGATGACGACCTCGGCCTTGAGCTGCTGTGCACAAAACCCGGCGTGGGAACCCTCGCCGTGGGCGGCAGGCCGCTGCCGGTCAAGGGCGCGCGCCCCCTCCCGGCATCGGACTGACGCCGGGGGATGAAGCGGCACTAGCGGATCGCCTGGCTCGCTTGTCCGGCGCCGTGGCGGGCGACCAGGAACTCGCAAAGACGCTCCCGGTGCACGGCGGCGTCGCCGTACAGTTGCTCATCAGTCTTGATCCGGCGGAGAAACAGGTGCAGGTCGTGCTCCCAGGTGAAGCCGATCCCGCCGTGGACCTGCAGCGCCTCACCCGCGAGACGGCTCATCCCGTCCGAGGCGAATGCCTTGGCCGTGGTCGCCGCCTCCGAGGCGTCTGCTGCGGCCACGCTTCCCGCCGCGGCGGGAAGCGTGGCCGCGTCCAGCGCCATGGCCGCGTAGTACACCGCGGCGCGGGTTCCCTGGACCAGCATCCGCATATCCGCGCACTTGTGCTTGACCGCCTGGAATCCGCCGATTGGCTGACCGAACTGCACGCGGGTCTTCGCATGCTCGACGGTCATCTCGAGCAGCCGGGTCCCCGCCCCGAGCGCGTCCGCGGCGGTCAGCGTGGCGGCGGCGTCCAGTAGCGCCTGAACCCCTTCGGCGCCGGCCGACAGGCGCCGGCTGGCCGGCACCCGGACGTTGTCGAAGACCACCTCGTACAGGTTCCTGGTCAGGTCGAGGGTCTGCTGCCTGCGGACCCGCAGCCCCGGTGCACCGCGCTCGACGACGATGAGGCACGGCTGCCCGTCGGCCGTCGCGGTCACGAGCAGCCAGTCTGCGCTTCCGGCATCCTGCACCGCGGTCTTGCGGCCGTTGAGCACCACCGCATCACCGTCCGGTGTCGCGGCCATCCGGAGCGCGGGCAACGTCCAGCCCGCCGCGCCAGCGACCGCCCAGGCCGCCTTGGCCGACCCATCGGCCAGCGCGGGCAGCAGGTCAGCGCGCAGCGGCGTCGATCCGTACCGGGCAACGGCGAAGCCGGCCAGCGCGGTCGGCAGGAACGGCCCGCGCGCCGCCGCGCGCCCGAGCTCCTCCGCGACGATCGTCAGCTCGGCCAGCCCCTGGCCAAGGCCGCCGTACGGCTCGGGAATCGCCAGGGCGGTCCAGCCCAGCTCGACGCCGCGTTCCCACAGCTTGTGGTCCGTGTCCTCGCCCCCGAGGGCGCTGCGCACGTGCTGCGGCGCCGAGTGGTCCCGCAGCAGGCTGCGCGAGACGTCGCGGAGCCCCTGCTGCTCTTCGCTGAGTTCGAAATCCACCCGTACCGCCTTCGGTCACGCCGGTCTGCCTGCACGCCGGGGGCGTTGCGCGCCCACCGCCACTACCGACTATCATATCGTTGATTAAACTGTTTAGTCGATCAGCTACCTCGCTGCCGGAGGTCCCGATGCACCTGGATCCGTCGCCGGAACTGACCGAGTTCCGCGCCCGTGTTCGGGCTTTCATCGCCCGGCGCTCGCCCGCGACGCGGACTCACACCGGCGTGCGGTCGCCCTCGCCCACGCTGTTGCCCGAGCTCAGGGCGTGGATGGCGGCCCTCTATGACGAGGGGTTCCTCGGCATCGAATGGCCCGCCGAGTACGGCGGGCGTCCTGGCGCGCATCCGCTTGAGGAGTTCATCGTGACCGAGGAACTGGGCCTGGCGATGGCCTGGGACCAGATCGGCGCGGCGACGCTGGCCGCGGGCGCCATCATCGACTTCGGCACGCCCGAGCAGAAAAGTTACTTCCTGCCGCGTATTCGCTCCGCCCAGGACATCTGGTGCCAGCTGTTCAGCGAGCCGGGCGCGGGCAGCGACCTGGCCGCGCTCAGCACCAGGGCGCGCCGTGACGGCGACGAGTTCGTGGTGGACGGGCAGAAAGTGTGGACCACCAACGGGCACCACGCGGACCTCGGCTACCTGCTCGCTCGCACCGACCCCGACCTGCCGCGGCACAAGGGCATCACCGCGTTCGCGTTGGACATGCGCACGCCCGGGGTTGACGTGCGGCCGCTGCGCGAGATCACCGGCACCTCGGATTTCAATGAGGTCTTCTTGGACGGGGTCCGTATTCCCGCCGAGCGGGTAATCGGCGAGGTCAACGACGGGTGGCGGGTAGCCATGTCGAGTCTGGCGCACGAACGTACCGGCGTGGCAGCACGCGGCGCCGAGTTGTACCGGGCACTCGACGACCTCGTGGACGTGGCCGCCGGGGCGGCCGCGCCCAACGGGGAGCCCGCGCTCGAGGACAGCGGCGTACGTCAGCGCATCGGCGACATCGCCTGCCGTGTACGGGTGAACGACCTGATGAACAGGCTCACTCAGTCAGGCATGGTGCACGGCCGCGATGATCCGGCGGGCGCGCCCCTCGGAAAGATCTTCTTCAGCGAGACGAATCTGGCCCTGGCGGAGCTCGGCATGTCGCTGCCGGGCCCGGACGGCCTGCTGACCGAGGGCGACAGTGACGCGGTGGCCGGCGGCTGGTGGCAGGACGCCTTCCTGTACGCGCGGGCGTACACCATCGCCGGCGGCGCCAATGAGGTGCTGCGCAACGTCGTGGCCGAGCGCGCCCTCGGACTCCCCCGGGATCGCCGCTAACCGCGCAGCAGACCGCTGACCTGTTCCAGGCGCTCGGCCAGGCGTTCGGCCACCAGCGCGGTCTTCACGTGCGGGGCGTTGACGACGACCCGGGCGACGCCGAGCTCGAGCAGCCTGGCCGCGTCGGCCTCGTCGCGCGGTGCGACAGCGGTGATCTCGACCGACAGCGGATCACGCCCGGCTCGCTCGGCCTGTCGGCGGACCTCCAGGACGAGACGACGCAAGTCGTCGCCGCGGCTGTCCAGCGGGAAGAACCCGTCGGCCAGGCGGCCGGCCCGCCGCGCGGCGGCCGCGGTGTGCCCGCCGACCACCACCGGGACCGCCCCGCGGACTGGTTTCGGTTCGACCGCCACCGGGCCGTGCTGGTACGCCGGCCCGGGGGAGACCACGACGCGGTCGGCCCAGGCGCGGCGCATCACCCCGATCGCCTCGTCTAGGCGCGGCCCGCGGCCGTCGAAGACCGCGTCCAGCGTGTCGAACTCCTCCCGCAGCCACCCGGCGCCGACCCCCAGCATCAGCCGTCCGCCGCACAGCCGGTCGAGCGTGGCGGCCTGCTTGGCCACGATGAGAGGGTGCTGCTTGGGCAGGATCAGGATGCCCGTCGCCAGCCTGACCCGGGTGGTGACCGCCGCGACGAAGGCCAGCCACACCAGGGGTTCGGGGACGGCGACGAACGGCCCGCCCGGGATCGTGCCGGATTCCGAGTAC
>Ga0335075_10014221_pt1 | contig 11962 bp, 4 predicted proteins | sample Lox_Sample_24_FD_206723 | JGI IMG/M metagenome (GOLD analysis project Ga0335075, IMG submission 206723) | Soil microbial communities from Loxahatchee National Wildlife Refuge, Florida, United States - Lox_Sample_2.4 | ecosystem: Environmental > Terrestrial > Soil > Wetlands | place: USA: Florida... | reverse complement strand
GAGAACGCGTCCATCACGCCGGCCAGCGTGGAGCCCTGCTTGCCGAGCTTGAGGAACACCTCGCCCACGCCGTCGTCGGGGTAGCTGGAGGCCGTCATGTAGCCTTCGGCGCCCGCGACGTCGAAGCGGGTCACGGTGGCGGGCCGCTGCTTAGGCAGCCTCCTGCGGACCGGGCGGTGCTCGTGCGGTTCCGTTGGCACGGGCGCCGGGGCCTGGGCCTCCGCTTCCTTCTTCTTCGCGACGGACAGCGGCTGGCCGACCTTGCAGTTGTCGCGGTAGATCGCCAGCGCCTTGAGGCCAAGCTTCCAGCCCTCGAAGTAGATCCGCTCGACGTCTTCGACCGTGGCCGACTCCGGCATGTTGATCGTCTTGCTGACGCTTCCTGACAGGAAGGGCTGGATCGCCGCGAGCATCCGGACGTGGCCCATCGGTGCGATCGCGCGCTCGCCCATCGCGCAGTCAAACACCTCGTAGTGCTCCGGCTTGAGCCCAGGGGCGTTGACCACGTGGCCGTGCTCTCCGATGTAATCGGTGATGGCCTCGATCTGCTCGGGAACGTAACCGAGGTTCTTCAAGGCCCGCGGGACGGTCTGGTTGACGATCTGCATGGAGCCGCCGCCGACCAGCTTCTTGAACTTGACTAGAGCCAGGTCGGGCTCGACGCCGGTGGTGTCGCAGTCCATCATGAAGCCGATGGTGTTGTGGCTTACCATGCCGTTCGCGACGTAGGTGACGTTCTCTGGCACCGAGAGGTCGAACGTCGGCTGAACGCCGCCGTCCTCATTGGCCGCGACCCTCTCGAAGAGATAGCCGAGCGCGTGGGCGAGCCGGGGGTTAAGCGTCTCCTCGAAGATGCGGGTGGCGAGCGTCCTGGGAACGCCACCAGCTTTCTTGTAGAGCGACTGTGTCACCGCATTGTGCGATGGATGCCCAACGGGGACCAGCTCGTTCCACAGCTCGCGAGGCAGGAACACGTAGTCCTTCTTCGCGGAGCTCGCGGGTTCCAGGGCGACCACCAGGCCGTCCTTGCGCTGGCCGATGAAGCCGACCAGTTCAGCGAAGTTCAGCGCGTGGTCAACGTTGCGGAGCCGCACCTGGTAAATCGCACCGCCGAAACCGCTCGTTGTCTTCCTGGTCGTCGTCACCAGGCCCAGGGTCAGCAGCACGGTGCGGATCTCAGCGGCAAAAGACTCGTGCGCGGTGGAGACGCTGGGGACGCCCTCGAGAACTGTCCCGTCAGCCTCAAAGAGGCCGCGTAGGAAGGCACTGTAGACCAAGGGGTCATTTGCTTCGAGGATGGCCGACGGGACGCGAGGCACCCAGCCCTTGCCACTGTGCTCCTCGTTTGGCAGCCTCTTACCGAATCCAGCCGCTTGCCACCAGCGTGCTAGGCGCACCGACTGCAGGGCGAGTTCCCGGTACCCTTCCTGCTGCGTGACGACGGGCTCGATCCCGAAGAGTTCCTTCGCGATAACGCCGAGGCGCTCGGCGACGTCAAGGTCAGTGTCCGCGACACACAGCCTGATGCCCTTGGCGTGCAGGCTGCCGTCACCCATGAAGTACCCGACGATTTCGGCGAGGTCGGGCGTGACGACCTCCGGCGCGCGGACGTACCGGTCGCCGGTGTAGTACGCCTGGTCCAGCACTGGCAGCGGAACTCGGCGCGGCTCGCCGACGAGCGTACGCATCTGCATCGGCAGAAGGTCGCCGGGCACGATGTCGGCGAGCCGCTTCCACTCCCATGTGCCCGACTCCGAGTTGACGACCTTAACGCGGTGGGCGAGCGTTCCCTGGAGCTTGTAGCCGCCTTCGGTGACGATCCGGCGAGTGGGCTCTTCGCCATTGACAAAGAACTTCGTCGCCTGACGTGGCCCCTCGTCGGTGGATACCGTGAGGTCCAAGCCCTGCCATCGGTCGCCGTACATGTCACCAATCTCGCCGAGCCGGACAAGACCGCGGTCGGTCGTGATTAGAGTGTCCGGGGTCAAGCAACCCGTCGGCGCCAACAGGCTGGCCTGGGCGTTCCTGTAGCCGTTCGACTCGCCGAGGGTCACGACTTCTTCCCAGGTCTTGCTGGCCAGGGCAAGAATGTCGCGGTCAAATTTCGCGACCGTGAGCGCTTGCTTGCTGGCGTCGCGGTGCTTGCGCATGACGCGCTTGTGCGCGTCGGCGTTGCGCTCGTACCCGTCGTAGGGGCCGACAACCTTGGCGAGCTCAGCAGACCGCTTGTACGCCGCGGCCGTCATCAACGACGTGATGGCGGCGGCGATCGCCCGGCCGCCGTCGGAATCGTAGGCATGGCCAGTCGCCATGAGCAGCGCGCCGAGGTTGGCGTAGCCGATGCCGAGCTGGCGGTAGGCCCGGGTCGTGTCACCGATTTTCTCGGTCGGGAAGTCCGCGAACGTAATGGATATGTCCATCGCGGTGATGATGAGCTCGGACATCTTCGCGAACCGCTCGGCGTCGAAGGTATCGTCATCGCGGAGGAACTTCAGCAGGTTGATGCTGGCCAGGTTGCACGACGAGTTGTCGAGGCTGAGGTACTCACTGCACGGATTGCTGGCGGTGATCCGGCCCGACTCCGGGTTGGTGTGCCAGCCGTTGATCGTGTCGTCGTACTGGATGCCAGGGTCGGCGCACTCCCAGGCCGCCTGCGCCATCTTGCGGAACAGGTCCTTGGCGTCGACCGTCTTGATGACCTCGCCGGTGCGGCGGGCGAGCAGGTCGAAGGACTTGCCCTCCTCAACGGCGTGCATGAACTCGTCGGTCACGCGGACGGAGTTGTTGGCATTCTGGTACTGGACGCTGACGATGTCCTGGCCGCCGAGGTCCATGTCGAAGCCCGCGTCGCGCAGAGCCCGGATCTTGTCTTCCTCGCGGGCCTTGGTCTGGATGAACTCCTCGACGTCAGGATGGTCCACGTCGAGCACGACCATCTTGGCCGCGCGGCGGGTCGCGCCGCCGGACTTGATGGTGCCAGCGCTCGCGTCGGCGCCGCGCATGAAACTCACCGGGCCGCTCGCGGTGCCGCCTGAGGTGAGCAGTTCCTTGCTGGAGCGGATACGGGACAGGTTGACACCCGCGCCGGAGCCGCCCTTGAAGATCAGGCCTTCCTCGCGATACCACTCCAGAATCGAATCCATCGTGTCATCGACGGCAAGGATAAAGCACGCCGATACCTGCCAAGGGGAGGCAGTCCCGACGTTGAACCAGACGGGGGAATTGAAGGAGAAAATCTGGTGAATCAGGGCGTACTTGAGCTCGTGGTCGAAGATCTCGGCGTCCTCGTCGGTGGCGAAATAGCCCTGTTCCTTGCCGGTGGTCGTGTAGACGTTCGTGACCCGGTCCACGAGCTGCTTTAGCGACCATTCGCGCTGCGGGGTTCCGACCGCGCCGCGGAAGTATTTCGTGGTGACGATGTTGGCGGCGTTCACCGACCAGAAATCCGGGAATTCGACGCCGTGCTGCTCGAAATTAACCGAGCCGTCCCGCCAGTTCGTCATGACGACGTCGCGCCGTTCCCAGCTGACCTGGTCGTACGGATGCACGCCCGGCGTGGTGTGAACGCGGGCGATCTTCAGGCCCTCGCGCCCGTCCTTGTGCGCCGCCGAACCACTCACCGTCTCGGTCATTGCTTCCCTTCCCCCTTCGTCGCCTAGGCCAAGGCACGCGCGACCCACGCGGCCTCCCCGATGTCTAACCTGGCTTCGTCTAACCAGGCTGTCCGTCGCGTGCGGCCGGGACATCGTTGTCCATGTAACGGTTCCGCAGCGCGGTGATCTCTTTCTCGAAGTCGTCGAGCGACTCGAATCCCCGGTATACCGAGGCAAACCTGAGATACGCGACCTCATCCAGGTCGCGGAGCGGCCCGAGGATCGCCAGCCCCACTTCGTGGGACGGCACCTCCGCGAGGCCGCGGGCCCTGATCGTCTCCTCTACTCGCTGAGCGAGCATCGCGAGCTGGTCCACGTCGACCGGCCTGCCCTGGCATGCCCGCTGCACGCCACGGACGATCTTGTCCCTGGTGAACGGCTCGGTGACGCCACTGCGCTTGGCCACCATCAAGATGACCGACTCCTGGGTGGTGAACCGGCGGCCGCACTCCGGGCACGACCTCCGCCGACGGATCGCGGTGCCGTCATCGGCGACCCTGCTGTCGATGACCCGGCTATCTGGATGGCGGCAGAACGGACAGTACACGCGATCACCTCCCGACGGTACGTCGCACACCTCTACTAATCATGATATCCACAACTTCTAGAAGAATCACACCGGTGTAACTACTAGATGTTGTGGTCCAACCGTAGACCAGAGCGGCTGTCCTAGCAAGCGGCGAGAGGCTGCCGAGCGGAAATCCCGGTCACGGCGCTGGTCGCGGCCCTGGTTCCCGGCGCAGCGCCGGCGTGTCTGCCGCGAGCGCTCAGCCCCTGAGCGCCCAGAGCACCAGCGCCAGCGATACCGCGCCGACAAGCAACACGACCGCCGCGGCGACCACGACGCGGCCGCGCCTGGTGAGCCGGATCGGTGTTCGTTCCGGAACTGGGTTATACGGAATGCGTCCCGGACGTGCGGTGACTGGCCGGGCAGGCACCCGCCGTGGCATGGCCCGCTGCCGCGGCGGGCGCTGGGGGACGGCCCGCTCCCGCGGCGGGCGCTGGGGGACGGCCCGCTGCCGCGGCGGGCGCTGGGGGACGGCCTGCTCCCGTGGCAGGAGGCGCCCACGGTCCGCCACCAGGCGCAACCGGGTGGCTGGGTGTGCCATCCCAGCCGGATGCCGGTGCGCGGGCATGCCCTGCCCTGGCACGCCCTGTCCCCTGCTCTGCTGTCGTCCGGTTTGCTCCGCTACCGTCGCCTTCACGCTGTCTCCCCTCGTCTGCGGGGCGTTATCAAGGCCGCCATCGCGGCAAACGCTCATTCGATAGACACGTGTTCGATCGCATAGTAGTTCGATCGAACAGTAGATACCATCTTTGTACCTCGCGGGTCTGACATTTTGCCGACACGTCGAACAGATGTTTGGTGATAGCGCTCGCAGCGATTACTCTCGTATGAGTAAGCGACAACCATGATCAGGAGGTCCATCCAATGGAAAACATCCAAGAACCCGGCACCGCCCAGGTGCAGGACGTGCCGGTGCGGCCGAAGGGCAGACCCGGCCGCAAGCCCAAGGGCAGCGTTCCTGTCGTGATACCGGAGACGCCGGACAAGCCCGACCCGGATCACGTGCTGACCTGGCGCCAGCGCAAGGTTCTCCAGGTCATCCGTGATTCGGTGCAGAAGCGCGGCTATCCGCCGTCCATGCGGGAGATCGGCGAGGCGGTCGGGCTGACGAGTACCTCCAGCGTCTCGTACCAGCTATCCACGCTGCAGCGGAAGGGCTACCTGCACCGCGACGTCGGCAGGCCACGCACCGTCGAGGTGCGGTTGCCCGGGCACCCCGCGGTCCGGCCGGAGCCTAGCAAGGAAGAGGACACGGAGCAGCCGCGTGACGGGCTCGACATTCCCTCGCAGGAAGCCGCCTACGTTCCCCTGGTGGGCCGGGTCGCGGCGGGGATCCCGATCCTCGCCGAGGAGCAGGTCGAGGACGTCTTCCCGCTGCCCAGGCAGCTTGTCGGCGACGGCACCCTGTTCCTGCTTAACGTGGCGGGCGACTCGATGATCAACGCCGCCATCGCCGACGGGGACTGGGTGGTCGTGCGGCAGCAGGAAGACGCGGAGAACGGCGAGATCGTGGCGGCGATGATCGACGGCGAAGCCACGGTGAAGACGCTCAAGCGGAGCGACGGCCACGTCTGGCTGATGCCGCACAACCCTGCTTACACGCCAATCCTCGGCGATGACGCCGCCATCCTGGGCAAGGTGGTGGCGGTACTCCGCCGGGTATGAGGCGCGTGAGTTACGGAACCGGTTGCGCAGCCAATAAGGCGGCGACGATGTTGACCAGCTTCGGGGGACGCACGATCGTGCGCTGGACACTCAGGTCACCCAGCGCGCGGACGACCCCTGGAGCGGCCAGCGCCAGGTCACGCAGCTCGTCTTCGGTGATTGCCGGAGAGACCTTCAGCCGGTCGCGGACCTTCCCATTCACCTGAACCACGCAGGTGACCGTCTCCTGGACCAGGAGAGCCGGGTCCGCGACCGGCCACGCGGCTTTCGCCACCGTCGGGACTCCGGCGGAGCCGCCTAGGGCCTCCCAGCACTCTTCGGCCGTGTACGGTGCGAACAGCGACAGCATGATCGCCAGCGTCTCGGCCGCCTCGCGCACCGCGGGATCCGTGGCGCCAGGGCCGGAGTCGATCGCCTTCCGGGTGGCGCTGACCAGTTCCATCAGCCGCGCCACCACCACGTTCAGGTGGTAGTCCTCCACCTGGCGGGTAGCCTCGTCGATCGTCCGGTGGGTGATCCGGCGCAGTTCCAGGGCGCTGTCGGAGGGCGTCGCGGGTTCCACGGAGGCTCCGGCTGCCCCGGAGGCGGCGGCCACGTCGGCGGCGATGCGCCACACCCGGCCCAGGAACTTGACCATCGCGTCGGGGTTCACATCGGCCCAGTCGATGTCGTCCGGAGGCGGCGAAGCGAAGATCATCGTCAGCCGGATGGCGTCCACGCCGTACTGGGCGATCTGCTCTCCCAGGTCGACGCCGTTCCCCAGCGACTTGGACATCGCCTTGCCACGGTTGATGACCTGCCCCTGGTTCATCAGCCTGGTGAACGGCTCGCCAAAGTCCAGCATGCCCATGTCCTGCAGCACCTTGGTAAAGAACCGCGCGTACAGCAGGTGCAGGATGGCATGCTCCACGCCCCCCACGTACAAGTCGACCGGCGCCCAGCGCTCCACGTCCGAGGTCCGGAACGGGCCTTCGGTGTACCCGGGCGAGCAATACCGGAACTGGTACCACGAGGAGTCGACGAACGTGTCCATCGTGTCCGTGTCCCGCTTGGCCGGACCGCCACACTTGGGACACTCGACGTTGACCCACTCCGTGGCGGCGGCAAGCGGCGACACGCCGCGCGGGGCCAGGTCTGTTCCGCGCAGGTCCGGCAGCACGACCGGCAGCTGCTCCTCAGGCACCGGCACCTCACCGCACGCGGGGCAGTGGATGATCGGGATCGGCGTGCCCCAGAACCGCTGCCGCGACACCAGCCAGTCCCGCAGCCGGTAGTTCACCGCGGGAGCACCCAGCCCGCGATCGGACAGGATCTCGATGATCCGCGCGATCGCCTCGGCCTTGGACAGCCCATTCAGCGGCCCGGAGTTCACCAGTACGCCGTCACCCGGCGTCGCGACCCCGGTCTCGGCCGGATCCGGCAGGTCGGTGGCGACGACCACCCGGACGGGCAGCCCGAACCTGACGGCGAAGTCCAAGTCGCGCTGGTCGTGCGCGGGCACCGCCATGATCGCGCCGGTACCGTAGTCGGGCAGCACGTAGTCGGCGGCCCAGACCGGGATGCGCTCGCTGTTCACCGGGTTGATCGCGTGCACGCCCAGGAAGACGCCTGTCTTCTCGCGTTCCGTGGACTGCCGCTCGATGTCGGTCAGCTTCCTGACCCGCTCCAGGTACGCGTCGAACTCGGCCCGTTGCGACGGAGCGCACAGTTCCGCGGCCAGCGGCGAATCCGCCGCCACCACGAAAAACGTCGCCCCGTACAGGGTGTCCGGCCGCGTCGTGAAGACGGTGACCGGTTCGGACCGCCCCTCGATGGCGAAATCCACCGAAGCACCGGTCGAGCGCCCGATCCAGTTCCGCTGCATCGTCAGGACCCGGTCCGGCCACTTGCCTTCCAGCGCCTTCGCGTCTTCCAGCAGCCGTTCGGCGTACTCCGTGATCTTGAAGTACCACTGGGTCAGCACCCGGCGGATCACCTCGGTACCGCAGCGCTCGCAGCGCCCGACGATGACCTGCTCGTTAGCCAGCACCGTCTGGTCCTTCGGGCACCAGTTGACGTAGCCGCCCTTGCGGTAGGCCAGGTCGCGGTCGTAGAACCGCAGGAACAGCCACTGATTCCAGTGGTAGTACTCCGGGTCGCAGGTCTGCAGCCGCCGCGACCAGTCAAAGGACGTGGCATACCGCCGGAACGATGCCGCCTGCGTCTCGATGTTCTTGTACGTCCAGTCGACTGGATGCGTATTGTTCCTGATCGCCGCGTTCTCCGCCGGCAGCCCGAACGCGTCCCAGCCGATCGGGTGCAGCACGTTGCGCCCGCGCAGGAACCAGTACCGTGCCATCGCGTCGCCGATGGCGTACGCCTCGGCGTGTCCCATGTGCAGGTCGCCCGAGGGATACGGGAACATGTCGACCAGGTAGGACCGCTCGCGCGGATCGTCCGGGTCGTCGCTGGCGCGGAACGGGTCTAGCTCCGCCCAGCGGGCCTGCCACTTGTCCTGGATCTCGCGCGGATCGTAGCGCTGTATCTCCTCGGCGTTCTCAGCCGCAGTCATCGTGTCCTCACCCTTGATCAGTCCGGTCTAGGAGTGCTCTGCCTAACAAAAAAGGCCTCCCGCGCACGAGAGGCAGCCGCGCCGACGACAGATTATGCCGACGCGGCTAGGTAAGGAGCAGCCGGACAAGACGCACGCTTCCAAGATACCCGATCCCGCTCTCTCGCATCGCGTAGTCGGCCAGCACGCTTTGTACACGGATCGCTAACGCTGACGTGGCAGTCCGGCAACATTGACGGGGCAAGCTGGGGTCATGACCTCGCCCGAATCTAAGCGCATCGCCTTGGTCGCACACGACGACAGGAAGCGCGACCTCCTCGAGTGGGCCGAATACAACCGCGACATCCTGGCCGGCCACACCCTCTACGCAACCGGCACGACCGGGCGCCTGCTCAGCGCCCGCCTGGACCTTCCGGTGACCTGCTTTCAGAGCGGCCCGCTCGGCGGCGACCAGCAGATCGGTGCGCTGATCGCATCGGGCGACCTGGACATGCTGGTGTTCTTCTGGGATCCGATGAGCCCGCAGCCGCACGACTCCGACGTGAAAGCCCTGGTCAGGATCGCGGTGGTATGGAACATCCCGATCGCGTGCAACCGCACAAGCGCCGATTACCTGATCACCTCGCCGCTGCTAGGGCAGGACCGCGGCACCGCCCACCGGTTCACCGGAACACGGGCGTAACACTGCCCGGAATGCCCGTTATGCGGATAATATCCAATACATGGCCCGGATTTTGGGGTAAACCTTTTTTACCGCGAAGATTTCGTGTACCTATACGATGAATTTTCTTCGTCAGGAATAAAGTCTTCACGATCATGGAGCCTGCCGCTGAGCGCATGCTCAGAATTAATCCCTTTTGGTGCTATCGCCGCCCAGCCCGCTGTACTTCGCCCGCCGGAGCCTGGGACTGGCTCCCTGGATACCGCCAGGTTTCGGATAACCCTCAAAGTCTCCGGGGTAATCCGGGCGATCCGGACAAGCGAGCGGCAATTCGGGGTAGCTTGTCCTTTTGGCTGGATCACGGCACGTATTGTCGCTCAAATGCTCACGTTGCGGGTACGTGCTTGGCCAGTTGCGGTTAGGTGCTTGACCAGCGTTATGAGCGGCCTTACAGTGAGGCGTGCCCGGGCTGCGCGGAGATTTTATCTTCCAGCGACAGCACTGGCGGCGGCCGGAGCCGGCCGCTTATCCGCATCCGGTATCGCGAGTGATAACAATTGTACCGGCGCGGTGGTGCAGCCCTTCTGCGGCGCGGGTTATCGCAGTCCGGCTTCATGCGGTGCTGCTGCCTTCGCCTGCGCGGAACGGCGCTGCATTCCGCGCCAATTGCTGCTTATCGGGGTGAAATGTACCTTCGGAATGAAGCGAACAACGGTCGCGTTATGCCCATCGCTATCGTCGGCGCGGCGCTTGCCTTCCCCGGCGCCTGCGACCCCGTTTCCTTCCACGAACTCACCATCGCGGGTCGCCGGATGTTCCGCGACCTTACCGGGACAACCCTCGGCCAGCCCGCGAGCGCCGGGGAGCACGCTATCGCAGCGCCGAACGGGCCGCCGTTGCGCGCCGCGTTGCTCGACCATCGCACGGCGGTCGACACCGGCGCGGCGATGCTGGGCAGCAGTCGCACCACGCTGGACAATCCCGCCGCACCCGGTGGCCGGGGCGCGCTCGGCAGCGGGAGCGCGCCAGGTGACGGAAGCGCGCCAGGTGACGGGAGCGCGCTATGCCACCGGGCCATGCTCGACGAGCGCACCGAGCGGCGGAGCCACACGACGCCGGGCAACGGCGTGGCACCGGGCAACAGCGCGGCTCTCAGTGAGAGCGCGGCTTTCCGGGACGGCGCGGCACCGGGCAACAGCGCGGCACCAGGCAACAGCGCAGCGCCGCGGAACGGCGCGGCGCCGGGCAACGGCGCGATCCCGCGTCGCGACGCGCCGCTCGGCAAGCCGGTCGCGGACCCGGCTGACAACCCGATCTCCGCGCGGCACTTGCTTGCCCGCCAGACGGCGGCGGCCGCGCTCGCGGACGTGCCGCCGGAGGGACGCTCCGCCGTCCAGGGCAGGACCGGGGTGATCATCGCGGACAACCCAGAACACGGAACGCCGGGTGTCTGCGCCTATGTCCGCGAGCAACTCGGCCTGGCGCAAGCACATGCCGGGACCCAGGCGCTCGCCGAAACACGGGCGCTCACCGAGACGCAGGCGCTCACCGAGACGCAGGCGCTTTCCTGCTCGCTGCGCGCGGTCGCCGCCGCCTGCGATGCCCTTGACTCCGGCACGCTTGACCTCGTGCTGGCCGGCGGCGTGAGCATGGGTATCGATCCCGGGTGGCTGAGCCGCCGCGCTGGCGCGGGCTCGCTCGCCGCCGAAGACATCCGCGTCTACGACGTCAGCCCCACCGGCATCCTGCCTGGCGAGGGATGCGGCGTCGTGGTGCTGATGCGCGCTGCCGACGCCCGGGCCGCCGGACTTCCCGTCTACGCGGAGATCGCCGGCTGGAACGCCCTCGAACACGCCGCTCCCCAGGGCGTCCCGCAGCCGGCCGCGATCCGGACCGCGTACCTGCGGGCGGGCGTCAACCCGGCGGACGTCCAGTTCGTGGAGGGTCACGGCGCCGCCACCGAGGCGGACGACCTCGCCGAGCTGACCGCCCTGCTTGAAGTCCTCTCGTCACGCGCGACCGGGGTGCGCGGCGGCTGCGCGCTCGGTGCCGTCTCGGCAAACATCGGTGACACGAGGGCCGCGGCCGGCGTCGCAGGGCTGCTCAAGGCCGCCCTCGCGATGGCCGCGGGCATCATCCCGCCGACTACCGGGTGCGTCCGGCCGCATCGCCTGCTGCTGCAGGCGAAGGCACCGTTCCGGCTTCCGGCCGAACCGGAGCCGTGGCCGGAGACGGGCATCCAGCTGGCCGCCGTCAACTCGCTGGGCACCGCGGATCCGGCGGGCGGCGGCCGCCCCGGCCCGGTCCACCTCGTGCTCCGCCGCGAACAGGACCCCGGCCGCCGCCCGGGCCGCAGGCGGCGCGCCGCGAACGGCTCCCGACAGACCGCTTCCCCTGTTGCCGCGGCGACCGCGCCGCGGGCGGCCGGGGTCTCCGCCAATGAACCGCTTGCCTCCCCCGTTGATGGCCTGCTCACCGCCCGCGTCGCGGAAACGGTCATCGCGCTGGCCGGCCCGGACCGTGCCGGCCTCGCCGCCACGCTGGACGCGATCGCGATCACCGCAGAGCGCCTGCCGGCGGGAGAACTGCGCCAGCTCGCGCTCAAGCTCGCCGCCACACCCGCCACCGACGGCCGTGGCATGCGGGCGGCGGGCCCACGGGCCGCGATCGTCGCGAGCGACCCCGCGCAGCTCGAGGAACGTGCCAGGACCGCCGCGGCCATGCTGCGCTCAGCCGGGCCTGAGGCGCTACGCGCCTGGCCACAGACCGCGAAATCCGGCATCTACCTGGCCGAAGGCGCCCGCGGACGCGTCGCCCTTGTCTTCCCAGGGCTCGCGAGCACGCCGCTCGAGCACACCACCATG
>Ga0335075_10014220_pt1 | contig 11963 bp, 7 predicted proteins | sample Lox_Sample_24_FD_206723 | JGI IMG/M metagenome (GOLD analysis project Ga0335075, IMG submission 206723) | Soil microbial communities from Loxahatchee National Wildlife Refuge, Florida, United States - Lox_Sample_2.4 | ecosystem: Environmental > Terrestrial > Soil > Wetlands | place: USA: Florida... | reverse complement strand
TGAGAAACAGGCCATCGGACATCTTCATAATGTTGGCCTTGTGAACGGCGTGAATTTTCTTGCGGTGCTGTTTGCGAGCGTACGCGAAGGCAAACTCCGCGATGCGGGTCGAGGCCTTCTCGGTAATGATTTTGATGGATTCGACCACACCGGGGACCACTTCGTGCTCGATGCCGACATATTCGCCTTCTGTGTTTTCGCGAATGATAATCAGGTCGACGCCGGGATAGTGGGTCGGCAGACCGGGAAGATTCTGAATGGGACGAAAATTCGCGTAAAGCTCAAAATGCTTGCGCAGGATCACGTTGATCGAGGAAAAGCCACCACCGATGGGAGTCGTCACCGGTCCCTTCAACGCGACGCGATTACGCTCGATCGATTGATAGAGCTCGCTCGGAATGTATTCCTGGTATCGCTCATAGGCCTCGGCGCCCGCCAGATGCTCGTCCCACTGAAACTTGACGCCGGTGGCTTCCAGAATTCGAACCACGACACGAGTAATCTCCGGTCCAATGCCATCGCCGGGAATCAACGTGATCTTGTGCTCGGTTGCGGTCGATTGTGCAGTCATCCAGTGTTCTCTCCCAGTTCTTTTGGCTTGAGCGATGTAGCGCGTCAGATGCGGCTAGAGCGATTCCAGCTCGGACTTGAATTCGTTCACATCTTTAAAGTCGCGATGCACGGAGGCATAGCGAATGTACGCGACGGTATCGAGCGCCTTCAGTTCGCGCATAATTACCTCGCCCACTTCCGCGGTGCTGCGCTCGCGTTCGGCCGAGTCCATGACGTAGCTTTCGACCTGGTTCACGATGGATTCCAACTGCGCCGCCGGTACAGGGCGCTTTTCGCAGGCTCGCAACAGGCCGCTCAGAACTTTCTGGCGATCAAATTTTTCGCGGCGGCCATCCTTCTTGATGACCATGTAGGGAATTTCATCCAGGCGCTCATAGGTGGTAAAGCGCTTCTCGCAACGCTCACATTCGCGTCGCCGCCGGATGGAATCGGCTTCCTTGCTTTCTCGCGAATCGACAACTCGGTCTTGCGTAAATCCACAGTAGGGACACTTCATCGCTATAGTTTGATTCTATCAATCGCGGCGTTTTCAGAGAATTCTCGCTCAGCCGAGCTTCACGGTCCGCAGGCGCAGTGCGTTGGAGATGACCGATACAGAACTCATGGTCATGGCGGCGCTGGCAATCATCGGGCTTAGTAACAGGCCGAAGAACGGATACAAAATACCCGCTGCGATGGGCACGCCCAGGGAGTTGTATAGGAAGGCAAACCACAGGTTCTGCCGAATATTCCGCATGGTTGCGCGGCTCAGCTCGCGGGCCCGAACAATTCCGTGCAGGTCGCCTTTTACCAGCACAATTCCCGCGCTTTCGATGGCGACATCCGTGCCGGTTCCCATGGCTATGCCGACATCTGCCTGCGCCAGAGCGGGTGCGTCATTCACTCCATCGCCGGCCATCGCGACCTTGCCATGCGCCTGAAGCCGCTGGACGATTTGAGCCTTTTGCTGCGGCAGCACGCCCGCTTCCACCTGATCGATCCCGAGTTGTCGGGCCACCGCTTCCGCCGTCGTGCGTGTGTCGCCGGTCAACATCACGACGCGCAGGCCGTCCTTGTGCAATTGCCGCATCGCTTCGACCGCAGATGTCTTAATTGGATCGGAAACCCCCAGCAAAGCTGCCAGCGTGCCATCGACGGCGGCAAACAAAACCGTCGTGCCTTCGCGCTGCATCACTTCGGCTCGTTCTTTGGTGGCTCCCAGAGGGATGCTTGCTGCCTCCATTTGCGCTGCATTGCCAATCACGACAGATTTGCCGTCCACCTCGGCGCGAACGCCTTTGCCGGTGGTGGATTGGAACGCATTCGCGGGCGCCAGCCACAGTTGTCGCTCTTTCGCCGCGCGAAGAATCGCTCCCGCCAGCGGATGTTCGCTGGCTTGCTCGAGACTGGCGACCAGTTGGAGAACCTCATTCTCCGCAAGGCTGCCCACGGTCTCAATCTGCGTCAGCTGCGGTTTTCCTTCGGTCAGCGTCCCAGTTTTGTCGATGACAAGGATGGTGACTTCGGAAAGCCTTTCCAGTGTTTCCGCATTGCGTACCAACACGCCGGATTGCGCGCCGCGCCCCGTTCCCACCATGATCGACATCGGCGTGGCCAGACCCAGCGCGCAGGGGCAGGCGATAATCAACACCGCGACTCCATTGACCAGAGCATGCGCCAGGTGAGGCTCCGGTCCCCACAACGCCCAGATGATCGCGGTCAGCACGGCAATCGCAACCACTGTAGGCACAAACCAGCCTGCGGCTCGATCCGCCAGTCGTTGAATCGGCGCACGCGTTCGTTGCGCGGCACTCACCATCTGCACAATCTGGCTGAGCAGAGTTTCGCTGCCCACGCGTTCGGCGCGCATGATGAAACTGCCGGTCGCATTGACGGTTCCGCCCGTGACCTGGCTGCCCGCAGTTTTTTCCACCGGCAACGGCTCGCCGGTCACCATCGATTCATCCACGCTGCTGGCGCCGTCGAGCACCACGCCGTCGACAGGGACCTTCTCGCCCGGCCGCACTCGCAACGTGTCGCCGACAGCAACTGCTTCCAGCGGCCGATCTTCTTCACGCCCGTCGGGAAGCACCGTCCGCGCAGTCTTTGGCGCCAGACCCAGCAAGGCTTTTAATGCGCTGGATGTGCGACTGCGCGCCTTCAGTTCCAGCACCTGTCCCAGCAGAACCAACGTCGTGATCACCGCGGCTGGTTCAAAGTAGAGATTCACTCCGCCGCCGGGAGCTTGCAGCGTCGCGGGAATATGATTCGCCCAGGCAAGGGAAGCGATCAGCGCTCCCAGGCTGTACAGATAGCTGACGCCGACACCCAGGCCGATCAGCGTAAACATGTTCAGGTTCCAAGTGCGCAGGGAATTCCATCCCCGAACCAGGAACGGCCAGCCGCACCACAGCACAACGGGAGTCGCCAGAGCAAATTCCACCCAACCCAGCGTCGTTTTTCCTAGCAGGATCGCAATTGGATGGGAGGCGAGGAATCCGTCCACCATGATCGCCAGCAAGGGGATTGTCAATGCCGTGGCGATCCAGAACCGCCGCCGCATGTCCTCCAGTTCCGGATTCTTTTCCTCGACCGTAACGGTGCGCGATTCGAGCGCCATGCCGCAGATGGGACAACTACCCGGCTCTGGCCGCACAATTTCTGGATGCATCGGGCATGTGTACTCGGTGCGCGTGTTGCTCAGGGAAATCTGTGCGGGCTCCAATGCCATGCCGCAGATCGGGCACGCGCCGGGCTTGCTCTCGTGGACCTCGGGGTCCATTGGGCAGATATATTCGACTCCCTGGCTTGCGCGCGCTTTGGGGGCAGGCGAGATGACTGCCGCGGCAGGTTTAGGAGCCGCCGCCAGTGTTACCAGCGTTGGCGCAGTCGGCTGCAAATATTTTTCCGGTGTCTGCACGAACTTGTCGTGACAACCCTGGCAGCAAAAATAATATGTCGCGCCGTTGTGGGTGGTGGTCGCTTTGGCCTTCGCAGGATCGACCTTCATGTGGCAGACCGGGTCGGTTGTCGGCGCGGGTTTCAAATATGCGTCAGGGTCGGCGGCAAACTTTGCCACACACGATCTTCCGCAAAAGAAATATGTTTTGCCGTTGTGCTCGACCTGCCCTGCCGCGCGCGCTGGCGCCACCTTCATCCCGCAGACGGGATCAGTTTCTGTTGGTGTGTATTGCTCGGGGTGCGAACGAAATTTCTCTGCGCAGCCCTTGCAGCAGAAGAAGTATGCTTTTCCGGAATGTTCCACCGATACCGCTGCTTTATCGGGAGAAATCTGCATCCCGCAGACAGGGTCTTTCACCATTCCCAATTGTGTCAGCTCAGCCATCTGCTCCCGTTTCGCAGTCACTCCCCATCAAATAGAGGCTGCGCCATCTGCGAAAGACATCGTCTTGCAGCTCTTACGACGTCGACCTGGACTCCGCGTGTTGTCCTAGGACGTACCATCCATTCGATGAGCAACTACGGTTGTGGTTGCTGATTCTGATTCGAGTCCTGGTTTTTGCTCTTGTCGTCATCCTTAAAGACACCAAAGATCTTGCCAAAAAATCCCTTTTTCTTCTTCTTCGGCTCAACCTGATTCTGTTGCCCATTCTGCGCATTTGCTGGATTGTTTCCCTGCGGAGCTTGTGGCTGTACCACGTTTGCAGGCGGCGGAGAGATTAGCGGCGGACTGGTTCCTTTTTCTCCCAGACCGAACATCTTTTGAAAGATATTTCGCTGGTTGCCATTGGGATGGTCGCAGGTTCCGGTCGGCTGCGTTCCATCCAGAAACGCCGCGGTATAGTCATCGGGACAGGATGCGTCCGCAATCAGGTTAGTCGCTTTGTCGAGCGTCACTTCCGTCACACCGGGCGGAGGATCAAAAATTTGCGTGTCGGAATACTGCGGCAGCTTCACCGCCTCCTTCATGAACTCTGTCCAGATTGGCAGCGCCGCCTGGGCTCCTTGCAGTTTCAAGTCGGTATAGTCGTCGTTGCCGATCCAGACCACGCACAGCAGATTGCTGGTGTAACCGACAAACCAGGAATCGTGCTCGGTTCCCGTCTTTCCCGCAGCAGGAGCGCTGAAACCCATGGCGCGCGCGCTTTCGGCAGTCCCGTGATTGATGACATCCTCCATCAGACTTGTTGTCAAGAACGCCACCCGCGGATCCAGCACCGGTTTCGATATGGGAGCAAAATCGTCAACTACATCTCCGTCGGCGGTTCGAACTGAAGAGATCATGTTGGGCTCAATTCTGACTCCATTGTTGGCGAATACGGTGTACGCACCCGCCACTTGAAGCGGGGAAGCGTCGTAGGTGCCAATGGCCATCGAAGGCGTTGCTTCCACCGACGTAATGCCGGCCTGATGCGCCAATGTTGCCACATTGTCGAAGCCGACCATTTGCCCTAGCGCGACGGTGGCCACGTTCTGCGACAGCATCAGCGCGGTGCGCGCCGTAATCATTCCCATCTGTTCGTGTTTAAAGTTGTGCAGCGAATACTGCACGGTGCCATTGTCGAATTCGAAGGTGGTGTCGGCGTCGTTCAGCATGGTCACCGCGGTAAACACACCCTGCTGGCCGGGCAGCGGAACTCCCGTGAGGCTGCTGTTGAATGCGGTTGCGTAGACAAACGGCTTGAAAGACGATCCCATCGGCCGCTGGGCGATGGCATGGTTCAACTGACTGGCGCCGTAGTTGCGCCCACCCACCAGCGCCAGCACCTGGCCTGTATGCGGATTCAAAGCAATCAGCGCCACCTGCGGGTAGGTGATGTGCACATTGGGATCCATCACCAGACCCTTGCGCGTGCGATGCTCGTAGCGCCGCTTCACCATAGCGTCGACACGCTTCATGCCGTCTTCAACGGCGACGGTGGCGACGCTCTGCAGGTCCGGGTCAAGCGAGGTGTAAATGTGCAGCCCCTCGCCGTTGATGTCGCGATCCCCGTAGCGCTCCATCAGCTTCTTACGCACTAGGTCAACAAAATAGGGCGCCTCGCGCTCATCCACGCTGAACGGAGTCAGGCTTAAAGGCGCTGCTTTGGCTTCATTCGCTTGCTGGCGCGTAATCGAGTGAGTTTCCACCATGGCGTCCAATACGATGTTGCGGCGTGCAATGGCGCGCTTTGGATGCTCATAGGGAGACAGGCGGCTCGGGCCCTGGATGATCCCGGCCAGCAACGCGCACTCGGGCAGGTTGAGATCACGGATATTTTTGCCGAAGAACGCCTGCGCCGCTTCTCCGAAGCCGTTGATGGCGAAGCTGCCACGCTGTCCCAGCGGGACCTCATTGGCGTAGATGGTAAAGATTTGCTGCTTGGTGTAGCGATGCTCCAGCTGGAAGGCGATCGCGGTCTGGATAATTTTGCGTCTCCATTGTTTTTCCGGAGAAAGAAAGAAAAGGCGGGCCACCTGCATGGTCAGCGTCGAGCTGCCCTGGCTATATCGCCGCGATCGCAGATCGGCAAAGAATGCGCCGAAGACGCGGGTGTAATCCACCGCGCCGTGTTCAAAATAGCGCCGGTCTTCAATCGACGTGACGGCAGGGACAAGATACTTGGGCAGCTCGTCATACGTCACCAGGCGTCGCTTGCCGCGATCTTTGCCAGAGAGGCCGGTAATCAGTTGCGGCTCCAGTTCATATGCACTCAACTGCTCGCCGTCATCCGCTTTGATTGCTGTGACCACGCCTTTGGCTGTATAGACGGTCGCGCCATCCGGAGCATGGTACGACTGCGGGCCGGGCTGAATGTGAATGCTGTTTTCGGTCAGCGCGTAGGTTCCCAATTGGGACGGATGCGATTGGCCGACCGGACTGTAGCCGGCCTGATTCAGCTCGCGCGCAATTTCCTGCACGCTGTATTTCTGGTCCGGTCGCACCTCTGCCGGAGCCGCATAGATCTTCGCCGTATTAGCAAACAGAGGTTGACGCAGGCGTTGGTCCACCACATGTTCGTATGCGTGATAGTAGTAGGCGAAAACTAGGCCGCCCACTGCACAGGCCAACAAAACGCATGCCGTCAGTACCAGCAAGACTCTGATTTTCCAATCGGAGTGCCATTTTTTACCGCCGCCGCGACCGCTGGATCGCGTGCGTGGACGACTTCCACCGCCGCCTGCGGTTCGAACTCTGCCAGCGCCATTCGGTAGATTGGGCCGCGATGTTGTTCGCGGAGGTCTCTCGGTTCCTGCCATTGTTCCTCTCGACTGTCGTTGCTCGGTCGACTGTTGTTGCCGGCCCCGCGTTCAGGGCTCATCATGGTATTCGCCGCGATTCGTTAACCTAGGTCAATGCAACCGGCGTGGCTGCCTGCACACGTTCGTGGATCAGTTTTGCGGCTGTTGCAAGCGGGATATCCTCGCTGCTCCTGCTGGCCCGCGTAACCAACTCCACAATACCGTCTGTAACTTTTTTTCCTACGTTCACCCGGAACGGAATTCCAACCAGGTCGGCATCCTTGAATTTCACGCCGGCGCGCTCTTCTCGATCATCCAGCAAAACGTCCAGGCCGGCAGCGCTTAATTCCTCCGCCAGTTTTTCGCCGCTTGCTTTTAGACCCGCATCGCTCACGTTTGTAATCGTCACCACCACATCGAACGGCGCGATCGACGGTGGCAGAGAAAAGCCGTTCTCATCGAAGCTCTGCTCCACATTGGCGGTCAGAATGCGCTCAATGCCGATGCCATAACAGCCCATGATGGGAGTGACTTCCTTGCCGTTCGGATCGAGCACGCGTGCGCCCATAATGTCCGTATAGCGATCGCCAAGTTTGAAGATGTGTCCCACTTCCACGGCTTTGGCTACGCGCAGCGGCGCATTGCACACCGGGCAGCCTTCACCCTCATTGACGGCGCGGATGCTGGCTGTGACGGTCCATGTGAAATCCCGCTTCGGCGTCACATTGCGGAAGTGGTAATCCAGCTTGTTGGCGCCGCAAATCATGTTGCTGCGCTCTAGCAGAGCTTCATCCAGCACCACAACCATCTTCAGGCGGTTGGCCGCCGCCCAGAATTTCTGGGACTTGTTGGGCTGGAAGGTCGAGCGCTGCAGCTCCGGCAGCAGACTTGGCTCAACAGTCTGCGTCAAACCGACTGGCCCTAAGAATCCCCCCGGAGCCTTGAAATAAATCGCCAGCTCTTCCGGCAACATCGGCCGCAATTGTCCGGCGCGCAGCAGTCCCATCAACTTGGTTTCGTTTACGTTGTGATCGCCTCGCAAAAAGACGGCGACCGCCAGCCAAACCGGCTGATCTGCCGCATCCCGCTTTTCCGCCATGTAGGCCACGCATTTGATGTCTTGGCTGGCGCTCACCTTCATGAACGCAGTCACATCGGCAATTGCGCCCATTCCCGGAGTATGTACCAGTTCCGGCAGACCGTCACCGGTCGGCGCCAGGTCGTCGGCAGGCGGGAGCTGCGAGGTTGCCTTTTCAACATTGGCTGCGTATCCGCATGCCGCACAGCTGGCAATCAGGTCCTCGCCGGCATCTGTATAGACCATGAATTCCTGCGATTGGCTGCCGCCCATGGCGCCCGAGTCCGCCTCGACCGCGACAAACTTCAGGCCGCAGCGGGAGAAAATCCTACGGTACACCGCGTCATGCTTCTGGTAGCTGACGTCCAGCCCGGCTGCGTCGATATCGAAGGAATAGGAGTCCTTCATCAGGAACTGGCGCACCCGGAGCAAACCCGCCTTCGGCCGCGGTTCATCACGGAATTTGGTTTCAATCTGGTACCAGATTTGCGGCAGTTGCTTGTAACTGCGCAGCTCTTTCCGCGCAACTTCCGTCATCACTTCTTCGTGGGTCATGCCCAGGCAGAGATCGGCACCCTTGCGATCTTTCAGGCGGAACATGTTATCGCCCATGCTGGTCCAGCGACCGCTCTGTTCCCATAATTCGCGCGGCAGCAAAGCCGGCAGCAGAAACTCCTGCCCGATCGAGTCCATCTCTTCACGCACAATGGCGACAATTTTGTTGATCGAACGTTGCCCGAGGAACAGGTAGGAATAGATCCCGGCGCCCAGCTGGCGTATATATCCGGCGCGAACCAGAAATTTGTGGCTGGCGACTTCGGCGTCCGCCGGGGCCTCACGAAGGGTGGGAAGAAAAAGCTGTGACCAGCGATGCATGGGTAGGGTCAGTGTCCTTATCGTGTGCAATAGCTCAATCTACTCATTCTACTTGTTTCTGCGCAGGTCACTTCAGGTCGCTTAGGCGTTGGACATCGGACGTGCCTGCCTCGCTAATCGTCGCACTCGGAAACAGGTCGATCGACTGGGCTCGTCGGAACCGGGAAATATTGTTTTAACCGTTTTGTAATCAAAGTCTCCCGGCCCCAGTCTAATGTTATGGGGATGAGAGACGACGCACTGACTATTGAAACATTGCCCGGTTCGCGTTCCGATGCAATCGTTTTGCGACTCAAGGGTCCAATCACCCTGAGCTCGCTATTTCCTCTGAAAGACACTCTTGGCGCGGTGACACAGCAGCTCACCATTCTCGATATGTCGGAGGTTCCCTATGTCGACTCCGCCGGGCTTGGCACGGTCCTGATGTTTTATGTCTCCGCACAGAAGAATGGCCGCAAACTGGCCCTTGCTGGCGTCACCGATCGTGTGTTGAGTTTGATTCGCATGACCCGAGTCGACACAGTCTTGAGCATGTATCCCAGTGTCGAGGCTGCGGAGCAGAGCGCATAGTAAGGCGTCTCCGGCGCGCGTCGATGACATAACATCGCCGCGACAAACCTAGAACAATTCTGTCCCCCACAGATCGTGCAGGTGGATGACACCTTCGATCTGGTCATTGCTATTGACCACGATCAGCGATGTAATTTTGCGCTCTTCCATGCGACGTAAGGCTTCGGCGGCGAATTCGTTCGCGGCAATCGTCAGCGGGTTGGGATGCATGGCTTCGCCCGCCGTTTTGGCAAGCGCACTCGCCCCCTCTTTCTCCAGCAGCCGACGCAGATCGCCATCACTCAGCAGGCCAACCAGCTTTCCGTCTGAGACGACTGTCGTCATGCCGAGACCTTTGCTCGACATCTCGTAGATCACGTCTGTCATCGCCGTCTTCGGCGTAACCCGCGGCACGGCATCGCCAGAGTGCATCAGCTGCTCGACACGCATCAGCCGCTTGCCCAGCTTTCCGCCGGGATGCAGATTGGCAAAATCTTCGGCGCGAAAACCCTTACGAGCGGAAATGGCAATGGCGAGCGCATCGCCGAGCGCCAGCATCGTTGTGGTCGAGGCGGTTGGAGCCAGGCCCAGCGTGCAGGCCTCCTGCTCTACAGAACAATCCAGGGCCACGTCACTGGCTTGGGCGAGAGTGGAGCGCATATCGCAGCAGAAGCTGATTAGCGCATCGCTAATGCGCTTCAACATTTCCAGCAGGCGAAGAATTTCTTCTGTCTCTCCGCTTGCAGAGAGGGCAATCACGACATCGCCTTTAGCCAGCATGCCCAGGTCGCCATGATGCGCCTCGGCGGGATGCAGAAATAAGGCAGGAGAACCAGTGGAACTCAGAGTGGCGGCAATCTTCTGCGCGATGATTCCACTCTTACCCATGCCGGTGACCACGACGCGACCGCCAGCCGAGCCACAGGTAACAATCAGATCGACCGCACGCCCAAACGCCTGGGCCATGCTTTTTGGGGAACTTGCATCCCCCTCAAGACGATCGGCGAGCGCCAGCAAGGCCTGCGCTTCAATTCGAACCAGTTGTGCCGGATCCACGCTTCCAGAGCTATTCTGTGCGCTGGATACGCGCGATGTATGTCCGGATTGTTTCTGTGCTTTCATCGGTTTCGGCAGCAGGGAACTGAGTTAGAAGATACTGCATCGGGGGCGCGGAAGCTATTCCGCAGCATGGCGCGCGGCAATCCAACTGCCGCTTTCGCGGGATACATCCGAACTTCCACATTACGAAAGTATTTAGCCCTTCGTAACATGTACCCAATTCTCTCCGTAAATTGACGAAGAAAACTCTAGACACGGCGCGGCGTCGACTGTAACTTCTTGCTTGACCCTCCTCCGCAGACGGCTATTTCTTTACAGAAGTCAGGATAGGCCGCGCTCGAGCGTCGCAGAACAACTTGCTTATTTTTTCTGCCTGGGCCGGCGATTCCGCGTCACTTCTCCAGCCTCGGACATCATGCTAAGCACTTCAAATCCCCATTGGAGTTGGCACCGATGCATGCCCTGGGACAGCCATCTGATTTCGCTCCTCAACGTTCATGGAAACGCCCGTCATTCGCGTTGCGAGATCATTCCTCCTGCGCTGTTATGCGTGAAAGATGCCTCATCCTGCTGATTGTCATCCTCGCGATCCTCGTATCGTCTCCGGGCACTGCCTATGCCACAACGATCTCGACCCGACCGCAGGCGAAAGTTGCCGTGACAACAAAGTTCGCATCTGCGCAACTGCTTTCGCGTCCTTCCAACATGGTCGAGATGCGGCCGCTAATCCCGCTGGGCGGTTTGCTGATGTTTCCGGCAGTGCTCTTGTGGTTCCCAGAAACAGAAAACATGTCCGACGTTCAAGTTGTGGGAGTCCGATCAGAACCGGGCAATGCGCAATCCAGATCCTATCGCTGGCTGCGGATCGCCATGCTCGTGCTCTTCGCAATGGGATTGCTGGGAATGCTTTTCAGTTGAGGCGGCAGGTTCTGCATCCCGACCGCAGCGAATAACGCTGCGAAATCGATCTCAGCCCATTGTCACAGGCGCGGACAATCCGCGCTTATGTCGCGTCCAGCGCTTTGTCGTACCCCGGGATGGATACGTGGCGGCCTCGCCCGATACAATAAAGAGTTGGATCCCGCAGCTTCTGCCTGGCGGGATCGAGGAGTAGAAATGAAGCGCAGTACAATCGTCGTCCTGATTCTGGCCGCAGGTGTTACCGCAATGATCTGGTCTGGATTGATGGCCTACCGGATGAGAAAAGCGATGAATACGCCTCCGGCCGCTCAGACCGCGTCGCCGGAGCTAAAGAAGTTTCTCGGCGAGAGTTCGCCAGATTCCGGAAATACTGCGGCGACGACTGCCAGCCCCGATGAGAATTCACCATCCGCCCAGGGCTTGCCCGATTTTCGGGAAAAGCCCGCTCCGTCGTTCACCTTAACGAGCGTTGACGGCAAAACCGTTTCGCTTGCGGATTACAAAGGGAAGGCCGTCTTACTGAATTTCTGGGCCACCTGGTGCGGACCCTGCAAACTGGAAATGCCGTGGCTGATTGAAATGCAGAAGAAATATGCCTCCCAGGGATTTACAGTGCTTGGCATTTCTGAGGATGATGATTCCACAGAGGCCGCGGCCAGGAAAGAGGTCAGCGATTTCATGGCCAAGATGGGTGTCGATTATCCCGTGCTGATGTATGACGATCAAATGAATAAGGCTTACGGCG
>Ga0335075_10014219_pt1 | contig 11963 bp, 11 predicted proteins | sample Lox_Sample_24_FD_206723 | JGI IMG/M metagenome (GOLD analysis project Ga0335075, IMG submission 206723) | Soil microbial communities from Loxahatchee National Wildlife Refuge, Florida, United States - Lox_Sample_2.4 | ecosystem: Environmental > Terrestrial > Soil > Wetlands | place: USA... | reverse complement strand
CAGGGCGTCGTTGCCGCCGATCGTGGAATGCAGACGGTGTCCGTGCCGGCGGATCCAGGGCCGGACCTGCCCGTAGTCGAACCGCGGCGCCACGATCACGTCGAGCTCGAGCGACCCGCGCACGCCCTCGATTACGCGGAGGATCTGGCGACCCTCGGTCTGGTCCGGGCTGCCGTGCAGTGTGAAGCAGTCCCACAGCGTGGCCTCGCCGGTCGGGCCGAGCAGCGTGGTCTCGAGCACCAGGGTGTCGTCCACGTAGGAGCGCTTGTAGTCCCAGGGGCCGTCGCCGACCGGCGTGACCGAACAGTGCCCGCCCCCCTCCCGGTCGAGCAGGCGACCGAAGGCGCTGCCCGAGTCGAAGCGGGGCAGGCAGCACCAATCGATCGAGCCCTCGCGCGAGACGAGCGCGGCGCTGTGGCAGTCGCCGATCAGCGCGTAATCGCCGATCGCCGGATAGGCATCCTGACTCACGGATGCGGAACTACCCACAAAGCGCCCTCGCAGTAGCGGTCTCGACGTGATTTCGGAGCGTTGACTGGGTAGCGACCTGACACGGGGCCGGCTCAGCTACGACACGAGAGGAGTTTGAACATGGGTCTGACCGACAAGGTTTCAGGCAAGGTCAAGCAGGCCGCTGGCGATCTGGCCGGCGACTCGGACCTGCGCCGCGAGGGCAAGCAGGAGGAGCGCAAGGGCGAAGCGAAGGACGAGCTGGCCCGCGATCAGGACCGCGCCGATCGCAAGGCCGAAGAGGTCGCCGACCTGGAGAAGAAGACCTCTTAGCGGTTTGCCAGCCCGGGAGGGATCCCCTCCCGGGCGTCGCTATTGTGGGCGGAGCTTTGCTCCGTCGCCGCGCCAGCTCCCAGGCCCGCCCCTCGCGCAGGAGAAGCCGAGGGGCCGGTGGGGAGGTTCCCCGCGAGGCGTGGACGCGGCTGTTCGCCTGTACCGGCGCGGCTGCCCTGTTGCAGCTCGACGGCACGCTGATCACGGTGGCGCTGCCGTCGGTGGCGCACGGATTGAAGGTTTCCAGCTCATCGACGGCGGTGGTCCTGAGCGCCTACTTCGGCGCCTACGCGATCGTGCTGCTCCCCGGCGGCGCGCTCGTCGACCGGTACGGGGCGCGCCGGCTCGCACTCGTCGGGCTCGGGCTGTTCGCGCTCGGCGCCGGCCTGGGCGCGGTGAGCACGAGCATTGCCACGCTGATCGCCACCCGGGTCATCCAGGGCGTCGGCGCCGGTCTGGTCAGCCCCGCGGCGCTCGCCGGCGCGGTCAGCGGCTTTCCCCCGGAGCGGCGGGGCAGCGCCCTCGGGATATGGGGTGCGAGCGCGGGGGTCTCGAACCTGATCGGGCCGCTGCTGGGCGGGCTCTTGACCGTATCGCTGGGCTGGCGCGCCGCCTGGTGGGCGCTCGTGCCACTCGCGCTGATCTCGGCGGCGACCATCGCGCGTCAGCTACCGCCCTCATTGCACGGCGCCGCGGCGGGCGAGCACCCGCCCACGCTCAACCGCGTGGTGCTGGCCGCCACGCTGGTGGCGGCCCTCACCTTCGCCGTGATGATCGGCTGCTTCTATCTGGCGTCGCAGTACCTCCAGCGCTCCGCCGGCTATTCGGCGCTCGGCGCTTCGGCTGCCCTCGTGATCGTCGCGCTGCTCGTCGGCGCCGCCGCGCCTCTCACCGGCCGCCTGGTCGACGAGCACGGGGAGCGCCTTCCCGCGGTGCTCGGATTCGTGCTCGCCGCGGGCGGCCTGGCCGTGCTTGCCATTCCCGGCATGCCTCTGGCCGACCTGGTGACGATCCTGCCCCTGGTGCCGGTCGGGCTCGGCCTGGGAATGCTGTTCGTGCCGACCTCGCGGGCGGCACTCAACGCCACGCCGCTGGTCTCGCACGGGCGCACGTCCGCCATCCTGTCGGTCGGCCGGCTGCTCGGCGCCGGGATCGGAGCGGGGCTGGGCGGCGTGGTGCTGTCCGGCGGCACCGACGCGTCCACCGTCCACGGGGCGATGCTGCTCGGGTGCGTCCTGTGCCTAGTCGTGGGGATCCCGGCGGCGACGCGGCTGGGCGTCGCCGGCGGCGGGGTCGCCACCGGCGCTCAAGCGAGTACCTGAGGCTGACACAGCCCCGGAAACTCGTCACTCGCCACCCCCGGCGGGGGTGAATGGTCGTTCACCCGGCTCCGGTGCGGAGAACTCGCCACTCGCGGGCGGCGGGGACGCGAATGGCGACTCATCCGCCACCCGCACAGCAGTTTTCTCCTCACTCGCGCGGAGCGCCGGAGGTGAACGCAGATTCACTCGGCTCTGGCGCGACTTTCTCCGATCTGGCCCGAGAAGGGGTGGCGCGTGGGCACTTTCTCGCCGCTCCACCGGCGACGCTCCCAGTCAGCACCCCGTTTTTCCGATCGCCGCTCCGGGAATCACTTCCCCATGGTTTCGGGACGGCCGGGAATCCTCAATCTCCGTCTGAACAGCGGGCCAGCCACCGCGGGCCTGGTCCGCGCGTCGCTGGGCGCGCTGGCCCGACCGCTGTTCCTGCGCGCCGAGTTACTCGACGACGTGAAGACGGCGGTCACCGAGGCGTGCAACAACGCGGTCGATCATGCCTACCGGGGTCAGCGCGGCGCGATTGCCGTCGGCGTCGATGTGGGGCTCGACAGCGTCGAGGTGAGCGTGCGCGACTGGGGCGGCGGCTTCCAGCAACTGGCACCGGACGGCGAACGACTCCGCGTCGGCCTGCCGTTGATCAACGCGCTGGCTGACCGAGCCGAGTTCCTGACCGCGCCGGGCAGCGGTACCGAGGTGCGAATGGGCTTCGACATCCGCCACGACCAGCGCCGGGACGGCTTGCTGGCGCGTCTGGAGGAGCGCGACGACCTGGAGGCGTGGACGCCGTGGCGGCGTGGCCTGGCCGGCGATGTGGTCGTGACCTTGCTCCCGGACGAGTTGCTTCCCAGCGTCCTGGAGCCGCTCACCAGCGCCCTCACGGCCCGCTCGCGCTTCTCGCTCGAGCGCTTCTCTGATGTGTTCCTCGTCACCCGCGAGATCGGCGAGTTCGTCGAGTGGTCGGCGTCGAGCGCTCGGGTCAGCCTCGCGCTGAGCGCCGGCGCCCAGCAGCTCGAGTTGACGATCGGGCCGCTGCGGACCGGCACGGTCGAGGAACTCCGGCAGATGGGCGAGTCGATGGTGCTGAACCTCGCCGACGAGGTGGCCAGCGAGACCATCGATCACTCCGAGCTGCTCCGCGTCGTGGTCACCAACCACGAACGAGACCTCAGCGGCGCGACGGACTGACCCTATTCCCGACCGGGCGCGGTGCCGAGCGGCGGTTCGGTCGCCGGCGGCACGACGGTGTCGGGACTGTCGGTGAGAACCTCAAGCCTTCCATCCGGGCGCCGGCGCACGACGCTCCCCTGCCAGGCTCGCAGCGGATGCGAGCCGGAGCGCTGAAGCGAGCGGCAGGCGCTCCGGGTGATGAAGAAGATGAGGATCGGCAGCACCCAGATGCCTACCCGCCAGACGTGGATTTGCGTCGTGTAGGCAACCCCCAGCCGGTAGAAGATCCGGTCGGTCGAGCCGACCGCGAAGACGATCACCACCCAGGACAGAAACGCCGCGCCGATCGCGGTCCGGACCGGCCGGTCGCGCGGGCGGTCGAGCAGATCGTGGCGGCGGGCGTCGCGTGTGATCCTGCGCTCGACCGCGGGCCAGGCGAACAGGACCCCGAACACGAAGAGGGGGAAGGCCGCACCGCCCCAGAACGGATTCGGGATGACCGTCCGGCCGGCGATCACAAGCTCCCAGTTGGGCATCAGACGCAGGGCTCCGATCAGCCACCCGATGTACCAGTCGGGCTGGGCTCCGTTCTCGGACAGGTACGGGTGATACGGCCCCCACTGCCAGATCGGGTTGATCTGGACGAGTCCCCCGAGCAGGAACAGCACGCCGGCCACCGCGAGCATCAGCCCGACCGAGCGAAGTGCGTATGCCGGCCACATCGGCGTGCCGACGACGTTGCGCTCGCGCCGGCCCGGCCCCGGGAACTGGGAGTGGTGCTGGCGCATGATCATCACTAGATGGATCGTGATCAGCACGGCGAGCGCGGCGGGGATCAGGAGGACATGCACGATCTCCAGGCGAGGCCAGAACGTGCTGTTGCCGGGAAACGGCCCACCCCAGATCAGCGTCGCCAGCTGTCCGCCGATGAACGGGATCGACAGCGCCACGGAATAGGCGATCGCCAGCCCCATGCCCGAGAGCAGGTCGTCGACCAGCGAGTAGCCGGCGAACCCCTCGAGGATGGCCAGCATCAGCATGGTCAGCCCGACGAAGTAGTTGAGATCGCGCGGCTTGCGATAGGCGCCGGTGAAGAAGACCCGGACCAGGTGCAGCACGATCGAGGCGATGAATACGTCGGCGGCCCAGTGGTGGACCTGGCGGAACAGGAGGCCGGCGGGCACGCTCAGGCTGAGGTTCAGCACCGAGCGATATGCCTCCGACATCTGCGCTCCCTGGAGCAGTGGATAGGAGCCGTGATAGATGACCTCGGAGTCGCTCGGGATGTAGTAGAGAGTCAGGAAGATCCCGGTGCCGACCAGGACCATGAACGAGTACAGGGCGATCTCGCCGAGCAGGAAGGACCAGTGGTCGGGGAACACGTAGCGCAGGGCCCACCTGATCCCGGCCGCCATGCCCACCCGCTGCTCGGCCGTCCGGCTGACGCGCTCGAAGCGGCGGTGGACGTAGCGCTCGACGACGTTCACGACTGAGCCCGATGGACGCCCCACCAGGAGGGGCCGATGTCCTCGTGGAAGCCGGCGGCCGCGCGCAGATAACCACTGGAGTCGATCATCAGGGGCAGCTGGGGCAGGGCCCGGCCGGCGGGCCCGAAGATGAGCCGCCCGCCCTCGCCGGGCAGGAAGGTCGAGTAGTGACACGGGCAGGTGAAGGCCGGCTCCTGGCTCGTCGGGCCGTAGGTCGGGTAGCGATACAGAGAGATCGCGCACCCGGCGTGCGGGCAGATCTTCGAGTACGCGAGGATCCCGGAGGGCGCCCAGGTTCGCCGCGCCGCGGGCAGATGGACGAACTCGGCGGGGAGCCGGACCACGAGCAATCCCGCTCCGAAGGACTCGGGGTCCTTGCCCTCGGGCAGCGCGGTGTAGAACGAGCCGATCTGGATCTCGCCGGCCAGGTAGGGCCGGCCCTGGTCGTCGACCAGACGCACGCCGCGCGCCCACGGCGTCTGGTGCAGGGACGCCAGCGTGGGACCGAGCGACGCCAGCGGAGTCGCGGCGGCGGTCAGCAGCGCGGCACCGGCCGCCCCGCCCGCCCCGATCAGGATCGCCCGCCGGGATATCCCCTCTCCCCCCGCCTCGATCATCTCGACGACCTCCTCGGTCTGCTCCTCGTCGAGCAGGACCCCTCGGTCCTCGACGTGGGTCTCCTGCGGGACGACGAACTTGCCGGCAACGATGCATGCCGCGGCAAGCAACAGCAGCGAGCCGCCCATGGCGACCCCGAGCAGCTGGGTGTTGCCCGAAAGCACGATGTAGATCACCGTGAAGGCGCAGGCGAACGCGGCGGCAATCACGAGCAACACCGCCACCACTCCCTCGGCGCGGCGGTTGGACGGCACGACGCGCTTACGCGGATCGACCTCGGACTCGGGCGCCGGCGGCGGTGGCGTGCCCCGGCTCCTGGCCGCGCGCATGGCCGCACGCGCTGCGACAAATCCCCCGAGCAGCTTTGCCAGCCGCGAGATCGGCTTCTCGTCGTCGGCACTCATACCGGCTCGTCCATCCTTTCCCCGATCAGCCGGGCCACGAGCACGAGGGCCGCGAGGCCAATGAACCAGGCCACCATCCCCTCGGGGATCGGCCCGATGTTGTAGATCGCCCATCCGCCCGCATTCAGCGGCCGGCGGGTCCAGAGCACGTAGCGAGCGATCGAGTCGAGCTCGTGCTGATCGATCAGCCTGGAGTCGAAATGCGGCATCAGGTACGGGCCCATGCGTACCGCCTCGGCGATCTGCTGCGGCGTGGCCTCCTGCAGGTCGGGGATCTGTGCGTTGACGGTGATCCCGCCGCGGGCCACGATCTGGTGGCACCCCGCGCAATTCAACGTGAACTGATGGAAGCCGACCGCCAGATTGCCGTCGGCCGGGTTGACGGTGGGCGCGGCCGGTCCACCGAACGAGCTCACGTAGGCGATCAGGGCATCGATCTGCTCACGCGTGAACGCGGGAGAGTTGCGCAGCGGCTCCTCGCGCGGCTGCTCGAGCGGCATCCGCCCGGTGGACAGATAGAAGTCGACGGGTCCGGCACCGACCCCGCGCAACGCCGGTGCCACCCCAGGCGTGCCTCCGAGCGCGATCCCATGGCAGGAGGAGCAGCTCGACTGATAGAGCGTGAATCCCTGGGCGCGCAGCGCCGGCGAGTTCGGAAACGTCTTGGTCGGGTTCCCGGCGCCCGGCGGCTCGGGAGACTTGGTGGGCGAGTTTGACTCGGGGAGCGGACCTCCGGCCGTCGTCGACGGATTCGACTGGCCCTGCGATGACTGGCCGTGCGACGGCGCGGCGACGAGTCCGACGATTGCGATCGTCGCCAGGACCACCGCGAGCGACAAGCGGAGGACCGGGGGAATCCGCGAGCGGTGGGTCAGCCAGCGCAGGAACTGGCGCTTCATGGCGACCCTCCCAATCTCTGCGCCAGCGCCGCGTCGGCGCGAGCATCGCGGCCAACCTGCCGCCGTTCCTCGGCCACCATCGCCGCCACCGCGGCCCACAGCCCAACCGCGACCATGATCGAGCCGCCGATGACCCACATGATCGCGCCCGCCTGCGCCTGATCGCGCAGGGCGGAGATTCCGAGCGCGTGCGCCGGCGGACCGTAGGCCGGATAGACGAGCGTGGCCTGGCGGTTCAGATACGCACCGATCAGTCCCATCGGCATCATCGCGACGATGAAGTAGACGAGCTTGGCGAGGCCGTCGAGGCGGCGCCGCGGCACCGGATCGCCGTCGAGCAGCGGCGAGAACATGAGCAGGCCCGCCGCGAGGTACAGCGCGTGCTCGGCGTCGTGCAGCGCCGGGTGGCTGAGCGTCGCGTCGTAGAACGACGGTAGGTGGGTCAGCAGTACGGCCGCCGTAAAGACTCCGAGCGACGGCACGGGTCCGGTGAAGCGGCGGGCACGGTCGAGGATTCGCGCGAAGCTCCGCCGCCGGTTGGGCGGCAGTGCCCGCAAGGCGAGGATCACCGGCCGCCCGCCGAGCAGCAGTGGCGGCGCCACGAGCAGCAACAGCAGGTGCTGGATCATGTGATCGGAGAGCATCCGATCGTCGTAGCTGTCGATCCCCGACTGGAGCGCGACGATCACCGCTCCGATCCCGGCCATGAAGGCCGCCGTCCGTCGGGCCGGCCACGGGCCCGCCGCGCGCCGGGTGCCGAGCACGTAGAGCCCGGCCGCCCCCACCGCAGGGACGATCACCGACGCGCTGAGGGTCCAGTGGGAGACCAGCAGCGAGAGCAGCGATGGCGCGCTCACGAGGGCCGCTCCTCGCGGGGCGCGGCGCGTCGGCTCGCGCGCTCGGCCCGGACCTCGAGTGCCAGGCGCCCGACCGAAACGATGAACAGCGCGATCCCGAAGTCGAGCAGGAACTTCGCCCAGACCAGTCCGAACAGGGCGCACCCGACCGATAGCCCGACCACCATCGCGGACAGGCTGGCCTGGGGAACCGTCTCCGGCTCGCTCGCCGGCCCGGGTGGGCCACGCCGGATCGCCTCACGACGAGCCAGCCACAGGCCCACGCCGAAGGCATAGACGATGACCACGGCCGCGCTGGCCGCGCCCGAGCCAACCGCCCGGTCGTTCCACACCCAGTTGCCGACGGCCAGAACGAACAGGATCGTTCCCCAGACCAGGAGCGGGATCGCGCCGCCTCGCATCAGCCCGCGTCCACCTCGGCGCGTTCGCGCGCGCGGTCGATCTCGGCCTCGCGCAGATCGAGCAGCGGTGCGTATGAGCGGATCGGCGGCAGCGCCGCCTCGAAGTTGAGCGGTGGCGGTGGCGAGGTGGTGGCCCATTCGAGCGTATGCCCGAGCCACGGATCGTCACCCGCGGGCACCGGCCGGCGAAGCGACACGAACACGTTGACCAGAAAAGTGAGAACGCCGAGCGCGATGATCCCCGCGCCGATCGTCTCAAGCTCGTTGAGCGTGCCCCAGCCCGGGTGCGTCGGGTAGCGCGACACCCGCCGCGGCATCCCGTCGTTCCCGAGGAAGAACATCGGAAAGAACGTGAGGTTCGTCCCCACGACCATCAACAACAGCTGGAGCTTGCCCAGCCGCTCTCGCAACAGCGCGCCGCTGATCTTGGGGAACCAGTGGTACACGCCGGCGAAGAAACCGAAGATGCTGCCGGCGAACAGCGTGTAATGAAAATGCGCGACGATGATGTAGGTGCCGTAGGCCTGGTAGTCGAGCACCGGCGAGGCGACGAAGATCCCGCTCAGCCCGCCCACCAGGAATTGCAAAAAGAAGGCCAGCGCGAACAGCATCGACGTGCGCAGCACGATCGAGCCGCCGATCAACGTCCCGACCATGTCGAAGTACTCGATCCCGGCCGGCACGAGCAGGGCGGTCGAGGTGAACGCGAAATATTGATTGGTGACCCCACCCGTCACGTACATGTGGTGCGACCACACGGCCATCGACAGTCCCGCGAACATCATCATCGAGGCGACGAACGCGATGTAACCGAACCACCGTTTGTGCGAGCTCACCGCGATCGCCTCGGCCGCAGCGCCCAGGTACGGGAAGAACATCACGTACACGACCGGGTGACCGAAGAACCAGAACAGGTCCTGGTAGTCGATCGCGCCGGCGAACCCGGTGAAGATGTGCCCGCCGTGACGATCGATGTAGAGCAAGATCATCACCAGGATCAGCATCGGGAAGGCCCCCACCACCATCAGCACGCTGACCAGTTCCGTCCACGTGAACACCGGCATCCGCAGCAGCGACATCCCGGGGGCGCGGCGCCGTGCGATCGTGGCCACCAGGCAGGCGGCCATCACGAACATTCCGCAGGCGGCGAGCAGCACGCCGATCACCCACAGGTCCTGTCCGACTCCCGGCGTGTTCGTTCCGTTTGAGAGCGGCGCGTAGGAGGACCAGCCGGCTCGGCCGGCGCCGCCGGAGGCGAACCATCCCTGCTGCATGACCAGGCCGCCGCACAGCCAGGTCCACAAGCCGGCTAGGCACAGGCGAGGTGCTGAGACCCGCGTCGCCCCGATCTGCAACGGCACCAGATACAGCCCCATCGCGATCGCCATCGGCGTCACGAATAGGTAGATCATCGTCGAGCCGTGCATCGTGAACAGCTCGTTGTAGGAGTTGTCCGAGACGAACTGCATGTTCGACTGCGCGAGCTGGGTCCGCATGAGCAGCGCGAACACGCCGCCGAGGAGGAAGAAGAAGAGCGAGCACACGCCGAGGGTCAACCCCATCCGCTTGTGATCGGTGCTCGTGAGCGTGCCGAGCCACCCGCTCATGCGGGAGATGCGGGGCGAGCGAGTGCTGGCGAGGCTCATGGGGTGGGGGCGGTCCCTCGGCTCCGGGCCCACGTCGCGAACGCCGTGGGGCTGACCGCATACGCGGTGAAGATCATGTCCGCGTGACGCAATCCGCAGAACTCCGCGCACTGGCCGGGGAACACGCCCGGGCGGAACACGAGCGTCGCGATCTGGATCGAGCCCGGGATCGCGTCGTGCTTGTAGCGTAAGGCCGGAATCCAGAACGAGTGGATCACGTCGACCGAGGAGATCTCGAATCGCACCGCCTGACCGGCCGGGACGACAAGCGGCTCACGGCCTACGGTGCCGCTGCGCTCCGTGAACCCGTACGCGGGGTAGGTGAACGCCCACTCCCACTTCGACGCGGACACCTTGATCACCACGCTGGGGTGCTGCTGGTTGGCCACGGTGTCGACCTTGTGCTCGGTGGTGAAGGTCAGATAGAGCAGGAACGCCGCCACGCAGGCGAGCAGAACGGCGTAGGAGCCCTCGAGCGGGTTGTTCTCATGCCAGCGGGCCGCGCGCTCGGGCGGCCGGCGCCGGTAGATCACGACTGCGACTAGCACGACGACCGCGATGAGCGCGAACACCCCGATCGCGATCGGAACGTAGATCGAGAACAGGTGGTCGTACTCGGTGCGGGTATCGATCAGGCCCTGCACCGCCCATACCGGACTCGACGCATGCACGGCCGGAGCCTGTACCCCGGGGCGGGTCCCGTAACCACTGGCGAGAGCCCCGGCCAGCGGGAGGCCTCGTCAGGACGCGGACAGCTCGACCCGCGCCGTCGCCGGCGACCCCTTGTCGGCACGGATCGCGCTGACCTTGGATCGCCGGCGCGATGCGCCGGATCGTTCGCCGCGCTCGATCATCCCCCGCTGCGGGCCGACCACGTACTTGGGGTCGGACGCGGACTGGAAGCCGGCCCTGTAGATGCTCCACCGCGCAGACAGCGCGCCGGCGCAGAGCAACCCGCCCGCCGTGATCGCGGCTGGACGCGAGGAGGCCCCCCGGCGGAGCATGAGCGCCGCGCCGGACAGCGTGCAGCCACGGCTGATGTGGCTGAAGAGCCGGCTCCCACCCGTCTTGTACGGCTCGCCGTGCTCGCCGAGATGGTGGTGCATGAGCTCGTTTGCGAGCCCCTCCGCGAGCGCGGCACCGATCGCGAGTCGGCGGGCGGGCGCGGCATGCGCGGGCGGCGTGACCGCGGCGACGGCGGCGCCGGCGCTCAGACCGGCGCCCGAGGCAAACACGAACGGGAGCGTCCGGCGGGCCTCGTGCCAGACCGGAACTGCCGTGTTGGCGATGAGCGCGGCGGTGTAGGTGGAGAGCGGCAGCCCGAACAGCGCCGCGGCGGGGCGGGCGGCCCTGGCCGAGCGCGGGAACAGCTCCGTCCACGCGTGGGTGGCGGCGAGTGCCGTGGCCGTGCCGCTCCCGCTCAGGATCCACGATCCGACGCTCATCGGCGAGGTCACCTTGAACATCCGCAGCATGTTGAGAAACCGCGCCGGCCGCCCCAGGTCGGAGATCAGGAACGCCGGGCTGAGGCCGATCGCACCCAGCGAGACCGCCCAGGCCCGGCGCGCGAGCACCTCATTGCCGCGTAGGCCGGACAGGTACGCGAGCCCGGCCGATGCGCCCGACATTCCACCGAGGAAGAAATAGGTCGGGATCTCCCACGTCCATGTCGGCGCCTTGAGCACCGGCTGGCCGTGATACGAGCGGATCTCCGGTTCGCTCACCGCTCCCCTCCAAACACCGCCGCCGCGAGTCCGGCCCCGAGGGCAAGCGCCGCCGCGCCGGCCGCAGCCCAGATCGATCCGAGATCGCGACGCGTATCGACCGGATCGGGCGGGAGCCCGTACACCTCTGGGTCGTCGAGGAGCAGGAAGAAGGCACCCGCTCCGCCCACCCCGTCGTGCTCGTCGGCCAGATAGAGCTGGGCGTCCGCCTGCCCGGCGCGCTGGAGTTGGCCGAGCCGGTGCTCGGCCCGGTCGCGCAGCTCGGCGAGGTCCCCGAACTGGATCGAGTTGGTCGGACATGCATGGGCGCAGGCCGGCTCCATGTCGTCCTTGAGGCGGTCGTAGCAAAGCGTGCACTTCCACACCCGTCCGTCGTCCTCGCGTTGGCCGATCACCCCGAAGGGGCACGCGGAGACGCAGTAGCCGCAACCGTTGCACACGTCCTGCTGGACGACGACCGTTCCGAACTCGGTCCGGAACAGCGCGCCGGTCGGGCACACGTCGAGGCAGGCGGCGTCGGTGCAGTGCTTGCATACGTCGGAGGCCATCAGCCAGCGGAAGCCGTCACCCTCCTGGTAGGTGCTCACGCCGCCCTCCACGGCTTGGTTGCGTGCGGCCGCCTCGACCAGCGACGCGCCGTCGGTCACGTCGGCTGGCA
>Ga0335075_10014218_pt1 | contig 11963 bp, 12 predicted proteins | sample Lox_Sample_24_FD_206723 | JGI IMG/M metagenome (GOLD analysis project Ga0335075, IMG submission 206723) | Soil microbial communities from Loxahatchee National Wildlife Refuge, Florida, United States - Lox_Sample_2.4 | ecosystem: Environmental > Terrestrial > Soil > Wetlands | place: USA... | reverse complement strand
CCGCGTGGCGTTGCGGTACCCCTCCTGGTTCTGGCACAGCAGGGTCAGTCGCGAGCTGCCGCGGCGCTCGCTGCCCTCGGCGACCTGCAGGTCGACGCCGATGATGGGCTTGATGCCCTGGCCGAGGGCCTCGCGATAGAACTTGACCATCGCGAACAGGTTGTTCTGGTCGGTGACGGCGACGGCGGGCATGCCGGCGGCGCGGGTCGCGGCCAGCAGTTCCGGGACGCGCACGACGCTGTCCACCAGCGAGAACTCGGTGTGCAGCCTCAAGTGGACGAACTGCGGATTCATGTCGGGTCTGATTCTACTTCCAGGACCACGGGTTCCCAGGGCGCCGTCACCGGGCGAAAACTGCGCCGGTGGATGGCGCAGGCCGCCTGGCGCAGCAGGGCCGCCAGATGATCGGCCGTGCAGTACCCCTTGTGAGCGGCCAGACCATACCCGGGATACACGACGTCCAGGCGCTGCATCACCGCATCGCGGTAGGTCTTGGCGAGAATGGATGCGGCGCTGATGGCCGGCTGCGTGCAGTCGCCGCGGATGATGGCCCGCGCCGCGCAGGCCGGCAGCAGGTCCGAGAGGCGCGGCAGGCGATTGCCATCCACCAGGATGCGGCGCGGGTGGACCGCAAGCCCCATGAGCGCCCGCCGCATCGCGAGGTGCGTCGCCTCGAGGATGTTCAGGGCGTCGATCTCCTCCGGCTCCGCCCAGCCCACCGCCCAGCTCAGCGCACGCTCCCGGATCCGGACCGCCAGGACTTCGCGCGTTTGCGCGTCGAGCTGCTTGGAGTCCTTGAGGCCACGGATCGGCCGGCGCGGATCCAGGATCACGGCCGCTGCCACCACCGGGCCGGCCAGCGGTCCGCGCCCTGCTTCGTCGACTCCGGCGATCAGCCGCTCGAGAAGGGTCGGCATCGCCTTAAAGGGGCAACGCCCGGCTGACGCGCCGCTCGTTGAGCAGATCGAGGATGGCCGCCGCCGCCCGGTCCGCCGCGCCCACCCGCAGCTGCCGGTGGACCTTCAGGAATTCATCCTGCAGCACCTGCCGGGCCGCGCGGTCGGTGAGCTGCTTCAGCAGAGCCTGACCCAGGGCGGGACCATTGACCTGTTCCTGTACGAATTCGGGCACCAGGGATTTACCGGTGAGGAGGTTGGGCTGCGAAAAGTGGGTGACCTTGACCAGTCCCAGCCTGCGCAGCAGGAAGGCCGTCAGGGCGCTGAACCGATAGGCTACCACCATCGGCCGGCGCGTCAGCAGCGCCTCCAGGGTGGCCGTCCCGGAGGCGACCAGCACCGCATTGGCGGCAATCAGCGCCTGTTGCGCGTGGCCATCGACCAGCTGCAGGGCGAGCCCCGGTGCGAGACGAGCACGCTGCGCCGCAAACACCTCCCGGGCGCCCGGCGAGGCCATCGGGGCGATGAACGTCAGGTCGGGACGCTGGGCCTGCAGCCACAGCGCTGCCCGCAGGAAGTCCTCGCCCAGGCGGCGCACTTCGCCCAGCCGGCTGCCCGGCAGCAGCGCGATGACGGTGGCCTGCGGCGCAAGTCCGAGGGCCTCGCGGGCCAGGCCCCGATCCGTATCCAGCGGAATCTGGTCCGCCAGAGGGTGCCCGACGAACTGCGCCCGCACGCCGTGCTGGCTGTAGAACTCGGTCTCGAACGGAAACAGGCACAGGACCAGATCACAGGCGGCGGCAATGCTGCGCACCCGCCCCTGGCGCCAGGCCCACACCTGGGGGCTCACGTACTGCACGGTGGGGATGCCCTGCGCCCGCAGCTTCGCCTCCAGGCCCACGTTGAAGGCCGGCGCATCGATGCCGACGAACACGTCGGGGCGCCGGCGGACCATGTCTTGCAGCAGCCGCCGCCGCAATGCGAACAGCCGTGGCAGGTGCGCCAGCGGTTCGATCAGGCCCATGACGGCCAGTTCGTGGGAGTCGGCCCAGACCTCGCAGCCGGCCGCGCGCATTTTCGGCCCCGCGACACCGAAGGCCCGGACCGCGCCCACCCGCTCGCGCAGCGCTTCGAGCAGGGCGGCGCCGAGGGTGTCCCCCGAGGACTCACCGGCCACCAGCCCGATCACCAGCGGATCAGACATGTTGGGCTACCCGACCGCCGGTCAGCGCACCAGGCTGCGCGTGGAAGCCTCGATGAAATCCAGCAGCGGCTGTACCTCCGCATGCTGCCGCGCGAGTCCGGCGAGCTGCGTCACCGCATCCGCCAGCTTCAGATCCGAGCGGTACAGGATGCGGTAGGCCGTGCGCAGGTTCCGGATCTGCTCCGGCGTGAAGCCGCGACGCTTCAGACCCTCGGAGTTGACCGCCACCGGTTCGGCGGGATTGCCCGCGATCATCACGTACGGCGGCAGGTCACGGGTCAGCACCGCGCCACCGGCGACGAAGGCGTGCGCGCCCACCTTGCAGTGCTGATGGATGGCCGAGAGCCCCCCCATCTGCACCCAGTCGCCGATATCCACGTGCCCGCCCATGGTCGCACAGTTGGCCAGGGTCACCTTGTCACCGATCCTGCAGTCATGGGCGACGTGCGTGTAGGCCATGAACAGGCAGTCCGAACCGATCGTGGTCCGGCCGTGTCCCTGGGCGGTGCCCCGGTTCATGGTGCAGAACTCACGAAAGACGTTGCGGTCCCCGATGATGAGCTCGGTGGGTTCGCCCTTGTACTTCTTGTCCTGCGGTGCCGCACCCAGGGAGGCGAACTGGTAGATCTCGTTGTCCTCGCCGATGCGGGTGTGGTTCTCGATGACCACATGCGGGCCGATGCGGGTGCGCGCACCGATTTGCACCTGCGGGCCGATCACGGTGAAGGGCCCCACGCTCACGTCCGCGCCCAGCCGCGCCTGCGGCGAGATCACTGCACGTGGATCGATCATGGCGCGGGCCGCGGCTTTGTCACCTCGGGCGCGACCATCATGTCGGCGCTGGCCACCTCGGTGGTGCCCACGAAGGCGGTGCTGGAAAAGCGCCAGATGCCCTTGAAGCTGCGGGTCACCTGGGCCGTGAGGATCAGCTGGTCGCCGGGTTCCACGGGTTTGCGGAACCGGGCCTTGTCGATGCCCACGAAATAGAACTTGGTGTCCGCATCCGGGACCACCCCGCCGGTGACGAACGCGAGAATGCCGGCAGTCTGCGCCAGGGCCTCGATGATCATCACCCCCGGCATCACCGGACGCTGCGGGAAGTGGCCCATGAAATAGGGCTCGTTGGCCGTGACGTTCTTCAGCGCCCGGATGCTCTCACCGGCCCGGCACTCCAGCACCCGGTCCACCATCAGGAACGGATAGCGATGCGGCAGCAGCTTGAGAATGCCGTGGATGTCGAACTGTACAACTTCAGTCATCTTTGCTCTCGGGGCCTTCCCGCTCGCGCTCATTGTGACCGAGCCGCTTGAAACGGGCCACCATCCGGCGCCAGGTCCGCGCCTCCTCGAACGGTATGCCGCTGGAGTATACGCCCGGCTTCGGGATCGAATGACTGATCATCGAGAAGCCCGTGATGTGGACATCATCGACGATCTGCAGATGGCCGCCGATGGCACAGGCGCCACCGATCTGGCAGCGCTCGCCGATCACGGTGCTGCCCGATATGCCGGTGCATCCGGCGATCGCGGTATGGGCCCCGAGCCGCACGTTGTGTCCGATCTGGATCTGGTTATCCAGCTTCACGCCATCGGCGATGACCGTATCGCCGATGGCGCCCCGGTCGATGGTCGTATTGGCGCCGATTTCGACGTCCGCGCCGATGCGGACGCTGCCGACCTGGGGAATCTTCAGCCATGCCGCGCCATCGGGCGCGAAACCGAAACCATCACTGCCGGCCACCACCCCGGGATGCAGGATCGAGCGTTCGCCCACCGAGACCCCGTCACAGAGCGTCACCCGGGCGATGAGCCGCGTGTGGGCGCCGAGGGTCACATCGGCCCCCAGCACACAATGCGGTCCGATCATGGCACCGGCTCCGATGCGGGCGCGCGCGCCGATCACGGCGAGCGGCCCGACCTGCGCCGTGGCATCGATCCGGGCATCCGGTGCGATGACCGCCGAAGGGTGAATGCCCGCTGCCACGGGTACCGCCGGGTGCAGCCAGGCGGCGATGCGCGCGTAGGTTGCACGCGGATTCGGCGTGATCAGGGCCGCCACCGGACATTCGGCGGCGAACCGCCCCGCCAGCACCACCGCCGCCGCATGCGTCTGCAGCAGCGCCGCGCGGTGGCGGCTTTCTGCCAGGAAGGTGATGGCGCGCGGATGGGCGTCGGTCAACGTGCCGACGCTGTCGATCTCGCGTTCGGGATCGCCGCGCAGTTCACACCCGAAGCGAACGGCAATCTCGCCAAGGGTGAGAACCATGCGGCCGGAATTACTTGTTGGTGGACTTCGGCGTCGCGGCGGGCGCCCCGGACTTGCTGCTGCGCGCCTGGAGCATCGCCAGCACCTGCGGCGTGATGTCCACCGCATTGGTCGCATAGATGACGCCGTCTGCCATCACCAGATCGTAGTTCTGGGATTTCGCGAAGTTGCGGACCTGCTCGATCAGCGACTTCTGCAGCGTCGAGAGTTCCTCGTTGCGGCGTGCGTTGAAATCGTCCTGCGCTTCGCTCTGTTTGCGCTGCAGTTCGCGCTCGCCGTCACGGATGTCCTTGTCCTCGCGATTGCGCTGATCCTCGGTCATCGTGGCGCCGTCCTTGGTCAGCTTGTCCTCGCGGGCCTTCAGCGACTGCTGCAGGGTCTGCAGTTCGCGCTGCCGGGGCAGGAACTCGTTGCGCAGCGCGTCCGCGATGGTCTTCGCGTCCGGGGACTCCTGCAGCAGCTGGCTGTAATTGACATAACCGATTTTCAGCTCCGCCCACGCCGGCGCCGCCGCCAGGACCATTGTCGCAGCCGAACCCAGAATCAAAGACCTGACGACGCCCTTCACGATGCTCCTCTTGTGGGCAATGCCCAGATAACTCGCGGTGCGCCCCCTGCCAATCCGGCAAGGGCGGACCAAAGGATGCGGATCATAGCGGAAATCCGCCGGACCTAGAACGATGGCTCAAAAGTGGGTTTCTAGAAAGCCTGGCCGACGGAGAACTGGAAGCGCTCCGTCTCGTCGCCCCACGTGACCGGGCCCAGCGCCGGGTCATCGTTCTCGCGTCTGGCGTTGAGCGGAACGGCGAGGCTGAACCGGAACAGGCCCATGGGCGCCAGCCACTGCACCGCGACACCCACCGATTCCTTCAGGTTGCTGAACGAGAAGTTGTAGTTCTCCTTGGGCAGGATCGCCGGATCGTTCAGGTCGGCCTGCGTCACCTCGCCGAGAGCGTACCCCGGGGGCGGTCCATAGAACTGCGGTGCCTTCTTGCCCTCGTAAAATACGTTGCCCACGTCCACGAACAGGCTGACGCGGGCGCTGGAGGCGATTTTCGGCGGCATCGGGATGATGAGTTCGCTCCGCAGCAGCACGTTGAAGTTGCCGCCATACGGATTGCCGTACTGATCCTTCGGGCCGAGGCGGCTTTCCTGGAAGCCCCGCACCGAGTCCGGGCCGCCGCCGTAGAAGAGCTCGTAGGGCGGGAGCGACGTGGTCTTGCCCAGACCCGCGCCGTAGCCGAGGTCCCCCGTGAAGGCCAGGGTCCAGCGGCCCCATACCGGCACGTACTGCAGCAACTCGGCGTTGGCCTTGTAGTAGGAGACGCCGGTGATCGGCGGGGTGTAGCTCAGCGTCAGGGCCGCATGCGTACCGCGGTCGGCGAACAGGCCGCGGTTGCGCGAATCGTAGCCCCAGCCACCCACCAGCTGCCCCACCGCGAAACGCGTGCCGTCGAGGTAGTAGATGCCGTTGGCATAGGTCGCCGTGGTCGGATCAAACACCAGGCCGGTGGCGGTGCCGGTGTAGGTGTGGCCGTTGTTGCGGACCCAGTCGATCGACTGCAACGCGCTGCTGTTCTCGATCGCCACCAGCTGCACGCCCTGCAGGTTCACGCCGAGATTCACGAACTGATACTCCGACAGCGGGTAGCCGAAGCTTTCGCCGAGCGTCAGGATCTTGGTCGAGAAATCCGAGGAGGACGAAGTGAACTGGGATACGTCGCGGAAGCTGAACGAATAGGTGCGGGTCAGATTGTCGACGTTGGTGTACGGATTGGTTTCGGAAATACCGTACACCTTGTTGTAGAGGCCGGCCTCGAGGTTCACCGAGACCCGCTGCCCGGAGCCCAGGAAGTTCGCATCGGTATAGTTGCCGTTGAGCTCGAACTTGTAGGTCTCCGAATAACCGACGCCGCCGGAGATCGAGGCGCCCGGGCCTTCCTCGATCTTGAAATCCACGTCCACCTGATCCGAAGAGCCGGGGACCGGCGTGGTCTCCTCGTCGACCTTGGTGATGTAGGTGAGACGCTGCAGGCGCTGTTTGGAGCGGTCCAGCGCCACGTTGGACAGCCAGCCGCCCTCCAGGATGCGCATCTCCCGGCGCAGCACTTCGTCATTGATGCGCTTGACGCCCGAGAAGGTGATGTTGCGGACATAGACCCGATTGCCCGGGTCCACGAAGAAGGTGATGCCGACGACGCCGGTGGCCTTGTCGGTGGTCGGCACCGGATCCACCTTGGCGAAGGCATAGCCATCCTGGCCCAGGCGGTTCTGGATCAGCTCCTGGGTGGCGGTCACGACCTTGCGCGAATAGATGGTTCCCGGCTCGACCAGGATCAGCTTCTCCAGCTCCGCCTTCGGGACCGGGAAGGTACCCGAGAGCTTGACCTCGCCGACCTTGTAGACATCGCCCTCATCGATGTTGATGGTGATGAAGATATCGTCCTTCTCCGGCGCGATCGCCACCTGCGTGGAATCGATCTGGAAGTTCGCGTAGCCCCGGTCCATGTAATAGGAGCGCAGCTTCTCCAGGTCCCCATCGAGGGATTCGCTGGAGTAACGGTCATCCTGCTTGTACCAGGACAGCCAGTTCGGAGTCTGCAGTTCGAAACCCTTGTCGATCTGCTTGTCGGTGAAGGCGTGGTTGCCGACGATGTTGATGGTGCGGATCTTGGCGCGCGAGCCTTCCTTGATGGTGATCTTGATCTTCACCCGGTTGCCCGAATCGTCCTCGACCTTCTCATCGATGCTGACCGCGTACTTGCCGCGGCTGAAATACTGGTCGGTGAGGTAGCCCTTCACTTCCTCCAGCACCGAGCGGTCGAAGGTCTTGCCGGCGGCCAGACCGACGTTGCGCAGGGATTTCTGCAGATCCTCGGTCTTGATGTCCTTGTTGCCCGTGATCTCGAAACTTTCGATGGCCGGGCGCTCGGCCAGCACCACCACCAGCGTGTCGCCGTCGCGGCGCATCTGCACGTCGCGGAAGAAACCGGTGTTGTAGAGCGAGCGGATCGCCTCGCGAATGCGCACCGGCGTCACGTGGTCGCCGATGTTCACGGGCAGGTAGTTGTAGACCGTGCCTTCGGAAATGCGCTGCAGGCCCTCGAGGCGGATATTGGTGACCGTGAAGTCGGTGGCCGCGCGCTCCTGCACCGACTGCGGATTCTGCAGGATCAGCGGTGGGCCGTTGGCCGGGGCGGTCGGTCCGGGGGCGGGGCCCGGTGCCGGACCGGCGGCCGCCGGCGATGCAGGCGGCGGGGTGCCGGCGCCGGCAGGCGCACCGGGCGTCTGGGCCGAACATACTGCGGAACCCGCGCACAGGGCGAGGGTGGTCACCAATCCAAATCGCTTCATGAACAGCTTGCCGGCCCGGATGTTGTTGGAAGTATGAAAGGAATGCCGTGTTACGAGGCGCCGCTTCTGCCGCCTATGCATGAATGGCCTTCAGGGCCGCGCCGCGGGTGCGGCAGAACTCCTGTGCCAGATCACGCGCCTGGGCATCCGCCTGCAGTACATCATCTAGGCTTCGGATTTCCCCCCCGGGAGCCCTGGATAGAACACATTCAATGACCGCGGGTATGTCCGGAAAGTTCAATCGGCGCTCCAGGAAGGCAGTGACGGCGACTTCATTCGCCGCATTGAGAATCGCAGGTGCAAGCCCGCCAGTGTCCGCTACCGCCCGCGCCAGGGCAAGACAGGGAAAGCGGGTGGTATCCGGCGCCACGAAATCCAGTTGCCGGGTCCGGATCAGGTCGAGGAAATCAGTTCCGGCCGCGATCCGTTCCGGCCATGCCATGCCATAGGCGATGGGGGTGCGCATGTCCGGGCAGGCCAGCTGCGCCAGCACCGAACCATCCACGTATTCGACCATCGAATGGATGACGCTCTGGGGGTGCACCAGGATCTCCACCCGGGTCGGTGGCATGCCGAACATGAAACAGGCCTCGATGAGTTCCAGGCCCTTGTTCATGAGCGACGCGGAATCCACGGAGATCTTGCGGCCCATGACCCAGTTCGGATGCTTGCAGGCCTGTTCGGGCGTCGCCGCGGCGATGGCCTCGGCGCTCCACTCCCGGAACGGTCCGCCCGAGGCGGTGAGCAGGATCCGCCGTACGCCCTCGGGCGCGTGTCCGGCCTTCGCCCCCGGCGGCAGACATTGAAATATCGCATTGTGTTCGCTGTCGATCGGCAACAGTTCGCAACCCGACGCGTGCACCGCAGCCATCAGCAGCGGACCGGACATCACCAGCGATTCCTTGTTGGCCAGCAGCAGCCGCTTGCCCGCCCGTGCCGCAGCCAGCGTCGAGCGCAGGCCGGCGCCCCCGACCACGGCGGCCATGACCTGATCGACGTCCGGCAGCGTCGCCAGGGTCTCCAGGGATTCCGGTCCGCCCAGGACCCGGGTCGGGAGGCCCTGGGCCTGCACGTGCCGCTCCAGGATCTGCGCGGCCGCCGGATCGGTCAGGGCGGCGTGCGACGGACGGAACTGCTCGATCTGCTTCAGCAGACCGTCCACGTTGCGATGGGCGCCGAGCGCCACCACCCGGTACCGGTCCGGATGGCGCGCGGCCACGTCCAGCGTGTTGACGCCGACGGAGCCGGTGGCGCCGAGTACTGCGATGCCTTTCACCGGGCGACCCTCAGGAAGACCAGCCCCAGCAGCAACACCGGCAATGCGCTGGTCAGACTATCGATCCGATCCATGACTCCACCGTGTCCCGGAAACAGCGTGCCGCTGTCCTTGAGCCCCGCGAAGCGCTTGAGCAGACTCTCGGTCAGATCGCCCACGACCGAGAAGGCGACCACCCCGAGGCACAGGGGCACGAACGGTAACACCGGCACCGCAAACCAGCGACTGCCGCCGCAGGCCACCAGCGCGGCGAACACCAGCCCCCCGAGCACCCCTTCCCAGGTCTTGCCCGGCGACACCCGCGGGGCCAGGCGGACCCTGCCGAAAGTGCGCCCGGCAAAGTAGGCCCCGATATCGGCGGCCCAGACCAGGCAGAACGCGAACAGCAGCCACTGCGCGCCCCGGGGCACGTCGATGCGCAACCGCACCAGGGCCACCCAGGCCGGGGTCAGGGCCAGCACCCCGGCCAGCGCCGCCGACCAGGAGGCCGCGCGCTGCGGGGCGAACACGACCCACAGCAATGCCGCCACCCACCACGCCAGAGCGATGACCAGCAGCAGCACGCACGCCGGCTGCGCCAGCGTCAGCTGCCACAGGCCGGCCAGACAGGCGGCGATCACGGCGACGTACAGCAGCCGTCCGGGAACCGTGCGCAGCCTGAGGAACGCCGACCATTCCCAGGCCCCGGCGAGGACCACGGCGGTCATCGCGAGCTTGGTCGCGAAGGGCGGCAGCCACAGGATGACGACCAGCAGCAGCCCGATGAGGACGGCGGCCGTGATGATGCGGGTCCTAAGCACGCGGCGGGCTCCGCGTCTGTTCCGGCGTGCGGCCGAAGCGGCGCTCGCGGGCACCGAAGAACTCCAGGGCGGCGTCGAGTTCGGCGGCATCGAAGTCCGGCCAGAGGCAGTCGGTGAAATACAGTTCGGTATAGGCCAGGTTCCAGAGCAGGAAATTGCTGATGCGATGCTCGCCGCCGGTGCGGATGAACAGATCCGGATCCGCCAGCCCCCCCAGCTGCAGCGCCTGCCCTACCTGTTCCTCGGTGATCTCCGCGGGCCGCAGCCCGCCGCCGGCGCAGCGGGCGGCCAGCGTCCGCACCGCCCCGGTGATATCCCAGCGGCCGCCGTAGCTCATGGCGACGTTGAGCGCGAGGCTGCCGTTGGCGGCGGTCCGCGCCTCGGTCGCCGCCAGGTAGGACTGCAGGCGCACGCTCAGGCGCTGGCGATCGCCGATGAAGCGCAGGCGCACGCCGTTGGCGTGCAGCTCATCGACCTCCCGATCGAGGGCCTCCACGAACAGGCCCATCAGCAGCGACACCTCTTCGGCCGGCCGCGCCCAGTTCTCACTGGAAAATGCAAAGACCGTGAGCGCCCCGATACCGCGGGCCGAGCACGTCTGTACGCAGCCGCGCAGGGCGCCGATGCCGGCCTTGTGGCCGGCGTGCCGCGGCAACTGCCGCGCAGCGGCCCAGCGGCCGTTGCCATCCATGATGATCGCCACATGACGCGGCAGGCTCATCGACTCTTGCAATGACGGGACATGAGGATCGCACGCAGGCCTAAACCTGCATGATCTCCTTTTCCTTGGCGGCGAGCAGCTGGTCGATGTCGGCGACGTGCTTGTCCGTCAGCTTCTGGATCTCGCCCTCCGCGCGGCGCTCGTCATCCTGCGAGATGAGCTTTTCCTTCAGCGCGTCCTTGATGTCGGACATCACATCGCGGCGTACGTTGCGCACCGCGACGCGCGCGCCCTCGGCGTCCTGGCGGATCACCTTGGTGAATTCGCGGCGGCGCTCCTCGGTGAGCGGCGGCATCGGGATGCGGATCACGGTGCCGGCGGTCATCGGGTTCAGCCCCAGGTCCGACTTGTGGATGGCTTTCTCGATCGGCTGCACCATGCCCTTCTCCCAGGGGGAGACCACCAGCGTGCGGCCGTCCTCGACGGCGATGCTCGCCACCTGCTGCAGCGGCACGTCCGATCCGTAGTAGTCGACCTTCAGGTGTTCGATGAGGCTCGGATGGGCGCGGCCGGTGCGCATCTTCTTCAGGTCGGCCTGGAACTGCGTCACGCACTTGCCCATGCGGGTCACGGCGTCTTTCTTGATGTCATCGAGCATGATCGCTCCTATTCGAAGGTGACCGACGTACCAATGTCCTCGCCGCGCGCGATGCGGGTCAGGTCCCCGGGATTGTTCAGGTTGAAGACGCGCAGCGGCAGCCGGTTGTCGCGGCACATGACGATGGCCGTCGCATCCATGACGTTCAGTCGGTCCTGCAGCACCTTGTCGAAGGTCAGCTGCGTATAGCGCTGCGCGGCGGGATTGCGCACCGGGTCATCCGAGTACACGCCGTTGACCTTGGTGGCCTTCAGGAGCACATCGGCATTGATCTCGATGGCGCGCAGCGAGGCGGCCGTGTCGGTGGTGAAGAACGGATTGCCGGTACCCGCGGCGAAAATGACCACCCGGCCCTTCTCCAGGTGCCGGATGGCGCGCCGCCGGATGTAGTCCTCGCAGACCTGGTTGATGCGGATCGCCGACATCACGCGCGACTGCATCCCCAGGCTTTCCAGTGCGTCCTGCATCGCCACCGCGTTCATCACCGTGGCGAGCATGCCCATGTGGTCGGCCGTCACCCGGTCCATGCCCGCCCGCGCCAGGCCCGCGCCGCGGAAGATGTTGCCCCCGCCGATGACGACGGCGACCTGGGTGCCCATCTGGATGATTTCCTGGATCTCCCCCGCGATGCGCTTGAGCATCGCCGGGTCGATTCCGTAGTCGCCGCCCCCCATCAGGGCCTCGCCCGACAGTTTCACCAGCAGCCGGGAGAATCGGGACCGCGCGCTGTCACTCATCTGGTCTTCATCCTCTTACATGAAGAAAACCCCGCCGCAGCGGGGTCTTCGTTTCCCGGTGCAGGCCGCTCAGTGCTTCTTCACCTGTGCCATGACCTCGGCGACGAAGTCA
>Ga0335075_10014217_pt1 | contig 11963 bp, 10 predicted proteins | sample Lox_Sample_24_FD_206723 | JGI IMG/M metagenome (GOLD analysis project Ga0335075, IMG submission 206723) | Soil microbial communities from Loxahatchee National Wildlife Refuge, Florida, United States - Lox_Sample_2.4 | ecosystem: Environmental > Terrestrial > Soil > Wetlands | place: USA... | reverse complement strand
GTCGCCGAGGCTGTCCACGGTCTCCCTGACCACCGCCGCGTCGACGTCCAGCGTCGATGTCATCGGGAGCTGAGGCGCCACCGACTTGATGCCGTCGGCCGTGAGTTCGGCCCGGACGAGGTCCCAGCACGACGCGCTGTGCCAGCCGCCGTGCACCAGTACTGCAGTCGTCATGATCCACATCCAAGCACCGCGAGGGCGAAGAATCCATGCAAAATCGTCAGACGATACGACAAGTCGCGAACTACGGTCATGAGGGGGGAAGGGGAACCGCGGGTCCGTTATGAAGAATGCTTGTTTTCATTCTGAACGGACACGTGGTGACTGCCTCAGCCAGAGCGCGCGAGGATGGCCTCATGACAGAAAGCGGTGCGACCAGCCTGCCGGGGCTTTCCGAGATCGCCGGCATCGGCCGCGACGCGGCCCGCGGCGGGTACTCGCGGCACCTCTTCGACGATGCCGACCGGCAGCTTCGCGAATGGTTCGTCGCGCGGGCAGCCGGGATCGGCCTCGACGTCGAGCACGACCGCAATGGCAACATCTGGGCCTGGTGGGGCCCGGCTGGCCCCGGCGCGCTCGTCACCGGCAGCCACCTGGATTCGGTGCCCGGCGGCGGGGCGTTCGACGGCCCGCTGGGCGTCGTCAGCGCGCTCGACGCGGTGCGGCGGCTGATCGCCAGCGGCGTCCGGCCGTCCCGCCCGGTCGCGGTCGCGGTGTTCGCCGAGGAAGAAGGCTCCCGCTTCGGCGTCCCCTGCCTTGGGTCCAAGCTGCTGACCGGCGAGCTCGCGGCCGGCCAGGCGCTGGCGCTGACCGACGCGTCGGGGCGCACGCTCGCCGAGGCGATGGCCGGAGCCGGACTCGACCCGGACCGGGCCGGCCGCGACGACGCCGCGCTGTCGCGCATCGGCCTGTTCCTCGAGCTGCACGTCGAGCAGGGCCGCGGGCTCATCGACCTCGGCGCGCCTGTCGCCGTGGCGGCCAGCATTCTCGGCCATGGCCGCTGGCGGCTGCGCTTCACCGGCCAGGGCAACCATGCTGGCGCCACCCTGATGTCCGACCGGCGCGACCCGATGGTCGCCGCGGGCGCGACGATCGCGGAGATCCCCGCGCTGGCGCGGGGCCGGGCCGGCACCCGCGCCACCGTCGGCCGGATCGCCGTCACCCCGGGCGGCACTAACGTCATCGCGAGCCACGTCGACGTGTGGCTGGACGCCCGCGCCGAGGAGGACGAGGTCACGCGCGCGCTCGTCGCTGAGATCGGCGCGGCCGCGGTGGCACACGCCGCCGCGCAGGGCTGCACGGCCGAGCTGACCGAGGAGTCGTGGTCGGGCACGGTGTGTTTCGCCGAGGGCCCGCGGCTGGCGATCGGCGATGCGCTCGGCGGCGTTCCCGCGCTGCCGAGCGGCGCTGGTCACGACGCCGGCGTGCTGGCGGCGGTGGTACCGACCGCCATGCTGTTCGTCCGCAACCCCACGGGGATATCGCACGCGCCGGAGGAGTTCGCGACCGCCGATGACTGCGCCGCCGGCGTGGACGCGCTCGAGACCGCGTTGCGGAGCCTTACCGCGGCGCCCTGACCCGGATGATGACGGCCGATGTAAGTTACTTCGTGGCGAGCCGAGAATGAGGAGATCAGCAGCGGATGAGCAGGACTGTCCTTTTTGGCGGGCGCGTCTTTGACGGCACAGGAAGCCCGGTCGCCGATGGTGACCTGGCGTTCGAGGACGGGCGCATCGTGGCGGTGGGCACCGGGCTGGACGGCGACGAGGGCGTCGATGCCGCCGGGTGCACGATCCTGCCCGGCCTGTTCGACTGTCACGTGCACGTGACCAGCTCGGGCACCGACTTCCTGCGGCGGCTGCAGCGGCCGTTCTCCTACCAGTTCTTCGAGGCGGTCCGTAACCTGGCCGCCACGCTCGACTGCGGGATCACCACCGTCAGGGACGCGGGCGGCGCGGATCTCGGCATTCAGCAGGCTGTGGACGACGGCCTGATCGAGGGGCCGCGGCTGCGGATCGCGATCACGATCCTGAGCCAGACGGCGGGCCACGGGGACGGCTGGCTGCCGTCGGGGCTGCTCGCCCCGCTGCAGGTCAATCATCCCGGGCGGCCGCCGGGCATCGTCGACGGTCCCGAGGAGATGCGCAAGCGGGTCAGGGAGATCGTTCGCGCCGGGGCCAACGTCATCAAGGTCTGCACGTCGGGCGGCGTGCTGTCGCCGCGCGACAATCCCCGGCACGCCCACTTCAGGCCCGACGAGCTGGCGGCGCTGATGGCCGAGGCCACCGCCGCCGGGCTGCCGGTCATGGCGCACGCCCAGGCGACCGACGGCATCAAGGCCGCCGTGCGGGCGGGCGTCCGGTCGGTCGAGCACGGCATCTATCTCGACGACGAGGCGATCGAGATGATGCTGGAGGCGGGCACGTGGCTGGTCCCGACGTTGATCGCGCCCGTCAGCGTGGTGGAAGCGGCCAAGAACGGCGCGCAGCTGCCCGAGGGCGTGGTCGCCAAGGCCGAAGCCGTCATCGACGCTCACAACGCATCGTTCGCCGCCGCCGTGGAGGCGGGCGTCAAGGTCGCGATGGGCACCGACAGCGGCGTCGGGCCGCACGGCAGCAACCTCCGCGAGCTGGCGCTGATGGCCGCCGGCGGCATGGCTCCGCAGGATGTGCTGGTCGCGACGACAAGCTCGGCCGCCGAGCTGCTCGGGGTGGCCGCCGACTCCGGGACGCTGACGCCCGGCAAGCTCGCGGACATCGTGGTCGTTGCCGGGGACCCCTTTGACTTCGCCCGCTTCAAGGACAACATCCGCATGGTGTATACCGGCGGCAGGCTGGTGCGCGGCCAGGGCTAGCGGCCTGGGATGAGCGACTATTCGCTGCAGCCGATCGACGCCCTCTCTCCGGCGGCGGTCGCCGGTGTCCGCCACATCTACGAGGACGGGTTCCCGGCGTACCAGCGGGCTGACTTCGCCGAGCTCACCGAACGGCCCGAGGCCGGCGAGTTCTCCCTGGCGCTGGTCCGCGACGGTCGGCCGTGCGGCTTCGCCATGCTCCGCTCGCTCGGTGACACCGGCTGGGTCTACCTGCGCTACCTCGTGGTGGACCGCGGCCAGCGCGGCCAGGGGCTGGGCGGCACGGCGTGGGATCTGCTCACGGCCCGGCTGCGGGCGGCGGGTTTCACGCTGCTGGTGTGGGACGTCGATGACCCCGCCGAGCCGGGTCACGGGGCGGCCGAGACCAGCGTCAGGTCCCGCCGGATCGGCTTCTACGAACGGCAGGGCGGCCGCCTGCTGCCGGTGACCGGGTACCGCACCCCGCACGTCGGCCCGCACGCGGGTGATCCGGAGTGGGCCCCGATGCTGCTGATGGCGGCCCCCTTGGCCGCGGACGCCGCGGACGCCGCAGGCCCGCGGGTGCGGGACGTCGTCGACGCCGTGTACCGGTATCGCTGGCACGTGGACCCGGGGGATCCTCGGCTCGCCGGCGTGCTGGTCAATAGCGAGTGATCGGGAGAAACTCATGGGGGTCATCGACTACGAGCGCGACCAGGCGGTAGCGCGGATCTACCTGAATCGCCCGCACCGGCTCAACGCCGTGGTACCGGAACTGGCCAACGGTCTCGCCGCCGCGATCGACCAGGCCGGCCGTGACGGCGCCAGGGTGGCCGTGCTGGCCGGCCGCGGCCGCGCGTTCTGCTCGGGGCACGACCTGAAGGAGCCGGTGCCCCAGGAGCCGGTGCTCGCGACGCGGCTGCGGGTCGACGGGATTCAGGATGTGACCAGGGCCATCCGGCGGTTCCCCGGCGTGGTCATCGCGGCGGTGCACGGGTACGCGCTCGGGGCGGGCTGCGAGTTCGCGCTCGGCAGCGACTTGGTGGTGGCGGCGGAGGACGCGCAGTTCGGATTCCCCGAGGTTTCTGTCGGGCTCAGCGTGACCGGCGGCATCTCCCGGCTGCTGCCGCTGCTCACGGGTCCGGTACTGGCCAAGGAGCTGGTGCTGCTCGGCGAGCGGTTCAGCGCTGCCCGCGCGCTCGAGCTCGGGCTGGTGAACCGGGTCACGCCGGCCGGCCAGCACGAACAGGCGGCGGCCGAGCTGGCGACCCGGCTGACGGACCAGCCGGCTCTCGCGATGGTGCTCGCCAAGCAGGCGCTCGACCGGGGGATCGACTGCGCGCTCGAGGAAGCGATGGCGGCGGAGACCGACTTCGCCGCGCTGACCGTGGCGCCCGGGGCAGCGGATGAGCGCTGAGTTCCGCACGCTCGTCGACGCGCTGCGGGGGGCCGCGCGACGCTGGCCGGAGCGGGCCGCGTGGACGTTCGATCCCGGTGAGCGGTTCACGTTCGGCGACGTGGCCCGGCTGACGGGCGGGTACGCGCGGGCGCTCGGCGAGCGCGGCGTCCGGCGCGGCGACCGGGTCGCGGTGATGCTCGGCAACGAGCCGGCTTTCCCGCTGACCTGGCTGGCGCTGTCCGCGCTCGGCGCGGCGATGGTGCCGGTCAACACCAAGTACCAGACCGCCGACGCCGGGCACGTGCTGCGCGCGTCCGGCGCGGCGGCGATCGTGGCCGGCGCGGCGTTCGAGCCGCTGCTGCGGCAACTGCGACCGGACGTGCCGGGCCTGCGGCAGGTGGTGCCGGCCGCTGAGATCGACGCGGCCGCCTGCTCGATGCCGGGCGATGTCGCGCTGGCAGGCGGCGGTCCCGGCCCGGACGACATCGCGAACATCCAGTTCACCTCCGGCACGACCGGCCGCCCGAAGGGCTGCCTGCTGCCGCACCGCTACTGGACTCAGCTCGCGGGCGGCCTCGTCGCCGGCTTCCCGCACCTGACCGACCGCGACGTGATGCTCACCGCCCAGCCGTTCCACTACATCGACCCGCAGTGGAACGTCGCCGCGAGCCTGGTGTCCGGGGCCGAACTGGTGATCCTGGACGGGTTTCACCCATCGTCGTTCTGGACCAGGGTCCGCGAGCATCAGGTCACCTATTTCTACTGCCTGGGCGCGATGCCGGCGCTGCTGCTGCGGATGCCGCCGGACCCGGCGGACCGCGACCATGCCGTCCGGGTGGTGCAGTGCTCGGCGATCCCGCCCGCGTTGCACCGTGAGCTGGAGTCGCGCTGGGGCGTGCCGTGGTACGAGACGTTCGGGATGACCGAGACCGGCGGCGACCTGCGCGTCACCGACCTCGATCACGACGAGCTTGTCGGCACCGGGTGCCTCGGCCTGCCCGCCCCTTACCGGCAGGCCCGGATCGTCGACGCCGCCGGCCAGCCGGTGCCGGCCGGCCAGGCCGGCGAGCTCACGCTGGCCGGTCCTGGCATGATGCACGGCTACCTCGACGACCCGGAAGCGACGGCGCGGGTCATGCGCGATGGCTGGTTCCACACCGGTGACCTGGGCCGGATGGACTCCCGTGGCCGCGTATACCACACCGGGCGGCTCAAGGACATGATCAGGCGCAGCGGGGAAAACATCGCGGCCCGTGAGGTCGAGGAGGTGCTGCTGACCCATCCCGCGGTCCGGCTGGCGGCGGTGACCAGCGTCCCTGACGACATCCACGGCGAAGAGGTCAAGGCGTATTACGTCGGCGACGGGGTCGCGCCGGACGCGCTGGCGGAGCACTGCCGCGCCCGGCTGGCCGCCTTCAAGGTCCCCCGGTTCTGGCAGCCCGCGCCGGACCTGCCCCGGACCGACTCGGAGCGGGTGGCCAAGGCCAGGCTCGGCTCGGTTGCCGGCGCCGTCTTCGACTCCGTCTCAGGGCAGTGGAGCGCTCTACCCGGTGAGCTTCAGTTACCCAGCCGGTGTTCTCCGACGAGCTTGACGTCAACGGAACGTTGCACAAAACGGGGCTCCTTTATGTCGTGCGGGATAAGCCCCGGAATGCGGCGCCGGATCCCGCACGATCTGTGCGATGTCTAGGGCCAGCACCGGATTATGAAGAGCGGGGATATCTACGGCCCGTATAGGGGCTTTTTGTATCCCCGCTCTTGGAAAACGATCGCCCAGGGTCCCGGAGACGTGGCGCGCATGGGCTGCGGAGAGGCGGGGAACTTTGCGTGGTTTAATCCTTACGTTGCGTTCACCGTGGTGCGGATGGGGGCGAATCGGGGTGAAGTGTGATGACGCTGCCTGACCTGCGGGCGACGACCGGCGAAAGACGGGCGTCGGGAAAGGCCGCCAGGAAAAAGGCGTCGCGGAGCGCGATCGCGTCCTGGGCCGAGGAGGATCGCGGGCACGACGCGCTGGAGACGATCCTGGCCCAGAACACGATCCGGGACCCTGAACTCGTCCCGATCCGGCACTCCCGCATGGCGGTCTCGCCGTGGAATTACTACCGGGGCGCGGCCGCCGTCATGGCCGCCGACCTGGCCTCGCGGCCGAACAGCGGGCTGACGGTGCAGCTGTGCGGGGACGCGCACGTGCTGAACTTCGGCCTGTGGGCCACGCCGGAGCGCAACTTGTCCTTCGACCTGCGCGATTTCGACGAGACCCTGCCCGGGCCTTTCGAATGGGACGTCAAGCGGTTCGCCGCCAGCCTCCTAGTCGCCGCGAGGGACAACGGGCTCAAGCGGGCCAGGGCCGCCGCCGCGGTGACGGCCGGCGTCGACGCGTACTGCCGCCGCATGCGCGGGTACACCACGATGCCGGAACTCGACATCTGGTACGACGGCACCCGCGTGGACAGCTTCCTCGGTTTTTTCGAGGAGGCGGACCGTGGGCAGGTCTCCGTGCATATCGAGAAAAGGCGGGAGCGCCGCACGAGCCGGGGCGCGTTCCCCAGGCTCACGGAGATGGCCGGCGGGCGGCCGCGGATAATCGAGGAACCGCCGGTCCGGGTCAGGATCAGCGACGACGAACAAGCCGAACTGGTCGGCCAGCTGCTGGCCGGGTACCGGCTGACCCTGCAGGAAGACCGGCGTGTCCTGTTCGACCGCTTCACCGAGACCGACACGGTGCGCCAGGTGGTGGGCGTGGGCAGCGTCGGCATGCGGGTGTACCTGGTGCTGCTGGAAGGCCGCTCGGGCGCCGACCCTCTTTTCCTGCAGGTCAAACAGGCCGGACCGTCCGTGTACGAGGCCTACGCCGGTCCCAGCCGCCATGACGCGCACGGTGAGCGGGTGATCAGCGGCAAGCGGCTGATCCAGAGCGCCACCGACATCTTCGTCGGCTGGGGCTCGCTGGACGGGGTGGATTACTACGTGCGGCAGTTCCGGGACATGAAGATCATCCCGACCACCGCGCTGATCGCCCCGCGCCTCGCCGAGTTCGCCACCGCCTGCGGCGAGACGCTCGCCAGGGCGCACGCCCGCACCGGCGACCCGGTGGCCATCGCCGGCTACCTCGGGAAGGGCGCTAAGTTCACCGCCGCGATCAGCCGGTTCGCCAGCGCGTACGCCGACCAGAACGAGCGCGACCACGCCCGGCTCATCCGGGCTATCCAGAACGGCGCCGTCGAGAGCCGACCTGGGTGAAGAAGGGGTTGCCTATCCTTCCGGCGGCCTCGGGGCGATGACGTCGATGGTTGGGAAGTAGGTGCGGTATCGCTGGACATCTCGGGTCAACAACCGGTAGCCGGAGATGGCAGCGTGCGCGCCGATATAGAAGTCCGGCATCGGCGATCGCTTGTCACCACCACCGCGCCGGTATCGGACGAACGCTTTCCCGGCGGCGAAGCCCGCAAGGTAGGGCAGCGGCTCACGCTCGTAGTCGTCGGCGGGAAGCAGTTCCTCCAGTTCCTCGATGGTCTCGTAGCCGACGGAGACCTCGGCGTAGATAAGCGGATTGATCACCACACGGCCGACGTCCATGGCCGCCGCGATATGGACTGCTGACCAGTCAGCCCATTGCTCATCACCGGTGATGACGTCCAGCAGTACGCAGGAGTCAACCAGCGTCGCGGGGCGGATCGCCACCGGGTCACTCGCCACGCAGCAGCGCCATGATCTGGTCGGTGCTCATGCCCGCGACGTCTTGGCCGGTGGCCGTGTTGCGCAGCCGACGGACCAGCCGCTGGCCTCTGCTCTCGGACCCCTCGGTGCGGACAATCTGGAGCGTGTCGCCGACCTCGACGACCTCGACCTCGTCCCCGGCATGCAGCCCGTACTTTGCCCTCAGGTGCGCCGGGATCGTCAGCTGGCCTTTGCTGTTCAGCACCATGATGGCCTCCTCCTGCCGGAAGTAGTATCCCGTATTACATCTACTACGTAATACTACCGACTGGCTGGCCGCGATGCTGTCCTTGATGGCGTCGATGTCCGCTGGCGCGTAGTAGCGCCCGGCGCGAACCACGCCGGCGATCTGGTGCAGGTGGTCGGCCGACTCGACCGGGTTGGCGTCAAGGAGGACCAGGTCGGCGTGCTTGCCTGCGTCGACCGTGCCCATGACGTCGGTCGCGCCGAGGAAGTCCGCCGCGTCCCAGGTGGTCATCTGCAGGATGCGCAGGGGCGGCAGGCCCGCCTTGGCGAGCTCGTCGAACTCCTGGTGCAGGGCGATGCCGGGGACTTCCCAGGCCGCGCCGCCCGAGTCGCTTCCGGCCAGCATCCTGACGCCCGCGGCGTCCAGCAGGCAGGCCAGGTGCGCCATCGTGGCGTAGACCGTCCGGAACGTCTGCCTGGAACTCGCCGGGAACTTCGCGAACTTGGCGGCGGCTTTCCGCCAGGTTTGCAGGGTCGGCGGCGCCATGTAGCGCAGGCCGGGCTGAGCCGCGAACTCCGGGTCGTCGCACAGCTGCGTGGTACGGGACCGGATCAGGGTCGGGACCTGCCACGTCCCGTCGGCGACGAACCGCTGCGCGATCGGGCCCACCGCGTCCTGGTCGAAGCTGGCCGTCACCTGCGCGAGGATATCGATGTCCGGCTGGCGGGACATGTTGGCCGGGTTGACCACGACCTTGGCGAGCACCCGGTCGAGTACCGGTTCGAGGAACGAGAACTTGAGCGGGGGCAGCCTGGGGCCGGACCGTGCGGCCAGCTTGTCCCGCACGGCGTCCTGCTCAGTGGAGCAGCAGGCCAGCAGCGTGGCGCCCGGGCCGAGGTGCTCGACGGACCTGACGCCCTCCCCCGACGCCCTGGCCACGTCGATCCCGTTCGGCAGGTGGCCGAGGATCGGGATGCCCAGCCGCCGCGCCTCGGCCTGCGCGGCGTAGAACGCCTCGCTGGTCATCATCGCCGCCTTGATAAAGTCGGCGCCTTCGTCGCGCTGCTGCCGGACAGTCGCGACCGCCGCCTGGGCGGTGCCGGCGTTGAACGGTGTCAGCACCGGGCCTGGGATGGCGAGCAGCCGCGGGGCGCGTTCGGGCATGAGGGTGCGATCGGCACGCTGCCGCAGCATGCGGGCGGAGCCGGACATCTGCCTGAAGCCGGTGATGCCGTGCGCGAGCATGAGGTCGAAGGTCCCCGACGGGTCCCCGCCGCCACCGGGCCGCGGGAACATGTGCGCGTGCATGTCGTTGAACCCCGGCACCAGGTACTTGCCGCCCGCGTCGACGGCCTGCGCGCCGCTGGGCACGCCGTCGGGGTCGTCGGTCCTGGCCGGGCCGACGCTGACGATCCGGTCGCCAGAGATGGCCACGTCCTGGTGGGCCTGCAGCGAGCCGTCGCGGGTGCTGACGACGGTGACGTCACGGATCACCAGATCCGCGGCCGCGGCCGGCGAGGACGGCTGATTCGGCGGTTGAGCCATGTCGTGAGCGTAGGGCACATGAATGCCTGTTGTCGACAGCACCGTCAGAGATTCGACTAATGTGTTGACAACTCGTCCGGCCACAGGCGATGCTGATGCCATGCCAGGCAGGGACGTAGTCGTGCTGGGCGGCGGCCCGGCGGGGCTGACCGCTGCCCGGATCCTGAAGCTCAGGCAGCCGTCCTGGGATGTCACCGTCGTAGAGCGCCAGCCGCCCGACGCGACTTTCGGCTACGGGGTCGGCCTCTCGTTCTCCTCGCTGAACCGGCTGCGCGCGGCCGACCCGGAGCTGACTGCCGCGATCGAGAGCGCCTCGGTGAGCGTCGGCACCTGGACTATCCGCCGCGACGGCGAGTCGTTCAGCGCGAAGAACAGCCACGGCCTTGGCATCGGCCGCCCCGCTCTGCTGGCGATCCTGCAGCGGCACGCGGCGGCCGCCGGGGCGCGGGTGCGGATGGGCGAGCACGCGCGGCTCAGCGACGTGAGCGGCGCGGACGTCGTGCTCGCCGCCGACGGCGTCGCCAGCGAGACGCGCACCGCGCTGTCCGCCGAGCTCGGCGCCAGCGTCAGCCACGGTGAGCTCGCCTATCTGTGGTGCGGTGTCCCGCTGTCCCGCACCGAAATGACCCTCGCGCTGACCCGCACCGCCGACGGCCCGCTCGCGGCACACGTCATGCCGTACGCGCCCGGCGCCTGCGCTTTTCAGGTCGACGGGCACCAGGACACGATCAGGGCGCTGGGGATGCCGCCGGCCGGGCCGGCCGATAGCACGGCGCTCCTGCAGGACGCGTTCGCCGACCTGCTCGGCGGCGCCTCGTTGCAGGTGAAACGCCGCGAGTGGGCGACCTTTCCCACCGTCACCTGCGCGCGCTGGCACGCGGGGAACGTGGCTCTCCTCGGGGACGCCGCGCACACCGCGCACTACACGGTCGGCTTCGGCACGGCGCTGGCCGTGGAGGACGCCGTCGAGCTGGCCGAGGCCCTGGCGGCTGGCGGCACGGCGCCGCCAGCCGGGGCGTTCGAGGCCTTCGAGGCGGCCAGGCGGCCCACCGTCGCGCGGCTGCAGCGCCGCGCCGACCGCAGCCAGCGCTGGTGGGCCACGCTGGGCACCCGTTTCGACCTGCCGCTCCCGGTGCTGCTGCTGAGCTACCTGACCAGGACGGGCGCGATCACGCTGCCGGCCGCGGCGGCGCAGAACGCCGAGCTGGTCGCACGCTGCCTGGAGCCGGCCGGGAAGCCGGACGCGGTGCCCGGCACCGATCTGGCCGCGGCGATCCTGGCCCGGCCCTTCGGCGTCAACGGATCGCGCGTGCCGGACCGGCTGTTCCGCGCCGGGACGCTGCCGGACACGGCGGTCGCCACGATCGTGCACGACAGCGGCAGGCCCACGCTCGGGCAGATGCGCGACGCCGTCGAGCGGGGCCGGCACTGGGCGGCCCGCAGCGTCTCCCATATCCGGCTGGCCGGCCCGCCGGACCGGGAGGCCGTGCTCGACCGGCTGGAGCTCGCCGAGGGGCTGCGCCAGCAGGCTGGCGTCACCACGATCGTGGCCGGCCCGGCGGAGTTCCGCGACGACCTCGCCCTCGGGGTGCTTTGCGGCCGGACCGACCTCGCTGACATCACCCTGTAGCAACGAACGGAAGAGACACGTGCCTCACGACGGCAGATTCGTCCCGCACCCGCCGGAGTTCGTCCAGCGCTACCGCGCCGCCGGCTACTGGGGCAGCAAGACGATCGGCGATGAGTTCCGTGCCGTCGCCGCCGCGCATCCCGGCGCGGAAGCGCTGGTCACCGACGAGCGCCGGCTCACCTACGCCGAGCTCGACGGCCGCTCTGACGCGATCGCCGCCCGGCTGGCCGGCACCGGGCTGCGCCCGGGCGATCCGGTCATCATGCAGGTCGGCAACACCGCGGAGACCGTCGAGTCGTTTTACGCGCTGCTCAAGATGGGCGCGGTCCCGGTGTGCACCCTGATCCCGTTCGGGCACCACGAGATCGACGCGATCGCGCGGATCACCGGCGCCCGCGCGCACCTCGTCCAGGCGGACCTCCCCGACCGCGACCTGGCCGCATTCGCCGCGGAGACTCGCGACGCCGTGCCGGGCATGGAGCTGATCCTGACGATCCGGGGCGACGCGGCCGGGGCGACGCGAATCGACGACGCGCCGGGCGCTCGGCCTGCTCCCGCTGATGATCGCGATCCTGACGAGATCGCGATCCTGCAGCTGTCCGGCGGGACGACGGGCACACCCAAGGCGATCCCGCGGCTCCACGCCGAG
>Ga0335075_10014216_pt1 | contig 11964 bp, 4 predicted proteins | sample Lox_Sample_24_FD_206723 | JGI IMG/M metagenome (GOLD analysis project Ga0335075, IMG submission 206723) | Soil microbial communities from Loxahatchee National Wildlife Refuge, Florida, United States - Lox_Sample_2.4 | ecosystem: Environmental > Terrestrial > Soil > Wetlands | place: USA: Florida... | reverse complement strand
CCCAAGCTGAAACCGGCTTTCTACCGTGGGTGCCCCCGATAGCATGTTGAAAACACTCAGATTTCTTATCGTCACTTTCGGCATGTCGGGGACGAGAACCCCAGCAGGCCATCACCACCCAACTGCCCTTCTCGCCGAGCGAAGTCCTCGCCTGCTGCAAGGCGACGGCAAGCTGGTCGACCAGGTCGGCGACCGACAGATGGGCGAGATCGATCTGCTTTTCGCGCGCCAAGCTCAGCAGCAGCGCGAGCGGCCCACTGAACCCGTCGAGCACGAGATGCGGGGTGGCCCCCTCCCCTGCGCCGTCCTCTCCGGGTGCTGCCTCGGCGCTGTGCGCGTCCATGGTTGTCAGTCCGGCGGCCGCGGCCGCAGCACGAAGCGCAGCGCCGGCCAACGCGGGCCGATATGGGCGATCGCCGCGCCCGGCATCGCGCCGTCGGTGAAGAACCCGTAGCCGATGACCCGATGCCCGGCCGGCAGACGCCGCCCCGGCCGCGGCTCGGCCAGTCGCTGGGCCGGGTGCGCGAAGCTTTGCCGATCCAGCCAATGCAGGTCCGCCCCTTCCATGTCGCGGTGCATTCGTAGCTGCGGCCGTGTCGGAGCAAAAAGGAGGAAACGTGCTGGCGCCTGCGCCGGTAGTCCTCGATCGCCATGGCGCGCGTGCGCACCAGATCGCGCACTGCTTCGTGGGTTTCGTCCGGCACCCAAACGGCCGTCAGTTCACCCGCCCGCAGCGGCCGGGCTAGCGTCTGTGCGTCCCGCCGGGTGGTCTTCACCCGGTCGCCGGGCTTACGCGGGATCAGTGACGGCGCCACCACAATGCAGCTCTGTCTAAGCGCAACGATCTGCCGATACAGCCCATACCCGGTCGGTCCGGCTTCGTAGCAGAATTGCACCGTCTCATAACGCTCGGCCAGCCTGCGCACCAGCTTAGTCGCTGCATCGGGCGTGTTGTCAGACTCGCCAAGATAGCGCACTTCCCCCTCCCGGCCGCCCTCCGCCACGGCCAGCGCATTCCTCGCCTTCCCGGTATCGATCCCGACAAACGCCTCCCCATGTCTCCTCATGGCTCGTCCCCTATGCGTTGAGGCTCGGCCCGGCCAATCCGGGCAACCCTCGCTCCAACCCCGCATACCGCATACGTGGGGCGAGCCGCCTCAGCGGCTCAGCGGACATGCGGTCTTATGCTACAAAAATGGGCCATTCGTTGCTTCGGGCCATTATGGTCAGCCCGACACAGACCAGCCGTCGCCGCCGTATCTTCCAACGCAGCCTCTTATAGTGGGCGCGGCGCTCACAACGCGCGCGGCGGAGCCCGTCCTTCGCCGATCAGAGCGAATGGCGCCCAGAAGAACGGATGTGCCAGTTCGGCAGGCAGTTCCTTCCCCGCCTCGTCGATCATTCCAAGCTGTGCGGCGCGCAGTGCACCCGCCAGTCCGCCATCTTTGTTGGCGATGAGGCGACGCAGCGTGTCGGCCACCAGGAACGCCGAGGATTGGTCGTTGATCGACCAATGCGTCACCAGCATGGAACGCGCGCCGGCAAAGAAGAAGGCGCGCGCCAGGCCCGAGAGACTCTCGCCGGAGGTGGTGTCGCCTGGGCCGCCCGAATTGCATGCCGACAGGATCACGATATCGGCGTCGAGATCGAGCCCGGTGATGTCGCCGGCCGTGAGCAGCGCACCGGACGCGTCACGTGCGTGCGGCGGTGCGGAGGTGACGATGGCGGGCTGATTTTGGCAACGTAGCTCGGCTGGAAGCAGGGCATGCGTGGCAAAATGCAGGATGCGATAATCCTTCAGCGAGGCATGGCGTACGGCATCGGCAGTAAATGCGGTGTTCAGCATCTCGTCGGACGGCGACGCGCCAAGCAGCGTCCGCGCCGCATCCAGCTCGCGTTGGGCGAACGGCAGCGGCGGCAGTGAGGCGAACAGCTTGGCGCTGTCACTGCAGGTGACACCGGGAAAGGTCGCCTCGGCCTGCGCCAGCGTGACCGGATGGAAGCCACCGAAGCCGAACCACGGATGCGACGCCCGCGAACTGCCGGCCTTCCGCAAGTCAACGAAGTTCGCGGCGGACGGCACATGAGCGATGGCCATCTGCCGGATCAGCCAGGGCGCGCCGGAGAGATCCGACGGATTGGCGGGGCCGGTGAGAAGCAAGGCAAACGGCACCGACAGCAAAGGTCCGGACGGCACCACCACGAGTGCCTTTGCGCCCGCCATTTGCGCTGCCACCGGGGCCAGCGTCGCGTTGTAGAGGGCCTGCGCGGCTTGCGTGTCGAACGGCGGCAAGGAGCCAGTCGTCGGTTCGATGCTCGCGCGCACACGTTTGACCAGCGCGGTCATCGCAGGCTCGCCGCCCTTTACCGGCGCGACGGTGATGGCGCCCTTGCGCAGCAGGAAGGTCCAGCCGGCATCCCCGGTCAACGTGATGGCCGCCAGGGCCTCGTCAGGCGCAAGCTCGGCTAGCACGTCGGCGGCCGGAACCACCTGCTGCACCAACTGGCCGTAATTCGGCGCTGCCGCTTGCAACGCGGCATCGGCATCTGCCAGCTCGGCTTGCGCGGCGGCGATGCTCTTGTCCAGCGCGGCGGGATTGCTTGCCACATTTGATGGTACGGTTCCGGGCACAGGATGGGCCAGCGCGTCTCGTTGGCGATACAGGTCGGCCAGGTTGTCGGCATCGTCCTGACGACGACGGATCGCCTGCGCCACCCTGGGATCGCGCGCGTTGGCGGCGAGGCGCACCGCTGCTTCGTCGATTTCCCGGCTGGTTATGCCGTCCTGCACCAGCTCCGCCGTCTCGAACATCTCGGCCAGCAGGTGCTGGCGCTCGCCAGGGCGTTTGTCCGCCTCGGCAGCGAACAACGACAGGCAAGGTTCCAGCAACGCCGAATCGGTGCCAGAGCGCAGCTCGCGCAAGAGCGTGGTTGCCGAACGGCACAGATCCATCGCATCGGCCGTGTTGCCTTGCCTCGCGGATATAGCGGCCTGCAGTAACTCGGTTTCCGCCACCGGTCTGGTTTGCGGCACAACCTGGGTGAAATCCTGCCGCGACGAGGCCAAGCCCGACACGGCGGCAAACGCATTGCCGCTGACATCCTGCGTTGTGGCCTCGGTGCGTGTCAGTCGCGCCGAAACCAGCGGGACGACCATGCGGTTTGCGCGGGCCAATGTTTCGGCCGACTCGATCGCGGCCTCGCTATCGGCCGGCCTGCCGAGCTGACGCAGCACGATCGCCCGATAACGGCGGACCTCGATCAGGCCCATCAAGGCAGACTGTACGGTCGGGTCGACCATCACGCGCTGATTAGGAAGGCCAGCGAGGTTGCTCGCACCACCGGCGGATACCTGTTGCACGGACGCTGACTGGTCGATGCCGGCGTGCAGGCTGTCGGGCGGGATCAGCGCGGTGTAGTCGGCGGCCGCCGCGTCGAGCAAAGCGAGCGCCTGCTGCAGCCGCCCCTGATTGAGCGCATCCAGTGCGCGATAATGCAGCAGACGCGCCACCGCAGCCTTGTCGTTGGCGTGTGGTGCAAGCGTGTCGGCTTGCTGGAACAGCGCATCGGCCTCGGCGAAGCGCTGCTGATCGGACACCTGCAAGGCAAGGTGCATCAGCGCGTTGACGGTGTCGGGATTATCGCGGCCGAGCGTGTGCTGCTGCACGGCCAGCGCGCCGCGATAGGCAACCTCGGCGGCAGCGAAGTCCTCGGCAAGATTGGCGCGGGCGCCGAGCGCCATCAAACGCTCGTACTGGTCCACATTTCCGGCACTGAACGCGTGTGCGGCCAATTGGCCGGCCAACAGCGCATCGGCTGCCGATGGAGGTAGCTTGGCTGCCCTCGCGCTGGTGCGGCCCGACAAGACGCCAATTGATCGTTCCATGACCGGTAGCGCCGGCAGGATGCCGTCCGCGAGGTAGACACGGCCTCCCACTGCCGCGGCCAGCGCGATCTGCGGCCAGCCGCCGATACGCCGGATACACTGCAGGACAACCGCCGGCTCGCCGCCGAGCACGGATGTCGCCGTGGGTGCGTTGCAAATGTAGCGCAGTTCGAGCCCGGCCCGCCACGTGCCGGACGTCGCGACGCTCATCAATGTTGTGGGGCCACCAGGCCCATCCAGGCTCACTCGTGCCGCCGGTTCTTGCCAGGTGCCGCAGAAGACATCCACCGTGTCGGGCGTGCCGGATGGCAACTGATTACACGTCTCGCCGCTCGCGTTTACGCCCAGGTTGATCGCATTGTTGCCTTGCGCCGCCAGCGGCGTACCGCCGACATAGGCGGACGACGGCGGTTTCGCGCACGCGACCAGGCAGAGCACGATCCCGCCGGCGAGCAACGATCGCATCGTCAATAGTCCTTGTAGGAGATGTTCGGCGGTACGACGTCCGGATCCGTCAGTCGACCCGGCGGAGACGCAAGCATTGGGAGTGCGAAGAGGTTGAGGCTTGTTAAGCCACTGATCTGAGGTGGCGCGCCCGACAGGAACCGGAACTCGTAAAGGCCGCCGAAAGGAGCCGTCAGGGCGTCAGCAGGCAAACTGATCACGGTTGGCGGGATTGGTGGCGGTGGCGGCGGTGGCCGGCACACGGCGGCTTCGATCTCGCACCCGTTGAATAGGTAACTGATATTGATTGCCGGCTGAATGAACCCGGCGGCCGCCGCAGGACCACCGATGATGCCACGGATAGTGCCAAAGAGATTGGCGCTGCCCGGCGTCGTATACGATACATCGAGCGCGCTGATGAAGACATTGCCGGCAGCCGTCCCGTTAGCAAGGTTCAGGATCAGCCACCCACCGGTCGCTTGCAGACCGAGCGGCGAGTCGAACTGCATGTTGCCGGTCGCGGCGATCTGCAACGTGGGCGGCCCACCTCCTTGCCCGAGCAGCGTGCTGCTGCCGATCTGCGAGAAGTCGCCGGCCTGGAGATAAGCACCAGCGGCGCCGTTGGCGGGCAACAACGACGGGGGCGGGATCAGGCTGGAAGGACGCGCATTGCCGCCGGTCACGACCGTGGCGCCGTTGCCGAGGGAAACCAGGCTGGACGGGTCCGACACGACGATCCGGGTCGCATCCAGCACACCGTCGATCAGCAGATCTCCGTTATCGTTCAGCACGAAGCTACCCGCGGTGCCACTAACTGCGAACCCGTCGAGGCCGGCCACGTTATTGTTGCCGGTCAGATCGCCGCTGCCGACAGCGCTGCCACTCAGCACGTCGGTGATCAGGCTGCCGGTCTCAGTCAACGAGCCGGCAACAGTGAAGCTGGCACTCGGACCGGTCACGACCGACCCGGCAATGTTCAGACTGCTAGCATCGCTCAGCGCGAGACCGCCACCGGCAGTGAAATTGCCGAGCGTGGCAATGGAATTGCCACCCATAAGAGCCGCGTTGGCGGCGACGCTGCCACTCAAGACGCCGGCGGTCAGGCCGCCGGTCTCGGTCAACGAGCCGGCAACAGTGAAGCTGGCACTCGGCCCGGTCACGACCGACCCGGCAATGTTCAGACTGCTGGCATCGCTCAGCGCGAGACCGTCGCCGGCAGTGAAATTGCCGAGCGTGGCGATGGAATTGCTGCTCGTAAGGCCCGCGTTGCCGGCGACGCCGCCGCTCAGCATGTCGGTGGTCAGGCTGCCGGTCTCGGTCAACGCGCCGGCCACGGCGAAGCTGGCACTTGGGCCGGTCACGACCGACCCGGCGATGTTCAGACTGCCGGCATCGCTCAGCGCGAGACCGCCGCCGGCAGTGAAATTGCCGAGTGTGGGGATGGAGTTGCTGCCCGTAAGGCCCGCACTGCCGGCGACGCTGCCGCTCAGCAAGTTGGTGGCCAGGCTGCCGGTCTCGGTCAACGAGCCGGCAACAGTGAAGCTGGCACTGGGGCCGGTCACGACCGATCCGGCAATGTTCAGACTGGTGGCATCGCTCAGCGCGAGACCGTCGCCGGCAGTGAAGTTGCCGAGCGCGGCAATGGAATTGCTGCCCGTAAGGCCCGCATTGCCGGCGACGCTGCCACTCAACACGGGGGCGATCAGACCTCCGGTCTCGGTCAACGAGCCGGCAACAGTGAAGCTGGCACTCGGGCCGGCCACGACCGACCCGGCGATGTTCAGACTGCTGGCATCGCTCAGCGCGAGACCGCCGCCGGCAGTGAAATTGCCGAGTGTGGCGATGAAGTTGCTGCCTGTCAGGGTCGCGTTGGCGGCGACGCTGCCACTCAACGCGTCGGCGATCAGACCTCCGGTCTCGGTCAACGAGCCAGCAACAGTGAAGCTGGCACTCGGGCCGGCCACGACCGACCCGGCGATGTTCAGACTGCTGGCATCGCTCAGCGAGAAGCCGTTGTTGGCGATGTAATTGCCAAGCACGGCAACCGTGTTGTCCGAGCTGGTCAGCGCCGTCGATCCGGTGGTGCCGAGCAGGGTGCCCACATTGATGATCGGTGCCGACTGGCTGACGCCGCCAATCGCCTCGAGATCAAGCGTCGTGGCGAGCGCAGCGAGGTCCAATGTTCCATCGACCGTGATAGCTGCCGCCGAAGGCGTGGAACTCGTGGCGCCACTCGGGACGTCGGTGAAGCCGCCGATCACCAGCTCGTTCAAGACCGTCGTTCCAACGTTGACGATCGACAACAGACTGGAGCTCTGCAGCAGACTCGTGCTGACGGTGGTCATCGACGGCGGGTACGGCGCCACTTCCAGCGTCCCGGCGGGTGCGGTGATGGTGCTGTCGATGACGCCCGTCACGGGGTTTGCCTCGACGAGATAATTATCGGTGACCAGCGAGATACGGCCGGCGGGTGCCGCGGTCAGCGTAGCCGGAGTGGGCTCATCGTTGTCATCGAGGAAAGCGTCGGCAAGCGTCAGCGTGCCACCCTTGGCGGCGACCTCGAAGAACAGGTTGTTGCCGCTTTGCGCGCCGGTCAGCGTAAGGTTTTCGCCGTCCACCAGGACTACGTCACCATTGGACGAGACGAGGCCGGCACTGGTGGAAATCATGTTGGCGGGGTTGGTGAGCAGGACATCACCCTGCGCGCTGCCGCTGAGAAGTGCCGTCTCCAGCAGCCCAGTCGAAGTTTCCGTAATGCCGCCAGTGGTATTTAAATTGATCTGGTTCGCATCGATTGCGCCATTGATCGTCAGGTCGATGCTGTCGCCTAGTTCGAAGGCTCCGGTATTGACGGTTATGGCACCGAGAGAGCTTATGCTATTGTTCGGACTCTGCACCAGGAATAAGGTACTGGCCGTACCAGCTAGTGTGCCTACGGTTATGGGAGCTGTACTGTCCTGAATGATTATCCCGCTCGACAATAGAGAAAGTGTACCGGCGACAGTGCCGAGGTTGAGCGCCTCGGCGATGGTGATGCTCTGTGCGGTGATGGTGCCAAAACCGTCCGTGCCGGTGTAACCGCCGATTGCCAGCGTTCCCGTCTTGGGAGTGATCGCACTCTCCACCGGGCTCAGCAGCGTGTCCGCAGTGCCGCCCAGCGTGACGGCGATAGTGCTGAAGGGTGCCAGTTGCACCACGCCGGTAGCGGTCGCAGCGATCGTGCTCGCCGCCGGCTGGGTCAGGTTGTCGGCGACCAGAGACACAAGCGGGGCTGTGCCCGTCGCCACCAAGGTCGCAGCGTCCAGCGCGATCGTGCCGCCAGCCGTCGGATTCTCGAAAAACAGAGTCGAGCCGGTCTCCTTCCCGGTGAGCGTCAGCGTCGTCGGATCGGTCGACACCGGCGGAGGCGGAGCCGCGATGACCGCGATACTGCCTCCTGCGCTCAGCGTGGCGATCGTGTCGATCAGGTTCATCGCGAGCAGGCTCACCGCACCGCCTGCGGTGCCGGTCAGCGTGCCGACCGACAAAACGTTGCCGGCCAGCTGGTTGATCGAGCCCCTTGTCTCCAGGTCCAGTGTCGTGGCGGTCTCCTCAGATGCCAAATCGAAAGTACCGGCGAACGAGATCGAGGGCGCCGTGACATTGACGGCGCCGCTGGTGTCGGTGAATGCCCCGATGCGCAGCGTTTGCGTGAAGATCGGCTCGAACAGGGCGGCACCCAGCACCAAGCCGGTGCTGCCACCGCCCAGTGATACGGCGACCGCGGTGGAGGATGGTGCAATCTCCACCAGGGCCGCCGGCTGCCCAAAGTCCGGCTGCCCGGCGATCACCGCGTCGCCACCCACTACAAGCGAGTCGGTCACCAGCGAGATCGTGCCGGTGCTCGCGGCGACGGTGCTGGCGGCGATGAGGCTGCCGTTGATCGTCAGCGCCGAGCCGGCTCCCTCGTGCAGCAGAATGTTGCCGTCGGTCGCTAAGATGCCTTCGTTCACTGTCAGAGGGCTGGCGTCCTCAAGGTCGAAATTGCCGTTCGCCACAGTGATGGCGCCCAGGACGCCGATCGAATTGCCGGCTGCCATCAGGCTGGCGGTGCCAACAATGCCACCGCTGCTGGTCAAGGTCCCGGTGCTGATCGTCCCGGTATTGAGCTCGGTCACCCCGCCGCCAGCGGTGCTGATGTCGAGCGAGGAAGACGCCGACAGCAACGCGTTGTTCAGCGCGATCCCGGTGCTGCCGCCTTGCAGAATGATCAACGGCGCGATCAGGCTGTCGCCGGCGCCGAGCGAGATTGCGCCGGCCGCCCCCACGGTGCCCGCCGGGAACACGATGCCGGAGCCCAGCAGTAGCGTGGTGCCGGCCTGGATGGAAAGCCCGGGTCCAACGACCAGGTCGCCGCCCGATTGCATTGTGAGCCCCTGCGGCACATTAAGGCTGGCCTGCACGTCGAGCAGTGTCGTTGCTTGCAGCACGACATTCCCGGTCAAGCCATCGATCGCCCCATTGCTGACCGTGCCCGTGATGCCGCCCTCGGTGGCAAGGATCGTGCCGGTTGCGGTCAGGGTAGTATCGAGACCGCCTGCTCCGCTGCCGCCGTTGATGATGTCGAGCGTGGCCGGATCGAAAAGGATAGTACCCAGGTTGCCCGCGGCGGCACCGACATTGACCGACCCGCTGAACCCAAGAGTCTGGCCCGACACCTCGACAAATCCGCCATCGCCGCCCTGCGGCCCGCCCTTGGCGCTGATCATCCCATCCATCTCGGTGTCGCCCGAAGACAGCACCGCAACGCGCCCACCGGTTCCGTTCCCGGTCGCATCGGCAGCAATGCTCGCTCCGGCCTCGACGGTAACAGTCGACGCTATCCGCGCGCCGGTCACCGACGGCCCGCCTTTGGCGCGCCGGAGCGTGGCGCCTACCGCCACCACGCCGCCGCCGGCCCGACCGGAGGCGTTCAGTCGCGCTGTCGAGGCGACCATCACCCCCTCATCCGCCAGCACCTTGATCTGCCCGCCGCTCGTGCCCGCCGCTACACCCTCGGCGGTAAGCTGGCCGGCGACGGTGATCGACCCGCCGACACCCTCCAGCGCGATCGCACCGGTGCGGCTGCCGACGCTGTTCGCCTGGATTTTCCCCCCTGCATTGATCAACGTCTGGACGACGCCGTCCACCGCCTGCGCGGTCAGCTGCACCGTGCCGCCATCAGCCAGCACGGTGCCGCTGTTCGTCACCAGCGCCGTTGCCGTCTTGCCGCCCGGCCCGACCGGCACCTGCTCCACCTGCTTGGTCACGTCGATCGACACGAGCCCGTCGCCATACAGATCCAGCGTCGCGGCGCTGGCCCCGGCCAGCACCACGTGCCCGAGCTTGGCGGTAATCACCCCGGAGTTGGCCACCTGCGGTGCCACCAGCGCAGCCAACCCGGCCTGCTTCACCGTGATGTTGCCCCGGTTCACCACCCGTGCGTTCGGCTGCGCCGGCTGGTCGAACACCATGTGTCCGGCCATGAAATTCTGATTGCTAATCCCGGCCGCCGACACCACCAGCCCGGAGGCATTCACCTGCGCACCCTTGTAGAAGGTGACGCCGTCCTGGTTGACGAGGATCACCTGGCCATTGGCATCGATCCGCCCGGCGATTTGTGAAGGATTCGGTCCGGTGACGCGGTTCAGCGTCGCCGCACTGGCGGAAGGCTGGTCGAACTGCACGGTCTGCTGGGCGCCGACATCGAAGCTTCGCCAGTTCACCGCCGCGCGCTGCGAGGACTGGGTAACGGTTGTAACGGTCGGGGCCTGGCTGATCGAGGCGCTGCCGCCCACCACCTGGCCGCCGACAGGACGTGCGTCAGGCGCCGGTTGTGCCCGCGCTGGCGTCGTCGCGGGAACAGCGAGCACCACGACGAACGCCGCCTGTAGCGCGGTGGTGACCATCAGTCCGGCACGGCCGCGACGAACAGTGCCGAGCAGTTTGGCCGCCGGTAGCCTCGTCGAGCCGCCGTGGGGCGACTTGGCCATGGGTTCCTCTCCCTTGTATGGGGAGTTTTGTCAGAACCGGACCAGTGCGCGCCAGTAAAAAGCGCCGACGTGCAGCAGGAATATTCGGGCCGATGCGTAGCGCACGCCATCACCCGCACGCCACAGCTCGAAGAGAAGTCAGAGATCGGGTTGAAACTGACCCTTCCTGTGCCATACTGCCGCCTTGGCAACCAAGCGCTTCCCGCGCTGATCCGGTCACGCTCGCGAAGCTGATCGGCGATGTCGCGATTGGCAAGTGGGTCGATGCAGTGGATGACGGAAAGGACGCAGCAGCGGCGAAGCTGAGGTGCAAGGGCGGCGCACCCCAGAGTCGACGTCACACGCCGGAGCGAAGTACGGAGATCACTCAAAAGACAGCGCAGCGACGTGCATCCGCATTCCCGGATAAATCCGACAATTGTCCTTGTCAGGAGCGCGTCATGGTCACAGACCTTCGCGCAGTATTAGGATGTGCCGCCATAGGCGCAGGATTTTGCAACCATTCATCTACCAACCGGAACGTCACGACTTTGTATCGCCGCAGTTTGTTGTCGCGCTGCGTGCTGGCCTGCCGCGGCGTGGATGTAGCCTATCGTACAGAAACACAAGCTCGACCTGCTGCATGGATAAATCATACGCGCGGGCTATATCCGCTGGTGCCACCCCATTCCGCAGTACTTCTCCTAGCACTTGGACCGGGATGCGGGCGCCTTTCGCTACCAGGCCTCTAATGCACGGGTCATATTCTATGGAGGAGCGCACTTCAATAATATCCCTAATCCGCTGGTCTATCTCAGTGAGGACCTTATCAAGATGAAGTACAAAGGTATCAAGCATGACGTGACCAATTTGGTTCTCCTTAAGTGCCTTGCAGACTTCTCGATAAATTCGTCTACGCAGCTCAACCGCCATAGAATTTCTAAATTCCCGGATCGCACGGAGATAGCTAAGGGAGGATCTATCGAGTAGGCGCACGTGTCCTCCTATTCTGGCCGTAATGATTTTTTTGTCGATCTCCGTATTGATAAAATGCTCGGGCGTCCTCACCGCCCAAGCTGCCTCGGCGACAGTGAACCATGCGGGGGGGAGTGCCGCCGCTGCCGCTCTGTTGACTATGGTGCGCATGCAACTGTCTCCCGTCGACAAATGGTCGCGATTACCCCAAATCGCCTGCGTGTCAAGGGTTAAGAGACTGTGTGAGGGAGTGTCTGGAAACTGCAGGGATGAGCCCGGGCGCGATGTGACCGAGCTGGCCGCTATTGGTCGGGGATCGCGGATCGGATGGGTAGTGCGTTTGATCGAGATGGGGACCGACAAGCCGGTACGGACGTCGACGTTCTGGAATTCGGGCAACCGCGCGACTTCAGCGACATCGCAAGTCTCGGGCTGACGTTGGCTGGGGCAAACGTAACTTCCACATCTGCCGAGAAAATAGTAAGCTGAATCAATATCCTCTTGGCCGCGGCCGGGTTTAGGCACCACACCGTTCAGGGTGCGTCAGGCTGCATCTCGTTCGATGGGAATACGGGTGGCAGAGCCACCCCGACGGCAAGGCAGATCGGGTCGATGCTGCCATGGGGCGGTGGGTAGCAATGCGCGACGACCGTCCTGCTCAACCTCGAC
>Ga0335075_10014215_pt1 | contig 11964 bp, 7 predicted proteins | sample Lox_Sample_24_FD_206723 | JGI IMG/M metagenome (GOLD analysis project Ga0335075, IMG submission 206723) | Soil microbial communities from Loxahatchee National Wildlife Refuge, Florida, United States - Lox_Sample_2.4 | ecosystem: Environmental > Terrestrial > Soil > Wetlands | place: USA: Florida... | reverse complement strand
AGATGGCATTCGCCACCATGCAAGAAATGGAAAGCATAGGCAAGAGGAGGAAAATAACAGAAGCTGAAGGACGAAGGAAGGCAGTCGCTCTACAAGATTCGAAATCCCAACCCGCCACTAACCGCCACCGCCGTATGAGCAAGAATAGGAGCCACACCTCTATCCCGCATACAGAGGATGCCAGTATCAGGATTGGAGGTGATATTCACCGGACCCAGACAACGTCACTGTTGACCAATGGAAGACGTCCCACACCTGATAGCCCTGTGAGTGCATCTACAGAATCTATGCTACTGGACAAGTTCGATTGGGCAGAATCATTTCTGGGCCAGCGACAATCAGCAGAATGCGCTTCGCCACTTACAAGCAACCAGCCAGAACATTCATCAAAGATATCTGTTCAGGATGAAGCTTGGCCTGCACTCCCTATTATGGTTCGGACAGACAAACATGAAGGCTCTCATTTCCTTTCTAACTGCGCTCTTGCCTCTTCCCCCAAAGGCGCTTCCAAAACCGACACCGAACGGATGCTTCCAGCTTTAGACCAATTGCGGGACAGCAAGAGCTTTGATGAAGTAAAAGCTAGATCTGCTTCGGGCTCATTGAAAGCACTGACTTTTCCTCTGTCCTTGTTCAGACCCACGCCACCAACAGATGTGACTCAGGGTGGCCATGGCGTCGATGACTCGAGCTCGACTGTGAAGGGTCGGCGTCTGCTTCGATCTTACGAGGACCTCGCTCAATCGACTACTAGAGACTGCGGCGCAGAGCAAAAGCTCTCAGATTGTGGGGAGTCCACAGGCAGCCAGGCAGCGCGGCATCATCTCAAGAAAGTATCAAGTGGACTACGGCCCGATAACCCCTCTGAGTCAACGTCACAGGCCAACCTCTGGCCGTCTGACCTGGGCCGTCCATATAATGTCAAAGGACAATCAAATTTATCCACAAAACTTGATATGTCTACTGGAAGGACAACAGCACATGAGACAGCAGCCGCTCATCATGAGCGTCTGAGGAAGTTTACTAAGGGATACGTTTGTCGGCCCGTATTTACCTTGGAACAACAAGCTTCGGGTGAAGCAATGATAAAGAGCCAGATGGGTGTATCTCAAAGTTCATCCTTTGATTTTCGCATGAATGAGGACAGCACCCCGACAACTTCCTCGACCATGACATCAAACCGGTCTTGGATTAGATCACTGGCAAGACCTAGTCAAGAGGGAGGTTTCCCGCATAATATGGAGCCTCTACACAACAGGCCGGCTGAACTTGCGGCATCCAGAACCCCAACCAGATTTGTCTCTAGATCCGGGAGCAAGAGCTTCGGAACCACCAGCGCTGAAAATAGGGGGTTTGATTTACTGAGTGGTGCGATGCAAACTCCCCGTCACACATCCTCCAAGGCAGTAAAGCACCAATCTGTCACGCCCAGTCGATTTCGGGCTACGACGTTCAATGGAGTACCCGGAACTCGTCGTGTTAGACCTGACAATAGCCACTCTGGTAACACGCCATGTCGCTTATCCTGGTGGAGGCCGAAAAGGAACCGAAGAGCAGATGGGAACGAGGTATCCATGCAGTCACTGGCCCCATGCTTCGATGAACTGGAAAATAGATTCGAATTCGAGCCAATTCTTCAACAACGAAGACCGAACGGTGAAGCGTCAAGCCCACAGAACCCCCTAGAAGATGGAGAGAAGACTAGGTTGGATGGGTTCACTTGGAGACCACACTCGACTCGAGTTTTGCAGGACACTAGCCCCGCTAAAACCATTCACACTTCTGCCAACACTGTTCTGTATAGAGCAGAAGACCTGCAATCATCTCAGTCGATGGCCTTAACAGAACCTTCGGAGACTGATTTCCTTACTCAGATGAGTCCAATGGAAGGGAAGCTCGACGAGCGTCTAGTAGGCATCTCGGTCTATACCAATGCTGCCCGAAGTGTTCGAAGCTATATTCCGGCACCAAGTCTGAAAACGCGCTCACCACAGCTTTTCCAAAATGGTACAGATGTTGCACACGAATACGTCCCAGGCTTGCACAATAGGCCTTTCGGATATGCAACTCATACCGCGTTCCCAGGAGTACACAACGCCGATGTGAGTGGCCAGGAATTAAGGTTTCCGAGACACAAATGCTTGCCCGGCTCAAGGTCGACGCACCGACAGCCTCTGCAAGCTTGGACAGAGCTGCCGGTTATCTCTGCACACCCGTTCACCTGGACACCGCAAGCGAAGACTGGGGCTCTTCTATCTGGCAATTTTCCCTTATCGGGTATATCTCAACTATCTTCTCAAGCTACCAACGCAACGATGGAAACTTTGAAATACATACCCATTCGAGAAAGGCAGCAGGATTCAGAGTCAGATACTGAGAGAACAGCAAGTGCGGACCACCGCAACTACTTCCCGGTCTTTTCAACGCAGAGGGCAAATGGCAGCTTATTTGAAGGTACGAAATGTGACCAGACCGCGCAAAGCTCTCCGGTGGAACATAAACCAGCGCTCCAGAATGGCCGAACTCCAACCACTCCACGAAGCCATGATTCCGAGACATGCGATGAGCATCCCTTCGCTGATGAAGAAGCTCTTCATCGGATGACGATTGATTCGTTGGGGACTTACAGTGGCTCATCAATCTCAGCTACGGCAACTGCAACACCTGGCCTTTTTCTTGACAACATCCATACGAGGACTAATCAGTCCTTCATCTTCGCGAAACCTAAACCTTTTGTGGGCATACAGGACACCCGAAGGCGCCGAGACGGTGACTAGATAATTGAAACGTACAACGAAGCGCAATTCTATGGTTGGCAAGTTGAAGATGCCAGACGAACTAATTTTATTGGGAGACTCTGTTGCCGATGACATTGGGAGCGTGTCACACATGTAAATATGCTGAACTGATTTTGATGCCAACCACATGCAAATACGGTCTTTCAGACCAGGTTTTGATCATTCCTCTAAGTAAAGAGTCTCTTTGGCGTGCCGAAAGAGTTCAGTCCTACAGAGAATTATGACAATATCATTGCCTCTCCACCCGTAGGGCGAACTCTCGTCTCCACGTCATAGCTCCGGACGTGGACGGAAGGTTCAGAAAGCTCAGTCTTACTCAGTTGCCGGGGGCTGATCGGGTAGATCTCAGCAAGTGTCATACTCGTTATCTTTGCGAGGAATTGATCCGAGCTGGTAGCACCGTGGGGAAGAAGACAATGTCGGCCAGGGACTAGGCAACCAAAGTCCGAATACTTGCTTCTGATCAATTGACCAGTGATGTGAAAGGGGGGGTTCGACTAAAAAAAGACGAGATTGCATGGATCTCTTATCTACGCTATCATGTGCAAGCGATCTAAAAAGATCTGGGCTCGTCTCAGCCGCTCACTAAGCATTTTCATTGGCCTCGGCTTCGCTTGCCCCACCCGACTTTGAATCAAAAAGATATCCTCCCAACTTCATAACGATATCGCCTCGGCGAACCAGCACCCAGGACAAGTGGACAATTGCAAAGGTCTAGGACCCTTCATATCAAGCGGCAAAACAATTCTCTTTCCTTGCAGCCACGGCCGTCGAATGGACCCAGACTAGGACCTTGACAAATCCAAGACATCTCCCGGGCGGTAATTTTCCCGCGATTGGCTCATTGTCAGCTGCCAAAGGAAGCCAGACTCTGGCATTTTTCACTTCAATTCGTAGCTTCATTGCTGCCCTTCTCAGGACATGACTGACTCTCGATTATGACACCCGTGACAACATGGGTTCCAACCACGTAGGGAGCCAAGAAGCTCCGGTCCCGAGTTCTAGCAGCAAATCCAGTGGCAGCGGGCGCGATGAAATCCTTTCTGAAATGCGGAGCCATAAGGACGAACGACGGGATACAGTAGGAACTGCACTGGATAACCAAGGACCAGGCGCTCTAGATGACACACTTGCGCTCCACCGCTCGCATACGCATCACTTGGGTCCCCTGCACTTTCGAGATCTCGACGATGATGATCCATCGTGAGTCCTTCACACCACTCCACAAACTTGAAGGCTAATGCCGGTGGCAGTGATTGGTGGTTTGCTTCAACCGCTATTCCTCTCATTGCAGCTACATTTGCGCCCATGGCCAATGTCCTATCCATTGCAGCGCTGGTGGTTTACTGGAGAGACAAAGTGACAACTCCCGGGATCACGGCAGATGACACCGCTATAGGCATCAAGGACCCCCACTGGTAAGGTTCCGAAGAATCTGCGTTTTGTTTGTGGGTGCGCTGACAAGTGTTATGAGGTGTACCGCACTCAACATCGCGTCCCTAGTCTGCGCCTTTGTCGGCAATCTATTTCTGCTTTTTAACTTCACGAAAAGAGTCCGGTACATCGTTGCCCTACCTGCCACCATCATACTCTTCTACTTCGCCTCTGGCATACTGATTGGCATAACTTCCTCTATGGCCATATACGTTCCACCTGGAAACGGTGAAGTCTACTCGCAAGGATTCTGGCACGCTGTCATAGCAGCATCTCTGTACCTGTTTTGCTCTATGATTCTGATGATCAACATGCTCGGGTACTTTCTGGGTCATTATCCGCAGCACTTCACCCTCACCGATGAACAGCGCAATTTGATCCTGCAAACCATGATGTTCTTCGTATGGCTAGCGGGTGGTGCTGCCATCTTTGCCAGGGTCGAGCACTGGAGCTACGTCGATGCGTTGTACTTCTGCGACGTGACGATCCTCACAATCGGCTTCGGCGACTTTTTCCCTACAAACAACGTTGGGCGAGGTCTCGTCCTTCCCTTCTGTGTCGGGGGCATCATTATCCTCGGTCTCATGGTCAGCAGTATTCACAGGTTTGCGGGTGAGCTGAGCAAAGACAACGTCATTAGGAAGCATATGGAGAACCGCCGGGTGGACACTATCAGCCGAGCCATCACACTTACTGATGAGGAGCAGCGGCGCGATGACCTCGAGAAGCGATTGGCAGAAAGACCTGGGTTCCGGCCCACTATCTCCTCGCCTTTGATGAACCTTGATCCTGACAACAGGCAAATTCGGTTTCCTAGCGACGTGGGGCAAGGCAGGAAAGACGAAGATAAACGAGCCGATAATCAGGAGCCTGCGCCTTCTCAGTTCATGAGCTCGAAGTCCCATAGGGGTACAATGCACCGCACCTTTGTGTTCATTACTGCACCAGTCAGGGTTATGACGAGAGTTACTTCGAGAAAACCTAAAGCCCTTATAATGAGAGAGGAGAGAGACCGTTTCAACGCGATGCGTGAGATCCAGACCGGCGCCGCCACATTCAAGAAATGGTACGCCTTGCTACTGTCCGTGACCGCTTTCGGCATTCTCTGGTGTGTCGGTGCTGTTGTCTTTTGGCAATGCGAGAAATACATACAAGGCATGACTTACTTCCAAGCTCTCTATATGTGCTACGTTTCTTTGCTCACCGTTGGATATGGAGACCTGTCACCAAAGTCAAATGCTGGAAAGCCCTTCTTCATCGTCTGGTCGCTTATTGCGGTACCGACGATGACGATTTTGATTTCGGACATGGGCGACACGGTAATTTCATCATTCAAAAGGGGCACTTTCAAGCTTGCAGACTTCACAGTGTTGCCAAAGGATGGATTATCCAGAGAGATAGTCGATGCACATCCACGATTGAGACAGTTTATAGAAAGACGTGCGGAACGGAAACGCATTAAGAAGGGCCTCGAACCTGAGCAAGATGTGCATCCTCCAACCATCGACGAACTGGCTGCGGAAGATTTATCTGAAGCCGAATTGACGAAGAGGCTTGCATTCGCAATCAGAAGAACTGCAGATGACATGAAGCACCATACAAAATCACGCTACAGTTATGAAGAATGGGTTGAATTTACACGCTTGATCCGGTTTACCAAGACTGGCTGTGGGGAGGACCTACAACATAATGAGGAAGTCGAGGGGATCGTAGACTGGGACTGGCTCGCCGAGAATAGCCCTATGCTTAGCGAACAAAGCGAAGCGGAGTGGGTACTTGACCGGCTCTGCGAGAGCTTGTTAAGGCTTCTCAAGAAGAACCGTCTGGCAACTATTGCGGACATCGATGTACCGCCTGACCCTGATGCACCTGCCACGCTGAAGATGTTTGGCTTCAACCCGTTTACTGGGAAGCCGCTTGACGAGGATCCTAAACAGAAAGATCCCAATCGACCTCTGACGGAACCACCGCTCAGTCCGTCGTCGGAAAGACGCCGGAGAGCTACAGGAGCAGATAAGATTTTGACCTTCTTCACAGGTGATCGCCGGGGACAGAATGCATATGTGCACAGAGAGCCAGTGTGGTCGGCCAGAGCGCTGGAAAGGATAAACGAAAGAAGGAGGAGTAGTGCCGGATTGGGTAATACTCGCAAGGGTCCTTTTAAGATGGTTAAAAGTCGGACTGGGGCTGTGGGTGGTGGAAGAGGAGGCGCCGGTGCCAGAACTCTGAAGGCTCGCGTAGCGCATGGAAGCGCATGACCGGGCCACTTTCTTAAGGTAGTCCATGGAGTTGAGGGATTGGGTTCTGGATATATTCTGGGACATGTATTATGCGATGGCGGATCGAGTGACTTGTCAGACTCTCTGGAGTCTTTAGTATGAGCGTATGACACCAAATATGCTTGTTCCGAAGTACTGGTAGTTTTATTTCCTGTACGCAGGACCATACCCCTGACCAGACGCAAAACTTCCTAGCTGAGTCTGCCCTCTGATATGTTCAGCTAGTCTTCATGCCACACCCAGCACGCAGGACTAGCCATGACATAAGACGCCGATGGTCGGCAATGCGGCACAATAAGTTGCACATGCTCCACACATGTAGAGTACTTTGATTGTCCGACCACGTCTGCGTGTCCTAGATTCATCATCCACGTAAGATGTATCGCATCTAATTTCGATCACTTCATTCGGCTCTACGTCTATTTCCTACCTCACACAGCCTGTCTTTCTGTCTACCAATCAGCCTACCTAGTCGCCATGGACTTCAATCTTAGCACAGAGGACCAAAAAGTGGCTCACGACTCGCAATTCTACTCAAACTCGAATCCCACCATTCCCAATGACTTTGCCGTGCTGCTCGAGGCTTACAGCAGCATCCCTCGTGGCTCCGCCCAGGTATCTCATGTCAAATCGCTGCGGGATGAAGCTTACAAAGTCCATCACTATCCCTGCCTTGGCCTCTACCGCTTCCTCAATCTCTCCCTCAGCACCCACCCCCTCTATAAGAGCTATGTCTTACCTCTCCTCAAATCTCCTCCAAAAGATGCGTCAGACGTGGAATTCAGACCGATCTTCCTGGACTTCGGAACTTGCCTCGGGCAAGACCTCCGCAAACTCATCTACGACGGCGCCTCTCCCACTCTCCTCTACGGCTGCGACGTGCTCCCGGCATTCATAACGCTCGGTTACGACCTCTTTCGCGACCGAGAAACCTTCCCACCAACCCATTTTCTTGCCCCCGCCGATGCCTTCGACACGTCGTCGGACAATACCCTTGCAACACTGGACGGCAGGTGTGCCATCGTGCACGTTAGCGCGGTATTCCATCTCTTCAACTACCCGGACCAAGTCTTACTTGCGAAGCGAATTGTCAAGCTACTTCAGCCGAGACCAGGAAGTCTAATTCTGGGCCACCAGAATGCAAATAAGAACTGTGGGGAGTATCCGAGTAGGCCAGGCCACCGCTCCGAGACTTTATTTAGGCATAATGAGGTTAGTTGGCAAGGACTGTGGGAACGAGTTGGAAGGGAAATTAGCCCGAAGGTCAGGTTTAGGGTGAAGAGTGTACTGTATCCGCATTCTATTCCGGAAGGGGTGGAGCGGCCTGATAGCGGGCAATGGCGGGATGAAGGGTTTAGTTGGATGAAGTGGGAGGTCTGGTGGGAATGATGATACACTTGGCCTCAAATTGAGAAGCGTGGCAAGTAGCAGGCTTTTGAATACCTCCAAGCCGACGTCTCATACTGCCAATGTTTGAGAAGTGACCTGAAGTGATCAGATGGCGAACGTGTGCCCTGGAGGAGTTCGTCCTCATGATTTCGCAACAAACCCCTAATCAGCGTTCATTCCGATTCATACTGCTGATGATCCTCGCATCCACAGAGCCTGTTTTACAGGCAACTGCCTGTGCGCTCTGCAGTAGATTCTTCCAATCATCTTTTGCCGAGGTCGGCAAGCTTGGCCTCCACCTTCTAGAAGGAACTTTGTCTCTTTGCAGGTTGCCATGCAGGATATTGGCCAATAGGGACAAATACAACTGCTTCTTTCGGGATTGGCCCGATCAAAAGCCAGGAAGCTCCGAATCAAGACACCAAACTGATCAACCTTTAACTCATCTCTAAAAGATGGATATAAGTCTTGGTTGAACGTGACTGTATCGGGGTATTGTTACAGCCTCTAGATCGGCATTTGAGAATCCGACAGACCATAACTGACATGGGCATGAGTGCAACGAGCCGATGCCATAGACTTTTGCGACTCTGGCATTTATGCGTGGGGGGTTTCTAGACCTAATAGGCTGGCTCGGAGATGGGATTGATCAGACCGCAACATATCCCTTCTGTTCGTCAACAGAGACCAAAATTCAGAGTCATTCTCCCAAAGCAGAAGCGATGAGGCCTACACCATCAACAGTCACGTACAACGCTGGCGCAACCAACAGATTCGGCGACAAAGAAAATTACCAGTCGCAGAGGTTGGATCAAAGCGTCTCAACACTTCACTCTCGTTTACCAACAAAGACCAGCAATCAGAGTCGTTCTCTCGAAGCAAGAATGACAAAGCCGCGATGATAACAGTCGTTCACAATGCTGCCTCAACCAACAAATTTGGCAACAGAAGTATGAGGGCTCTTCAGTCTACGGCCACAGCCACTGGGAACGTTGTGGCTTTGGACTGGCGGTCAAAGAAGGTCAGCAAGGAGACCGCACCATCGCCCAAGCATGTTTCATCAGCTAGAAGAGAGAGATCAAGGTCTAACAGATGGGCTGCACGTGAAAATCGGGTTGACAGTTATTGACCTAAACCTCGGGCACTTGCTATGCGAGGAAGACTATCAAATCATGCCGGCAACGAAAGGTCATGTCACAAATGCTGCGAGCCAAAATGCAACGAGAGCGTCATCGGCTGCCAATGCCGATATCAGTCCCTATAACTAGGTGCACGGCTGACGGCTTCCCTATTTGAGTATCGAACACCTGCCCGACAATTCTCCAACCCAACCCAACCCAATCTCCGGTGCTGCACTAGGACAGATGTGCCATCTCATCCCACCTAACTTTCTTACTGCGGCCATGTCAGGATGTGCCGAGCGATACGCTGTCGTGCACCAACAAGCCACTTGCACGACAGATCCAGCAGCAGCTAATATTTGGTTCGCGCTACCGAGCGATTCAATTCGTGGTCTACACCCCAGACTGCGTTAGATTTAGGAAGGAGAGCGCCGCTCGGAAGTGTCGGGGATCTTTCGAACAGGTTCATGGGCGTGAGCATAGGCCGTGTTGGTTCCTTCCTTGGTGCTGACCTGTTGTTTTGCGTTGGTTTGCAATTTGGAAGCTGATCTATGTTTGTCTTCGTGGTTGTGGGAGGACTTGTGGAATCGATTGGAGAGAAGGCCTTGGCGGTGAAGGAAAGGGGATTGTTGGCTGGATAGATGGAGCGTCGTGGGAGACAGGGCCGTGAAAGGAGGGAAGCCAGAGCAATAAAGGTGAAAGATGCTATTGACTAATGAATTTGGTCTAGACTTGCAATCTCCTATTGTACAAATTGGCGACACTAATATACACAAAATTGCCATCAGAAGCTTTTTCAGAATTTGGCAAACCGTTGCAAGACATTTAAGGGTATCGTAAATTCCAATGAAGCAAAATCATGCTCCTGCCACATGGGCATTGTTCATTGCCATCCGGAAGCCAACTATTGCGCCAATGAGCGTAACTTGGCGCAACTCAACCCACGCACAATACTGTCGCGCTTCTCCTGCTCCGTAGTCTTGCAGAAAGCAAATGCGGGCGCGCCCCCTAAAAACCCCGAACAAAAGCGACAAAAAATCGAACTTGAAGCGGTCATGATAGTCGTCGGGTGTCTGTTAGGTACGCGAGACCATCTTGCAAATTACTCCCTAAAGAAATATTGCCGACAGTAGGCGCAGTGCTTGCCCTTGAAAGAGAGAAAGTCGCATTTGAAGGCCTCCTCACCGGTTCATTGGCGTTGGGCCGGTTGGCTCTCCGTGCAAATCTAGCCCTGGCCTCAAGGTAGTCCAGCTCATCCCGGTTTCGAAGCCTAGATATGGTGTTAAACGCTTCTATAAAACGTTCCTTGTCCAAAAGTGAGGAGAAGGTCAAAGCAAGGTACGTGATCCCTAATGATTTGACGTGCTCTTTGAATCGTGGGTGTCTCGGCATTCCGAGTACGGAAAGGTCCCATGGTCTGGGTGTGCTGGCGCTTTGGTTTTCGGAGAGGATGCTTAGTTTGAAAGAAGATCTGCTGGGTGGTCGATTCTCGATAACAACCTGGAGGCACGTATCTCGAGTATCTCGGCACTTGCAAGAATCAGGGTTGATCCTGATACCACTTTCCACTACAACCATTCGTTAGTAAGTGTTCTGGTCAACGGAAGAGGAGATTGCGACTCACGCTCCAATTGGAAGAAAGTACGTTGCCCCTCAAAGACTGTAAACATCACCAAGAGAGGCAAGGGCACTTTCTCTAAGATAATGTTTTCGCTTTCATTTCCGTTCTTGGCGGCTGAATTGCGTACGATAGAGAAGATGGCTGGATTGAGTCCTTCAGTCATAGACTCTGCCACGGTCTGGTTGGTCGAAGCCGAAAATCCACTGTTTGTTGATCTATCACTTGGCGAATTCGGCGATGGCTGCGATACATTCGTATTTGCTTGGGAAAGCGGCTTAAATTGCCAGATCTGGATCCGTGCTTCTCCGCCCTTTCCCCTTCTATTTAATGTCCAGCGGACGTTAATGCGATCATGAACAACCTTGAAGCCGGTGACCGCCCGCTGCAGTTCGTATACGTGGTTAATCTCCTTGAGGTCGTATAGCCTTGCACTTCTGACCTGACTTGACGATATTTTGACTTGATTGGTAGGTTCCGAAGACAATGGGCTTGCATAGACAGGCTCAAAGTGGTGAGAGTGGACGTTGATCTCAGATTCGCGGTCTCGAGGCGGCAAACCCGTACCTGAGCTGACAGTTGGCCGCACAAGTCGGAGCTCGGTGTCACTCATTCTGAAAACAGTCAAGGCTCCAGCCGCATCGCGCATTGGCAACTCGAGTATTTGTTCTTCGCTTCCAGGTCCGTCATCATCAATTGGGCCGGGATCGACCTCATCGGCGGTCCATATGGCGTAGGACGTGGCATTGACCAGCTCGAAGTCTGCCTCGGAATAGTGTGTGAGGTCTGAACGGCCTTTCTCGTCACATATTAATTGCTCCATCCTTAGGGTTGCCCGTTTGTAATAGAAGCTCTGCTCGAACTGTGTGCTGTTCTTGAGGACTTGTACCAACCATTGCGCTTTGGCAAGATTGATATATTGTTCTAGTGGTTGTGCGGAGCCCGGAGGACCGTGCGAGCGTACGGTGCTTTGAAAGAAGTGATAGGCCATCGCGTCAAAGCCTTCCCGTATGGGAAGCTGCCGTGGATCGGTGAAAGACTGAGGACGATGCGGTGCCATCAACGCCTCGTTGAAACGTTTGGCTAATGCCTCTGCTACAGGCGTTATGGTGGGCAGAGTCGGCTGCAGGGAGCCAGTAACCACTACGTTGTGTATGTCGGCCACATTGCGATCAATTCGGTCCAAAGTAACGGCCATGTTGCGCAGCAAGCCATCTTGCAGCTGCTCTGTGACCAGAGTGACTTTGGAGATGTGGAATTGTATTCGATTCACCAGCTTGTCAATCTTCTCTTGAATTCTGAATTCCCACAATACATTCTGTCGA
>Ga0335075_10014214_pt1 | contig 11964 bp, 9 predicted proteins | sample Lox_Sample_24_FD_206723 | JGI IMG/M metagenome (GOLD analysis project Ga0335075, IMG submission 206723) | Soil microbial communities from Loxahatchee National Wildlife Refuge, Florida, United States - Lox_Sample_2.4 | ecosystem: Environmental > Terrestrial > Soil > Wetlands | place: USA: Florida... | reverse complement strand
AGTCAGCCAATCAAGGGGCGAAGAGGAGGCAAGCGAGTCGCAGACCCCGACTGGCCGCCTCCTCGATCCACTCTCTCAGCCCGTGGAGCAGCGCTATCACGCGGTCATGGAAGTCATTTCCGGCGCCCCGGTTGCCGAGGTCGCCCGGTGTTACGGGGTCTCCCGCCAGTCGGTGCACAACTGGCTCGGCAAATACCAGGCGGGCGGATTGGCAGCACTGGCTGACCATTCGCGCCGGCCGCGTTTCCAGCCGCGGCAGATCGACGCGGATGTCGAGGCGGTGATCTGCCGCCTGCGCGGTGCTCACCCGCGCTGGGGACCGCGCAGGCTGGGCTACGAGCTGGGAAAGGCAGGCATCAGCCCGGTGCCGTCGCGGTCTGCGATCTACCGGGTGCTGGCCCGGCACGGCCTGGTGCCCGCGCGTAAGCGCAAGCGCCGCCGCCAGGACTATAAGCGGTGGCAGCGGGAGGCTCCGATGGAGTTGTGGCAGCTGGATGTCACCGGGTCGGTGTTCCTGGCTGACGGGACCGAATGCAAGCTGATCTCCGGGACCGATGATCATTCCCGGTTCTGCGTGATCGCGACCGTGGTGCGCCGGGCGACCGGCCGCGCGGTGTGCCGGGCATTCGCCGCCGCGATGCGCGCCTACGGGATCCCTGATGAGGTGCTGTCCGACAACGGCAAGCAGTTCACCGGGCGGTTCGGCAAGCCGCGCCCGGCTGAGGTGCTGTTCGAGCGGATCTGCCGCCGCAACGGCATCGTCCGGCGGCATACCAGGCCGTACTCGCCCCCCACGACCGGCAAGGTGGAGCGCTGGCACCAGACCCTGCAACTGGAGCTCCTCAACGACGCCGGGCCGTTCGCTTCCGTCGCCGGTGCCCAGGCCGCGGTCGATGAGTGGCGGCAGGAGTACAGCCACCGCCGCCCGCACCAGTCCCTGGACATGGCCTGCCCGGCCAGCAGGTTCCGCCCCGCGGCAGCCGATGACGGGCTGGAACTGTGGGCTCCGCCGGACCTGCAGCCCGTCACCGCTGCGGCCGCCAGTTCCCCGGACGTGCCAGCGGCGGCTGAGCCGGTGCGGTGGCCGGATGCCATCGAGATCGACCGGGTAGTCCCGCCGTCGGGGAACATGGCCGTCGGGCTGCAGCAGTTCTGGCTCGGCCCCGGCCGGACCGGGCAGCAGGTCAGGTTCTGGATCGACACCACCACCGTGCACCTGTCCATCGGCGGGTGGCGGATCAAGACCGTGCCGTCCCGGCTGCCGGCCGCCGGCATCGCCCGGCTGCGGCAGGCCGCTGCCGTGCCGTCGTGCTCAAGCGGCATCGCGATGCCAGCCCACAGCCGGGCCGCCTGTTCCGCCGCGTCCGGCGGCGGCTCGGGCAGGACCAGGCCGACGGGCGGCCCGCCGACGGCTACCCGGCTTCCGGCCAGGAGCGCGCCGGGCAGGAGCTGGCGGGGCAGCTTGTGCTGGTCCAGCCCGGGCCGCCTCCAGCCGCCCGGCTACCAGCAGCATCAGCTCACCGTCGTCAACCGGCAGGCCGTGCTCCTCGCTGGCGGTGATCACGACGCGGACGAACCGCTCGATGCCCGCCCAGTGGGCCGTGCCGCGCAGCGCGGCCAGCCACGCCGTGCGGGCGTTGCCAAACTCGTAGCCGTCCCGCATCTGCCGCGGCCAGACGATGCCGAGGACCAGGGCGTCCAGCGGGTCCAGGTCGGGATACCAGGCGGGTTCCTCGCCTTCTCGCTGCGCCAGCCCGATCGCGCCGTAGCCGAGCGCGTAGGCGCCCGCCAGGCTGACCCGGCCCGGCGGGTTGCCCGGACCAGCCGGGCGATCGCCGCCTGCGCCCGGTTCCTGGGATCCTCCCGGGCCGCGGCCGGGTCAGTCTGCGGCCAGGGCCGCGGACCGCGCCCCTGGCCGGCCTGCCGGTGACGTCGTGCGGCCTTGCCCACGGTCCCTGCCTCCTCCCTCGCGGCTACCGCCGACACCACAGTCCCTCCGGGGCCCGCGGCGCTACGCCGGCCGGCCCGGGGCCAGGCGCGTACGCTGCCGAACACTTGCCGACCCTACCGCCTGACGACCCGCCGGGCCGGGATCCGTCAGGCTGGCCGAGACGGCGCCGGCTCCTCAGCCCGGTCGCGGCCCAGGACGGTGCCGCAGGCTGCCGCCGGTCCAGGCTCTTGCGCGGCGTCCACTTCATCCGCGCGGGGCGCTGGCCTGCGGTTCTCCGGGTTCCTGGCCGGCCTGGTCGAGGGCCAGCGGGTGAAACTTGTTGCGGGCGATGTTGCCCTCGTGGTCGCCGGCCGCGATGTCGCGGAGGATCCGGATGCCGCGCGGGCTGGCGAGGAACTCCAGGGCCCGCTGGGGCACCTGGCCGTCGTCGGTGCCAAGGTCTTCCAGGTGCCTGCCGCGCGGGCCGGCATTCGGGTGGCCGACCTCAACCGTCCAGTTGCGGAGGAGGACATGGTCGCCGTACGGGAAGAAGGACAGGGTGTGCCCGGTGTCGAGGCGGGCAGTGCTGCTCAGGCCCTCCGCCTCCGGGGCCGGGACCTGGAACCCTGCCGCACGGAGGGGGCCGCGCATCTTCTTGTGCCGGCGGAGCTTGTCCGCCTGGGACTCATCGGACCCCGGGTGAGCCGGGTCGGTGAACGCGATGCCGTACTAAGGGTCGATCACTGGCCCCTGCCCCGCTTCCCGCCCCTTCCCGCTGCCCGCCTGCGGCCGACCTTGCCGTGTCCCGTTCTGCTGGCCTTGCTACCGTCATCTGGCCTCCCGCCGACATGGCCTTCGCGCCGCCGCTTCCCGCGGATGGCCGGCCGGGCCGATGAACGCCTGCCTTGGCGGCTCCCGTCAAGGCAGGGCAGGGGGCCTGCGGCCAGTGCCCTGCTCCTGTGCAGGTTCGAGAATCTCCGGTTATTAGAGGCAGCCGTGAGCTACAGGAGTCCGGCCTTCATGTCCCCAGGGCCAGACAAGGGACACCGTCAGGCGTGTCCTCTGTCAACGAAGGTTGCTCGACCTGGGGCTCTGACGTGCGGTGAGGAATCTTCATTGTCAATCGGCGATGGCAGCGATGCCCGCTTTGCCTGTTTTCAGCGGCGTCCGATGGCTACGCTTGCCAACGAAGATTGCCCGGGCTGACGCGAGGCTAGCTTCCCCGGTTAGACCCTCAGCCTGCATCGCAGCGCATGCGCCGTCGACCTAGCGGCGAATCGAGGAAAGTTAAGTGGCAGAAGCCCTCGGTCGAGCAACGTTAATTGGCAAAGAGAAATGTTCATTGTCAGAGGACAATGGCCCATGCACCGAGTTTTGAAGCGGTACAAGCTGGTGTAGGATCCCGACCATCATGAGCAATCACGCGCCGCTGACCTGCGGCGTTCTCGCTGGTGAGCAATGCGATCTTGCTGGCGTTCCGGGTGATCATGAGCAATCAGGCGCGGTAGTCATGGGTGCAGGGGCCAGTTACCGGGCGAGCAGGGTATTGGAGGCCAGCCGGTGCCGCCCGCCGCTGGGCGCGCGGCTCCGGCTGGCCGTTCTTTACGGCGTGATCGCGATGGAAACGGGAGCGACGCCGACGCTGATCGCCTTACCTGCGGTGTTGGTGGCGGCGCCGATCGGCGTCACGGTGCCCGAGCCGTTATTAACGACGTAGACGGTCTTCCCGTTCGGCGTGATCGCGATGGCCCAGGGCAGGCTTCCCACGCTGATCGCCTCGCCCGCGGTGCTGGTGGCGGCGCCGATCGGCGTCACGGTGCCCGAGCCGTTATTAACGACGTAGACGGTCTTCCCGTTCGGCGTGATCGCGATGCCGAAGGGATCCATCCCTACCTTGATCGCCTTGCCCGCGGTGTTGGTGGCGGTCCGGATCGGGCTCACCGTGCCCGCACTCTGGCTGGCGACGTAGGCGGTCTTTCCGTTCGGCGTGATCGCGATGAGCACCTGACCCGGATTTCCAGACGGCGCGAAGGTAGTTGAATATGGGATCTTGATCGCCTTGCCGGTCTTGTTGGTGGCGGTCCGGATGGGCGTCACCGTACCGTCAGCAGTAAGGACGTAGGCGGTCTTCCCGTTCGGCGTGATCGCGATGTCGTCGGCGCCGCCTGCCGTGATCGCCTTGCCGGCAGTGTTGGTGGCGGTGCTGATCGGCGTCACGGTGCCGGAGCCGCTGTTGGCGACGTAGGCGGTCTTCCCGTTCGGCGTGATCGCGATGGCCCAGGGGAAGTTCCCGACATTGATCGCCTTGCCCGCCTTGTTGGTGGCGGTGTCGATCGGCGTGACCGTGCCCGAGCCCACGTTGACGACGTAGGCGGTCTTCCCGTTCGGCGTGATGGCGATGACCTGCGGGTCCTCCCCGACATTGATCGCCTTGCCGACAGCGCCGGTGGCGACCTGGATCGGGGTCACCGTGTCCAGGAGGGTGTTGGTGACGTAGGCGGTCTTCCCGTTCGGCGTGACCGCGATGGCATAGGGGTACCTCTTGACGTTGATCGCCTTGCCCGCGGTGTTGGTGGCGGTCCGGATCGGCGTGACCGTGCCAGAGTACTGGTTGACAACGTAGGCGGTCCCGGGGTGCACCGGGCGGGCATCTGCCGCGCGTGCGGCACCAGCTGAACCAAGTGAAACCAGCGCGACCCCAGCCGCGGCGGCACAAAGAGCGCGCGTGATATGTGTGCGCATCGGAAGCCCCTGATACGGGGCGGAAAAATGCATGGCGTCCCCCTTTTACTCGACGGTCAAATGCCTATGCGCACTTAAGACGGGGTGACCGGCCCGGTGGTTGCGGCGATGGGGACGCAATCCGACCGCACAGAGTCGTTCGGCGTTAACCTCGCAGCTCGGCCACGCCATCGCCAAATCACCCTGTGCCGCTCGAAAATAGGGTTACGTGGCCTGATCTGGGGTTACGCGGCGTGGTGGTATTCGTTGATTACTCCCGCGACGACGGGTTTTCGGCATACGGATCGCAGGCCGGCCACATCACGGACCGGCTGCGTGTCGATGTCCGGGGGCCGTTGGAGCCGGGATTGATGTGGCCTGTGCCCGTTGTAGTGGATCAGGTACTCGCGGAGCACCAGGGCCAAGTGGCGTTCGCCGAAAACCAGGAGCCGGTCCAGGAGTTCACGGCGGAGGGTCCCGATGACGCGTTCGCAGATGGCGTTCATCCGCGGAGTCTGCGGCAAAGTGGCGATGATCCGCAGTCCTCCGGACGTGAATACCTCACCGAACGCGGCCGTGAAGAGCGGATCACGATCATGGACCAGGAACCGTAGCGTTTCGAGGCGGTCACCCAGGTCCATGGCGAGGTTGCGGGCCCGCACCGCCCATGCCCCGGTCGGGTGTGCGGTCACCCCGCCCAGGTGAAGCCTGCGGGTTCCGTGCTCGATGAACACCAGCACGTACAACCGCTGGAGCAGCACCGTCTCGGCGACCAGGAAGTCACAGGCGATGATGGCATGCGCCTGCGCGGTGAGGAACTGCCGCCAGGCCGGCCCGGCCCGCCGCGGGATCGATGCCGGCCGCGTGACGGCGCAGCACCTGGTTCTCATGGCGCAGCACGAGCAACTCGGCGTCCTTGGACGGATCAGACCGGACCAGCACCGCCAGCAGGCCGAACAGGCACCTCAGCAACCGGTAGGCGAGCGACAGCAGCACCTTGAGATGCTCCCAGCCACACTACTGATCCCGCGGCAAAAACCAAGCTCACAGCACGGAACCTAGTTTCCGAACGGGACAGGCTAGATGAGGCGGTCCACCCGCTCGATGGTGATCACGTCCCCGTCAATGACGTACTTGACCCGATATGGGCCGACCCTTAGCCGGTGATAGTCGCCCCGGTGGAACCCCTCGGCGGGGTACGGGTCATCCTGCAGGGCATCAACAGCTGCGACGATGGCGCGCATGCCCTCCTGGTCCCGCGTGAACCGCTGCGCCAGGGCTGCTGCCTCGGGCGACTAGCGGACCTTCACCCAGCAGTCTCGCCGAGCAGCACGCGGCGGAACTCCTCGTGCGGCACCGCCCCTGGGCAGCCCTCGGCGACCCACGCGCGGTGCTGCGCGAGGATCTCCTCGGCCTCCTCCAGTTCGGCTTCCTCGATCGCTTCGGGCGACGCGTGGCGCGCGATGGCCCGCAGCCTGTGCAGGTCGTCGATCGGGACGATGGCAGCTTCCACACCGCCCAGGTGGATCACCTCGAACGGCTCGTCACTCGCGGCCAGAACGCTCATGCTGCCTACCGTACGGCATCAGGCCCAGCCCCGAGTGCCGACTCGCCGCCTCCGGGCAAGGGTGTGGGTGCCGACCTGGGCGAGTCTGTGGGTTAGGCCGCCAAGTCCCTGCTTCGCGCGCCCCTCGCCGGGGACCCGCGTGGCTGCGCTATCGCGGGTACACCACAGGTCCAGCAGCCGCCGACCCCGCGTCGGCTCCTTCTTGGCCTCTGCTCCCAGGTACATTTCGGCACTACTAGCGCTCTGGGGGTGCCGCTTCCCGATGATCAGCATCCGGTCGGTGCACTCGACCCGAATGGTCCGTACGACGCGTTCCGCGCAGGCGTTCATTCGCGGGCACTGCGGTGCCGAGCGCAGCACTTCGATCCCTTCGGCGGCGAAGACCGCGTCGAACGCCTCGGTGAACTGCCCGGCCCGGTCCCGGATGAGGTACCGCACCTGCCCGGCTCGCCCGGTCAACGTCCAGGTGAACTGCCGGGCGGCCTGCACGGTCCATTCGGCTGTGGGATGCGCGGTGACCCGAGCAGGTGAACGAACCGGGTGCGCACGTCGATGGCGAAGCACACGTGCACCCTCGTGAGGCTGACCAGGTCCACATGGAAAAAGTCGCGAGCCACGAGGGTTTCGGCATGGGCACGCAGGAACGCGCGCCACGTGTGCACGGTAGCGCGCTGAGGGGCGGGCGGGATCCGGTTCGTGCGCAGGATCTTGCGGATCGTTGCAGCGGCCACGCGATGGCCCAGTCGGCGCGACTCGCCCTGGATCCGCGTGTAATCCCTGTAAGGTTCCAAAACTTGGCCGCCGTTGCTCATCCCGTAGAGTGAGCTCATGCGCCTGCTGCGAACCCCGGTGGAACGCTTCCGTGACCTTCCCGGCTTTCCCTACCCGCCGCAGTACGCCGAGGTTCCGGATCCCGACGGCGGGCCCGCGCTGCGGATCGCCTACGTGACAGACGGACCAGCCGATGGCCGGATAGTCCTCCTGCTGCACGGGGAGCCGAGCTGGTCGTTTCTGTACCGGAGCATGCTGCCGGTGCTGGCCCGGGCTGGGCTGCGTGCAATCGCACCGGACCTGCCGGGGTTCGGCCGCTCCGACAAGCCCGCCGACGTGGCGGACCACAGCTACGCCAGGCACGTGGAATGGATGCGGGCGTTCGCCTTCGACGCGCTGGGCCTGAGCGACATCACGCTCGTCGGGCAGGACTGGGGCGGGCTGATCGGGTTGCGGCTGGTCGCCGAGCACCCGGACCGTTTCGCCTCCGTCGTCGCCGCCAACACCGGCCTACCCACCGGCGACCAGGACATGCCAGAGGCCTGGTGGGCGTTCCGCCGGGCTGTGGAGCGAGCGCAGGTCCTCGACATCGCCAGGTTCGTCCAGGGCGGCTGCCGCCGCGCGCTGACGCCGGCCGAACGAGCTGCCTATGACGCCCCGTTCCCGGACGAGGCGTACAAGGCCGGCCCCCGCGCGATGCCGCTGCTGGTGCCGACGCGCTCCGACGACCCAGCCAGCGAGGCCAACCGGGCGGCGTGGCAGGTCCTCGCCGGCTGGGACAAGCCGTTCTTGTGCGCGTTCTCCGATGGCGACCCCATTACCGGCGCGGTCGCCCCAGTGCTGCGAGCGACCGTACCCGGCGCGGCGCACCGGGACCACCCCGTCATCCCAGGCGCCGGCCACTTCCTCCAGGAGGACGCCGGAGCGTTGCTGGCGAGCCAGGTTGCCCGGTTCCTAGGAATCGCGGAACAGCCCATCCGCCCGGGCAACGATGGAATTTCGAGTGGTATGCCGAACACGGCCTAGTCAAGTAGGTCCGCGACCCCGGTCTAGGACATGCCACCGCCTGCGAGTTCATCGACGCTGCGTCCGACGCTCAACGCAACCCGCGCCATGCTCCTTGCCCGCAACCGTGTCCGGTCGCTGACCCAGTCTGAACTGAAGACCATAGACCATGCCATCGGGCGAGCTGGCGTCGTGAGGCAGTTGCCACCCGTCGTTTTGAAGCAAGATTTCCCTACATAACGACGGGTGGCAATTCTTACGGCGGCCCGCCAGGCTCAGATCATGATGAGCGCGGCAGCCGACTGTCATGCCTGGCGAGAGCAGGAAGCTCCCAGATGGGGTAGCCGACCAGGATGAGGCAAAGCCGAACGCCAGCGTGGTCGCGCTCACCGCGGTGACGCGTGCTGGCCGTTCAGCAGGAACGGTTGGTGGGGTGTGGCCGGGTTGCTGCAGGTGTAGCTGGAGGCAACGTTCGGGTCCCCGCCGGTGTAGATCGCGTCCGGGTCGGGGTACGGGCACAGCGGCCGGGTCACGGACTGGCCGTTGATCGTGCCGCTCGCGTCGAGTACGGCGGGCGCCTGGCCGGTCTCGACCCAGTTGATGACCTGCTGCATCGGGTTGGTCGGGGCTATGCTCCCGGCTCCCGGCGTCCCGCAGTGCATGACGCCCGGGGCGAGGAAGTAGCGGAAGAAGGACTCGGTGCTGGAGATTCCGCCGTTGGCCACCAGTGCGTGGTTGTAGTAGTTGATGCTGTCGCCGGTGAAGATCAGCTGGTCGGCCAGCCCTTGCCACATGATGAGCTTTCCGCCGTGAGCCTTGAACGCCCGCAGGTCCGGGTTATCGGTCGCAAGCGCGTAGTCGTACTGGCTCGACTTCAGGAAGTCCTGCCAGTACTGCTGGTAAGTCTCCTCGGTGTAGACCCAATTCGTGTTCTGCTTGAGCCACCGTTGGAACCAGTCGGCGGACGGGATGAACGGCGCTCCGGCCCACTGTCCGTTGGCCTGCTGGAACGTTGTCGCGAGCCCGAGTCCTCCGCCGGGCCCCAAGACCGGCGGCGGGACATATTCTCCTGACAGGTTCGCGCCCGGCTCCATCCCGAACCACACCGGCAGTCCGGTCAGCAGGTTGGACTGGGAACCCGAGTCGCGGGGCCCCTGCCAGATCTCCTGAATCACGAGGGCGTCTTTCGCCGTGAACGTGCCGCACGGCGTGACCGTGCCGATCAGGCTGTGCAGCACGGCGAGCACGTTGCAGGTGCGCGGGTCGAACACTCCGTCGACCTGGCCGTCCTGGTCGCGGCAGTGCGACTGCAGCGCCGTGTTGACCAGGGTCTCCTTGCAAGTGGGCAGGATGTCGTTGGTCCACTCCATGACCAGCTGCGGCCACATCTGAGCAACCATGAACTGATCCCAGTTCAGGGCCGGGGCGCCGGCGAGGACGCCGTTGAAGTCCGTCGGATAGCGCTGCGCCTCCATCAGGCCCTGCCGCCCGCCCGTCGAGCAGCCGTTCCAGAACGAGTAATGCGCCCCGGCGCCGTAGTAGTCGTCGATCACGGCCTTCGATTCGACGGCTGTCAGATGCTGCGCGAGGTAGCCGAAGTCGTCGATCCTGTTCCAGTTGAGCGCGGGAGGCGGGTTCGAGTTCGTGACCCAGGGCGAGATCAGGGGGTTCGTGAATCCCGTGTGCCCGCAGTCGTCCTGCGAGATCGCGTAGCCGGCCGCCAGCCACTGGTCGTCTGCGAGGGTGACGAAGCTCGCCGGGCTGCAGTAGACACCGTTGCCTTCGGCCATATAGTTGCCGTTCCAGCTGTCGGGCAGGGTCAGATCGATCCCGATCATGCCCGGCTGCCCGCCACGCGGATCCGAGGTATCAGTAATCTCGATCCCCGCCTGGCAGCCGCTTCCCGAGACGTAGTTCGCGTTGACGGTAGCCGTGTCGGACCTGGGCAGGCCGGGCAGCGACAGCCCGGTCAGTTCAGCGCACGTCGCAGCCGACGTATCCGCGAGCGTCACCGCAGCCGGCGCACTCGGGGCCGCCGCCGTGGTGGCGACCAGGCCCACGGAGGCCGACATTGCCACAACGGTGCCGCTTACAAGCAATACACGAACACGCGATCCAACGCGTCTGCCCGGCCGCCGAGTCCCCATGATGGTGTCTCCTTCGCCGCTCAGTTCGCCCTTGTCATGCTGCGACGCCAGCCGCGGGCGGCCCGAGCCGACCAGACACCGCCACGTGATGCTGCTCCGCACCGTGGTGGCGGTCAGCTGCTGTTCAGCCAGTCACCATGCACCCGCGCAGATAGGTCAAAGTGTCGAGAGGGGGTGTTCAAATGTCAATATGTCGTTCTAATATCTGGGATATGTCTAGGACGGATAAGGATCCCGGGTTCTCGCAATCACTCGAGCGCGGCCTGGCAGTCCTTAGCGCGTTCACCCCGGACCGGCCTGCCCTAGGGATCAGCGAGCTGGCGCGCAAACTCACCCTCACCCGCAGCACGGCCCACCGCTACGTCGCCACGCTGGCCACGCTCGGCTATCTGCAGCAAGACGACGCGACGCGGAAGTACCGCCTCGGCTCGCGTGTCCTGGATCTGGGTTTCTCGATGCTCGGGTCGCTGGAACTGCGCGAGATCGCGGGGCCGCATCTGCGGCGGCTCACTGACACCACCGGGCACACCTCCAACCTCGCCATCCGCGACGACACCGACGTAATCTTGGTCGACCGGGTCCGAGGGCGGCCCGGCCGCTACCACCACCTCGAATTCACCCTGCACGTCGGCTCGCGGATACCCGCCTACTGCAGCGCGACCGGCAAGGCCCTGCTCGCCTTCCTGCCGCGCCCCGACCTCGACCGGCTACTGAACCGCATCGACCTCATCCAGCGCGGCCCCCGGACCGTGACGGATAAACGAGCGCTGCTCACCGAGCTCGACCACGTGCGCCGCCCCGGTATCGCCGTCAACGACGAGGAACTCGAAAGCGCGCTGCGCTCGATCGCCGCGCCGGTACGCTCGCGCTCGGGTGAGGTCGTCGCGGCCGTCAACGTGGCAGTGCCCTGGTCTCCTGCGGCGATGAGCGAACTCGTGACCCGGCTCGGGCCAGCCGTCCAGGCCGCCGCGAACGAGATCGCGGCCCGCATTATCTGACAGCCGCGCCAACTCCGGAAGATCAGCTGGCCCAAGCTCGGCCTTTACCAGCGAAAGCGCCTGGCGATCCTTGCTCACCAGCCGCACAGCTGTGAGTGCCGAAAACCTATGCCACCAGGTGATACTCATGAATCACGCCTGTGCTGTGCCAAAACCGTGTGCAGGCCCTGACCTGGCGGTTTACGCTCGGCGTTCGTGCTGATCCGTCTCGTCTATCTGTTCATGGCCCGGATGTTCGGCTGGCTGGCGCTGCTAGCGCGCAGTGACTCTGCCAAGGACGCGGAGATCTTGGTCCTCCGTCATGAGGTTGCGGTCTTGCGTCGGCAGGTCGCGCGCCCGAAGGTAGACGATCGTGAGCAGCACCTGGCCAGCCAACCATCACCACCTCCAGGCCGCAGGCGACTACGCAGATCAGCCCCGCAATCGAGTATTCGAGCAGCACACCCTGCCGTGGCCGTTCCCGTCCTGTCCAGGGCGACGGAAGCCCGAACCTGGGACTGGCGGACGTAATGCACCTCACCTGCACGGATGCAGTTTCCGGCACACACAACCTCCACGGTCAGCACCGGAATCTCGGGGAACGGAACAATGTCGCGCAAGCGCCTTGACTTGACGTCTGCGCGCTGCTCCAATCCTACTAACAGGATAGTTTCTTAATAATTTCAGAAAACCGCCCAGTATCACGGAAGCCGACACATGTCCTCGATAATCCTCACCTGGCGGTGGGCAGTGATGGCCGCGGCCTTCGTGCTGGCGGCAGCGCTCGCCATCCCGGCGTTCAGCGCCGCGCCCGCGCGTGCGGCCACGCCCGAGCCTTGCGACATC
>Ga0335075_10014213_pt1 | contig 11964 bp, 10 predicted proteins | sample Lox_Sample_24_FD_206723 | JGI IMG/M metagenome (GOLD analysis project Ga0335075, IMG submission 206723) | Soil microbial communities from Loxahatchee National Wildlife Refuge, Florida, United States - Lox_Sample_2.4 | ecosystem: Environmental > Terrestrial > Soil > Wetlands | place: USA... | reverse complement strand
CAGGCAGCGGACGAGCGAGCCGTCCTGCTGGTAGAGATCAGGGGCTTCCTCGCTGCACCGGTCGAAAGCGACCGGGCAGCGCGGGTGGAACCGGCATCCGCTCGGGATCATCGCGAGGTTCGGCGGGCTGCCCGGGATGCCCTTGAGCGGGACCTTGGGCCCGCGAATCGAGGGGAAGGCCTCGAGCAGCCCCTGGGTGTACGGGTGCCGCGGGGCGTCGAAGACGCTCCTCGTCGCGCCGAGCTCGGACACCTGGCCGGCGTACATCACCATCAGCCGGTCGGAGAAGTGGCTGATCAGTGACATGTCGTGGGTGACGAAGATGACCGCGAAGCGGTACGCATCCTGGAGCTCTTTGATCTGCACCATCAGCGAGCGCTGCGCCACCACGTCCAGCGCCGACGTGGGCTCGTCCATGATCACGAGATCCGGCGTGAACAGCATCGCCATCGCGATCATGGCCCGCTGGCGCATGCCGCCGGACAGCTGGTGCGGATAACTGCGCAGGTGTGCCGGGTCGATGCCGACCATCCGGAGCACCTCGGCGGAGCGGTCGGCGATTTCGTCGCTCCGCCTGACCCCGTGCGCCCGCAGCGCGTCCTTGAACTGCGCGCCGATCGACTTGACCGGGTTCAGCGCGTTCATCGCGCTCTGCATGACGACGGACAGGTTCCGCCAGCGGGTCGCGGCGAGCTGCCGGTCGGTCAGCCCGACCAGGCTCTCACCCTTGAATATGACGCTGCCGGCCTCGACGCGGGCAGGCGGGGCGAGCAGCTGCGCGACGGCGAACAGCAGCGTGGACTTCCCGCAGCCGGACTCGCCGACGATGCCGAGGAACTCGCCCCTGCCGACGGTGAACGACACGTCATCGACGGCCCGGACGCCGCCGCGGTCCAGGACGTACTCCACGGACAGGCCGCTGACCTCGAGCACCGGCTCAGGAACGTGCGGGTCGGACACGCTTGCTCCGTATCTTCCTGACCGGCCGCAGGGCCGGATTACCGATCTCGTCGAACGCGTAGTTCAGCAGGGCGAACGCCGTGCCGAGCGCCGCGATGCACACGCCGGGCGCGACCGCCCACATGTACTGCCCGGTCTGCAGCGCCTCGTTGTTCTCGGCCCAGTAGAGCATCGTGCCCCAGCTCGTGGCGTTCGGGTCGCCGAGGCCGATGAACTGGAGGCTGGAGGCGAACAGCACGGCGTACAGCGCGTTGGTGAGGAACGCGGCCACCAGCAGTGACGTCATCGTGGGCAGGATCTCCACGCAGACGACGTACACCGCCCGCTCGCCGCGGACCCGTGCCGCCTCGAGGAAGTCCCTGTGGCGCACGCTGAGGGCCTGCGCGCGCAGCTGGCGCGCCGTATAGGACCAGCCGGTCAGCGTCAGCACCGCGATCAGCACTACCGTGCCCGAGTTCTGCACATAGGCGGCGATGACGATGAGCAGCGGGAACAACGGGATGACCAGGAGCACGTCCGTGATCAGGTTCAGCACGCCGTCCCAGGTGCCGCCCAGGTAGGCGGCGGTCACGCCGATGATCGCCGCGATCGCCGTCGACGCGAGCCCGGCGCCGAACGCGATGATCAGGACCTGCCTGGTGCCCCACACCACCTGGGCGAAGATGTCCTGGCCGTACGCGGTGGTGCCCAGCAGGTGCGCGCTGCTGACCCCCATGCTGCGGCCGTAGATCTCCGCGGTCGGGCTGTCGTGCGCGATCAGGCCGGGGAACAGCCCGAGGAAGATGAAGAAGATCAGCAGGATGGCGCCGGCGGTCGCCTTCCTGTTCTTCCTGACGGCGCGCCAGATCCGCCGGGCGGCGGAGTTCGCCGTCACGGGCGACGCGGGCACGGTCACGGCGGCTGCGGCCATGGCTTACCCTGCCGACCTGGTGCGCGGGTCGAATATCGCGGTGGCGATGTCGGCGAGCAGGATCGCCACCAGCACCGCGACGGTAATGAGCAGGAACAGCGCCTGCATCAGCGGATAGTCCTCATTCTCGACTGCCTGCAGCAGCATGTAGCCCACTCCGGGGTAGTCGAAGACGTACTCGATGAGAATGGCGCCGCCGACCACGAAGCCAAGCGACATCGCGAAGCCGGTGAGGTTCGGCAGGACCGCGTTGCGGGCCGCGTAGTCCAGCATGACGCGCCTGCCGGGCAGGCCCTTCGCGCGCGCCATCCGGACGTAGTCCTCGGCGAGCGTGGTGACCATGTTGTTCCGCATCGTCAGGATCCACGTGCCGATGGTCGTGAGCAGCAGCGCCGCGGCAGGCAGGATTGCGTGCTCGAGCACGTTCGCGATGAACGGGCCGTTGAGCCCTGGCGTGAGCGTCGGGTCGTAGCCGAACGTGTAGGGGAACCACTGCAGCCTGATCCCGAAGATCAGGATGAACATCATCCCGACCCAGAAGTAGGGGATCGCCGAGGTGATGACGAACACGGGCGGCACGACCCCGTCGAGCCAGGTGCCGCGGCGCCACGCCGAGATGATCCCCACTCCGGTGCCGAGCGCGAACGCCAGGATGGTCGTCACGCCGACCAGCCCGAGCGTCCACGGGATGGCGTCCAGCACTACCCGGGAGACCGACTCAGGGTAGAAGTACAGCGAGGTACCGAAGTTACCCGTCGCGATGTCTCCCAGGTAGCGCAGGTACTGCACGAACAGGCTGGTGTGCGTGTTCACGCCGAAGAGATCCTCGAGCGAGATGAGGGCCTGTCCCGATAGGCGGCCGTGGAACTTGGCCACCATCGCGAGGGCCGGGTTCCCTGGCATGAGCCGCGGCAGGAAGAAGTTCAGCGTGACCGCGGCCCACAGCGTGACCAGGAAGAACCCGGCCCGGCGAAGGATGAAACGCATGCGCCCTAACCGTTTACTAGGTTCCTGGCTACTTGGCGGGCGCGAGGTGCAGCAGCACCTGGCCCATGTCGGGGTAGAAGTACGCGGCCGGCACGGCGTAGGGGTCGCTCTGCGTCACCCAGCCGGTGAACTTGCCGGTGTTGTACTGATACCAGGCGACCTCTTCGGTCACCGGGATGAACGGCACGTCCTTGAGCAGGACCTGCTGCAGCTGGTCCACGATCTGCTGCTGCTGCGACTGCGAGGTGGTCGTCGCGTACGAGTTGAGCAGCGCGTCGGTGGCCGGGTTGCTGTACCGCTCCCAGTTGCTCGAGGCCTGCTTGCCGATCGGCGCCGAGTTGGCCGAGTACAGCCACTGCCGGAACTCGTAGTACGGCGACGGGCCGCCCTGCTGGTTGTTGTAGGCGAGCTGGTAGTCGCCGTTGTACAGCCGGGACAGGAAGTCGTTCTGCGACAGGTTGTCGGTGGTGAGCTGGATGCCGACCGCCTTCAGGTCCTGCTGGATCACCTGCATCGAGGCGACCCAGTCCGAGTAGCCGCCGATGTTGATGACCGAGAACGAGAGCGGCTTGCCCGCCGGGGAGACGAAGATCCCGTTCGATCCCATCTTGAAACCGGCGCTGGTCAGGATCTGCTTCGCCTTGGCCGGGTTGTAGGTGTAGTCGTACTGGCTCGCCGCGGACGTATCCTCCCAGCTGGAGAACGTCGGCGTCACGATGCCGGTCTGGTTCGCCGGCGGCTCGTACCCGTACTCGCCGATCTGCGAGACCCGGTTCCTGTCGATCGCGTACGCCATCGCCTGCCGGACGGCCACGTTGTTCAGCCCCGGCACGGTCAGGTTCGGGATCAGGGTCACGTTCGCGATCGGCGGGAACCAGTAGTGGTTGTCCGGGCTCTTGGACGTGTAGAACGACTCGATGTTCGGGATGAACTGGCTGCCCCACTGCGCTTGCCCAGTGGCCAGGTACGTGTTGGCCGGGTCGTTGGAGGTGAACGCCGGGTACAGGACCTTGGCGACCTTCGGCTCACCAGGCTGCCAGTAGTGCGGGTTGGCGACGTAGGTGATGTTCTGGGCGCTGCACGGCTGGACCATGAACGCGCCGGTGCCGACCGGGTTAGCGTCGGAATAGCTCACCGGGTTGGCGATCTTGGACCAGACGTGCTCAGGGACGATCGGGGTCTGATCCGCGATGTAATAGAAGTAGGGCACGGCCGCGCTCTTGAACGTCATCACGACCTGGTTGCCCTGCTGCGTGACGCTGGACAGCACCGACCAGACCGAGTCCAGGTCGAGCGTCGGGTACTTCTTCATCAGGTTGAAGGTGTACGCGACGTCCGCCGCGGTCATCGGCGTCCCGTCGTTCCACTTGACGCCGTTGCGGATCGTGAACTTCAGCGACTTGTTGCCGTCGCCCCAGGCCCAGGACGTCGCCAGCCACGGGGTGGCCTTGCCGCTCTGCAGCGTGTTGACGAACGCCAGCGGCTCGTAAACCTGCCCGAAGGTGACGCCCTGGGCGAGGTTGGACGGGTTGAACGGGTTAAAGCTGCAGGTCCACAGCGTGCCCTGCTCGTTTGAAATCGTCAGCACACCGCTCGGGCCTGACGCCGATCCCGAGCCTGAGCTGGGGCTGGACCCGCCACAGGCGGCCAGCGCGGCGGCGAGCAGTCCCGCGGCGAGGACTGCTCCGGCTCTGATGCTTCTTCTCATGACGGGCTCGCCCTTCCGGGGGTGCGAAGGCGTTAGTTAGTGCAGTATCCTAACTATCAGCCCGAGCCACAAGAGCTTCGGCCAGAACTGGTACCAAAATGCGGCCGAGGGCGCGACCCGGCTCCGGCGAGGGGAGAGCGGCTTGACAGTGGTGCCCGCCGGCGCGGCGGCGGCCAGCGCGCTGCCCCCGCCCGGCGTTCCCCTGCCCAACGGTCAGGCGGCCCGGCCGCCGCTGATCAGGGCGATGAACGAGCAGCTGCTGCTCGAGCACATCCGGTTCTCGGGGCCGTTGTCCCGGGCCGACCTCGCCCGCGTCTCCGGGCTGTCCAAGCCGACGGTGTCGCTGGCGCTGGCCAACCTCGAGCGTGCCGCGCTGGTCCGCGAAGCGGGCCAGCGCACGGGGGTGCCCGGCCGTTCCGCGCTGCTGTACGAGGTCAGGCCGGATGCGGGCTTCGTGCTCGGCCTCGACATCGGGCATCAGTTCATGCGCGGCGCGCTCGCAGACCTCTCCGGCGAGATCAGGATCAGGTCCTCGCGCAAGGCGTGCGCGTCCAGCGTGTCCGGCCGGGTCGCGGAGCTCGTCAGCCTCGCCGACGACATCTGCGCGGAGGCCGGGATTCCGCGCGACCGGGTCACCCAGACCGTGATCGGCAGCCCGGGCGTCTACGACCCGCGGCGCGACTCCATGGCGCTGACCGGCGGGATGCCCGGCTGGAACAGGCCGGCGGCGCTCGCCGGGCTGCGCGAGGCGTTCGGGCCTTCGCTCGCGGTGGAGAACGACGTGGACGCCGAGGCGCTAGCGGAGCGGGCGCACGGGCACGGGCAGGACTGCGAAAGCTTCGCGTTCGTGCACATCGGCAGCGGCATCGGCATGGGCCTGGTGCTCGGCGGCAAGCTGCACCGCGGCGCGCACGGCGTGGCGGGTGAGATCGCGTTCCTGCCGCTCGCCGACGATCAGCAGGTCGACAGGAGCGAGGTCAGGCGCAGGGGCGTGCTCGAGGCCGTCGCCGCCGCGTCCGCGGTGGTCCGGCAGGCACGCCGGGCCGGGATGCGCGGCCCGGTCTCCGCGCGCCGCGTCTTCGAGGCGGCGGCGCGCGGCGACGGCCGCGCCTCGGCGGTGGTGGCCGAGGAGGCGCGGATGGTCGCCGGCGCCATCTGCTGTGTGATCGCGGTGGCCGACCCGCAGCTGATCGTCCTCGGCGGCGGCATCGGCCAGGCCCCCGGTTTCGCCGCGGCGGTGACCGAGTCGCTGTGCGCCGTCGCGCCCGTGCTTCCCGAGGTCAAGGTCAGCGCGCTCGGCACGGACGCGGTCGTCGACGGCTGCCTGGCCGAAGGCACCGGCCTGGCCTGGCGGCAGCTCACCAGCACCCTGCTCGCCGCCACCTGACCGCGGCGGACGGCCAGAATGTGACGTTCGTCGCGTCGCGGGCGAATGGCCGTGTAAAGATACCGAGATGGACGACGCCGATATCGCTGAGCTGTTCGCGCCGATCGAGCCCGCGAAGGCATTCGGCGTGGTGCTCCGGGAGGCCCAGGACGTGCTGTCCCACATCCACGGGCCTGCCGACGCGGAACTGTGGGGCTCCGACATGATCGGCGCGCTAGCGCGGGACGCGGCGACGGCACCCGAGGTCATGTCCGTGCTCGCCACCGCGATCGTGCCGGCCGCCGAGGAAAGCGGCACGCCGGAGGCGCTGGCGCTGCTGCGCATCTTCGCCGCGATCGGGTCGGCTGAGCTGCGTGCTGCCGCGACCGAGGCCGCCGACCGCGTGGTCGCGGCCGGCGTGCCCGATCCGACCTGGGCCGCCGCGATCGGCGCCCCGGCGGTAGGCACGTGCTGGCACTACGGCGACGTGGGCGGCCGCCAGGAATCGGTGACGGCGACCTTCGCTTACGGCGACGACGAGCACGCCCTGTCGGTCCTGATCGACCACGGCAACGGCGGCGGCCTCAAGGACGTGTGGGTAGGCGAGGCCCGCGGCCTGCTCGACAAGACCTACTTGGCCGCCGAGGCCGACCCGGTGGTCGTCTTCGAGACCATCGACGCGGCGACCGCCGGCGAGCGGCTCGGGCAGGCGATCAGCGCGGGGGAGCACCCGGAGAAGCCGGACGAGGCCGATGACCTCACCGCGCACCGCGCCCTGCTGCACGCCAGGGTCCGCCTCCTCGCCGCGACCGCGAGGGAGGAGCCCGAAGGCTAGGCCGCCGGCGCCAGCGCCAGGGTCGCGCCGGCCGGGCTCAGCAGCCGGTGGTAGCCGCGGGCGCCGGGCAGCCGGGCGAGATCTCCCCTGACCCGGCGGTAGGCGCCGTCAGGGCCGGCCAGCGTCAGCCCGTCCGCCTCGATCGCCACCAGCTCGCCGTCGTGCCTGAGCAGCACCGGGCCGTCGCGCTGCGCGGTCATCGCCACCCGCCCGGCCCGCAGCCCGTCGAGGATCGCCTCGGTGCTCGCGTCCGCGCTCTCCACCCACGTCGTGGGGACGCCGGGCGGCGCGTCGGACCCGGGCCGGTGCCAGTCGCTGCCGCCGACCGGAATCGCCGCGGGATCCCACGCCTGCCACCAGGCCAGCGGCGTCGTCCAGCTCAGGTCGAGCCAGCTCCAGTGCCACACCTCCACCAGCGGCGGCCGCCGCCGCATCTGGTGCAGCCAGCTGACCGGTCCCGCGATCGGGTGGTTGACCGACATCAGGCCGCCACCGCGCTCGGCCGCGTCCAGCCAGTCGTCCGGGCTGCACCGGAAGTCGATCCAGCCGGTGTCGCCGAGCACCCCGGCATGGCCGTGCGCGGTCGTGACCTCCTGGCCGGGCAGCAGCGCGATCCCGTACTTGCGGGCCGCGGCCGGCAGCTCGGCGTGGTGGCTGACCGTGTTGTGGTCGGTCACCGCGATGAAGTCCAGGCCGCGCTCGACGGCGAAGCACGTCAGCTCGGGCACGGTCATCGCGCCGTCGGAATGCAGGGTGTGCGCGTGCAGGTCGCCGGCCAGCCAGCGGTGCCCGGGCCGCGCCGGCAGCTCCCGCCGGACGGGCCTGCTGGCCGGCGCCGGAGGAGCGCTCGCCCCGTTGAGGACGGGGGAGCTAGCCATCGGCTCCGCGGTGACCCGGTACCGGACGCCGTCCGCGGGCACCACATGCAAGCCGATCATCACCTGCCACAAGCCCGCCTCGACCTCGCCAGGCAGGTACCCGGGCGTCGCGGCCTCCGCCCCGATCACGAACGACTCCCTGGCGCCCCCCGACCAGCCGCGGAACCCCGACGGGCCCACGCAGCCGAGGTCTAGCACCGCGCCCGCGCGGTCGTACTCGAGTGCCACGCGCAGCGCGGCTGTTCCCGGCGCCACCTCGACCGGCAGGTAATGCCACGGCGAGGCGAACCGATCCTCCGGCGTCCATGTTCCGGTGTGCACAGATAGTTCAGCCATGGTCCCAGTGTGCGGGGGAGAGCCAAAGTTCTCGGCAAAAAAATGGAGTGACTTCACGGGGCCACGACGCTACAGTTTTGAGCTTCGCGCCCAGGACCCACCGATAGGGGGCTGTTAACCATGCCCGCCGGTAGCGAAGATCCCGTCATCACCGCCGAGCGCACCCACCTCACCCAATCGCGAGAATTCCTCCGGTTGATGCGCGAGCACGTCCTCGCCATCAACCCCATGGCGGGGGACCCGGTCTCCCTCGAATTCCTCAAGGCCGACCTGTACCGCCGCGCCGAATCGCTGAAGGACATCCCCGACGCGCCGCTGTTCTTCGGCCGGCTCGACTACGACGCAGAAGGCTCCTTCCATATCGGACGGCGCCACGTGCACGACCAGGACGGGACCCCGGTGGTCATCGACTGGCGCGCTCCCGTCTCACGCCCCTTCTACCGCGCCAGCCAGCCCGACCCCATGGGGGTCGCGCTGCGGCGCCGCTTCGGCTTCTCCGGGGCGGAGCTCACCGCCTACGAAGACGAGATCTTCACAGCCATGGCCGCTGCCGGAGACGGTGGCGTACGTTCCGAAGAAAAGAAAACGAGCCAGCTGCTCATCGCGGAGATCGAGCGGCCGAGATCAGGGCCGATGCGCGACATCGTCGCCACCATCCAGCCCGACCAGGACGACATCGTGCGCGGCGACGCGAGCCGGACCGTGTGCGTGCAAGGCGCGCCGGGCACCGGGAAGACCGCCGTCGGCCTGCACCGCGTCGCCTACCTGCTGTACGCGCACAAGGAGCAGGTGACCAGGCGCGGTGTGATCGTCGTCGGACCGAACCTCGCCTTCCTCTCGTACATCAGGAATGTGCTGCCCGCGCTCGGCGAGCTCGACGTCAGCCAGACCACGGTCACCGAGCTGGTGGCCTCGGTCCCGGCGCGCGGCGCCGACAGCGACGAGGCCGGCCTGGTGAAGGGCGACGCGCGGATGGCGGAAGTGCTGCGCCGCGCGCTCTGGTCGGCGATCAGGCCGCCCGCCGGCGCCCTCATGCTGCCGCGCGGATCACGGCGCTGGCGAGTGCCCGCGCACGAGATCGCCGAGCTGGCGGCCGAATTGCGCGACCGCGGCGTCCGGTACGGAGCGGGCAGGGAACTGCTCGCGCACCGCATCGCGCACGTCATCCTCACCCGGATGGAGGCCGCCGGGGAGACCTGCGACGACCGGACGCACGACGCGGTGCGGCGGGCCGCGCCGGTGCGGGCCTGCGTCGACCAGGTGTGGCCGAAGGCGGACGCGAAGCGGCTGGTGTTCGGCCTGCTGTCGTCCGCGGCGGACCTCGCCACGCACGCCGACGGGCTGCTGTCGGCGGACGAGCAGCGGGCGATCCTCTGGCCGGTCCCGCCGCGCGGCCCTGGGTCCGCCCGGTGGAGCCGCGCCGACCAGGTGCTCATCGACGAGGCCGCGGACCTGATCGAGCGGACGCCGAGCCTCGCGCACGTGGTGGTGGACGAGGCGCAGGACCTGTCCGCGATGGAGTGCCGGGCGATCGGGCGGCGGTGCGCCACCGGCTCCGCGACCGTGCTCGGCGACATCGCGCAGGGCACCACACCCTGGGCGGCTACCTCCTGGCCGGCTCTACTCGGCCACCTCGGCAAGCCGGACGCCGCGGTACGCGAACTCGACGTGGGCTACCGGGTGCCGCGGCAGATCCTCGACTACGCGTCCCGGCTGCTGCCCGCCATCGCCCCTGAGCTGCGGCCCGCGTCGTCGCTGCGGCAGGATGCCGGCTCGATGGTCATCGAGGCCGTGCCGCCCGCCGAGTACGGCAGGCGGCTCGCGTCCATCTGCGCGCACGCCCTCGAGCAGCCGGGATCGGTGGCGTTCATCTGCGCGGACGCCCAGGCGGGGGAGGCCGCCGCGGCCTTGCGGGCCGCCGGGCTCGCCTTCAGCGTGCTGGGCGCGGAGCCCGCGTCGGGGGACGCGCGGCTGCTCATCGTGCCGGTCACGCTCGCCAAGGGGCTGGAGTTCGATCACGTCGTGCTCGGCGAGCCTGGCCGCATCGCGGCCGGGGAAGCCTATGGCCTGCGGCGCCTCTACGTAGCGCTTACCCGGGCCGTATCGAGATTGACGATTTTGCACGCAGAATCGATCCCAGCGGAGCTTTGTTCCGTACCATAGATGAAAGCCACTGAGTTATGGCGCATGGGGGGTATTTCCGCTGCGCGTTGCGTGGCTGTGCATGCGAGCACAGGCTGGAATGATCCCGCAGGTTGTGTTCAGGGAAAACTACTATTGGTAACTACGGTGATAGCGGTGGAAGCTAAGGGGTACCACGCTCAGTCTGCCTATCTTGACAAGCTTGTCGAGGAACTGACGCACCGGGGGCTTGAGGCGTGGCTGATGGCGCCGCCGGAGCGGCGGCCGACGGCGTACGTGACGAACCCCGCGGCTCGTGCTCTCGAGGAGAACGTGTACGTTGACCTCGGCACGGACGGCCTGTGGTGGTTCTGGTGGTCGTGGGCGGAGCGGATCTCGATTGCTGACGACCTTGACGCGGCCGCGACTTCCATCGCGCGGGTGCTTTCCCTGCCGCAGAACCGGGACTGAACTCCTCGCCGGTCTCAGGGGCTGGTCATCCCTGGCCGGGGGGATATGGGGGGCGGGGAGCCCCCCATGCCTGGGAACGCGATGGTGGAGCCGCGCCACGCGGCGGCCCGCTTCGCCGGCGTCTGCATCGCCAGCGCGCCGAAGGTGCGCACCGTCGTGTCTGAGACGGCGACGACACCGAGATAGGCCCTCGTCACGCCGTCCTCGAGGGCCGCGGCGAGCCGCCGCGCGGATCGCGCGTCGGTGACGGCGAACGGCAGCGTGTACGCACCGCTCGCGGCCACCGGGGTAGCGCCGAGCTTGACGATCATCGCCTCCAGGGTGTCCCTGGCCTCCTCGTGCGACCGCCAGTCGGCGAGCGCCGTCGCCTGGTCGCCGCCGGTCAGCAGCGCGCCCGCGACACCGTAGCCGTACACCGCCGCGTGCTCCGCGGCCAGCGCCGTCTGCAGCGCCGCTATCGGTTGCACCGGCCGCGAGGTGGGCGTCGGGGTAGCCGACATCAGCCGTGGCTCCCGGCGGCGAGCGCGGTGAGCGTGGTGACGTGGGTGGCTTCCGAGGCGGCGATGCTGGCGTAGAGCTGGGCCAGCGGGGCGGCCGCGCGGCCCAGCCGGCGGAGCTGGGCGGTGCCGGCCGACTGCTCGGCGGTGCGCAGCTGGGCGACGGCGGTCGCCGGCGCGGCGGGGACCGCCGGCTTCCTCGTGACGGTGCTGGGCACGGTCTTGCCCGGCGGCTCGACGATCATGGCGCGCAGCTGGGTGAGGTGCGCCTGGTGCTCGGCGAGCAGCGCGCCGAGCGCCGGGGCCATGGCGGAATAAGAAGCCATGGTCCGTTTGTATATCCAGATTAGGTTCTGCTCTTCGGTCACGGCGTCGAACAACCCGCGCACGTCTGCGGACAGCGGCGGCGGGCCTGCCAGCGGGTTCGGGCCCGCGCAGGCACTCAGCGCGAGAAACACAGGCAGCGTCGTGGTCGACGCGGCGAGCAACTGACGCCTTCGGAGCATAGGCTCTAAGCATGCCACGTAGCGATGGCTGCTCCGGCTGCGGCGATTTTGCTGTCACGCGATGTCGACGGCGGGTGGTTTCCGTGGCCCGATAGGCTGGACCTGCGAAGATATAAAGAGCCTCAGTAGCAGACGGCTCGCAGACGAGGAGGTCGTGATGGCCAGTGGGTCACGCCCCGTCCCCAGCGCGGTGGACGAATCGCGGCTGGCCGGCCTGATCGGGCCCGTCGTCGCGGCAGCCGGAATGGACCTGGAGTCCGTGCGGGTCAGCATGGCCGGCCGGCGGCGGCTGCTGCGGGTGACGGTCGACAGCGATCACGGTGTCAGCCTGGACGACGCGGCCGATGTCAGCAGGGACGTCTCCGCCGCGCTTGACGCGACGGACGTGA